>JAAGKN010000447.1_pt1 | contig 183018 bp, 165 predicted proteins | sample 6206371 | NCBI WGS metagenome assembly JAAGKN01 (sample SAMN11533720, study PRJNA540317) | gut metagenome | isolation source: fecal pellets from male and female animal of same cohort | host: Peromyscus leucopus | place: USA:CA | collected 2017 | reverse complement strand
TTTAAGACAATACACACAGGAGAGGTTGTTGAAGGTACCGTTATCGATGTGAAACCGGAAGAGATCATTCTCAACATCGGATATAAATCAGATGGTGTTCTTACCAGAAATGAATATACAAATGAGCCCAATGTAGATTTGACAACCATCGCGAAGCCCGGCGATACCATGGAAGTAAAGGTGCTTAAAGTAAATGACGGTGAGGGACAAGTTCTCCTTACTTACAAACGTCTCGCGGCAGACAGAGGCAATAAAAGAATTGAAGAAGCATACAATAACAGAGAGATACTTAAAGCGAAAGTTGCACAGGTTCTCGATGGCGGTTTGAGTGTAGTTGTGGAGGAAGTAAGGATTTTCATTCCGGCAAGTCTTGTATCTGATACTTACGAGAAGGATTTGACAAAATATGCCGGACAGGAGATCGAGTTCGTGATCAGCGAATACAATCCTAAGAGAAGACGTTATATCGGCGACAGAAAACAGTTGATCATGGCTGAGAAAGCTGAATTACAGAAGAAATTATTTGAGACGATCAAAGAGGGCGATACAGTAGAGGGAACAGTTAAGAATGTGACAGATTTCGGCGCATTCATCGATCTTGGCGGTTGCGACGGGCTGCTTCACATTTCTGAGATGTCATGGGGCAGAGTTGAGAATCCGAAGAAAGTATTTAAGGTTGGCGATGTTGTGAAGGTTCTGATCAAGGATATCTCCGGTACGAAGATCGCGCTCAGTCTTAAATTTGAAGACGAGAATCCTTGGAAGGATGCCGCAAGCAAATATGCGATCGGCAATGTGGTAACAGGTAAAGTTGCGCGTATGACAGATTTTGGTGCGTTCATTGAATTGGAAGCTGGCATTGATGCACTGCTTCATGTATCACAGATTTCTAAAGAGCATATCGAGAAACCTGCTGATGTACTTAAAGTAGGCGAGGAGGTGACGGCTAAGGTTGTTGATTTCAATGAGGCAGACAAGAAGATCAGTCTGAGCGTGAAGGCTATGTTTGCTCCGGAACCGGAGGCAGAGCAAGCCGATGAGGATGCGGATGTTGTTTCCGTAGATATAGAAGCAATGATCTCGAATGAAAATGCCGAAGAAGAAAACGAGGCATAGATTAAAAATAAATAAAATAAGATAATTAACAGGCGGTGAAGATTATGGCATATGATTATGAGTATTTCAAAAAGGCGATTTTTGATTTGACGAAGATAGATTTGAATGCTTATAAAGAAAAGCAGATGAAACGTCGAATCGATACGCTGATTGCAAAAAATAAGGTTGTTGGATATGACAAATATGTAGCGGCTTTAAAATCAGATCGTAACATGTTTGAAGAGTTTGTAAATTATCTGACAATAAATGTATCTGAATTTTATCGTAACGTTGATCAGTGGAAACTTTTGGATCAGGAGATTTTCCCCGACTTGATTAAACGTTATGGCAATAACCTTAAGATCTGGAGTGCAGCGTGCTCTACAGGTGATGAGCCTTATTCACTTGTTATGGCGCTTTCCAAGCATTTGCCGATGAATCAGATCAAGATTTATGCAACTGACTTGGATAAACAGGTAATTGCTAAGGCAAAAGCAGGTTTATATACGGAGAAGAGTATTGCCGGTGTTCCGGACGATCTGAAGAAGAAATTCTTTACAAAGATCGGACCATCTTATCAGATTTCTAATGAAGTGAAGTCGAGAGTAGAGTTTAAGGAACACAATTTATTAAAGGATACATATCCGACAGACTATCATTTGATCGTATGTCGTAATGTACTTATCTACTTTACAGAGGAAGCGAAGGATGAAGTCTTCCGTAAGTTCCAGAAGAGCCTGAAACCGGGCGGATATCTGTTTATCGGAAGTACGGAGCAGATTATCAATCACAAGGAAGTCGGTTTTGACAGGAAGAATTCTTTCTTCTATCAGAGACCGATGTAGAAGTAAGAAAGCTAAAAGAGCAAGTCTTTGTGACTTGCTCTTTTCTAATATGTTTTTGCCATTCTTCCCAGAAGATACTGCGCATATCGCGAAAACAATTGCCTGTCTTTCTTAAGTTCGTCAGTCAATTCAAAGAATATGTCCTTGCTCTTATAATCTCTTTTAAAGAAAGGTTCCATGAAAATATCCCACTGGGGAAGATATGTGGAATACTTGCGTGTATAACATGTAGCTGCGGTCGCCTGCACGCGATGTTCTTTGTCTACAAAAGATGCTACGGATTTGTGGAGCGCCACATCTTCCTTGGGTAGATAATAGTAGTCTTTATAATTAGAATAAAAATATTTCATTTCCTCTTCATAAACGGGAACTTTCAGGATTCCCTCATTTGCCTCACCGCTGAAATAGCATCCGTTTGAAAGGTTGGCAATCGTAAGCGGGAGAGGAGTGGGAAGTTCCAGCTTCATTAAGAGTTCCTGTCTATCATGACCGTGGTAGTCAACAAAACGGTTAGACTGTACCTTCTTAGCTTTGAGCGGGCTGTTGAACAGATCATAAAAGGCGAGAAGAGGCAAAATCTGCAACATTCCTTTCATATCGTCGCTGTTGTGAAGGAGAAGAAAACGATATAATTCATCGCTGTGATTCTTGACGTATTCATGGTAGAGACCGATTAATTCTCCGCCATTATAGGCATCTTCCCGATCAACGCCGAGCAGTTCTTCCAAAGTTTTCTGCTTGCAGTTAGGCGTGTGCAGGAAAAATTTGTATGGAGAGATCCGCTTGTAGATGTCGATTCCCTCAAAATTGTCGAAATTATAAGGTAACTTATACATTTCACATTTTTGTACCAGATAAGGAAGGTCAAAATTGTTGCCGTTAAAATGAATCAGATGGGTAAAATCTGCCGCAAAGGGAAAGAAATCTTCCAATAAAGCCCGCTCATCTTCATAGCTCGGTGCAAACCACTGCTTGATATGCCAGCAGCCGGAATAAAAATATGCAGCGCCGATCAGATAAAGAGAAGAGTTTTTGGCAGTAAATCCAGTCGTTTCAATGTCAATGAACAGCAGTTTGTCAAGAGGCGCGATCCGCTCTAAAGGATATTGTATTATAAAATTGTCTAAGGTTTGGTTAATAGTCCGCATAATGTTCTCCCACTACAAATAACTTAGGTATATACTAACATATTTTTTGAAATAACAGTAGTTTTTTTCGTCGAAAAATAGTATATTTAATATTAGGTTGAAACAGATGAGAATTATTCTCGTGTGCGAAGAACGGTATGTGCAGTCAGAATGGCGGATGCATACGGGGATCAATCATACTATATGGAAAGAGGGGCGAAGGAATGGCTAAAAGAACATTTCAAGGCGGTATTCATCCTTATGACGGCAAAGAATTGTCTAAGGATAAGCCTATTAAAGCTGTACTGCCAAAAGGTGATCTGGTATATCCATTGTCACAACATATTGGAGCACCTGCAAAACCGATCGTGCAAAAAGGCGATCATGTGCTGACAGGACAGAAGATTGCTGAGGCAGGAGGCTTCGTGTCTGCACCGATTTACGCGACTGTATCAGGTACGGTTAAGTCGATCGAGCCGAGACGTGTCGTTACCGGTGACAATGTGATGAGCATTATTATTGAGAACGACGGATTGTACGAAGAAGTAGTGTATCCGGAAGTAAAACCATTAGAGGAGATGTCAAAGGAAGAGATCATTGAGAGAATCAAGGAAGCAGGCATTGTTGGTATGGGCGGCGCAGGCTTTCCGACATTTATCAAACTTTCTCCCAAAGAGCCGGATAAGATCGATTATGTAATCGCTAACTGTGCGGAGTGTGAGCCTTATCTTACATCCGATTACAGAAGGATGATAGAAGAACCGGAGAAACTGGTTAAGGGACTAAAAGTGTCTTTGCAGCTTTTTGAGAATGCAAGAGGCATACTGGCAGTGGAAGATAATAAACCCGATTGTATAGAGATATTAAAGAATCTCACGAAAGATGAACCGCGTATCAGCGTTAAGGCATTAAAGACGAAATATCCGCAGGGCGCGGAGAGACAAATCATCTACGCGACGACAGGGCGGGCAATCAACTCGTCGATGCTCCCGGCAGATGCGGGATGTGTGGTCAACAACGTGGACACGATCGTTGCAATCTACCATGCTGTATATGAAGGGAAACCGCTTATGAACCGCATTGTAACCGTAACAGGAGATGCGGTGGCTGACCCACGCAATTTTATCGTGCGGATCGGTACCAATTATCATGAATTGATCGAGGAGGCAGGCGGTTTTAAGAAGGAACCCGTCAAGATAGTCTCCGGCGGACCTATGATGGGATTCGGTATTTTTGATCTTGACGTGCCGACGACAAAGACTGCATCGGCGCTTCTTTGTCTGACCGAGGATGATGTGTCACGGATGGAGCCGAGTGCATGTATCAAGTGCGGAAGATGTGTGGAAGCTTGTCCGAGTCGCCTTGTGCCGAATAAATTAGCAGTCTATGCGCAAAATTATGCGGAAGAAGAGTTTTTGGCGCTCGACGGTTTAGAGTGTGTTGAATGCGGTTGCTGCAGTTTTGTTTGTCCTGCAAAACGTCCGTTGACACAGTCAATCAAGTCTATGCGTAAGATACAGCTTGCAAAGAAGAAAAAGTAGGAAGAAAGGAGCACAGACTAAGGATATGAGTGATTTAATGAAAGTATCTTCCAATCCCCATGTCAGATCCAAGACAGGAACAAGCAGTATTATGCTGACTGTAGTGATCGCCCTTCTTCCGGCGGCGGGATTTGGTATTTATAATTTCGGTTTAAAAGCGCTGATTACGATCGTGATCACGGTCGTGACCACAGTGCTGACCGAGTTTATTTTTGAAAAAATATGTAAGAAAAAAGTAACGATAGGAGATTATTCGGCGGTAGTGACAGGGCTTTTGCTGGCGCTGAATCTTCCGGTGTCCGCACCGTGGTGGATCGGCGTGGTGGGCGGTGTGTTTGCCATTCTGGTAGTCAAAATGCTGTTTGGAGGGCTTGGTCAGAATTTCATGAATCCGGCTCTCGGAGCGAGATGTTTTCTGTTGATTTCTTTTACCTCTATCATGACAAACTTTGATTGCGATGCTTACACCGGAGCGACTCCGCTTGCCGACTTAAAGAGCGGTGTGGACGTCAATATTTTGAATATGGTAATAGGAAAGACGGCAGGAACGATCGGTGAGACCTCTATGATAGCGATTGTGATCGGAGCGTGTTTCCTGATCTTGATGGGTGTGATCGATCTTCGCATTCCCGGAAGCTACATAGTGAGTTTTGTGATTTTTATCAGCATATTCGGTGGTCATGGTCTGGATGCGGCATATATTTCCGCACATCTGGCAGGCGGTGGTCTGATGCTTGGTGCTTTCTTTATGGCGACAGACTATGTGACAAGGCCGATCACGAAGAACGGGCAGTATCTCTTCGGCATTCTGCTCGGTATTCTGACGGGAATTTTCCGTCTGTTCGGACCTTCCTCAGAGGGAGTGTCCTATGCGATTATCATCGGCAACCTTCTGGTGCCGCTTATTGAGAAGATCACTCTTCCGAAAGCATTTGGTAAAGGAGGAGAAAAAGCATGAAAGAAATGATGAAAAACACAGGAATCATGCTGGCGATTACAATCGTTGCCGGATTAGTGTTAGGATTTGTATATCAGATAACAAAAGAGCCGATTGCTAGGCAGGAGGCGAAAGCGAAACAGGAAGCGTGTCAGGAAGTCTTTCAGGATGCGGCATCTTTTGAGACGATGGAAGTCGAGGTGGTAGATGAAGCCGCATGGACAGAGGCTGGATATGCACAGGAGAACATTGACGAAGTGATGAGTGCGCTGGACGCATCGGGTAATCTGTTAGGCTATGTAATTACCGTGACGACGAAGGAAGGATACGGCGGTGATATACAGTTTTCCATCGGTATCCGCATGGATGGCACGGTAAACGGTATGTCGATTCTTTCCATCTCAGAGACGGCAGGACTTGGTATGCAGGCGGAAGATGTGCTGAAACCGCAGTTTGCCGGTAAGCAGGTGGAAAAGTTTGAGTATACCAAGAGCGGCGCTACATCGGAGAATCAGATCGATGCAATTTCCGGTGCGACCATCACGACAAATGCAGTGACCAATGGAGTCAATGCGGGATTATACTATTTCCAGACTAAATTGGGAGGAGGTAGTCAGTAATGAATAGTGCAAAAGAACGTCTTGTCAACGGTATTGTAAAAGAAAATCCCACCTTCGTATTGATGCTTGGTATGTGTCCCACCCTTGCGGTCACAACCTCGGCAATCAACGGGCTGGGTATGGGACTTACCACGATGGTGGTGCTCGCACTGAGTAATGTTTTCATTTCTCTTCTTAGAAATATCATACCGGATAAAGTGCGTATTCCGGCGTTTATTGTAATCATTGCATCTTTTGTTACGGTAGTGGAATTGTTATTACAGGGTTTCCTTCCGTTCCTATATGATGCGCTGGGAATCTATATTCCGCTTATCGTTGTAAACTGTATTATCTTGGGACGTGCGGAGGCATATGCTTATAAGAATCCCGTGATCCCGTCGTTGTTTGACGGCATCGGTATGGGGCTCGGTTTTTCCGTGGCGCTGACTTGTATCGGAGCGGTGAGAGAGCTTCTGGGAGCGGGAGAAATTTTTGGTATTCATGTGATGCCGGAAAGTTTTGTGCCGGTGAGCATCTTTATTATGGCGCCGGGAGCGTTCTTCGTGCTGGCGCTTCTGACGGCGATTCAGAATAAGGTGAAGATTACCGGAGAGAAGAAAGGCAAGGATATGTCCAAGATTCAGTCCGGCTGCAATTCGGACTGCATGAACTGTTCCGACAGCGGATGTGCCCACAGACTTTATGATGAGAAGGCAGATAGCAACGGAAAGAAAGTGTCTGTGATAAAAGAGAGTGCGGAAACAAAAGTGACAAAGGAGGATGAGAAGAATGGTTAAAGATCTGTTAGTGATTTTGATTGCATCCTCGTTAGTCAATAATGTAGTTTTGAGTCAGTTCCTCGGATTGTGTCCTTTCCTTGGCGTATCCAAGAAGACCGATACGGCGACAGGTATGGGCGTGGCGGTCATCTTTGTCATTACGCTGGCTTCGGCGGTGGCAGGTGCGATTTATAAGTATATATTAGTACCTTTGGACATTACATATTTGCAGACGATCGTATTTATTCTGGTCATCGCGGCATTGGTGCAGTTTGTGGAGATGTTCTTAAAGAAGTTCATTCCGTCGCTGTATCAGTCGCTGGGCGTGTATCTGCCGCTTATTACGACCAACTGTGCGGTGCTTGGTGTGGCGCTTACCAATGTACAGAAGAACTATGGTATCGGAACCGGAATCGTTAACGGATTTGCCACAGCAGTAGGTTTTACGATCTCCATCGTGATTCTGGCGGGTATCAGAGAGAAGATGACTTATAATGACATACCGGAATCATTTCGGGGTATGCCTATCGTCCTTGTCACGGCAGGACTGATGGCGATTGCTTTCTGTGGTTTCTCAGGATTGCTTTAGGGAGGGTGTATATATGAATATAACCGGAATATTGACGGCAACGCTGATCGTAGGAGCGGTAGGATTGTTCGTGGGACTGTTTCTGGGCATTGCCGGCATCAAGTTTAAAGTGGAAGTAGATGAGAAAGAAGAAGCTGTTTTGGGCGTCCTGCCGGGTAATAACTGCGGTGGATGCGGTTATGCCGGATGTTCGGGTCTGGCGGCAGCAATCGCCAAGGGAGAGGCGCCTGTGAATGCCTGTCCGGTCGGCGGAGAGAAAGTCGGTAACCAGATTGCACAGATCATGGGAGTGGAAGCGCAGGATAGTGTGCGTCAGGTTGCTTTTGTCAGATGTCAGGGTGACAGAGAACGCACGAGGATGGATTATGATTATACCGGTATAGAAGATTGCCGTATGCTGTCTTTTGTGCCGAATGGCGGTCCGAAATCTTGTAATGACGGCTGTCTTGGTTTCGGAAGCTGTGTCAAGGTGTGTCCTTTTGATGCTATCCATGTTGTAAACGGCGTAGCGGTAGTGGATAAAGAGGCTTGCAAGGCTTGCGGTAAGTGTATCGCTGTGTGTCCTAAGAATTTGATTACGTTGATTCCTTACGATGCGAAACATGTTGTTGCATGTAGTTCCAAGGAGAAGGGACCGGCTACGATCAAGGCGTGTGATGTGGGATGCATCGCCTGTCAGTTGTGTAAGAGAAATTGTCCTGTAGATGCGATTACGATCGAGGACTTCCATGCAACGATCGATCAGGAGAAATGTATCGGATGCGGTGCATGTAAAGAGAAGTGTCCGAAGAAGGTCATAATATAGAAAAGGAATGTAGTTATGGATGGACAGTTAAAGACCGGGGCAGTCCTCACATCTGAAAGCGGTAACAGATATACGGTTGTACAACTTTTGGGGGCCGGCGGTCAGGGTGAGGTATATTCGGTAAATGCGAATAACAAAACATATGCGCTGAAATGGTACTATAAAAATACTGCAACAGAGAATCAAAAAGAAATACTGGATAATCTGATCTTAAGCGGACAGCCGGATGATTCTTTTTTGTGGCCGCAGGATATGATTTTTACGGCATATGGCGAATCTTTCGGCTATATTATGCCGTTGCGCCCGAAGAACTACAAAAGTATCGTGGATATGATGAAAAGAAAGGCGGAGCCTTCTTTTTACTGTCTGTGCAAGGCTGCCTATCATCTGACCAAAGGATATAATGCCCTGCATGGTAAAGGGTACAGCTATCGGGATATTTCTTTCGGCAATGTATTTTTTGACCCGGATACGGGCGATGTACTTATATGTGATAATGATAACGTTTCCTATAACGGGGCGAAGACCGGCATCTACGGAACGCCCCGGTTTATGGCGCCCGAGATCGTTGTAGGCAAGGCGAAGCCTTCAAGAAACACGGATCTGTTTTCTTTGGCAGTGCTGTTATTCTATATGTTTATGCTGAATCATCCGCTTGAAGGCAGGCGGGAGGCGCAGATTAAGTGTATGGATATTCACGCGATGAATCAACTGTACGGAACAGACCCGCTGTTTATTTTTGACCCGGATAATAAAGATAATCGACCACTTACCGGATATCAGGATAATGCGCTCATCTTTTGGGATTTGTATCCACAGCAGTTAAGAGAACTGTTTACCACGTCATTTACGGTAGGTTTACAGCAGCCCAACCGGAGAATTACGGAAAGCAAATGGTTGGAAACATTTGCGAATCTTATGTCGGGAATTATGATCTGTCCCAACTGTGGTTCGGAAGTATTCTACGATGTGCAGAAAGAAGAATGCGGCGTTATGCATACATGCTGGGGCTGTCAGAAAGCAGTGCCCGTTCCATCCAGACTTGTGATAGGCAGGAGCACAATACTGCTCATGGCGAATACGAAGATTTACAAGCATCATATAGATGGCGGACATGATATGGAGACTGTAGTCGGAGAAGTGGTGCAGAATCCGAATAACCCGAATCTTTGGGGAATCAAAAATCTGACAAAAGAAAACTGGACTTACATCAAAGCGGACGGAACGCAGATTCCCGTAACGGAAGGGCGTTCGGCTGCAATTGCCAAAGACACGAAGATTGACTTTGGACAGTTGACAGGAGAGTTTCATTAATAGAGCTGTCTGAACAAGAATGGAAGATTAGTATGGAAGACTATAATGTTCTGGCAAAAATCATACAGGATTATCCGGAGGCTCTTTCGGATAGGAAGAAACTGCAAGCTCTGTTTTCGGACTTTTTTCCACAGGACAAGCTGAAAAGAAATACTTTGTTGATGGTATTTGACGACGGCATTGTCAGTGAGATGAAAGGACTGAAACAGGTTGATCAAATGGTTATGCATCGGTTTATCAAGTCTGTTGAGCAGGGATACGGCATAAGGACAAGAAATGCTGAGAGAGCAGTGACTACGTGGGCTCGGGCAATGGGACTATTGCCTGATAATGGCAGAACTTTTGCAAGCAGTGGCAATACGCCGGAGGAGACAACGGCAGAAGATGTGAAAACTAAAGAATGGCTCGAAGTTGAAAGCGATAGTTTATATGAGTACGAAGAAACGGCGAGGGGACTTAAAATTCTTAAGTTTGTTGATTTCGATGAGGATGTTGTAGTGATTCCCAATGTCATTGAAGGAAAGAAAGTGATCGCGGTCGGGAATCATGCTTTTAAAGGCTGTGTCGGAATCGAGAAGATTATTATTTCAGAAGGAATTGAAGTTCTGGGGAACGGTGTATTCCTAAATTGTAAAGGACTCAAAGAAGCAGTTTTGCCCAGTACTTTGAGGCGAATCGGAACGACGGACCCGACAGGGTGTCCGGCGGTACTTGGCAGTATGACCAAGTTAGATGGTGCTTTTGAATATACCGCTTTGGAGAGCATAAGTATACCGTCGAATGTAAAATATATTGGCGAGCATACTTTTGCAGGGTGCGGGAAACTGAAAAAAGTAATACTTCCTCCTAAATTAAGGGAGATTCAAACGAGTTCTTTCAGGTGGTGCAAGAGTCTGGAAGAAGTAGTATTCCCACAGGAAACGGAAGTGATCAGGGTATCGGCATTTGAAGGATGCGAGTCCATCAAAAACATTGATTTGCCAGAAGGTGTGACAAGTATCGAAGAGGGAGCATTTGCGGGCTGTAAAAGTCTGGAGAGCATTTATATACCGGATTCTGTATTAGAAATCGGTGGCGGAAAAGGAAACGGATTCCTGCAGACATTCGGGGAACCCGGTGAAAGGCACGAAAACCTTACTATTTTATGCAATGCTGGCTCATATGCAATGCAGTATGCCAGAACACAACAAATAAGATGTGCAAGCGCACGATATTAAGGAGGAAATACAATGGCAGGACTGAAAAGACCGGGAGGGGAACTGGCAAGCAGACCTTTACATTTCTTTTGGATCGTGGACTGCTCCGGTTCCATGTACGGAGAGAAGATCGGTACGGTGAATCATGCGATTCAGTCAACGATACCGGAGATGGTGTCGGCGGCGGAGAACAATCCGAATGCCCAGCTTATGATCCGTACTTTGAAATTTTCCACAGGTGCATCATGGGTGACAAGTACCCCTGTAAATGTAGAAGATTTTGCATGGGATGATTTAGAGGCGGAGGGCGTGACCGATCTGGGCAAGGCATTTGAACTTTTATCGGCGCAGCTCACGATACCGCCAATGTCAGACAGGGCATTACCGCCCGTATTGGTGTTGTTATCAGACGGACAGCCTACAGACGATTATAAGAAATCACTGGCAGAACTCAAGAAACTTCCATGGGGAAAGAAAGCCGTGAAGATAGCGATTTCCATCGGGCAGGATGCAGACGATGAAGTTTTGGAAGAGTTTACGGGAAATAAAGAGCTGGTATTGCAGGCGAACAATGCGGCGGCGCTCACGAAAATGATCAAGTGGGCGTCGACAGCGGCTTCTCTTGTGTCTGCACCGGCGAGTATTGCAATAGATGAAGAGGGAGCAGGCGAAGACGGAAGTGTAAATCCGGTGATCGTAGATATGGGCGGCAGGATTCCTGACCTTGACGACATTCAGGAAGGTGACGTTTGGTAGAAAGGATGTTGCATATGATACGAAGTGTATTCGGCGAATCTGTGCAGGGTGCATCCCATATAAGGAACGGCAAGGAATGTCAGGATAGCCTAAAAAAGGTAGAGAAAGATGAAAACACTGTCATATTGGCGGTGGCGGACGGACACGGGAGCGATTCCTGTCCTTACAGTAAGACCGGTTCCTATGTGGCGGTGAACGTTTTTTGCAAGATTCTTGGCGACTATCTGGATACCTATGGCGAACAGCCAGAACTGCTTTTGACATTTCTGAAACGTGAAGGCGATACGAAAGTAGCGCAGGCGATAGATGCCGAATGGAAACGCAGAGTATTGAAGATTCATGCCAGCTGCAAACGGGAAGCGGTTCTGGATGCCAAAGGAAATAAAGACAAAGAAGCGATTTATAAGATGTATGGAAGTACGCTTCTCGGTCTTGTGATTACGAAGGAATTTCTTTTTGCCTTTCAGCTTGGCGACGGAGATATCATAAAGGTATCGGAAACAGGCGTGCAGAATATTATTGAAGCAGAAAAAATCCTCGGAACTGAAACGCATTCGCTCAGTAAAGCAGAGTCATGGAAAAAGGCAGTTACTTTTATTAAGAAGCAGGAAGAAAATGAACGGCTTCCTGTTATGTATATGCTTTCTTCAGACGGAATGGCAAACAGTTTCAAAAATGATGATGAATTTAAAAAGACATGTAGTGATTACTTTGCGCTGCTTAACGAGCACGGTGCAAAGGCGGTATCCGATAACCTGAAAACATGGCTCAGTGAGACGAGTGAATTGGGATGCGGAGATGATATTACTGCACTTTTTGCTTACTTTGAAAGGGAGGATTGCCTTGACTGAAAAAATGGAGGCACGGATTGCATTATGCAAATGTAGGGAAGGCGGAAGAACATATGGTGTGCGCTTTGAAAGGATGGGCGATAACTGGAAATACACATGGGCTTTTCCGGTAAAAGAAGCATCCGCAAAGCGGGAGAATTATGACAAAACAAAGATCATCGGGAATCTTGTGCCAGATCAGGCTTATCCGGGCTGCCCTTTTTGTAAAACAAAAGATTTTGTCGTCTGTAACTGTGGAAAATTGAGTTGTCTTAACGGAACTAACTCGAAATTTACATGTAATTGGTGCGGGTTGACCGGTTCGTTGGGAAGCTATGATGGTTCCGGCTTTGGGTCGGGCAGTGATATATAGGAGGATAGGTGTATGGAGACAGTCAGACTTGGTAAAACAGAGATCGTGGTGAACAAAAACGGATTCGGCGCGCTGCCGATCCAGAGAATTTCTGACGCGGATGCAGTACATCTGCTTAAGAAAGCATACGAGAACGGAATTACTTTTTTTGATACCGCAAGATGGTATACAGACAGCGAGCATAAAGTCGGGCTTGCGTTTGAAGGAATGCGTGAGAAGGTTTTTATTGCAACTAAGACGGGTTCGCAGAATGCAGAAGGATTTTGGAAAGATTTAGAGACTAGTCTGTCTAACCTTAAGACGGATTATATTGACTTATATCAATTTCATAATCCGGCTTTTTGTCCGAAACCGGGAGACGAGAGTGGATTGTATGATGCAGCGCTTGAAGCAAAGAAGCAGGGAAAGATACGGCACATCGGTATCACGAATCATCGTCTGGCAGTGGCGCATGAGGCAATCGATAGTGGACTGTATGAGACCTTGCAGTTTCCGTTCTGCTATCTGGCGACTGAGAAAGATATAGAACTGGTTGATAAATGTAAAAAAGCTGATATGGGATTCATTGCCATGAAAGCATTGTCCGGTGGTTTGATTAATAATTCCGCGGCGGCTTACGCTTATCTGGCACAGTATGACAATGTACTTCCGATCTGGGGCGTGCAGAGGGAGTCAGAACTGGATGAATTTTTATCTTATATTGAGAATCCGCCGGTGATGACAGAAGAACTTGCGGCGGTGATTCGTCATGACAGAGAGGAGCTTCTTGGAGATTTCTGTAGAGGCTGTGGTTATTGTATGCCATGTCCGGCAGGAATTGAGATCAACAACTGTGCAAGAATGTCGCTGCTTCTTAGGCGTTCTCCTTCTGCGGGGCATCTGAGTCCTGAAGGTCAGGAGAAAATGATGAAGATAGAGAATTGTATCCACTGTAATCAGTGTAAGAGCAAGTGTCCTTACGGATTAGATACTCCGGCACTGTTACAGAGGAATTTGGAGGATTATAAGAAGGTCTTGGCGGGAGAGGTTCAGGTCTGAGGGAATCCGCTTGTTTGATGAAGCGTTTCGTCTTTCGTGATAAAGAGCGCTTCCACGCCATTTAAGGATTCAATTAATTTTATACCCTCATCAAGACCTAGAAAATAGCAGGTAGTAGACAGGGCGTCCGCCTCGACAGAGGTGGGCGCAAGAATGGTCACGCCTGCTATATTGTTGTCAGCAGGATAGCCTGTCTTTGTATCCAGCAGATGATGATATAATATATCATCTTCGTAGAAGTACCGTTCGTAGATGCCGGAGGAAACGACAGAGGCATCAGTCACATTGATAGCCGTAATGGTTTCGCCTTCGGCGGCAAAAGGTTTCTGAATGCCGATACGGTAAGGCTGTCCGTCCGGCTTATTGCCGATGGTGATCACGTTGCCGCCCAGACTGATGCAGGCATTTTCTACTCCCTGTGACAGAAGATATTCTTTCAGGCGGTCAGCGATATAGCCCTTGGCGATGAAACCGAGATCAATGGCGGCATCGGGGTCAGTGAGTGTTACTACATTGCCCTCCAGCTTAACGGCGTGGTAATCAATATGTGATACAGCATCCCGTATATCGGCAGCGTCAGGTACATGGGAGCTGCCCTCTGAACCGAAGTCCCATAAGTTACTTAGAGGCAGAACGGTAAGGTCAACTTTGCCATTGGAAATTTCAGAATAGTATAGGGCAGTTTGCAGCAGAGTGACTGTATCATTAGAGACAACGACGCTCTTTTCGTCACTATGGTTAATGTTCCAGATGTCGGAACCTTCCAAAGTTGCGCTGAAAAGATGTTCATAGTCGTCAAGCATCGTGAAGCATTCCTGTATATTTCTGATACAGGATTCACTGTTTCCCGTGTCGTACAGCGTGATCTGTACCACTGTATCAAGGTAAAATCCCACTTGTGATATTGGTTCAGCAGTGTGAGAACAGCCGGTTACAACTATAGTGACTAATATAGTCAATGCAACGATGTTTTGTTTGAGGTGCATTATTAAAAATTCCCTTCATGAATGTATGAATACTATATTTTATATTTTAGCACTTGGCGGACAGAATGAATATGAAAGAATTGACAAATCTTTAAAAGGTTGAAGCTTATTGTGGAAGAAGTTGTGTAATGTTATAATATATAAGACTTTAGTTTAGAAAGTAGATGGAATTACTATAAGGATAAAGCGTAAATGATGGATAATGAGCAATTAAGAAAAGAGAAGGTGTGTTGGAAGGTAAGTGAAATCCATATGGACATGCAAGAATTGAAGCAGTTAATTTATAAAGGTGAAAAAGTAGACATAGAATGTAAGATGGCAGAAAGCAGTGTGTCAAAATCTGTATACGAGTCCTACTCAGCTTTTGCAAATACTAAAGGCGGTTATATTGTTCTTGGTGTGAATGAGGATAAGAAGAAAACTAAGCCCGCAGAACGGTTTATTATTCAAGGAGTAGAAAATCCATCCAAGCAATTGGAAGACTTTTGGAACACTATTAATTCTGACAAAGTTAATGTTAATATTTTAAAAGATGAAGATGTATTTCAGGTATCAGAGGGTACAGCTACTCTTATAGTGATTCATGTTCCACGTGCTAATTTTCAGGCACGTCCGATATATGTTGGAAGTAACCCTTTTACAGGAACATTTAAGAGAAATCATGAAGGGGATTACCATTGTACTAAAGCAGAGATACGGGCTATGTTCCGCGATCAAAATGCAGAGGGCGTTGATGATATGGTAATTGAACATTACACGATGGATGATGTGGATGTCGATACGCTTCGGGCATATCGAATGAGATTCCAAAATGAAAATGGAGAACATATTTGGAATACTTATGATGATAAACATTTTCTTGAAATGCTTGGTGGATATAGAAAAGACAGAGATAAGGGTATTGAAGGATTGACATTGGCGGGACTTATGATGTTTGGAAGCGGACTGGCGGTTCGTGATGTGTTTGACAATATTTTTATGGATTATAGAGATGAGTCTCACAGAACGGATGATGTTCGATGGAATGACCGGATCACATATGATGGTACATGGGAAAATAACGTATTTAATTTTCTGGTTAAAGTGTTACCAAAGCTCACATCAGAGCTACCCAAGCCGTTTAAGCTGAAAGGATATGTCCGAGAAGATGATACTCCGTTGCATAAAGCAATCAGAGAATCATGTGTAAATATGATTATTCATGCAGATTATTTGCTCGAAGGAACATTGAAGGTAATTAAGACTTCTGAAGGGTTTGAAATTACAAATCCAGGTGTACTTAAAATTCCAAAAGAACAAATATACCGAGGCGGGAATTCAAAGGCGAGGAATCCAAGAATGCAGTCAATGCTTCGCATGGTAGGATATGGAGATAATGTTGGATCAGGGTTTCCAACAATATTGAATACTTGGGAGGAACAAGGATGGGAGATGCCAGAGTTAATTGAGGATACTGTTTTAAATCAGGTTACGTTGATTTTAAAAATGAATCTTGACAAGGCGGCGAAAAAAAGTGGCGAAAAAAAAGCGGCGAAAAAAAGTGGCGAAAAAAAAGCGGCGAAAAAAACTTTGGAAAAGCAAATGTTGATATTGGACAGTATGCAGTATGATGTGTGGTATAAGGCATCAGACTTCGAGGAGGTTGTTTTTGTTAAGGCATCTCGTATTAAAGAATTATTGAAAGGTTTGTCTGAGCAAGGGAAAATAGAATCAACAGGCAGTACAAAGGGTAAGATGTATAGAAAACGTTGAAGAGAAGAGAAAAAGAGATAGAATGACTACACAAGAAAGGGTGAAATTATGAGATTACCGGGAGAGGAAGAGTCCGGAAGAGGCGGACTCCCCGTTTTTTATATGGTTGTCGGCGTATCAGCATTTATGCTGGTCTTGTTGCTTGTGATATTGAAAAGCAATAATGAAAAAAAGAGCGGCAGCGATTATGTCAAAGAGATACAGCAACAGCAGGCAGAAGCAGTAGTTGAGGAATCAGAGGAACTTGAAGTGCCGGAACGTAAACTGCGGGCGGAGGACTTGGATTTCTGGGATATGTATCCTGTGGAGGGCGAGGAGAGCGATGAGGAGCCATCTTCCTCAATGACATCATCTGCATCGGATAAATCTGTTCGCGATACTTTTGCCGAAAGGGCGGAAAAAGACCGGGAGGAACAGCAGCAAAAGGAGCAGGAGCAGATACTCAACGATCCTGCGACAGATGGTAAACATACGCTTGTTACAAATCCTGACGGTACAGACGAGTGGGTACTGATCAGTCCGTATCTTACCAAAAACACATATGATTTCACGAAAATGGAAGATAAGGCAGGTCTCAAACGTTACATGGAGAACGGCAAGAAAGTTTCCTATGTGGGAACAGATATTTCCAAACAGACAGGCAGTGTCAATTTTGCAAGCCTTAAAGCAGCGGGTGTGGATTTTGTGATGATACGTCTGGGTGGCAGAGGATACAGCAGCGGTCAGATCACTTTAGATGAAAACTTCAAGGAGAATATAGAAGGGGCGATTGCAGAAGGTTTAGATATCGGCGTTTATTTTTATTCGCAGGCGATCAGTCAGGACGAGGCAATCGAGGAAGTTAATTTCGTAGTTAATAATCTGGAGCCATATAGGGCGCATATCAAATATCCGATAGCTTTTGATATGGAGTTTGTAGCTAACGATGAGGCGCGGATTGACGGACTGAGCAGGGAAGACCGTACAACAATAGCGACTTACTTTTTGGATGGGGTTAAGGCGGCAGGATATGTGCCGATGATCTACGGGGACAAGGAATGGCTGATTAAGGAAGTTGACCTGGCAAAGTTACAGAACTATGATGTGTGGCTTACACAGGAAGAGGATATTCCGGATTATCCGTATCAGTACGCTATGTGGCAGTATTCTACCAAAGGCGTGTTGAATGGAATCAAGGGAGATGCAAATCTGAATATTTGTTTTATCGGTTATTCACAGCGATAGTGTCTGACTCCGGAAGATACTTTGATAGAAGAATATAAGTCGGCGTAAGCGGCAGGCGACATTCCTTCCATATAATTGGGGGTGTAGGCTTTGTCTACGCCGGCTTTTTTTAATATATCCACTGCTTTGTTGTATGCTATCGCTGCTTCTGTTTCGGTGTCGTAGATTCCTACATTTATATTACCCTTTACATGGATCTTTACTTGATAGCGTCTTCTGCCATGATCTTCAATGGCGCTTACTCCATTATAACGGTTAATGACCTCAATATTCTCATAACGCAGGTCTTGATTGTTTCCATTTAAAAAACGATAATCTCTGCCTTCCACGGCATAATTTTTGATTCCATAGCGGCTCATGATATTGATCTGCATTCCGTAGTCGGCTACGAAGTAGTGACCACCCCTGCGGGAAATCTTACGGGAAGAGTAGTAAAATAAATCTTCCGTATCAAAAATAAAAAATTCCGAGGGAGAAAAATAATAATAGAAAAATTTCGGTCTTATATAGATCGGTGTGGCAAAATAAATGCCATTATCCCGATAATTAAGCAGACTAACCCATTTGGCAAAGGAGAGTGGGGAATCAGCCTGATAAAAATTCAAAGAAATAGAAGAGTCGGCGAGAAGTGAGCCGGCAAGCAGATAAGCCGCATGTGCATCTTCGGCATGGTCGAAACTTCCCAGACTAACGTGTTTATTGCGATAAGTTAATGAAGCACGATAGTAGATGCTGTTATCTTTGCGCTTTGCCGTATATACGCCGGGAAACTGCTGATTCATGGTACTTCCTCCTTTTATATGATTGTACCATTTTTGAGAAAAAAAACAAATTCAGAAATATTTTTCCTATATTCTGTATAGAATATTAACATGTAAAAAATAATTTTGTAACAATTCTATTATGGAATGGAGGAAAAATGTACAAGAAATATATCACAGGGTTTCTTCTGGCGAGTATGATGATTATTACGTCATGGGTGTGTGCCAGAGAGCTGAAGATCAATCGGATCGCAGCAAAACCCGCTTTCCGAATGGAATTTTTGGACGAGACTATGGCAGAAGATAAACACAGTTTTATAGAAATGATATCCAGTGTATCCTCAGGGCAAAGAGTTGTGGATTATGAAGTGCTGGAACAGACTATGAAATATCAATTGTCGGACAAGGATCAGGAAGCTCTTATGCGTATTGTGGAGGCGGAAGCCGGTGGGGAAGATCAGGACGGTAAACTGCTGGTGGCAAATGTGGTGTTAAACAGGGTGAATAGCGAGAGTTTTCCAAATACGGTGTGGGAAGTCGTGATGCAGAAGGAACAGGGAATCGCACAGTTTTCGCCTACCGTGGACGGAAGATATCAGAGGGTTAAGGTAAGCGAAGATACAAGAGAGGCGGTGGAGCGAGCCTTGTATGGAGAGGATATTTCGCAGGGAGCGTTATATTTTTGTGCAAGAGAAAAGGCAGATTCGGAGAAAATGCAATGGTTTGATAGAAATTTAACAAAATTATTTGCTTACGGGAATCATGAATTTTTTTACTAGTAACAAATGATAATATGGGCTGTTGCGCGACGGCGGATTGTATGTTACAATGTGCGATGAATAAAAAGTTTGAAAGGCATGGTCAGATAAAATGGAAGTATTATACAGTAGTACGAGGAACGGCGAGAGTAAAGTTACAGCCTCTCAGGCAATCTTGAAAGGACTGCCGGATGACGGTGGCTTATTTGTGCCGGATCATATTCCTGCGCTTGATCATTCTATGCGAGAACTGACGGGAAAGTCCTATCAGGAGATTGCATATGAAGTGATGAAGCTCTTTTTGACAGATTTTACGTGGGACGAGCTTAAAAATTGTATTGATCGGGCATATGATTCCAAGTTTGATACAGAAGTCATCGCGCCGCTTGTTGAGGCTGAAGGTACATATTACTTGGAGTTGTTTCACGGGTCAACCATAGCCTTTAAAGATATGGCGCTATCTATTCTGCCGCATCTGATGATCACTGCGGCGAAGAAGAATCATGTGGAGAATGAAATCGTTATCCTTACCGCGACGTCCGGTGATACAGGCAAAGCGGCTCTGGCAGGTTTTGCGGGTGTGGAAGGAACGAAGATCATCGTGTTTTATCCTAAGGACGGTGTAAGCCCTATACAGGAGAAACAGATGGTGACTCAGAAAGGTGACAATACTTTTGTAGTGGGAATCCGCGGTAATTTTGATGATGCGCAGACCGGAGTGAAAACATTGTTTAACGATCAGGAACTGGGTAAAGAGATGGCGGATTCGGGATTGCAGTTTTCTTCTGCAAACTCTATCAATATCGGACGCCTTGTGCCTCAGGTAGTATATTATGTGTATGCATATACGAAATTGTTAGAAACGGGCAAAATCAGTGACGGTGAGAAGATCAATGTTGTAGTGCCGACAGGTAATTTTGGAAACATTCTCGCTGCATTCTATGCAAAGAATATGGGTGTGCCGATCGGTAAACTGATCTGTGCTTCTAATGAAAATAAAGTGTTGTTTGATTTCTTTGTGACTGGCAAATATGACCGTAACAGGGAGTTTGTGCTGACTAGTTCTCCTTCCATGGATATTCTGATATCCAGCAATCTGGAACGTCTGATCTACCGCATTGCCGGCAATGACGCCGGGAAGAATGCTGAGCTGATGAACGCATTGTCCGAGGACGGCAGTTATGAGATCACAGAGCAGATGAAAGAGCAGCTTACAGACTTCTACGGGAACTATGCCGATGAGAAGGAGACCGCAGGGCGGATCAAGGATTTGTATGAGAGTACAGGGTATATACTGGACACCCACACGGCGGTGGCAAGCACAGTATACAAGAAATACATGAAGGATACGGGAGATAAAACTATCACTATAATTGCATCCACAGCGAGTCCTTTCAAATTTACGAGAAATGTCATGAACGCGATTGATACAAAATATGATGCTATGTCCGATTTTGAACTGGTGGACGAACTTTCCAAGATCGGAAACGTGGCTGTGCCTAACGCGATCGAGGAGATTAGAACGGCCCCGATACTTCATGACAACGTATGTGATAAGACAGAAATGAAGGCGGTTGTAAAACGCTTTCTGGGAATTGGCTCATAGCTATGAAGCATATTCTGTTAGTTGATGATGTGTCCACCAATCTCAAATGTTTAGATTTGCTATTGAGAAATAAGTATAAAGTGACTATGGCAAAATCAGGCGGGGAAGCATTAGAGTTTCTGAATACCGAGACGCCGGATCTGGTACTGTTAGACATCTTTATGAAAGACATGGATGGCTACGAAGTGATGAGGCGTATGAAAGAAAATTCTAGGACAGCTGACATTCCAGTTATTTTTCTGACGGCTGATACGGAACAGGAGAGCAGAGAACGAGGATTGTCGTTGGGTGCAGTTGATTTTATCATGAAACTGGTTGAGCCACAAATTCTTCTTGACAGAATAGAAGCAATCTGGGAAGCGGAGGAGTAAACAGGATGGGAATGGGAGGAATGATAGATTTTCTGTTTCTTGCAAGCGGAATCTATCTGATCTACACAGCTATAACAACAAAGAAACGCAAGACGATCGCCGCAAATGTCATGTTGAGCAAGAACGCAAGCGAGCAGGATATTGCAGATAAAGTAGGATATATCGAGTATATGTATAAGAAGATTCTTCTGGCGGGCGTGATGATCTGTGTCGCCGCTATTATACATCTGGTAAATGATTATTATATTCATTCACAACCGCTCACATGGGTAGGGATAGTACTGATATTTGCTGCGCTTGCCATGTATACGATCGCATTTTCACGTGGGCAGAAAAAATATATGCCTCAACAGAGGATGCAGAATAAGAAAGACAAACGGAAATAGAGAAGAGTAAAAAGAAAAGAGATGCTGTCAGGCATCTCTTTTGTCCATTTTAACATAATCTCTTTCGGTGCAGATCGTCTTGTATGCCGGTCTGATGATCTTGCCGTTGTTGGCGAGTTCCTCCATGCGGTGTGCACTCCAGCCAACGATTCTGGCGATGGCAAATATCGGCGTATAGAGTTCCATGGGAAGATTAAGCATATTATATACAAAACCTGAGTAGAAGTCTACATTGACATTAACACCTTTGTAGATGGGACGCTCTTTGGAGATGATTTCCGGCGCAAGCCGTTCTACTAAAGAGTACAGTGAGAACTCATCATGAAGTCCTTTTTCCTCAGAAAGCTTTTCCACAAAGGATTTAAAAATGACGGCACGAGGGTCAGATTTGGAATATACAGCGTGTCCCACACCGTAGATCAGGCCGGCATGGTCAAATGCATCTTTGTGAAGAAGTTTTGTCAGGTAGTCGGCTACTTGTCCTTCATCGCTCCAATCGCTTATTTCGCGCTTCATTTCATCAAACATCTGGACAACTTTGATATTGGCACCGCCGTGGCGGGGACCTTTCAAAGAACCAATCGCAGCAGCAATAACAGAATAGGTATCTGTCAGCGAAGAAGTAACAACATGCGTGGTAAAACTGGAATTGTTACCGCCGCCGTGCTCCATATGTAAAATTAAGGCAATATCCAATATCTTAGCTTCCAAAGGTGTGTATTTGCTGTCAGGACGCAGGATATGCAGAATGTTCTCCGCGTTGGATAACTCCGGGCGTGGCTGATGTATGTAGAGACTTTCGCCGTTGTGATAGTGGCTGTATGCCTGATAGCCATAGATGGAGAGCATGGGGAATAGGGCGATCAACTGCAGACACTGGCTGAGTACGTTTGGCAGGGAAGTATCGTCAGCCCTGTCGTCATAAGAATAGAGGGTCAATACGCTCCTTGCAAGAGTATTCATCATGTCATTGCTGGGAGCCTTCATGATGATATCACGCACAAAGCTGGTGGGCAGGGAACGGTAGCCGGATAACAGACGGGAAAATTCCTCCAATTCCTGTTTGTCGGGCAGCTTGTCAAAGAGAAGAAGATAAGTGACTTCCTCAAAACCGAAGCGATCCTCGCCGGCAAATCCTTCTACCAGATCCTTGACATTGTAACCGCGGTAAAAGAGTTTCCCGTGAGTAGGGACTTGTACGCCATCCACGATTTTATTTGCACGAACATCGGAAATATTGGTAAGACCGGCAAGTACGCCTTTGCCGTTCAGATCACGCAGACCTCGCTTGACATCATATTTCGTGAATAATTCAGTATCTATAATGCCGGCTTGCTCGCTCAAACCTGCAAGTCGAATAATCTCGGGTGTGATTTCAGAAAAACTGTTCTGTTCCATGATAGGTGCCTCCCTTCATCATTTTCATTTACCATTTACACTTATACAATGTTATAATAACATGAACAAAAAGTTTGAAACAAGAAAAATCGGTAATTTAAGAAAGATTTAACATTATTCAAAAATTGTTCATATATTCAAAAGAGGATTTTTTTGTACGTTTATACACGCTTTTTAAATATCATTTTAGCTGGAAATTTTGGATGAGACGTATTACAATAGTATGAAAAAGAAAAAGTAAAGCGCGGGACGAGCAAATTTGCGGAAAAGAAAATGTGCGCGGAAAGAGGATGATTATGGATAAGAAGGAAATATTAACGAGGGTGGATCACACGCAGCTTAAGGCATTTGCGACATGGGAAGATATTGTGAAACTGTGCGACGAGGCGATCGAAAACGGAACCGCATCGGTTTGTGTGCCGCCAACTTATATCAAGAGGATACATGATACTTATGGGGAGAAGATCAATATCTGTACGGTGGTTGGGTTTCCGCTTGGATATTCCGTGACGGAGGCGAAAGTTGCGGAGACGAAGCAGGCAATCGCGGACGGTGCCCATGAGATCGATATGGTGATCAATATCAGCCATGTCAAGAATGGCATGTATAATGAAGCAGAGCAGGAGATTCGTGTGCTCAAGGAGGTCTGCGGGGAGCATATCTTAAAGGTGATCATTGAGACATGTTATCTGACGGAGGAAGAGAAGATTGCCATGTGCAAGGCAGTGACGAATGCGGGGGCGGATTATATCAAGACTTCCACGGGATTCGGAACAGGCGGAGCTACAATTGAAGATATCCGTCTTTTAAAAAAGCATATCGGCGAGGGCGTTAAGATCAAAGCGGCAGGTGGTATTTCCACGTTGGAAGATCTGGAAGCGTTCGTTGAAGAAGGGTGTGACCGGATTGGTACATCCAGAGCGGTTGGACTCCTGCAGGACTAGCGCTTTTGGTGAATTTTACCCAAGAATGGATTTCATTATTGACTTTTAAGGGTGGGTTTGAGATAATTAGAACGGTGTACGGGCTTCCGTACATATCATGCATGTGGCGGAAGATATAGCATCTTTCGTTAAATAATACAATTTTAAGGAGGAGAACATAATATGTCAACAAAAGCGTATTATCCCATTTCCGAGATTGGCGCCGGCAAGGTTGGTTTTTCCAAGACCCGTTCCATCATTGAGGCGGCTTTCTACGGAAACAACGTAGTAAAAGTTAACACATTAAGAGAGGCTTATGAATTAGCTAAAAATTCACCCGGTACGGTTGTAACAGACATGCCGGTTAAGAGTGGCGAGACATTTGGTCTTCCCGCTGATGCAAAGGTTCTTCTTTTCAACGATGGCGCTGTAACAGGCCGTTATGCAGCAGCACGCCGTATCAAAGGCGAGCCCGGCGTAGATGATACAAAGCTTGACAAGGTAGTTATGGATGCTATCTATGAGACACGTTGGAAAACAATGTATCATGCAGAGTGTTTCGTAGGTCTTGATCCTGAATTTATGGTAAAGGCTCACCTTCTGATTCCGGAAGGAGAGGAGAACTTGCTGTACAACTGGATGATCAACTTCCAGTATATGTCTGACGAGTATGTAAAGATGTACAAGAACTCCAAGCCTGTAGGCGATGGCAAAGAGCCTGATATCTATATCTTCTCCGATCCTCAGTGGGCTCCTCATGAGGCTCCTGATGTGGATTACAGCTGCTTAAGCGATCCTCTGACACTTTGCTATTTCGATACCAACGAGAACTGTGCAGCAATCCTTGGTATGAAATATTTCGGTGAGCACAAGAAAGGTACACTGACCATGGCATGGGCACTTGCTAACAGAAACGGTTATGCATCCTGCCACGGCGGACAGAAAGAGTATCTGTTGAAGGACGGTTCCAAGTTCGTTGCATCCGTATACGGTCTGTCAGGTTCCGGTAAGTCCACATTGACACATGCAAAGCATGGCGGCAAGTACGAGATCAAGGTTCTTCATGATGATGCGTTTATCATCAACACAGATACCTGTGCATCCGTAGCGCTTGAGCCTACTTACTTTGATAAGACAGCAGATTATCCGACAGGCTGCCCTGATAATGAGTATCTGTTATCCGCTCAGAACTGCTCCTGTACAATGGACAGCGAAGGCAAGATTCAGCTTGTAACAGAGGATATCAGAAACGGTAACGGCCGTGCGATCAAGTCCAAATTATGGTCTCCTAACCGTGTAGATAAGATTGATGCTCCTGTTAATGCAATCTTCTGGATCATGAAAGATCCTACCATTCCGCCGGTAGTTAAACTGAAAGGTGCCGCTCTGGCATCCGTTATGGGCGCTACACTGGCAACCAAGACTTCCACAGCAGAGCGTGTTGCAGCAGGTACAGACCTGAATGCAATCCGTATCGTGCCTTATGCTAACCCGTTCAGAACCTATCCTCTGGTTAATGACTATGAGAAGTTCAAGAAGCTGGTAGAAGAGAAGAATGTAGACTTGCTACATCGTTAATACAGGCGATTTCATGGGCGAGAAGGTAAAACCTGCTGATACCCTTGGAATCCTTGAGACAATCGTAGAAGGCAAAGCACAGTTTACACAGTGGGGACCTTTCGAAGATATCGAGATCATGACTGCATGGGATGGTCAGACAGAAGGCTTCAAGAACTTCAAGGCTGACTTAGGCGATGCTGATTATAAGGCACAGCTTAAGAGCGCTATGGAGACTCGTGTGAAAGCAGTAGAAGATTTCGCTACGAAGAAGGAAGGATACGATAAACTTCCGGATGAAGCATTGGCAGCACTGAAGAAATTAGTTGATGCTCTTAACTAATTGCAAATGCTTGGCTGAAAGAAGATAACTGACAAGGGGTATATTTATACCCCTTGTTGCTTTTTAACAGATTATAAGTGGAAATTTCAAGAGGAGCTTATATGTAAGATAAAATAATTGTTTTTGATATACGGGGGAGTGTTATGTATCATTGTAATATATGTTTTTATCTGATTGGGAAATCCAATGATTTATTTGATAATTTGAAAAAAATGCCGCCACTTTCGCATTTTGCGCATGAATTTACGGAAAGTTTAAGACCGGAGGAAACACTGGCAAAGCAGGCGGATGTGATCGTAATAGATATGAGCGGACTGGATGTTTCAGAGACGCTTGGAGTTCTTTATACATATAAGAAAAAAGAAGCGGAATTGATTGTGCTTGCGCAAAAAGAGCAGACTCAGGAGATTATGAAGCAGGACAGTTCTGAAGTTACTGACATATGGGCGTTACCGCTTTCTGAGAAAGAAATACAATTTTATTTTGAAAAATGGCAGGAGACTTACAAGATGAGTAAGGATTTCTGGCAGAACAGAAATTATCTGGATTCTTTGATCAACAGCGTTCCGCATCTTATCTGGTTTAAAGATAAGGAAGGCGCACATATGAAGGTGAACGATTACTTCTGCAAGGCTGTCAATAAGACTATGGAGCAGATTGAGGGACGCGGGCATTACTATATCTGGGATATTGATCCGGAAGAGTATGCCAAAGGAGAATTCATCTGTATGGAATCTGAGTACGAGGTAATGGAGAAAAGAGAGACATGTGTGTTTGATGAAAACGTAAAGATCGGTGACAGTATGAGACAGCTGGAAACTTATAAGTCTCCGTTGTTTGATCTGGACGGAAGTGTTATGGGAACTGTCGGTATCGCTGTTGATGTAACACAGGAGCGACTTTACGAACAGATGATTATCAAAAATGCAAATACAGATTTTCTTACAGGACTCTACAACAGAAGATATGTCTATGAGTATATTGAACATATTCAGGAAGGGCATATAACGGTATTCTGTATTGATCTTAATAAATTTAAGAGCATTAATGATGTTTATGGTCATCAGGAGGGCGACCGTGTCCTTGTACTGACTGCCAAAGTTCTTCAGAAATGTATGAAGGGTTCTTTGATAGCGAGAACCGGTGGAGATGAATTCCTGATCGTTATGGAGGGAGAACATACGGAGCAGGAGATTGAAGACACGAGGAAAATGATAGAGCAGCAGATTGACAAAGCCTATGCCGAGGAAGAAAATTTCAAGGATATTTCCGCCAGTGTGGGAGCAGCCCATTCCAATCGTGGAAAAGAACTTTTTGATATGCTGGTAGGTGAGGCAGATGCTTTTATGTACCGTGAGAAGGAGCAGAAAAAATCAAAATTATAAGCATTAAAAAATTTACAAGAAAGATAAAATTCAGTTGTAATATGTCGCTATCTCGGATATAATAAGAGTAACCTGAAATGTGCGACAAATTCTTGTTATTTTGAACCTACAGATACTTTAAACGGGATTCCTATATTGTCATGTAGATGTCAGGCCTCCGGCTTTTGAGGCCTTATGCAGTGGAAGACAGAAGTATGGTTGCGGTTACCCACCTAGCTTTGCTAGGAGTCAAAATACAAGATCCGGCATTTTGGGGGCAATACAAAAGAAAAAGCAGTCGTTTTATACGGCTGCTTTTGTTTTTGTGGAATAGAGGAGAAACAAGTCTATATAATATAATAGATGCGGGCGGACAGTCTGCTTCTCTGAAACGACAGAGAGATACAATATTTTTGATAAAAGGATTCGGAAACAGAATGAAATATGATATAAAACTGCTTACGAAAGTAGCACTGATTTTTTTTGGACTTCTTTTTTTGGTCTGTATCTGGCTGGGGCGGAGAGAACGAACCGTAAATCCGCCGGAGGGCGTAAAAATCACTTGTCGGGATGTGGAAGTGCTGTTAAGAGCGCTTGATATCGAGCCACCGGATGAAGTAAAAGCAGCCGATGCGGAATCGGATCTGACATACGGACAGTACATATCGATTTATCAGCAAATCGGCGGTGAGTCACTCGGTATTCCGAGTTATGCGGAGGGGTATAGGACGGATTTTGAGATGTTGAGGCAAGACTGGTACGATGCGTACCGGATTATGCTGGCACATCTGGATACAGAGTCGTCTGTGTGGGAGACGGAAATTTTTCTGCTAAAAATTGATGAGGAGAACAAGGAAGCATACACGGAAAACGGGGCTGTGCAGACGCCATATATCTACCGGACACCGGAGTTTGAGCAAAATATTTTCCGTGAAGTAAAAGCATATGTGAAAGGAAATGAACTCCTGACGGTTGTCGAGGTGTCTTACGATGAGTATGAACTTGCGAATGTATGGGTAACAGAATCAGAAGAAGGGTTTCTGGAATGTTTTTACAGGCAGATTGTTTTCCGGGTAAAGACAGAGGAGAACATAGAAAGAGAGAGCGTTGCCGACTTGACATTTAGAGACGGCAGGATCGTCGAAGCCGATGAAAAAAGTGAGAAGATACACGGTAAGCTATTGTGGGTATCGGACAAGGAATTAGAGATAGAAAATAGTGGGATTTATCCGATTTCAGAGGACATGGAGGTGTATAAACTCTACGGCAGTATGGAGACACTGCGGCGGACCGATTTAAAGATCGGCTATGAGGATACTGACTATGTGATCGAACATGGAAAAGTTTGTGCATGTCTTGTGTCCGAGAAAGAAGCGGCAGACAAGATTCGCGTGTTATTGAAGAATACTGCCGGAAACAGCAATTACCATAATGCAGTAGAGCTTGATGTTGACGGACAGAAAATTCAGATAGAAGCAAAAGATTTGGATATCGGTGAGCGCAGAATATATCGTTGTGATGCATTGACCGATAGGGTCATTGTAAAAATGGAAGGTATAGAGAAGGAGGATAATGCCTACAGGGGCGCGATTGAATGTTATCGAAACGCAGCGGGAATGGTTCTGATCAACGAACTGCCTTTGGAGGAGTATCTGTATGCGGTAGTTCCCAGCGAGATGCCGGCGTCTTATCCGATAGAATCACTCAAAGCGCAGGCGGTATGCGCCAGAACCTATGCGTATTTGCATATTTTACATGCTGGACTGCCGGAAGTCGGAGCGCATGTGGATGATACCACATCTTATCAGGTGTATCACAATATCCGTGAAAACACGGCAACCACTACTGCGGTCAAGGAGACAGATGGTGTCCTGCTCACATATCAGGGAGAACCGGCGCAGAATTATTATTATTCGACTTCCTGCGGTGTAGGAACAGATGCGGATATCTGGAGTGGAAGCAGTGACGATCTGTCATATATGGAGGCTTCTTTGCTGCGTATGCCGGTGGATACGGCAGAGTCGCCGGACGATTTGTGTGACGAAGAAAACTTTCGCCGATTCATCACCGCTACCTATGAGAATGATTTGGAACATGAGGAAGCATGGTATCGCTGGACATATACCGTAAAAGAAATAGATAGCGATATCATACTGTCGCGTATAAAAGAACGCTATGCCGCCAGTCCGGAATCCGTGCTGACCGAAACAAAAGGCGGATATTTTGTATCCCAGCCCATAGAGAAATTAGGAAAAGTTAAGGAGATAAGTATCACTAAGAGAGGAGCAGGCGGTGTTGCGCAGGAATTGTTGATAAAGACAGATACAGGTACTTATAAAATCCTTGCGGAATACAATATACGCTGTGTACTATGTGATAGATCAAGCGAGGTGATCAAGCAGGATGGAAGCACAACTGTTCCGACCGTACTTTTGCCAAGTGGTTTTTTTGTGATTGAAACTGGAAATAAGCAGGAAAGTGTGATAGGATATACGTTAATTGGCGGTGGCTACGGACATGGCGTAGGAATGTCACAGAACGGTGCAAAGGCTCTTGGCAAAGACGGAGCTTCCTATCGGGACATTTTGGAATTTTTTTTCCCGGGATGTGATTTAGAGAATCTTAGCGAAGATAACAATCTGTAGATTGTCGTAGAAATCGTGAAAATGAAACAAGTTAGGTGATTTATGAAAACGATATACAGACTTTATTACATATTTCGTGATTTTAACTGGCAGATGACGAAGAAAAATATAGCGGCGTTTGCGGCAAGTACCGCATTCTTCCTTTTTCTTTCCATGATTCCGCTGTTAATGGCGTTATGTGCGATCCTGCCTTATACGGCGCTTACAGAAGAGAATCTTATTAATGCAATCACACAATTTACGCCTGATGCTATGGAAGTGCTTGTCATTGGCGTAGTGTCGGATGTGTATGCGCGCTCGGCAGGGACGATCACTATCTTTGCGATCGTTACGATCTGGTCGGCGTCCAAGGCGATGCTTGCGCTGATCCGCGGACTGAATGCAGTCAATGATTTTGAGGAGAGACGTAATTATTTTGTATTGCGGTTTGTTGCGTGTATTTATACGGTGATCATTTTAGTTGCGATGATATTAGCATTGTTTGTCATGGTATTTGGCAATGTCATTGTGAATTTTCTGCTCAGGGATTTTCCGCCACTGCATATATTGGCACAATTTATCATGCATTTCCGATTCTTGTTTTCATGGGCTATATTGACATTTATTTTTGCATTGATCTATGCCTATGTACCCAACAGCAAGATGCGCTTTAAAGGGCAGATTCCCGGAGCGGCTTTTTCAGCAATTATGTGGAGTGCGGCATCATATGCATTTTCGATATATGTAGACAATTTTAACGGGTTCGGAGCATACGGAGGATTGACTACTGTAGTCATTTTGATGATCTGGTTTTATATGCTGATGTATATCCTGATGATCGGCGCACATATTAACCGATATTTCGGCCCGGTGTATAAATTTCTGTTCGGATGGCTTGACAAGTCGGGGAAAAGTCACTAAAATGGCAATAGATTTATAAAACCAGATAAATATAAAGGCTGTGAAGGTGTCAGTAGAAAATTATTTTCCGACAGAGAGAGGGAGCCATCGGCTGGAAGTTCCCTTAGGTTCAGATAATCTTTTGAATTTCCCACCGGAGCTGCTTGGATGAAGTCAGTAGTCCAAGACGTTATGGCACGTTACGCCAAACGAGGTGTCTGTCTACGAAGCCGGAGTATATGATTCGGTGTATCATAAGACAGGAAACTGGGTGGTACCGCGGAAATATTTCGTCCCATGTGCATGTTGTGTGCATATGGGATTTTTCTATGCGCATGGAAACAGACAGCAACAAAGAAAATGCAGAGAAGGAGTAGAGCGATGAAGGAGAAATTGGAACAGATCAAAGCGGAAGCGCTTCGTCAAATCGAGGCGAGTGACGCACTGGAAAAATTGAATGAAGTAAAAGTGAATTACCTTGGCAAAAAAGGTGAACTGACGGCGGTATTAAAGAGTATGAAAGACGTAGCTCCGGAGGACCGTCCGAAAGTAGGACAGCTTGTCAATGAAACGAGAGCAGAAATCGAAAGAGTTCTGGAAGAATCCGTTAAAAAGATGGAGAAGGCAGTCAGAGATGCAAAGATGAAAAAAGAAGTCATCGACGTGACTCTGCCGGCTAAGAAGAACAATGTAGGGCACCGCCATCCGAATACGATCGCATTGGAAGAGGTAGAGAGAATTTTCATCGGGATGGGTTATGAAGTGGTGGAAGGTCCGGAAGTGGAGAAAGATTATTATAATTTCGAGGCTCTGAATATTCCGGCGGATCATCCGGCGAAGGATGAGCAGGATACTTTCTATATTGTGGGAGATATACTGCTTAGGACGCAGACATCTTCTGTACAGGTGCATGAGATGGAGAAGGGAAGTCTGCCAATCCGAATGATCGCACCCGGAAGAGTGTTCCGTTCTGATGAGGTTGACGCCACACATTCCCCTTCTTTCCATCAGATTGAGGGATTGGTTATTGACAAAAACATCACTTTTGCAGATTTAAAAGGTACGCTGGCAGAATTTGCCAAAGAGTTGTTCGGTGAGGATACGAAAGTAAAATTCAGACCGCATCATTTCCCGTTCACAGAGCCCAGCGCGGAGATGGATGTGACCTGTTTTAAGTGCGGCGGTAAAGGGTGCCGTTTCTGTAAGGGTGAGGGCTGGATTGAGATTTTCGGCTGCGGTATGGTGCATCCGCATGTGCTGGAAATGAGCGGCATTGATCCGGAGAAGTATACAGGATTTGCTTTCGGTGTAGGTCTGGAGCGTATCGCGCTGCTGAAATATGAGATTGATGACATGAGACTGTTATATGAGAACGATATCCGTTTCTTAAAACAGTTTTAGCATAGATGGAGGTAGAGGAATGAATACTGCATTATCATGGATTAAAGCATATGTGCCGGATTTAGAGTGCACAGATCAGGAATATATGGATGCTATGACCTTATCCGGCACGAAAGTGGAAGGTTACAGCAGACTGGATAAGAATTTGGAGAAGATCGTCGTAGGTCAGATCGACAAGATTGAGAGACATCCCGATGCGGATAAACTGATCGTATGTCAGGTCAATATCGGTTCCGAGGTCATTCAGATCGTGACCGGTGCGCCCAATGTAAAGGAAGGGGATAAAGTACCGGTAGTATTGGACGGCGGTAAGGTCGCAGGCGGTCATGACGGCGGACCGCTGCCGGAAGACGGTATTGCAATCAAGGCGGGCAAACTGCGAGGCGTGCCTTCTAACGGTATGATGTGTTCTATTGAGGAACTCGGTTCTGACAGAAATATGTATCCGGAAGCACCGGAAATGGGAATCTATATTTTTAAAGAAGATGTGGAAGTAGGTTCTGACGCTATAGAGGCGCTTGGTTTGAGAGATACTGTATTTGAATACGAAGTGACGTCCAATCGTGTGGACTGCTACAGCGTGATCGGCATAGCGAGAGAGGCGGCGGCGACATTCCGCAAGCCGTTCTATCCGCCGAAGGTTACAGTCAATGAGAATAATGAAAAAGTAGAAGATTATATATCTGTAGAGGTTCAGGATAAAGAACTGTGTCCGAGATATTGTGCGAGAGTGTGCACCAATATTAAGATTGCTCCTTCGCCGAAATGGATGCAGAGACGTCTGGCGGCAAGCGGTATCCGTCCCATCAACAATCTGGTAGATATTACCAACTATGTAATGGAAGAGTACGGACAGCCGATGCACGCTTTTGATCTGGATACCATCGCAGGACATAAGATCATCGTGCGTCGCGCAAACGACGGAGACGTATTCCGCACGTTGGACGGTCAGGACAGAAATCTGGATTCCGATGTATTAATGATTTGCGACGCGGAGAAAGAAATCGGTATTGCCGGTATTATGGGCGGTGAGAATTCTATGATCACCGATGATGTAAAGACTGTTCTGTTTGAGGCGGCAACCTTCAACGGTGCTAACATCCGTAAATCCGCTAAGAGGATCGGACTCAGAACAGATGCTTCGGGCAAGTTCGAGAAAGGGCTTGATCCTTATAATGCTGAGGCGGCAATCAACAGGGCATGCCAGTTGATTGAAGAACTCGGCTGCGGCGAGGTTGTGAGCGGTATCGTAGATGTACACAGTGAGATGAAAGAGAAGGTCGTACTTCCTTTTGAGCCGGATAAATATAATAAACTGCTCGGCACAGATGTATCGAAAGAGGAAATGTTGGATATCTTTAAAATGATAGAGGTTGATTATGATCCGGCGACAAATAATCTGACAATGCCGACGTTTCGTCAGGACCTGCTCCGCCAGTGTGATATAGCGGAGGAAGTGGCGCGTTTCTACGGATATGATAAGATCCCGACCACATTGCCTAACGGCGAGGCAACTACCGGAAAATTGCCGTTTAAGCTGCGCATTGAGCAGAAAGCAAGAGATATCGCGGAATATTGCGGTTTTTCACAGGGCATGTGTTATTCCTTCGAGAGCCCGAAGGTATTTGATAAACTGCTTTTAGATGAGGATGATCCGGCGCGTCAGGCGATTCTGATCTCCAATCCGCTGGGAGAGGATTTCTCCATTATGAGAACGATTTCCCTAAATGGTATGCTGACCAGCCTTGCGACCAACTATAACAGAAGAAATAAAGATGTGCGCCTTTATGAATTGGGCAATATCTATCTGCCGAAGGCGTTGCCGCTGACGGAACTTCCGGATGAGAGAATGCAGTTTACGCTCGGTATGTACGGCGAGGGCGATTTCTTCACCATGAAGGGTGTGATCGAGGAGTTTTTTGACAGTATTGGTATGCGCAAAAAAGTTACTTACGATCCGAATGCCGGCAAGAACTTCTTACATCCCGGCAGACAGGCGAATGTGATCTATGAAGGAGTGACGCTCGGCTATCTCGGTGAAGTGCATCCGGAAGTATGCGATAATTATGATATGAAGACGAAAGCCTATGTGGCGGTACTCGATATGCCGCAGGTAGTGCCTTTTGCAACTTTCGACCGTAAATATGCGGGAATTGCCAAGTATCCGGCGGTATCCAGAGATATCAGTATGGTAGTGCCTAAAGGTATCATGGTGGGACAGATTGAGGCAGTCATCGCACAGAGGGGCGGCAAGATTCTGGAAGATTACAAATTGTTCGATATATATGAGGGCGACCAGATCAAGGAAGGTTTTAAGTCTGTAGCATACTCTATTACTTTCCGCGCAAAAGACAGAACATTGGAAGAAGCGGATGTAACGGCGGCAATGAAGAAAATATTGAACGGACTGGATGGCATGGGGATCGAGCTGCGGTCGTAGGTGCGAGAACAATCATTAAGGTTGAAAAGCCTATTTGTGCCACTGAAGTGACACGATGGCAAGATAGAAGATCATATAAAGAAAGCAGGGGTAAATATGGAGCATAAAAACACATGGGAAACCTATAATGCAGAACAGTTAAAGGAAGTGGACGCTTTTGCACAGGAATATATGGCGTTTCTGGATAACGGCAAGACGGAGCGTGAGTGTATCGACCAGATCGTCAATACGATTGAGCAGGCAGGTTATAAGGAATTGGAGTCGCTGATCGCATCTGGTGCAAAACTGGGGGAAGGCGATAAGGTATATTCCGTCTGGATGAACAAATCGATTGCAATGTTCCAGATCGGTAAGAAGAAAATGACGGAAGGCATTAATATTCTCGGAGCGCACATTGACTCTCCGCGTCTGGATATCAAACAGAATCCGCTGTATGAGGATGGTGGCTTTGCATATCTGGACACCCATTATTACGGCGGAGTCAAGAAGTATCAGTGGGTGACGCTGCCTCTTGCAATCCACGGTGTGGTAGTCAAAAAAGACGGCACGACAGTGGAAATCAATGTGGGAGAGAATGAGGATGATCCGGTATTTTTCGTATCTGATCTGTTGATTCATCTGGCACAGGAGCAGATGGAGAAAAAAGCAAACAAAGTTATTGAAGGCGAGGCGCTTGATATTATCATTGGCAATAAACCGCTTGTGATTGATAAGAAGGATAAAGTTGAGGACAAAAAAGATGCAGATGAGCAGGATGCAAAAGCGTCAGAAAAAGATGCGGTAAAAAAAGGTATTCTCGAAATATTGCAGAAGACCTATGATATCGAAGAAGAGGATTTCATTTCCGCAGAGCTTGAGGTAGTTCCTGCCGGCAAAGCGAGAGAGGCAGGATTTGACAGGAGCATGATCTTAGCATATGGACAGGATGACAGAGTCTGTGCGTTTTCCTCCTTGAAAGCAATGCTGGAGATCGGAGAGGTTGACCGCACTGCATGCTGTATTTTGGTCGATAAAGAGGAAGTCGGCAGTGTGGGCGCTACCGGTATGCAGTCAAAGTTTTTTGAGAATGCAGTTGCAGAGGTGATGAATCTTGCCGGCGAGTACAGCGAATTAAATGTACGCAGATGTCTGGCTCATTCCTGTATGCTATCTTCCGATGTGAGCAGTGCTTTTGATCCTACTTATGCGGCTAGTTTTGATAAGAAGAATGTGGCGTACTTAGGCTGCGGCATGGTGTTTAACAAATTTACGGGGGCTCGCGGCAAGTCCGGTTCCAATGATGCTAATGCAGAGTATCTGGGACATATCCGAGCTATTTTTGAGAAGGAGAAAGTGAATTTCCAGACGGCGGAACTTGGCAAGGTAGATCTGGGCGGCGGCGGTACGATCGCCTATATCCTTGCGCTGTACGGTATGAACGTGATCGACAGCGGCGTGGCGGTGCTCAATATGCATGCACCTTGGGAAGCAACCAGCAAGGCGGATGTTTATGAAGCTAAGAGAGGATATATAGCATTTTTAAAACATGCAGATCTTTGAAAATGTAAGGGTAAATGCGAAAACTGACCACAGAGAGTCGGAAGTTATGATGGCTCATGTTTCAGTAGGCGATTTTATAAGAGGATTGGAATGGAAACGATAAAGAAATCAGATTTTTACTTTGATCTGCCGGAGGAACTGATTGCGCAGGATCCTCTGGAGGATCGTTCCGGCTCAAGGCTGTTGATGTTAGATAAGATAAACGGCAGAACGGAACATCATATTTTCAGAGAAATTATTGACTATTTAAGACCGGGCGATTGTCTGGTCTTAAATAACACTAAGGTGCTTCCGGCAAGAATTATGGGCGTCAAGGAAGATACCGGGGCGGCGATAGAAGTCCTGCTATTAAAAAGAAAAGAGAATGATATATGGGAGACGTTGGTGAAGCCGGGCAGGAAAGCGAAACCGGGAACAAGACTTATATTCGGAGACGGTTGTCTGCGGGCGGAAGTTCTTGATGTGGTTGAGGAAGGAAACCGTCTGATCAGGTTTTCCTATGAAGGTATCTTTGAAGAAGTGCTTGACCGTCTTGGCGAGATGCCGCTCCCGCCATACATAACCCATAAACTACAAGATAAGAACCGTTATCAGACGGTCTATGCAAAGTATGACGGCTCTGCTGCGGCGCCCACCGCAGGACTGCATTTTACAGAAGAACTGCTTAGACAGATAGAGGATAAAGGCGTGGAGATCGCCTATGTGACGCTGCACGTCGGGCTTGGAACTTTTCGTCCTGTCAAAGCGGATAATATCTTGGAGCATCATATGCATTCCGAGTATTATCAGGTGACAAAAGATGCGGCTGAGAAGATCAATCGTGCAAAGGCGGACGGACACCGCGTGATCTGTGTGGGAACCACGAGCTGCCGCACGGTGGAGAGTGCAGCGAAGCCGGATGGTACATTAGAAGAGTGCTGCGGCAATACGGAGATTTTTATCTATCCGGGATATCAGTTTAAGGTGCTGGATTGCCTTATCACGAATTTTCATCTGCCGGAATCTACGCTTGTAATGCTTGTATCGGCATTGGCAGGCAGAGAGAATGTGATGTCAGCCTACGAGGAGGCAATCAAGGAGAAGTACCGGTTTTTCAGCTTTGGGGATGCTATGTTTATTCAATAAAAACTCGTTTAATATTCGTTTGATATGCACATAATATATTGACAATGTAAAGCTATTTACGTATTATAATGATAAATTGGTTTTGCATTATATGATAAAAGCGGAGGGTGTAATATGGCGACTGTAACGAATTTGAACATACGGACGGAGAAAGCAGTGAAAGAAGCGGCAGAGAGTATCTTTGCAGAACTTGGTTTGAATATGACAACAGCAGTAAATATGTTCTTGAAACAGACAATTCGGGAAAATGGCATACCTTTCTCTTTAAAGCTAAATACGCCAAATGAAATAACAATGACTGCTATAGCAGAGGGAAGACGGATTGCTGCTGACCCGAATGTAAAAGGATATAAGAGTCTCAGTGATTTAAGGGAGGCTCTGGATGAAGTATGAGGTTAAATTTACCAGTCAGTTTAAGAGGGATTTGAAACTGGCGAAAAAGCAAGGAAAAGATATTGATAAGCTTTTCGATGTAATTAGTACGATTGCAGAAGGTAGGAAATTGGATGCAAAGTATCGAGATCATAGTTTGAGTGGCAATTATGACGGATGTAGGGAATGTCATGTAGAGCCAGATTGGTTACTGGTATATGAATTGATGGATGCAGTTTTAGTATTGATGATTTACCGTGTCGGTACGCACTCGGAACTGTTTTAAAGCAACGAATGGTGGATTCCTTTACAAAGGAAAATAAATAATGTAAGATGTAAATTATCAGATAGGTGTCGGGATATACGCGCAGAGTTCGCAATGCATATCCTGCGATTGAGCGTAATCTGATTTTTGCAACATAAGAGAAAGGTAGAGGGGAATATGGAGGAACGTAGAAAGAATAAACGTATGGGGCTTGATTCTAAACTTTTGATCAAACGTATGGATCAAGGCGGATTTTCTGAGGAAGTTAACATTGAAATTACGGATGTCTCTAAGTCGGGAGTCGGTTTTCTGTGTGATGCGGGACTCGAAGTGGGTGCAGTGTATGAGTCTTTTTTGACAATATGGACTAAGGAAGTTCTGCATGCCTTTTTGGAGATCGTGCGTGTTGATCCCGGAGAGAACGGGATGTATGTCTATGGTGCGATATTTATCGGTATGACTGAGATCGATGCGAGCAGGATCGAAACGTACAGTACCATAGAGGATATGGAAGCATAGGGGAAATATATCAGAATGAAACAGGGTAGGCATACAAATCTGTGGCTGGAGATCATCGTGATCGTTGCGTCGATTCTTGCACTCATGCTCCTTGTGTACTTTGTAATGATCGTTTCATTTCAAAATGGTGTACGATCGACCAATGTGACCATGAAGCTGGCGGGACAGATTGCGGAGAGCGTATTTGAGCATCCGACACAGGAAGAAATTGAAACGGTGAGCCTGATGATGCGTTACGGTGCGCATCTGGCATTGTTTTTCGTAGTGGGGCTTGTGACGGCTTTTGTCAGCATGGTAATATGCAGGCAATATTTTCGAATCATCGGAATATTGGTGTCAGGTGTGATCTGCTATGGACTGGCATATTACACTGAATATTATAAGCAATTTATAGATGGAAGGCATTTCCAGATGTCCGATGTTTCATTGAACTGGTACGGAAGTCTTGCAGGAATCATCTGCATGGTGGCATCGTATTTCCTGAACAGACTGCTGGTGAAGTTATCTTCCTGAGTGTTATTTTTTGGTATGAATCTTATATCCGTGATGATTCATGATATCTATAGCCTGCTCAATAGCATTTTGATCATAAAATTCAATACGAAGAGCGCCTTCCGCGAGTTCTCTGTTGTGGTTGATGCCGATATTCTTGATGCTCACGTCGTGCATGGCAAGCAGAGAAGCGAGGGCGGCTATAGCGCCCGGTTTATCTGCAATATCTACTGTAAGAACATGTTCTGTCTTGATTGGTCCGCTGGAAGTGTTGATGAAGGATTCCCTATAATTTCTTGCGGTATCAAAAAAGTCATACAAGGCATTTTCCGCCCGATAGTCAAGACACACTGAGATGTCTGTGAGAGACTTTATGTATAATTTCAAAAGCTTGGAAATATTTTCTGTGTTAGTCAGGCATATCTGCTGCCACATGGAGGGAGAGGAAGATGCAATTCTCGTAATATCTTTAAAACCTCCGGCGGCGACCATTTTCATAACACCTTCCTTGGAATCTGCTTCTTTGACCAGATTTACCAAGGATGCGGCGATCACATGGGGAAGATGGGATATGGCTGCCGTCACATAGTCATGCTCCTCATAACTTAGAATAAGCGGAATCGCGCCGATGGATTCCACCAGATTCCTATACTCGTTTAATTTATCTTCGGGTACAGTGTCTGAGGGGGTCAGAATGTAATAAGCATTTTCCAAAAGGGCGGCATTAGAGTTCGGGTATCCGAAACGTTCGGAACCGGTCATGGGATGTCCGCCAATAAATTGGTTTTTTAAACCTAAAGTTTCTATTTGTCTGTGAATACCTGTCTTGACACTTCCCACGTCTGTCAAAATTGTTTCAGAAGATAAGTATTTTGTTAAAATAAGCAGATTATCATCATTATGTGCGACGGGAGCGCATAAGAATATATAGTCACAGGAGCCAAAAGAATCGTCGATAGATGGACTGATCTCATCTACAATATTTTCTTTGACTGCAAGCTGCAAAGAGACCGCGTTGAGATCGTATGCGATAATATGTGAGTCCGGAAATTTATTGCGGATGGCTTTGGCAATAGAGCCGCCGATCAGTCCGAGTCCGATAAAACCATAGGTAAGTGTGTTCATAGTAATAACCTTTCTGAAAATGATATTAATGTAATACAGTATATATCGAATAACACAATAAAGCCTTGTATAACAGCAGAATGCGGATATTGTGACATCATATATAGTATAACATTTTAAGAATTGTGCCACAAGTGGAGAAAGTTATGCATTTCGCATAATAGATATTGAAATTGCTGAAGAAATTTAGTAAAATATACTTACAATTTGTGCTTGGGAATATAATAAACAGAACAATCTGCCCAATCATGAGTGAATAACAGAACTGGAGGACCAAGAGAAATGAATATTTACACAACGGATAAGATTCGTAATGTGGTTTTGCTGGGGCATGGCGGCTGCGGTAAGACGAGTTTGGTGGAGGCGATGGCTTACCTGTCCGGTATCACTTCCAGAATGGGTAAAGTAGATGACGGCAATACAGTAAGCGATTTCGGCAAAGAGGAACAGAAACGCCATATATCCATTGCGACATCTGTTGTTCCGATCGAATGGGAAGGGGTGAAAATCAATGTGCTGGATACGCCCGGCTTCTTTGACTTTGTAGGTGAAGTGGAGGAGGCAGTCGGCGCAGCGGACGCGGCGATCATTGTTGTGTCGGGTAAAGCAGGTATGGAAGTTGGCACAGAGAAAGCGTGGGAACTTTGTGAGAAATATAAGCTGCCCCGATTTGTGTTCGTAACTGATATGGATATCGATAATGCTTCTTTCCGACAGGTAGTGGAGGATATGACCGATAAGTATGGTAAGAAGATGGCGCCGTTCCATCTCCCGATCCGTGAGAATGAGAAATTTGTCGGATATATCAATGTCATTACAGAGCAGGCATATCGTTGGGAAGGCAAGGAAGTTGTAGAATGTGAGATGCCGGAATACAGCAAGGCTAATCTGCAGTTGTGCAGAGACACTTTGATGGAAGCGGTAGCTGAGACGAGCGAAGAGTTTATGGAGCGTTATTTTAACGGCGACAGCTTTTCAGAGGCGGAGATCAGAGCGGCTCTCAGAAGCAACGTTATGGATAGCAGCATCGTTCCGATGTCAATGGGTTCCAATGTATTGTGTCAGGGTATCTATACGCTGCTTGACGATATTGTGAAGTACATGCCGAGTCCGGAGAACCGTGAACTGGCGGGAATCGATTTGAAGAGTAACGAGATATTTGAAGCTAACTTTGATTTCTCAAAACCGAAGTCTGCATATATTTTTAAGACGATCGTAGATCCTTTTATCGGTAAATACTCGCTGATCAAAGTATGTTCCGGCGTATTCAAGAACGACGATACGATTTATAACGACGAGAAGGAAGTCGAAGAGAAGATCAACAAATTGTATGTAATGCAGGGAAGCAAGCCTATTGAGGTAAAGGAACTGCATGCAGGTGATATCGGAGCTATTGCGAAGTTGACGGCAGCAAGGACGGGCAACACATTGTCCACCAAAGCCAGAATTATTCGTTATGGCAAGACGGAAATTTCTACTCCTTATACATATAAGCGGTATAAGGCTAAGAACAAGGGCGATGTGGATAAAGTAGCTCAGGCATTGCAGAAGATGAGACATGAGGATCAGACATTGTGGATCGTCAATGATGCGGAGAATAAGCAGACATTGCTCTATGGTATGGGTGATCTGCATCTGGATGTGGTTGCCAGCAGATTGATCAATGAATATAAGGTTGAGATCGAACTGTCAGATCCGAAGATTGCATATAGGGAGACGATACGGAAGAAATCCGACGTAGAATACAAATATAAGAAACAATCCGGCGGACACGGACAGTATGGTCATGTCAAGATGCGGTTTGAGGCATCAGGAGATTTGGAGGCACCTTATACATTTGCACAGGAAGTAGTGGGCGGTGCAGTTCCGAAGAACTATTTCCCGGCAGTGGAGAAAGGATTGCAGGATTCTGTAGGAAGGGACCGCTTGCGGCATATCCGGTAGTGGGCGTGAAGGCGGTGCTCTATGACGGTTCTTATCATCCGGTAGATTCTTCTGAAATGGCATTTAAGATGGCGACGATTCAGGCATTTAAGAAAGGCTTTATGGAGGCGGGACCGGTGCTCCTCGAGCCGATCGCTAATTTGCAAGTGACTGTTCCGGATTCCTATACCGGAGATGTCATGGGTGATCTGAATAAGAGAAGAGGGCGTGTGCTTGGTATGAATCCGGCAGGAGACGGCAAGACTGTCATAGAAGCGGATATTCCGGTAGCATGTCTGAACGGCTATTGTACCGATCTTCGTTCTATGACAGGAGGACGCGGCACATATAAATATGAGTTCGCAAGATATGAGCAGGCTCCCAGCGATGTACAAGAGAAGGAAGTCGCTGCAAGGGCAAATAAGGTAGCAGAAGCTGGCGGTGAGGCATAAGGGGAAGTGCCTTGCGCCGAAGCTATAATCGACTGTAGATAGAGAAGGTTTTATATAGAAACAGGGCATGGGAGACCATGTCCTGTTTCTATATGTGCAGAAATGAAGTCCAGACCGGAAACCGGAGAACATTTTCCGTAATTTGCTTGACAAATCTGCTCAGTATAATACAATAATAAACATGGTCGGGCTTCACTCGATTGTGAGATTTGTTGCGCGAACTATAAAGAGAAAAACATTTTGATATCATAAAATGAAGTATATTATAGAGAAAGGCATGAACATAAAATGGCAGAAGTTTACAATCACAGAGAAGTGGAAACAAAATGGCAGAAAGTGTGGGACGACGAGAAGGCGTTCAAGACATCGGATGATTTTTCTAAACCGAAGTATTATGCGTTAGTGGAATTTCCGTATCCTTCGGGACAGGGACTTCATGTAGGACATCCGAGACCGTATACCGCACTTGATATTGTGGCAAGAAAAAGAAGGATGCAAGGTTATAATGTGCTCTATCCGATGGGGTGGGACGCATTTGGTCTCCCGACGGAGAATTATGCGATTCAGAATCATATTCATCCGAAGATCGTGACACAGAACAATGTGGCACGTTTCAAGAGTCAGCTGCACTCGCTGGGTTATTCTTTTGACTGGGACAGAGAAGTTAATACGACCGATCCGAATTATTATAAATGGACACAGTGGATTTTCTTGAAATTATTTAAGGCAGGGCTTGCCTATAAGTCGGAGATGCCGATCAACTGGTGTACTTCCTGTAAGGTGGGGTTGGCGAATGAAGAAGTGGTGAACGGTGTCTGCGAACGTTGCGGTTCCGAGGTTGTCCGTAAGGTAAAGAGCCAGTGGATGCTTAAGATTACAGAGTACGCGGATAAGCTGATAGAAGGGCTTGATACGGTCGATTATGTGGAAAGAGTCAAAGTTTCACAGAAGAACTGGATCGGTAAATCTACCGGTGCGGAAGTTGACTTTATCATCAAAGGCAAAGAAGACAAGATGCGTATTTACACGACCAGATGCGATACGCTTTTTGGTGTAACATATATGGTCATGTCTCCGGAACATCCGCTTCTTGATAAATATAAAGATGATATTAAGAACTGGGATGAAATTGTGGCTTACCGCGAGCAGGCAGCAAGAAAGTCCGATTTCGAGCGTGCTGAACTGGCAAAGGAGAAGACCGGTGTTAAGATCGATGGACTGACAGCAGTCAATCCTGTAAGCGATGTGGAGATACCGATCTTTGTTTCCGATTATGTACTCATGAGTTACGGTACAGGAGCCATCATGGCAGTTCCTGCACATGATGAGAGAGACTGGGAATTTGCGAAGAAATTCGGATTACCTATCATTGAGGTTGTTGCAGGTGGTAAAGATGTACAGGAAGAAGTATATACTGATGTGGCAACCGGTACGATCGTCAACTCTGGCTTTATCAGCGGACTCAGTGTGGAAGAAGCCAAAGCCAAGATGATCGAATTCCTAGAAGAAAAAGGAATTGGCTGTGCTAAGACCAATTTTAAATTGAGAGACTGGGTATTTTCCAGACAGCGTTACTGGGGTGAGCCTATCCCGATCGTACACTGTGAAAAATGCGGTTATGTGCCGATCGATGAGAGTGAACTGCCTCTGGAGCTGCCTGATGTGGACAGTTATATGCCTACCGATAACGGTGAGTCGCCGCTGGCGCTCATGACAGACTGGGTAAATACTACATGCCCGTGCTGTGGCGGGTCTGCGAAGAGAGAGACAGATACCATGCCTCAGTGGGCAGGTTCTTCATGGTATTTCTTGAGATACACAGATCCAGATAATACAGAGGCGCTTGCAAGCAAGGAGGCATTGGATTACTGGATGCCCGTAGACTGGTATAACGGTGGTATGGAACATACTACACTGCATCTGTTATATTCCAGATTCTGGCACAAGTTTTTGTATGACCAGAAAGCGGTTCCTTGTCCGGAGCCTTATGCCAAGAGAACTTCCCACGGCATGATCCTTGGACTGAACCCTCATAATTTTGCGAATCTGCCTGCGGAAGAGCAGAAAAAGCTGCTTGCCGAGTATGGTGACGAGAAAGCAGCAAGAGCGGCGCTTAAGGAAAAATATGGCGAGATGGCGGAACATCCGGTAGTAAAGATGTCCAAGTCGCTTGGAAATGTGGTGAATCCCGATGATATCGTGACAGAGTATGGCGCAGACACATTAAGAACTTATGAAATGTTCATAGGTGCTTTTGAGTTGAGTGCAGGCTGGTCAGAGGATGGAGTGAAAGGATGCCGCCGTTTCTTGGAGAGAGTCTGGAAACTTCAGGATATTCTTAACGATGATATGGCATACTCCAAAGATTTGGAGACTAAGATGCATCAGACCATCAAGAAAGTAAGCAATGATTTTGAAAATCTGAAATACAATACAGCGATTGCTGCAATGATGGCGCTCATCAACGATTTTTATAAGAAAAATTCTGTGACAAAAGGTGAGTTCAAGACGCTTCTTACAATGTTAAATCCGGTTGCGCCTCATATTACCGAAGAATTGTGGCAGAAGACAGGCTTTGAAGGCAGACTGTATCAGACCGCATGGCCGGAATACGATGAGGCAAAAACTGTAGAATCCACAGTGGAAATTGCGGTACAGATCAATGGTAAGACAAGAGCTACCCTTGCTATCGGCAAAGATGACCCGAAAGATGAAGTGATTGCCAAAGCAAAAGAAGTTATTGCAGATAAACTGACCGGAACGGTTGTAAAAGAAATTTATGTTCCGGGTAGAATCGTAAATATTGTGCAGAAGTAAAAAGAGGTTATAGGGGGCGTGTTTTTAAAGAGTACTATCTTGCAGTTAATGATTGCTGCTTATGGCATTGTTTTGCAGAATCCTGTATATGATTTTGCTGCGTCTCTGCCGCATGATGAGAATTTATATATTAATGACTGTCGGATTGATGATCTGAACAATGATGGAATGCCGGAAGTATATATATCTGCTTCGAGTGGCTGGCAGTACTGTGTGTACTATTATCTGGACGGTGAAGTATTTGTATTAGATGATCTGATACCGTGGGCGTGGAGCAGTGAATTATGTTATACATCGAATGGTCAATTAGTCATGTGTGCATATCCCCACACTACGGGAACGGCGGGCAATATGCAGTACAGGGTCTATGAATGGGGAAATGAAGGTTATTTTCTTGTAGAAGATTTGTGGCGGACTCCCAATGAGTGGAATGAAAAGGGGGAGCCGATTGAGTTTAATTATATTTCGGCAGACCGATGCATTGATTCCTTTATCGAAGAGGTAGATTCAGCGTGGTTGATCTCGCAGACGGAATATGAACAGAAGATTGCCGATTTTAGTGAAATGACGAACTTGTTTTCTCCATATGAGACTGATTGGGGGATAGAATGGTGGCAAGAGCATGAAAATGCTGACGAGATTTATATGGCAATCGAAGAAGAATTATTGAACTGGCAACAATAAGTATAAACTGATTGTGCCAGGGATGATGTGTGATGCGTCAGAAACTTTATAGTCCCTGACGCGTTCACTTTATTTCTTGATAATTTTCATTAACTTATCAATCTTATCCAACTCCTCTGGTGTAGAGTAGCTGCGGATTGTGGCAGTGATTGTTTCGACCTCTTCCTTTGTAAAAGAAATATGGTTGTCCATGCCTCTCTTGGCGATAGCCATGAAGAAGGGCATCATCTGCTCTTTAGTGAGCGACTGGCTCTCGAAGACAAGCGATTGAAGAAAATCCAGTTTCGCTTTGTCAATATGTGCAACGGCTGGGTCATCCATCCAGTTTCCTGTCATTTTACCATCCTTTCTGCTGTTGAATATAATCATGGTTTTGTATCTTCGGTCTGCTGTTGAAACATCTCATACATTGTCTTTTGCTCCGGGGTGAGCATGTTCATTAACATATCCATCATAGAGAATTGACCGGTCTGCGCAGACTCTGAATCTCCTTCACCGGAGGAGTCAGAGTCACTTCCGAAAGGCGGAGCGGCGGACAAATCAGGGAAAATTTCCTGCAGGGCAGACATAGTCTGCGACATTTCCTGCATGGTTTCCATAGTCTGTAACATGTTCTGCATCTGTTCCAATTGCCTTATTTCTTCCGGGGATGAGTAGAGGCATAACTGACGGCATAGCGAGCGCAGATCGGGTTTTTCATCGGAAGATATGCTGCAGCCACTTATCTGGAATGGATGTCTACGGACATGGTTTAAGGTATATTGCAGCTCCATATATTTAATATAGACCGCCAGATGCTTTTGCATGGAAGGTTCTATGTAGGGCAGAAGAACCTTGAGTTTCTGTATTTGATTGGTAGTATATAAGGCATCAAATGCCATAACGTTTGTTGCTTCTTCGTTTTTTTCAGCCATAGATATGCCTTTCTGATGCCCATAATTTCTCTATAGTATATGATGCATGTGAGAGAAATAGGCTCTAAAAGAGCCAGAGCCTATTTCCCAGATATGAAGTAATAGATGTGTAAAGGGGATCGTTTAAAGATTAGTTACCGCAGCAGCTTGAGAGAATCAATAACCAGATCAAGGTGTTGCAGCAGCCATTGTCGCCATTACCGAAAAGGTTGAAGCCGCCACCGTCGCATCCGCAACCATCGTTGTTGTTGCCGCAGCAGGATAAGAGGATGAGAATCCAGATCCATGATCCACATCCGCCACCGAAAAATCCACCATTATTATTGTTGCATCCGCAGTGGGTTGCTGTTAAATCGCTCATTGTTTGTTCCTCCAAATGTTGTTTATGGTTTATCTTATGTGGGTGGGGTGTAAGTGTGACAGAAATGAGTGACGAATATTTTAAGGATATTTTTTGGAAGCAAAAATTTTATATCTAAATTGTATAAAATTGTGTCCAACTTGTGTAAATTGTGACAAAACACTTGCATAAATCTCAAGATATAGTAAAATTATAGTAGTATGTCAAAGTGGGTTAACTAGGTACATATATTTATAGTAAAGGAGAGATCCCCATGGCGGGATTTGAAGTTGCCGGAAGGAGATTTCGTACAGAAGCGGATTACAAAGCTGCTTTAAGAGATCAGGCAAAGATTAAGGAAATCAAGACACAAGTCAATATGGAACAGCCGGGAGAAGTAATTACACTGTACGCGGATATGCAGACCGGTAAGTATCGTTTTGAAACTACTGTCGGAAATGATTTCGACGATGAGATTTATGAGCTGGCGCAGGAATATCAACGCCAGGGATATAATAAAGACAGTAGACTTCCGGCCGGAAAGAAGAAAGCTTCTAAGAAAAGCAAGAAGACAGTTAAACAGACTTCCGGTAAAAAAGCAGACAGGAAGAATATAAACTCTGCGAAAAACGGCGGTAAAAATATCAAGGACGCAAAAATTTCACTGGATGAATATGATAAAGATATGCAGAAAGAGATTTTGCGGGAACTGAAAAAAAGGGAGAGACGCCGAAAGCTGACAGTGATATTGTGTTCTGTTGTGGCGGTAGCGTGTTTTGGATATTTCGGCGTATATTATTACTTTTCAGACAGGACGCAGATGGACTATGAGAATCTTGCACAGCTGAAAGGTAACACGACGCTGGCGGCGGGTCCCTCGCCCGGCATAACGATTCATTATACGGAAGAGGAAGAAATTGAACTAGAGGTCTTGGAGGAATACCAGACACTCTATAATAAAAATAAAAGGCTAATCGGATGGCTCAAAATTGACGATACAAATATAGACTATCCGGTGATGCAGACTACCAATAATGAATATTATCTGGATCATAACTACAGTCAGGAATATGACAAGAACGGAAGTTTGTTTTTGGATAAGGACTGCGATGTGGTACATAGGAGTACAAACCTGATTATATATGGGCATCATATGAAATCCGGGAAGATGTTTGGCAATCTGAACAAATACAGCAGCGAAGATTACTGCAAGAGTCATTCCACGATTCAGTTTGATACTATATATGAGAAAGGAACTTACGAAGTCATGTATGTATTTCGTTCCAGGATATATAATGAGGACGAAATCGTATTTAAGTATTACCAGTTCCTGGATGCGACTTCAGAGAAAGAGTTTGATTCCAATATGCAGGAGATGGCAGCATTATCGCTCTATGACACCGGCGTTACGGCAAGTTACGGTGACGAATTGCTGACATTATCTACTTGTGATAACTCAGAAACAGACGGAAGGTTTGTAGTAGTGGCAAAAAGGGTTCTTTAGTTTGAATCCGCAATAGAAATAGTATATTAGTTATATGACATCATTAGTAAATTCCGTGTAAGATCGTCAAGATCGTACAGAAAACATACAGGGGAATAAGGAGAGGAATATAATGGCTAAGAAGACACCGGCTAAGAAACCGAGAAGAAGATTGAAGAGAAGCGTCAGACGCAGTCTGTCAGCGGTACTTATGATCACAGCGATTGCTGTAGCGGCGATCCCGGTACCGGAGAACTACGCTGATAATGGAGATGCTACCGCGAGTAGCATGACCAGAGCGGCGGTAGTCGATATGCATGACATGAGTAAGTTTGTGTATGATCCTGATTCAGCAACAGATGTAGATCCCGTGAGAACTATTAATCTGAGCAAGTACGAGGGGAAAGATGTAGAGACTATAATGAATGCCAATGACACGGCACCGTCTTACGCAATCACGGATATCGGTAATGGCGATTTGAGTTTATCATGGCAGTTCCTTTTTTACAACGCAAAAAATCCTATAGACGGTCTTGAAAGTGGAGTAATCTGTAAGTATAATAGCCGTTTTTATTCGGAGAAGGTTGACCTTAATTTGATGCCTATTACGAAGTATTATACGGTTGAAAGTGAAGATTTTGACAATTATTTTGCCGGAACAGCTAATGTAGGGATGGATAATAAGGCTACAGATCCGGTAGAATTTGACTATTATACATATACGAGTGCTGATGCAAAATCTGCAAGAATTAAAGCATTTTATGAAAAATACTGTAAAGCAGACTATGATAGTGTAGTGAAGGAATTTCAAGATTATGAGGCGGCTTTAGATGCTTATAATAGTGCTGCGGATAAGACTGGTTTGACGCGTCCTACTGAGCCGACAACTGTGCTCAGCAGAGTGCCGAGTGAAATTTTGACAGGTGAGCAAAGGTTGCAATATTACTGTGAACATAATAATACGCTTAAAAATATTGGCAGCGGGTATACTTTGCGTAGTGTTGTCGATAGCAGACCGGCACCTGATGGTAAAGGTGGAATGGTTTATCTGGTACAGGTTCCGGAAGATAATACACCTGTAGATCCGTATATTAAAGATGATGCAGGTTTTCTTGTAGAAGAACGAAGCAAACGTCTTATGTGCGCAATTGGTAATGGCGCATTTAAAGATGTTAATAATGTGGTTAATATGACGATACCTGATCAGATTGGCTTTATTGGTGATGAAGCATTTGCAGATGCGTCATTACTTGAGGCGATTACAATTGGAAATACCGAGCACATCGGTAACCGTGCGTTTAAAGGGTGTGTAAAACTGGCGACGGTAGATATCAGACAGGGTACAGGAACCATTGGTAATGAATGTTTTAGCGGGACAGCAATTCAGAAAATTGAACTGCCTGTTTCTGTGACGGAAATAGGTTACGGAGCATTTGCAAACTGTAGGAATCTTGCTACTGTTAATTTAAATAGTATTGGTAGGGATTGTAAGATAGATGCCTATGCATTTTATAATTGCTCTGCATTAACTGAGATTGCTATGGAGAATGCAACGATTGTTTCGATTGGAGATGGGGCATTCGCCGTGGAGACTGGCTCTCAGCCGATGAGTATTACACTTCCGCAGGGCATGACTGAATCAAAGAGTATCGGCAATTATTTATTTGCAGGACGATCCGCATTGGAATCAGTGAAATTTCCTCAAAATTACGGGCGTACCAGTAGTAAGGCAGCTAAGATACCGAGAGAGGTATTTCATGGCTGTGCAAATTTGAAATATGTAGAGTTCCCGTGTGATCCGCAGAGAGACCCACAGGCTTGTGGATTTGTCTCTTATGACACAACAGATAAAGATGATGATGGTAATATTATAACATCCGGACTGTTTCAGGATGTTATTAATCCAGATTTTTATGTGAAGGGTCCTAAGCTCAATGGTGATTCAGAACCGGCATATCCGCGTACTAGTACATGGGATGCGACGACGACTGTGTCTGATACGGTTCCGTATCTGTACATTGAGAATGGTGTAGAATATTATGAAGTTAGTGATGGAACATATTTGCTATGTATTAATGATAAGGGCGTATTGACTTCATGCACATTTAAACCGGGTGTGGATCCTTCCAAGAAGAAAAATGTTAAATTAGTGATTCCGTCCATAGTTGGAAATACAAAAGTGACAGGAATTGCATCGGGATGTTTCAGTGATTCAGAATTAAACGAGAATGTAATTTCCTTAAAAATATCGGATGAGTCCATCAGCTCTATCGCGGATGGAGTATTCCAAGGCGGCGGCGGAGATAATAACAAAGACTGGTTAAAATTGTCATCAGTGTATATCGGTAACTCTGTGACATCCATAGGCAAGGATGCTTTTAAAAAGTGTAGTAATTTGGTTGATGTTACCTTCAGTTCTCCGTTGGGAGGACATGAGTCATTCACGATTGGTACAGATGCATTTAAGACTGAAAGCGAGAAGCTGACTTTCCATGGGGATATTGTGAAAGGGTATGCGCCTTTTGAATGGGCGATGGATCCTAATAATATTATCGACAGTGAGAAGGAGAATAGTCAGGGAATACGTGTGTGCTATAAGAGTATGTCACCGGATTATCTGACAGTTATGTATAATCCGATTACCAAGATGGTTACGCTGTTAGATTATCCTAAAGCTGACCAGATTAACGCTATTTTAGCGGATGCTCATCAGGATGATTTGGATACTTATGGTGTGGATACCTATAATAAATATCGTGAAGAATATTTGTATACTTTGTATTCAAACAGTAATTATGACAGTTATCGTAAAGAATTTGCAGAAATATGGAATAATGCGGCAACTGATGAGGAAATAGAAGCAGCATATCGTTCGGACAGCTATGGACCGTGGGTAAATCGTGCATTCTCTCAAGGAGGGTGGAAGACGCTGCTAGATAACGCGCCGGGTAATGATACATCATCAAGTAGCACAACAGAGAATCCGGGCGGCGGTGATACAACATCGGGTAGTACACCGACAAATCCGGATGGTGGAGATACGACAGGTGGTGATACTGCATTAGACACTTTGACAGATTGGCTGTTTGAACCGATTACAGCATATGCAGCAGATGTGAATCCAAAACCATATTATGAGAAGTATAAATATGATGTGATGGGAAATGCCGAGGCGAACGATCTATATAGACCGTCCACTCCGGAAGAGGACTATTTGCGTTATGCAGTCGAGAACATTGTAGTTCCCGAGGGCGTAGATTCTATCGATGTATATGGATATGTTAATAATCTGACGGCTGAGGGTGAGAGATATAATGGTCCTGAGAACAATAGAGGAAATTACAGCACATATTTCAATCTTGCCTGGGATTCGGAAACTCGTAACATGTATACCAGTTCGCTGATGGAAGATGAGAATGAGAATACAAAAATCGAGCCAGGTCTGTTCAGTGGGTATTATGTAGATTTTGATGGTGAATCTGACTATGAGAAATTTAAACGGGGAAATGATTCCATTAAGACTGTTACGTTGAATAGCGTGAAGTATCTGCCGGATTATGCATTTGACAGCTGTGAGCAGTTATGGTTTGTAGCGCTTGGTAGTGATTGTGCAGATATCGGTAAAGCGCCATTTAGAGGATGTGATGCGCTGAGCTCGGTTGCAGGCAATGATTATTATGAAGCGGATAACGGTATTATTTATTCCAAGAATGCAGATGGAACTCTTACAATTGAAGAATGCTTTGCTTCGCGTGGCAAGCCGGGTATCGTGGGTCAGGCATCAGTGAGCCTTGCTAATGATCCGAAGTTGAGTCAAGTCAGTGCAATTAAACCGGGAGCATTTGAAGATTGTGATGTTATTACGGATGTTGATTTTGGCAATAACAGTACAGCAGGATTAACTATAATTCCGGACGACTGCTTTAAGAATTGTGGTGATTTACAAAGAGTTGTATTACCTGTGACAGTGAATGATGTCGGAAGCGGGGCATTTGTAGGCGCTAATCGATTATCTGATTTGACTGTTTACGGTAAAGAAGTTAAGATTTCGGGAACTGCTTTTGACGATAGTGCAGAGAAGGCAGTGACAAGAGTCAGAACGTATGAAGACTCAGCAGTAGTCAGATATGTAAAAGAATACGGAACCGAATATAAGCTTCAACTAAATGACAAACCTCTAGATGAGCAGTGGCAGGTAACATTCTTAGGTCCGGATTATAAGGTTATAGAGGATCTTAAAGATATTGACGGAAATACACTTGATAATCCGCAGTATGTTGAGGATGGAGCTCGAGTAAAACAGCCGCAGGATCCAGAGTCAACGGCGGATTGGAACTTTGACAAATGGGTCGGTATGAATGGTATAAATGTGGATGATCGGATTACAGAGGATACGGTTTTCTATGCTCAGGGCTATTCTAATAACGGTATGGTGAATGGGCAGTATGTCGTTGAGTTCTATGACAGTATTGATGGCAAGCAGATTGGACCGTCACAGTTAATTGATCCTGGTAAGGATGCGGTTGCTCCGGCTTATCCGGTGCATGCTGGTTACACATTTGATAAGTGGAGCGATGTAGCGACCAATATACAATCCAACAAAACGATTCTTGCCTTGTATAAGGCGAATAATGGGCTGGGTACAGTAAGCGGCGGAACAACAAATACATCCGGTAATACGACAAATACCTCGGGTAATGCAACAAATACATCCGGTAATACGACGAATACCTCAGGTAATACAACAAGTAATTCGTCCAATACCAGCAGTTCGAGCAGTACGAGTACGAGTTCCACAATATCCGGTTCTGATACGGCAAGTTCAATGCACAGAGTAACGGTTATCAATGGTTCCGGAGGCGGTAGTTATACAACGGGAGCAACAGTTGTTATTGCAGCCAATGAGCCTGCGGCAGGTATGAGATTTAAAGAGTGGACTACAGAATCATCCGGTGTAACATTTAATCAAATTACTGCAACTGCGACACAGTTTGTCATGCCGGAGAATGATGTTCTTGTTATTGCTAATTTTGAAGGAGGCGCGACAACAACGGCAGCGCCGGTTGCAACCCCGACTTCTACCGGAGGCGGTAATGGCGGAGGAGGAAGTACTGATGGCGGAAATACCCGTGTTGATATCACGAAGCCGGGTATCTCCAACAAGGACCTTGCGACTGCTAATGTTAACGGTTCAACCGATAACTTCATCGTCAAGATCACAGAGACAGATGAGGCAACCAGAGCGGTAGCGGATGCATTGACGAATAAGTACGGCAGCTTAGATAATATTCTGTACTATGCGATGGATATTACTCTGTGGGATGCTACCGGAACATACAGACTTACAGGAGACCAACTTGCGGGTATATCTGTGGATATTACGATTCCGATACCGGATGCACTGGTGGCATACGGCGGTAACAATATGGCAGGTGCGGTTATTAATGGCAACCAGTTAGAGAATCTGAATGAGAACTTTACAACGATCAACGGTGTTCCGTGCATCAGATTTACAGCAACGCACTTCTCACCGTATACGGTCTATGTAGACACAGGTAATCTGACGGAAGGTATGCTTGATGCAACGCCGAAGACCGGTGACCCTATCCATCCGAAGTGGTTCTTATCAATCGGTCTGGCATGTTTATCCATTATTCTGTTCATGAAGAAGGATAAAGTGACAAAAGTAAAAACAGCATAAGGGAAATTCTATGGGGAAAAGAGTAAGAAACCTAATTGGTATACTGCTTCTTGTGACAGCAATAGTAGTTACACAGATCCCTGTATCAGATGTGGAAGCGGAAGAAACCTCTTCCGCATCTGATTTTCAGATGGATGGAACTACATTAGTGAAGTACAATGGCACGGCTGAGGACGTGTCTATTTCCAATTATGTTGAAAAGATTGAGGCAGGAGCCTTTGCAGGCAATGATCATATCAGAAGAGTTACCATAGGTGAATCAGTGGAGACTATTGGGTCCGGTGCTTTTTCGGAGTGTAATTATTTAGAGAGTGTAACGATTCCCGATTCTGTAGTGACGATTGAGAATGCCGCGTTCAGCGGATGTCCCTTGCTTAGTTCAGTTATAATCGGAACAGGACTTACAAGCTTGGGTAACGGTGCTTTTGCGGGTGATTACAGTCTTGCTAATGTTCATTTCGACAGCAGCAACCCCAGATTTACTTGTGATGATGGTGCAATTTACAATAAGAATGGCTGGGATACTCTGTATCAAGTGCTCGCAGGCAGAAAAGGGGACAGCTATACGATGCCGAGTTCGGTGGAGAAAATCAAACCTTATGCTTTTTGGGGAGATTATAATCTGCAGAAGGTTGGGATCAGTAGCAATGTGAAGGAAATTTCGGCCTATGCTTTTTCTAATTGTAAAAATTTGAATGAGGTAGATATTCCGTATTCTGTCAAGAATATTGATATGAAAGCTTTTGAGGATTGTATCAGATTGCGGCAGATCGTGATTCCGCCGTCTGTCAGTACAATTCACAGTACGGCGTTTGACGGATGTACGAAATTGGAGATTCAGGCAGATGTCGGTTCAAGGGCAGATACCTTTGCACAGTCGCTGGAACTGGCGGATATTGATGTATCTGAGTATGAAGAGGCGCCGATCCCATCAAGTGTCAGTGGTAATGATCTGGCGGAAGGTGAGGACTCAGAAGGTGTGCAGATGCTTCCGCCGGTAGACTATTATCATGAGGTTTCGCATATCAATGCAATGGCGGAGGAGGAAGACCCTGCTGTCAGAGGAAAGACGAGAGTGATCGGACGAGAAGCTTTTGTGTTAGTAGATAATTCACAGGCTACAGTCAATGTGGGTGGAACGGGAGAAACGCTTGGCGGCATTCCTGAAAGTGATATAGAGCAGAATACAGATACAGTTCCGGGACTGGCGGGGTCTGATGATGCGAAAGGCGGCTCTTTCCCGAAATATACGGTTGTTGATAACTCTATAATAGCGGCACAGGCATATTATGACGACGAAATGACTTCATTTGAGATTCCCGACGGAATCATCAGACTCGGAGAGTTTTCATTTGCGAGGTCTGCGCTGGAATCTATCAGGATTCCCGATGGTGTGGAGACGATTGGTTATGCTGCATTTTATCATTGTGATGGGCTGGCTGATGTAGTCATTCCAGATAGCGTTCAAAATATTGAAACAGCGGCATTTGAGAAGACAGCATGGCTGACAAATTGGAAACAGAGCGGGACGGGCGACTATCTGATCGTCGGAGATGGCATTTTATTGGCATATAAAGGAAATAATAGTATCGTTTCTGTCCCTGCCGGGGTGAAGCAGATCGGAGCGGAGGCATTTAAGGACAATAAGGGGATCAGTAAGGTGATTTTGCCGGACAGCGTGGAGGTAATCGGAGAGGCAGCGTTCCAAGGATGCAGTGGACTTGCGGAAGTAGAAGGCGGCAATCAGATCAAAGAGATTCGGGACAGGGCTTTCGCTGAGTGTCCTATTTCGACGATACATATTCCAGCATCGGCACAGAAAATCGGACTTCGGGCGTATGATAGTACGGAATCTGCCGGTGCGTCTGGCGGTGTGATTGTATTCGGAGGAGAGGATATTCCGGATTTGTCTTATGAAACAAATTCTACTAAGGTATATAGAGATAATTATCGAGATCTGGCATTCAAAGGAAATACAATAGCAGTTGTACCTGATAGTGTAAGTGATCTTACGGGCACCGTCTTAGACAACGGAAAAGCCGGATTTGAAGGAATTGTCTGTAAAATTTCTAAGGAAGCGGCAGAAGGCGAGGATGGTACATTACAGATTGTCGGAAGACAAGGTAACGGTTCCTTCCCGACAGCGGGGGAAACATGTCTGATAGACGGAATGAATTATGTACTTGAGGAAGGCGCTGAGAAGATTAATAGTAGCGATGTGTCCCGGAATGAAGAAATTCAGGGAATCGATGTACAGATCAATAGTTATTCTCTGCCGAAGGACGGCGTTTCGAGTGCTGTGATGGAAGGCTCTGATGAAAACTATATTCTTCGGATTGAGGATAATGAGGACGCAAAAGCCAAGATAGGTGATGTTTACAAGAAAATATACGGTAATAAATTGCCGCGTAATCTGTGTGCGTATGAGATTAGTCTGACGGAAACGGGCACAGGAGTGCCGATCACAGGGCTTGGCAAACAGAGTGTAGAGATTACAATTCCGATTCCAAACGGAATTGGGGAAGAAAATCTGCATGTGGTCTGTCTGGATGCGGACGGACAGCTTGAAGAGGTGGAGAGTAGAGTTATATCTGTAGATGGCATGGATGCTCTCACTTTTTCAGCAAAGCATTTCTCGCCGTATGGTATTTACAATTTTGGCAATAACAGTATGGCAGTAGCGGATGTGGAGAATGGGCAGGCAGTTTTCGTATCGCTTGGCAATAAAGATGATTCGCCTAATACGGGGGATAACAGTATTCATCCGAAGTGGTTTTTGTGTGCAGGGCTTGTATGTACTGCGCTTGCGATGTTCGCATATCGGGGCGATAGGCGGAAGAAATGATACATATAGAGCAGATGTACAAAGAACCGAGAGTAGATAGAGAAGAAAAGAAGAACATACATTATATGAAATAAAACACGATTTAGAACTTCCCGGCATAGAATAAATCTATAGCCGGGAAGTTTTGTGCATAAATGACAAAATATGCCAAAGAATGGATGGCAAAAGATTTTGAGTAAGTGGTGAATTGTCGTGAATCGTGTCAGAAAACAAGTAGGGTGCAGTGATCGTATACAAAATGATATCGTGTCGGATAATATTTCGGTTGCAATTCTTGATACCGGTATCGGTGCACACCCCGATTTTGATAATCGCGTGATTGCATTTATGGATTTTGTAAACGGACGGCAGAGCAGTTACGATGACAGCGGTCACGGGACTCATGTTGCGGGCTGTGTGGGTGGGAGCGGCTATGCGTCTCGTGGGTTATACCGAGGAATGGCACCGACGTGCCGGCTGTGTATCGGCAAAGTGCTTGACCACAACGGCGAGGGAAGTATAGACAGTATGTACCAAGGTTTAATATGGGTAATGCAAAACAGGTTACGCTACCAGATCAGAGTGTTGAACGTGTCGCTTGGAATTGGTGATAGTGGCGAGAAGAATCGTATGAATGAACTGATCGGACTGTTAGACGCGGTGTGGGAACAGGGAATCGTAGTGGTATGTGCCGCCGGAAATAACGGACCTAGGGAAGGAACTATATCGCCTCTTGGTAGCAGCCGCAAGGTCATTACGGTAGGTTGTCATGAAGGAGGGTATTTCGGAGCGCGCAGAGATTTGTGTGAGAATTATTCCGGAAGAGGGAGCCACAATATGCTTTACCGCAAGCCTGATGTAGTAGCACCGGGAACGGATATTATTTCCTGTAATGTACAGTGTCGGGGCAGTTATCGAAATGGATTTCGCAATGCCTATACGAGAAAAAGCGGCACATCTATGGCAACACCTATCATTTCCGGCGCATCTGCACTTTTTCTGCAGAAATATCCCTATATGAACAATGAACAAGTGAAGCGTAAAATGATCTATAGTGCGCGTGATCTGGGTGATGCATGGAGTAAACAGGGATGGGGAATGTTGAATCTGGAAGAAATGTTCAGTTCTGGTTGACAGAAATGGTATGATTGTATACAATTATACGGGGCGTACATCTATGCGACATAGGAAAAAGAATATGATCGCAGTGGATAGACGCAGAAAGGTCTTGACAGTTATGTATGATGAGAGAACTTTTACAAATCGTCCGGTGACCATGAATGATCATAACAATCTTCTGGAAATAGAAGAGCATATGTATATTTTGGACGATGTTCAGAAACCGAATGTCTTCAGAAATATGTTTCCGTATTCGGAGATACCTAAGATTCCGTTTAATGACAGGACGGTGCCGCACAATATGCCGAAAGATATCTGGATTACGGATACGACATTCAGGGATGGTCAGCAGTCCAGAGCGCCATATACTACGGAGCAGATTGTTACGATCTACGATTATCTGCATAAGTTGGGCGGTCCTAACGGAATGATTCGTGCCAGCGAATTTTTTCTTTACAGCAAGAAGGATCGGGATGCAGTATATAAATGTATGGAGCGGGGATATCATTATCCGGAAGTCACAAGCTGGATTCGTGCCAGCAAGGAAGATTTTAAGCTGGTCAAAGAAATAGGCATGAAAGAGACGGGGATATTAGTAAGCTGTTCAGATTATCATATTTTCCTGAAATTAAAAATGACGAGAAGACAAGCCATGGACCATTATCTGAGCGTTATCCGTGACTGTCTGGAGGAGGGAATTAGTCCCAGATGTCATTTGGAAGATATTACAAGGGCGGATATTTACGGATATGTTGTTCCTTTCTGTATGGAACTTATGAAGCTCATGGAGGAGTATAAGATACCGATCAAAGTGCGTGCGTGTGATACAATGGGATATGGCGTCAATTATCCCGGCGCTGTTATTCCGAGAAGTGTACAGGGCATTATCTATGCGTTACATACTCACGCAGGTGTACCGCACGAGTTGATTGAATGGCATGGACACAATGATTTCTATAAGGCGGTATCAAATTCTACGACTGCATGGCTGTACGGATGTTCAGGAGTCAATACTTCATTGTTCGGTATCGGAGAGAGAACCGGAAATACTCCGCTTGAGGCGATGGTATTTGAGTATGCGCAGCTTCGCGGTGATCTGAACGGAATGGATACCACGGTTATCACAGAACTGGCAGAATATTATGAGAAAAAAATAGGGTATCAGATTCCACCGAGAACGCCTTTTGTCGGCAAGAATTTTAATGTGACGCGAGCGGGCATTCACGCGGACGGGCTTCTTAAGAATGAGGAGATATACAATATTTTTGATACGGAGAAATTCTTAAACAGACCGGTTCTTTGTGCTGTGTCCAATACTTCAGGGCTTGCGGGAATAGCGCATTGGATTAACACATATTATCGTTTGAAAGAGGAAGATCATCTGGACAAGAATTGTGATTTGGTCAGGGCATTGAAGGTCTGGGTAGATGAAGAGTATGCATCGGGACGTGTGACGGTTTTGACGGATGAAGAATTAGTTGCTCAGATTAAGAAAACCTGCGAGGAACTAAAGATTGCGCTGCCAGGCACCGTGCCTGAAGCGAGCGCATAGCAGGATTAGTAGTAAAAAGAGATATACAGATAAATTAAGCTAAAATGATGTTATCTGCCATATTGAAGAAGGAGCGTAGGCAAGAAAGAAATGGCTAATTACGATTTAAAAAATGAAGTAAATGACAAATACTCTTTGCGGGGCAGGGTGTTCCAGAAGCTTAGAGAAGATATTTTAAGCGGTAAGTATAAGGAACACGAAGAGCTAAAGGAAGTGGCTATAGGCGAAGAACTGGGAGTGAGCCGTACTCCTGTCAGGGAGGCATTCAGGCAGTTGGAGCTGGAGGGACTTATACAGATTGTGCCTAATAAGGGAGCATATGTTACCGGTATTACGGCAAAAGATGTGAAGGATATCTATATGATCCGTTCTCTTCTGGAAGGATTATGTGCAAGACTTGCCACTGAGAAGATTTCCAAGGAACAGATGGAAGAGATGGAGGAAAATATTTACCTCGCGGATTTTCATGCGTCAAAAGGGCATATGGATCAGATGGCGGAACTGGACAATCGTTTTCATGACATTCTCTATGAGGCATGTGATTCCAAGATGCTGGAGCACACATTAAAAGATTATCATCAGTATGTACTCCGTGTCAGACAGAAGACTCTTTCTACGAATACGAGAGGACGTGCATCTAACGATGAGCACAGGCAGATCATGGAGGCAATCAAAGCCGGGGACGCTGACAAAGCGGAGCAGCTTGCGAATAAGCATATGTTAAACGCTTATGACAATATGGTGAAGAACGGGCTGTATGAGATTTATGGTGAAGAATAAAAAGAAATAAAAAAAGTAGAAAGGCAGGTACAATACCGACTATGGAAAAAATTAAGATGACAACGCCGTTAGTGGAGATGGACGGAGATGAGATGACGAGAATCATTTGGAAAATGGTCAAGGATGAGCTGTTATTGCCATATATCGACCTCAAGACAGAGTATTATGATCTTGGTCTGGAGCATCGTAACGAGACTGACGATCAGGTTACGATAGACTCTGCGGAGGCGACGAAGAAATATGGGGTAGCAGTCAAGTGTGCGACGATTACTCCCAATGCTGCAAGAATGAAAGAGTATAATCTGAAACAGATGTGGAAAAGTCCTAACGGTACAATTCGTGCAGCATTGGACGGAACAGTGTTCCGTGCGCCTATCATTGTGAAGGGAATCGAACCCTATGTCAGGAACTGGGAGAAACCGATTACCTTGGCACGTCATGCCTATGGAGATGTCTATAAGAACACGGAAATCAAGGTACCCGGTCCCGGCAAAGCAGAACTTGTATTTACAGGGGAAGATGGTACAGAAATTCGCGAGACGATACATAATTTTACAGGTTCCGGTATTATTCAGGGTATACATAATACGGACGAGTCTATCAGAAATTTTGCGAAAACATGTTTCAACTATGCGTTAGATACGAAGCAGGATCTCTGGTTTGCAACGAAAGATACGATCTCAAAGAAATATGACCATAACTTTAAAGATATTTTCCAGGAGATCTATGACGCGGAATACAAGGAAAAGTTTGAAGCGGCAGGCATCGAGTATTTCTATACGTTGATTGATGATGCGGTGGCGCGTGTCATGAGGGATAAGGGCGGATTTATCTGGGCATGTAAAAACTATGACGGCGATGTGATGAGCGATATGGTATCTTCGGCGTTCGGTGATCTTGCCATGATGACTTCCGTTCTGGTATCGCCAAGTGGAGCCTATGAGTATGAGGCGGCGCACGGAACCGTGCAGAGACATTATTATCAGTATTTAAAGGGAGAGAAGACGACCACCAACTCTGTGGCGACGATTTTTGCATGGACGGGAGCACTCAGAAAGCGCGGTGAACTGGATGGAATTCCGGAGCTGATGCAGTTTGCGGATAAGCTGGAAAAGGCTGTGATTCAGACAATAGAAGGTGGTAAGATGACAAAAGGTCTGTCGCTGATTACTTCCATACAGAATGTAACCGTATTAGACTGCGAAGAGTTTATTAAAGCGATCAGAGCAACATTTGACGCAATGTGACACAAACTCGAAATAGGATATAGAACGGGAACTGCCCTCATTCCGAGAGCAGTTCCCATTTTTCATACAGGTTAGTCAATTCAGTATCGTTGGCTTCCCTTTCTTTGGTCAGTTCCTGCAATTTTGCCACATCAGTACAGATTCCCGTCGATGCCATGAGAGCATCGATTTCTTCATTGCGTGTTTCCAACTGTTCAATGCGGTCCTCGCATTTCCTTAGTTCATTCTCTTTCTTGCGCTGTGCCGCTTGTTGTTCTTTGCGTGCCAGCCAGTCCTGCTTGCCATCCGTAGAAGATGCGCCGGATGAAGATGAGGCAGATGTACTTAAACTGCCATTTGAAGATGTGTGGATATTCAGAGCAGCTGATGAGGCATTCTGTTGTGCGTTGTCGATCAATGCGAGTTGTTCGTCTTTTTTCTCTAAATAATATTCATAATTTCCCAGATAATTGGTTAGGACTTTGCGATTCAGATCGAGAATCCTGGTGGCGGTCTTATTAATAAAGTAACGGTCGTGTGATACATAGAGCACCGTACCGGTGTAGGCGTTTAGGGCATCTTCCAAAATTTCTTTGGACATGATATCTAAGTGGTTTGTCGGTTCATCCAAAATTAAGAAGTTGGCTTCCGACAACATCAGCTTGGCCAAAGAGACACGCCCGCGTTCGCCGCCGCTTAAAGACTTGATCTGTTTAAATACATCATCACCGGTGAAAAGGAAAGCGGCGAGAGTGTTTCGGATTTCGGTGTTGGTGAGAGCCGGGTAATCGTCCGAGATCTCTTCAAAAAGTGTTTTATCCATGTGCAGTACATGATGCTCCTGATCGTAGTAACCAATCGCCACATTGGTGCCCAAACGTATCACACCGGCATCGGGAGCGACCAGTTCATTGATCAGCTTTAGGATCGTGGTTTTACCAGTGCCGTTATCGCCAATGATCGCTACGTGTTCGCCTTTTTTGATATCGAAAGCAATGTGCTCAAACAGTGTGAGAGAACCAAAAGATTTAGACAGGTTTTCCACATGAAGTACATCATTACCGCTGGCAAATTTAGGCTCCAGTTTCAGATGCATGTCTGCGCGCACCTCGGTGGGCTTCTCCAATACGTCGATCTTTTCAAGCATTTTTTCACGACTTTCTGCCCTGCGAATAGATTTCTCCCTGTTAAATGATTTCAGTTTCTCAATCACATCTTCCTGGTGCTTGATTTCTTGCTGCTGTTTCATATATGCGTTGTATTCCGCAGTACGCAAAATTTCTTTTTTGGCAGCATAATCGGAATAGTTACCGGCAAAGACCGTAGATTTTGTGTTGTCGATCTCAATCACTTTGTTGGCGATCCTGTCCAGAAAATAGCGGTCGTGAGATACGATGATCACAGCGCCCTTATAGTTTAAAAGGTATGTTTCAAGCCATGTGATTGAGGACATATCAAGGTGATTTGTAGGCTCATCCAGAATGATCAGATTCGGTTTTAAAAGAAGCAGTTTTCCGAGTGCCACGCGGGTTTTTTGTCCGCCCGAAAGCGTGGAGACAGACCGAGTGAATTCTTCCTCAGCAAAGCCCAACCCTTTTAGCACACCAATTAATTCGCTTTTATAAGCATAACCATTTGCTGACTCATAGGCATGTGTCAGATCGGCATAGGTATTCATGAGACGCTGCAGGATATCTTCTGATGCGGTTTTCATCTGTAATTCTATGGAGCGCATTTTTTGTTCCAGATCAATGATATCCTGCTTTACGCTGAGCAGTTCATCGTAGATCGTATTTTCACCAGATACGGCTTCCTGCTGTGACAGGTAGCCGATTGTCTTATCGCGGGATACAGTAACAACACCTTGGTCGGCGGATAGCTCACCCATAATAATGCGAAGCAGAGTGGTCTTTCCTGCACCGTTGATGCCTACAATGGCGGCTTTATCATAGTCTTCAATGTGAAAAGATACATTTTTGAGTATCGGAACTTCGTTGAATGATTTATCAATATTGCTGACAGAAAGTATCATAATATATAGTGCCTTTCTCATTGGTTCCATTTTCCGTAAAGGAGAATAGGATGCAAAACAGTAGTCGTTTAAAAATTTTATTCTGAATTTTACATTAACAGAAATAGTTTACATTTTGAAGACCGTGCTGTCAATGTTTGACAGTTATTTAACACAGTTGTATACTTAAAATATTATAATATAGGGGGTGACAGCAAGGTGGAAGAGAAAGAAATTTCACAGGCTGTTGTTAGCCGTTTGCCGAGGTATTTCAGATATCTGGGTGAGTTGAAGGATGAGGGGATCGAGAGAGTTTCATCGCAGGAACTGAGTGATATCATGAGGGTGACTGCATCACAGATCAGACAGGATCTGAATAACTTCGGAGGATTTGGTCAGCAGGGCTACGGATATAACGTAGGATATCTTTATGATGAGATCGGTAAGATACTGGGACTGCACAAGGAACATCATCTGATCATTATAGGTGCAGGACATTTGGGACAGGCGTTGGTCAATTATATGAATTTTGAACGGCGAGGATTTATTTTCAAAGGGATATTTGATATTAATTCACAACTCCACGGTACACAGATTCGCGGAATTGCGGTACGGCCGATGCAGGAGATGGAGAGTTTTGTGAGAGAGAACGACATTGACATTGCGGTGCTTGCCATACCGAAAAACAGCGCGGTAGAAGTGGCAGAACAGCTTGTATCTTATGGAATCAAGGGTATCTGGAATTTTGCGCATGTAGATCTGCATGTGCCAAAAGATATTCAGGTGGAAAATGTGCATCTATCGGACAGTTTGATGAAACTGTCATATAATTTGGTTTCTCATGAAGGATAAGTATTGAATGCAGGAAGGTGTAGGGACATATGTCAAGGGCAGATGAAATATTTCAGCCGGCGTTGGTCGGCAAAAAGATTCCGATTCTCACATTGGATAATAAATGGCATAAACTTTTTACTCAGAGAGAATACACCACCGAGATTAAGCGGATGGAGAATGAATTAAATAAATTGCTCAAACGTCAGGCCAGGGCCAATGAGGAGTGTAAGGAACTTAAGAAACTTAAGAAGAAAATGATGGAAGAGATTGTTGTCCTTGCAGATGCGATAGAAAAGTCTCCTTCTAAGAAATTAGAGAAGGAGATGGAGGAACACCGGCGCACGGTCAATGAGTGTAATGAGAAAATAGACGCCTGTGAGGAGGAGATGGTTGAACTGCCCAGGCAGATCAGTCAGGTCAACAATAAATTGATGGTAGCGACGATGGAAGTGTGCTATCGCAAATTACAGAGAAATACTGCGGAACTGGAAGAAATCGATGAATGGATTGGCAGCATCAGAAGAGAATTAAAGAAAAAGGTTGTCCGCAAGCAGGAAAAAGAAGCGATGAATAGCCAGTTGTATGCTTATATGCATGATATTTTCGGAGCGGATGTCATCGAAATATTTGATATGAAGTATAATCCGGAAGATAAATATAACAAAAAGGATAAAGACTCTGATAAGAAGGAAGATGAGTCGGAAACCGAGCAGAAAGATAATGGTGAGAACGCGTTGAAATCATGAGATTTTAGCGCTTCTTTGCGTCATGGAGGGATCCTTATGAAACAATATCTTGTGACAGCTTCCGAGATGAAGCAGTATGACACTAACACGATAGAGAAGTACCGAATACCATCGCTCATACTCATGGAGCGGGCGGCTTTGGTGACAGTAGAGGAGATACACCGAGCTTGGGGAAATGATCCTTGCAGAGTTCTCGTTGCAGCAGGATGCGGGAATAATGGCGGTGACGGTCTGGCAATCGGGCGTCTTTTGATGGCAGAAGGCTATGATGTCACCTTCGTATTGCTTGGTGATAAAGATAAATGTACGGTGGAGACGTTAAGACAACTCGAAATTGTACAGGAATATCAGGCACAGGTTTTTAGCACAATACAAAATGGTGAATATGATATAGTGATAGATGCAGTTTTGGGGATCGGTTTATCCAGACCTGTAGGGGGAATATACAAGGACGCTATAGAATGGATCAATCACAGCAACGCCCGCGTGTGTAGCGTAGACATTCCATCAGGCATTCAGGCGGATAAGGGTGAAGTTATGGGTGATGCCGTGCAGGCAGACATAACGGTGACATACGGATTTCGCAAGTTAGGGCATGTATTGTATCCGGGAACGCAATATAGCGGAAAAGTGATCTGCCGTCAAATGGGGATAGATGAAAGCAGCTTCCTTGAAAAAGAACCTTATTGGTATACGCATATTGGGCGTGACAGCAGACTGCTGCCGGAGCGCAGACCCGATGGTAATAAAGGAACTTTCGGTAAAGTGCTGGTGATTGCGGGAAATGATCGGATTGCAGGAGCCGCTATGATGTCGGCTAAGAGCGCGTTTCGTATCGGTGCGGGAATGGTGAAAGTAGTTACGGCTGCGGAGAACAGAGAAAGTCTGTTGCAGTTTGTGCCCGAGGCAATGCTACTCACCTATACGAAAAGTATTTCCTGCGAGAATAATACAGATTTTACAGGACGGGATGGGTCTGAGGAAGTACAGGCATTTATTTGTGAACTTAACAGGTCATTAAAATGGGCTGACAGCATTCTGATCGGACCCGGAATCGGCACGGGAAGATGGGCACGCGAATTGTTGAGAATTTGTTTAGAGGAAAGTGATCTGCCGCTTGTGATAGATGCGGATGGTTTGAATCTTCTGGCGCAGGATAAAGAACTGCAGAAGTATATGGCGGACAGAAAAGATCAGGAAAGGAGCATTATCCTTACACCTCATCTGGGAGAGTTTGCCAGATTATATGGGTGTAGTGTAGAGCAGGTTAAAGCCGGACTGACGGATTATCCGGGACAGCTTAGTGACAGACTGCATTGTATTGTTGTCTGTAAGGATGCGCGCAGTGTGGTAGTATGGCACGGCGGGAAGCAGGGATATCTGAACACAACGGGCAATGCCGGAATGGCGACAGCAGGATCGGGAGATGTGCTGGCGGGTATCGTGACAGGATTGCTGGCACAGAAAATGCCGGGTGCAGATGCGGCGGTGGCAGGAGTATACCTTCACGGGATCGCGGGTGATTTGGCAGCCGGGAGAGAGACGGAAATATCCATGACGGCAACGGATATTATAGACCGGCTCAGAGATGTGGCGTTATTACAGCAGAAGTCGTCAGAACAAAACAGAATGGAGAAAATGGCATGATGAAAAATTACCTAAGAGTTTATGCTAAAATCGATCTGGATGCCATCTGTCATAATATGGAGCAAATGCACCGCAATCTGTCTGAGAAAACGCAGATGATCGGGGTTATCAAGACGGACGGATACGGGCATGGCGCAGTACAGATCGGACGTGAATTAGAGAAGATGAGTTATGTGTTCGGCTATGCGGTTGCCACCGCCGAGGAAGCTATGATTCTGCGACATGCGGGACTGAAAAAGCCGATTTTGATTTTGGGATATACATTTTCGTACTGCTATGAAGATTTGATACGTTATGATATACGACCGACAGTGTTCAGGGAGGACACCATCGCCGAATTGTCAGCATGTGCACAACGAATGGGTAAGAACGTCAAAGTACATGTGAAGGTTGATACTGGCATGACAAGGATAGGAATCAGACCGGACGAGAATGGTATTGCTTTTGTAAATAAACTGCTGCATACGGATGGAATTGAACTGGAGGGGATGTTTACTCATTTTGCGAGGGCGGATGAGGCAGATAAGACGTCTGTAAAAGAGCAGATCAGGCAGATCAAAATATTTATGTCAGATGTGGAGGAAAGACTTCATTATCATATTCCGGTCAAACATTGTTCTAACAGTGCAGGCATTGTGGAACTGCCGGAGGCTAATATGGATGTGGTCAGGGCAGGAATCACATTGTATGGGTTATGGCCTTCGCCGGAAGTGTCAAGAGATATCGTAGATTTAAAACCCGTTTTATCACTTAAGAGCCATCTTGTGTATGTCAAAGAGGTGGAGGCAGGGATACCGATCAGCTATGGAGGAACCTATGTGACGCCTAAGAAGATGCGGGTTGCAACAATTCCGGTGGGGTATGGAGACGGGTATCCGCGAGGGCTGTCAAATAAGGGATATGTCTTGATTCGTGGCAGAAAAGCTCCTATACTCGGCAGAGTCTGCATGGATCAGTTTATGGTCAGCGTGGATGACATACCGGATGCATCAGAAGGAGATGAAGTGACTCTGATTGGTACAGATGGGGTATATCAGATCACGATGGAAGAACTGGGAGAACTATCAGGCAGATTTAATTATGAGTTTGCCTGTGATTTGGGGAAACGGATTCCCAGAGTCTACCTGAAAGATGGTCAGATAGTTGCGTCTAAGGACTATTATGACGATTACAGATAGATATGAAATAATTGTCAACAGAAAATAAATTATCATGTATACCCTTAGAGAAACCGGCAATACTATTGTTGGAAAAATTAATATAAGGAAGTGTATGATAATGAGAAGAGGAGATATTTACTACGCAGATTTAAGACCGGTGATCGGTTCTGAGCAGGGCGGTATCAGACCGGTGTTAATTATACAAAATGACGTTGGAAATAAACATAGCCCGACGGTGATCTGCGCGGCGATCACCTCGAAGATGAATAAGGCGAAACTGCCTACGCATATTGAACTTAATGCCAGCAAATATGATATGGTCAAGGATTCTGTAATTTTGTTAGAACAGCTCAGAACGATCGATAAGAAACGCTTGAAAGACAGGATATGTCATCTCGATCAGGATATCATGCGGGTAGTCAATGATGGATTGATGGTCAGCCTCGAGTTAAATACATAAGACTGACCGGAATTTGACACCTATACCATTCCTTGTTATATTATAAAATAATATAATATTATAAATCACAAAGGAAGGGATCAATATATGGACGACGGTGTCGCGGGCAGTATTATATGGTTTATCATATTGCTGCTGTTGGAAATGTTATTTTATGGTTTTGGCTCTGCATTCAGCAATATAAAGACTGCGGAGAAAGAAGAACTGGATACGGAAGAAGCGGGCAGGCTCAGCAAAAAGCAGTTAAGGCTTGCCTATTTGACGGAACATCATATGCAGTATGCCGGAGCGATTCAGCTCGGTGCGGTGACGGTCAATCTTTTGTTTGGCGCATTGTATCTGTACCGGTTGAACAGCTATGTCGGGTATATTGTCTATCGGGCGGCAGTACACAATATCGGCAATCTGGTGGAATGGCATGTTACGCTGTTTGCAATTCTTACAGCAGTGCTGGTGACTTTAATCATGTTGTACATAGTTATGACTTTTGGAGTATCAATACCTAAGAAAGTGGCGTTGCGTAATCCTGATAAGTGGCTGTGGCTCTTTGTCACACCGATCTATTACTATGTTCGGATCACGGCGCCGTTGACGGCACTTGTTTCAATGACAGCGAACGGATTACTGCGGCTGTTCGGCATCAATGTTTCGGGCGATAAATCCGATGTGACAGAGGAGGAGATACTGTCCATGGTCAATGTCGGACATGAGCAGGGGATTCTTCATGCCAATGAAGCGGAGATGATAAGTAACATATTCGAGTATGGTGATAAAGAAGCCAAAGATATCATGATCAACCGTAATAACATGATAGGGATCGAGTGTACCATGACTTTGCAGGAGGCGGCATCATTTATCGTGGATGCGCATAACAGCCGATTCCCGGTGTATGACGGTACGATAGATCATATTGTGGGAATCTTGCATCTGAAGGATGTCATGCGTATGCAGATGAATGACAAGATGAAGAATAAGCCCATCGGTAAGATCAAGGGGCTGCTCAGAGAGCCGAGGTTTATCACGGAGAAACGTAAGATCGACGATCTGTTCCGGGTGATGCAGAATGAGAAGATACAGATGGTCATCGTGATCGATGAGTACGGACAGACGGCAGGTCTTGTGGCTCTGGAGGATATTCTGGAAGAAATCGTCGGAAACATCGAGGATGAGTACGATGAGGAAGCAACATATATCAGCCAGAGTGGTGCAGACGGGTATGTGATTCAAGGTAAGATGCCTCTGGAAGAATTGGAAGAACAGCTTAAAGTCAGTTTCGAGGAAGAACCTTTCGATACAGTCAACGGTTTTGTGATTTCAAGGCTGGAGCATATACCGGAAGAGGGCGAAGATTTTGAGTTTGATTATGAAGGTTACACCTTCCGTATCATGGAAGTGAAGGACCGAATGATTCAGACAGTGCTCGCCCGTCCGAAGAAGAAAGAAGCCGAGGTTGAATAAGAATCTAAAAAATGATATGATAAATAATTGGTATTAAGAAGAATCAGTAGAAGACAAAGGAGATCAGGATATGTCAGGACATTCTAAATTTGCTAATATTAAGCATAAAAAAGAGAAAAATGATGCCGCTAAAGGTAAAATATTTACGATTATCGGTCGAGAGATCGCGGTAGCGGTCAAGGAGGGCGGTCCGGACCCGGCTAACAACTTTAAATTGGCGCAGGTCATCGCCAAAGCTAAGGCAAATAATATGCCAAATGATACCATTGACAGAGGAATCAAGAAAGCGGCAGGCGAGGGCGGTAATGTCAACTATAAATATGTAACATATGAAGGATATGGTCCGAACGGCATAGCGATCATTGTAGATGCGCTGACGGATAATCCGAACAGGACGGCTGCCAACGTAAGAAGCGCTTTTACGAAAGGACAGGGCAATGTCGGTACTCCCGGCTGTGTCTCCTTTATGTTTGACAAGAAGGGACTGATCATTATCGATAAAGAAGAATGCGATACAGACGCAGATGATCTGATGATGATGGCATTGGACGCAGGAGCGGAAGACTTTTCAGAGGAAGAGGACTGCTATGAAGTTTATACCGATCCGGATCAGTGGAGCGAGGTGGATGCCGCATTAAAGGATGCCGGTGTCAATCCGATATCTTCTGAGGTTACAATGATTCCGCAAAACTGGGTAGAACTTACGGATGAGACGGCGATCAAAAATCTGCAGAAAACGCTGGATCTGTTAGAAGACGACGATGATGTACAGGCAGTATATCATAACTGGGATGAATAAAAAGCAGAGAGCAGGGTTGTATTGATGGATAAATCAGAACTGAATCAGATTGCCGATCTGCTGGAACAGGCACCGGCGAGAATCTCTGAGTTTAAGAAAGAGACATACGAGATATCATTTCGGAAATATGTAGAGGACAATGCACATGTATGGTCTATGCTGGCAGATATATGGAATGGGAATGTATCGGACAGCGAACAGGACAGATTACAAGTGGCGGATTGTCTGGTTGATAAGGCGCAGGAACAGATCGAAGCTGCTTCGGGGAGGGCAAAAAGAAATGCCGCACAGATGAATACGAATCTGTACATGGTGTCCTACTTTCTTCCGGCTGTCATTGCATATCAGAGACGGTGTGGCGGCGGAGAGGAAGAGATGCGCAAGTTCACTGATGCCATATGTGATAAATGGCAGGAACGGTTCGGTCAGCGTATTCAGGCGGCAGATCATGAGTCTATTCAGGCAGGATTCAAACAGAAATTGTGTTTTGTGACGACGGCGGTATGTTGCGGATTGCATAAACCGCAGAATTGCCGGGAAATCACATTGATGAAGCGCTACAGAGACGAATACATGTTCAGACAGGCGGATGGAGAAACACTTATCAAAGAGTATTATGATATAGCGCCCACAATTGTGAAGAGAATCGCTAAGGAGGCATCACCCGAAGAAAAGTATCTGTATCTGTGGAATAATTATATCAGTAAATGTGTCGCATTAGTTGAGAATCAGGATAACGAGCAGTGCAAACAGCTCTATGCAAAGATGATGTCGGAACTGAAAGAAGAGTATATGGTGACAGACCGACATGACAAGGAAAGGGGCAATACATAAAGATGAGCAGACAATACCAGAAAGAAACGATATGTATCCAGTCGGGATGGAAGCCGGGGAACGGTGAGCCGCGCGTATTGCCAATCTATCAGAGTACGACTTTTAAATATGAGTCTTCGGAACAGATGGGAAGGCTTTTTGATTTGGAAGAAAACGGGTATTTCTACAGCAGACTGCAGAATCCTACCAATGATTGTGTAGCAGCCAAAATCTGTGAGCTGGAAGGCGGCGTGGCTGCTATGCTGACATCTTCCGGGCAGGCGGCAACACATTACGCTGTGTTTAATATTTGTGAGGCAGGGGATCACGTGGTGTTGTCTTCCACTGTGTACGGGGGAACTTTTAATCTGATTACCTGTACAATGAAAAAAATGGGTATAGACTGCACGATAGTAGATCCGGATGCACCGATAGAGGAGATCAGCAAAGCATTCAGACCTAATACGAAATGTGTTTTTGCAGAGACGATTGCAAATCCGGCACTCGTGGTGTTAGACATTGAGAAATTTGCAAGGGCAGCGCATGATCATCAGGTGCCGCTTATTGTTGATAATACATTTGCGACTCCGATCAATTGTAATCCTTTTGAATGGGGTGCAGATATTGTTGTGCATTCTACGACGAAATATATGGATGGACATGCAATGTCGCTTGGCGGTTGTATCGTGGATTCGGGTAATTTTGACTGGAGTGACTATCCGGATAAGTTTCCGGGACTTTGTACGCCGGACGAGTCATATCACGGTATTACATATACAGAGAAATTCGGTAAAGCCGCTTATATCACTAAGGCTACGAGCCAGTTGATGAGGGATTTGGGATCAATGCAGTCTCCCCAGAATGCCTTTCTGTTAAATGTCGGGTTGGAGACACTTCCGCTTCGTATGGAGAGACATTGCTTTAATGCCCAGAAAGTGGCAGAGTATTTGGAACAGCATGAGAAAGTTGCATGGGTGAATTATCCGGGACTTAAGAGTAATAAATATTATGAGACGGCGCAGAAGTATATGCCGAAGGGTACTTGCGGAGTCATTTCTTTTGGCTTAAAAGGCGGCAGGGATGCGGCAGCCAGGATGATGGATCATTTGGAGTTAGCAGCAATTGTAACGCATGTTGCAGATGCAAGGACGAGTGTGCTTCATCCGGCAAGTCACACACACAGACAGATGAACGAGGAACAGCTACAGGAGGCAGGAGTTGCATCTGATCTGATCAGATTATCTGTAGGCATTGAACATGTAGATGATATCATTGCGGATTTAGAGCAGGCATTATCTAAAATATAATGGAGAAGGATTATGACTTATCGCAAAACGTGGTTTAGCTACGTGTTATGGCTTCTGTACAGCATCATGTGCGTTGCACTGTTGATGTATGCCGGACGGGTATGGACATACTATTTGGCAGGTATGCCATACACGAAGAGTTTTCCGGACAGTCTGATTACACCCTTAGCGGGACTGTCGGGCGGTTTATTAACATTGATCGGTCTGCTTTTCATTCCGCTCACGGTTGCTGTGTATTGGATTATTCGAAAGATTGCAGTGCAGATCAGAAAAAAATGCATATGGAAAAAATCTGTCATGATCGGATTTGAATGTGTTGTTGTATTGCTTATCATGGCGGGTGGTATTTTTTTGCGTGCAGAGAGTGCCGGATTTGATATATCGATTGCGGAAAATGGATTGCTTGCAGAGGATGAATTGTCCTCAGTAGATGAAGCTGTTTATGATGCGAATATGATGAGTATGACATATTATAATATGGCTGTGGTGACCCAGGAGCGGTCGGGAACGCCGATTATCTGTTATAGTGTCAGAGAGTTGTATGTGATATGCCTGTCGGTTGTGATGTCTTTTCTTGGCAATAAGATTGCGTCGGCTATCATTATGCAGGTTTTTCTGCAGATAATCGGGATGTGGCTTGTATATGCAGTGACAAGAAAAATTGCAGGACGAATACCGGCATGTACAGCGCTTCTCTATCTGGCATGTTCTCCAGGCTGTCTAGAAATGCTGTCGCTTCTTAGTTACGAGTGGCTCTTTTTTGATCTGTATATGATCGGTATGTTGATTATAGTCAGTTTTGTAAAGGAGTACTGCGAAAACCGGATCGGCAGACCGATAGCGATAGCATGTGCAGTGCTCGTCGGGGCATTGATTGGCATACTGGCTTATCTTGACATAACAGCGGTGACACTGTTAATTATTATGGTGGCTGTTTTTACCGGGAAAAAGCATCGACAGGAAGATAAGCCGATTCGGAATTCCGTTGCTATTAGTGTTTCGATATTTGTGATAACATTTATTGTAAGTGTGCTGGTGCGGGGAGTAATGATTGGTGTCATATACGGAAACGGGGGCATGGAGCTGCTTGGGAGTATCGTGAATCAGTGGACGGATTTGAAATATCTGTTAGGAACTGCATTTACGGCTGAATATCCGTATATTTATGATATTTATCTGATGGGAATCGTGATTATTCCGGCGGCGTTTCTTGTTTTTGAATTTTTCAGAAGCGGCAGGGAGCAGAATTATATGCTATGGATACTCATATGTCTTGTTGCGGCATCTACACCGATGGCGGTCATAGGATCAGGGCAGTTCGGATTATTGTCGCTGTATATATGGAGTGTCCTGGCAGGATTGGGCTTGCAGAACTGCATTTTCGGTGACGAGGCAGAGATTATGCCGGCAGTGATTGAAGAAGTTAATGCTAAAGCGGTGAGCGAGGAGGTCAATGCCGGGGCAGTAAGTGAGGAAAGCAATATTGAGTCGGTGATTGAAGAAGTCGATACTGAGGCGGAATGGATTGACTTGAATGAAGAGCCAGAGAAAGCTGAGATTACTGAGGAATTGGAAATGATTGAGATAACTGAGAAATCTGAAGAACCGAAGAAGCCGCGTTATTTCGAGAATCCGCTGCCGCTGCCTAAGAAGCACGTGAAGAGAGAGATGGATTATCAGTATCCGGTTGAAGAAAAAGATATGAAGTATGATGTGGAAGTTTCAGAGGATGATGATTTTGATATTCAATAAAAATCGTTGTTCGGACAGAATGTATAAATATCATAAGATAACGTAAACTAAGAGAGAATCGCAGAGATAAGACTGTGGTTCTCTCTTTTATATTACGGGAGAAAGCAGTCAGACAACAGATCGGAGGTTTGTGATGGGAAATAAAGATAATAATAAGAATGATAAGAATGTCAACAAAGAAAATAAAGACAATAAAGGAAGTAAGAACGAGCGGGAAGAAAAACGTGCCGAGCAGGAAAAACAGCAGGAAAAAGAGAAACATAAGGATGAACGGATCGGGGAAGTTGGACAGATCACATTGGATGAAAATGAGGCACATCATAAAATTCACCTGATTACGATCATTGGTGAGATCGAGGGACATGATAATTTGAGCAGTACGTCCAAGACGACCAAATATGAGCATGTACTTCCTCAGCTTGCAGCAATAGAAGATAGTAAGGATATAGATGGTGTGCTGATTTTATTAAATACTATGGGTGGTGATGTGGAAGCCGGACTTGCCATTGCGGAGATGATCGCATCTTTAAGTAAACCTACGGTGTCACTTGTGCTCGGAGGAAGCCATTCTATCGGCGTTCCGATCGCAGTCAGTACGGATTATTCTTATATTGTGCCGACAGGGACGATGGTCATTCATCCGGTGAGGCTCAACGGTATGGTGATAGGTGTACAGCAGACTTTTGATTATTTCAGGCAGATACAGAACCGTATCACGGGATTTGTCTGTGACCATTGTAAGATATCCAAAACAAGATTGGAGGAACTGATGATGGAAACAGGGGTGTTGACAAAGGATGTCGGCACAATACTTGTAGGTGGCGAGGCAGTGGAGGAAGGTATTATTTGTGAAGTAGGTGGAATCAAGGATGCCGTTGCACATCTCCACGATATGGTAGATAAGAGAAATGCAGATACAAAATAAGGGATGACAAGCTAAAATGAAAATGCTATACTATATTGAGTCATATTATCTATTATCAGCTGAGAATATGATCAGGAGGCATTTGTCATGGCATCTAACCAAGGAGGAAAACGTTCTTCCACGAACAAAAAGGCGACAACTTCAAATAGAAACACAGGCAGAGGAAGGCAGACACAGACGGGAAGGCGAAGCAGCGGTAGATCGGCCGGGCCGCAGCCGATGGATATAGCGATTCGTAATGAGATCATGCTGATCGTGTTTCTTGCCCTTGCAATCATTCTTTTTCTCTGTAACTTCGGTGTAGTCGGCAAGGCTGGTGACGTGGTCAGCGATGTTATGTTTGGCATTTTTGGACTGACCGCGTATATTGCACCGATCATTATTTTTTTGGCAATAGCCTTTGGAATGTCTAATATAGGGAACAATATTGCGACAAGAAAATTAATAGCAGGTATCATACTGTTTATTATGATCAGCACGATATGCGAGTTGCTTGGTACCGAACTTGATCAGGTAGAAAGCTATCAGGTAAAAGAAATTTATCTAAGATGCAGTGAGAATCACAATGGCGGCGGTATCATTGCAGGCTCGCTTGCCTACCTGTCCTATCATTTTCTCGGAATGGTAGGGACTGTACTGGCAATTCTGGTACTTGGAATCATCTGTATGGTGATCGTTACGGAGAAATCTTTTATCGGCGGTGTGACGAAACAGGGTCGCAGAGTATATGAACGTTCCAGAGAGGATGCGGCATACCGCAGAGAGCGTGCGAAAGAACGGCGTTTAGCCATGGAGGAAAGAAAAGCCAGGGAAGAGGAAGAACGCAGACGGAAAGAGGAAGAAATAGAGAACGAAAAGATTCTGCGCATGGACAAAAAAGTGACCGGAGTCATGATGGATACGGCACTTGCTAAGGAAAAAGAGAAAGATAAAGAAATAGCAGAGAGAACGCGTGACGATATCCATGAGATCATATTACATACAACAGACGATGAGATAGATGTGCAGCCGGAGCGCGAACCGGTCAGAGAGGCGCACTCTTATCATTATATAGAGAATGAATCGGATGAACTGGATGAGATTCGCATTCATGGTGCAGCGGATGATGTAGAGACAGACATTACAGAAACGAATATAGTTGAAGAACCGGTGATACATATGGAAGAAATATCGGAAAAGGTACCACAGAAAATGCCCGAAAGAGTATTGCCGAAAATACCAGATAACAAAGTGGCGGCTGCTGATCCGGAACCGGTGAGAGAGCCACAGAAGAGGGAACAGAAGGCACCGAAACCGTACAAGTTCCCGCCAATCAATCTTTTGACTAAAGGAAGCGGTAAGAATAATGGAGATTCCGCCAGAGAATTGAAAGAGACTGCACTTCGTCTGCAGCAGACATTAAATACGTTTGGGGTTAAAGTGACGGTAACGGATATCAGTCAGGGACCTTCCGTTACGCGATATGAATTACAGCCGGAGCAGGGAGTTAAAGTAAGTAAGATCGTCGGACTTGCCGACGATATCAAATTGAATCTGGCTGCTACAGATATTCGTATTGAGGCGCCTATCCCAGGGAAAGCCGCAGTCGGCATAGAAGTGCCTAATAAGGAGAATTCAGCCGTAGCATTTAGGGATTTGGTGGAATCCAAGGAGTTTAAGGAGTTCCCGTCAAATCTTGCTTTTGCAGTAGGTAAAGATATCGGCGGCAAGATTGTGGTGGCAGATATTGCTAAGATGCCACACATGCTGATAGCAGGAGCTACCGGTTCCGGTAAATCAGTCTGTATCAACACGATTATTATGGGGATCTTGTATAAAGCAAAACCCGAAGATGTGAAGATGATCATGGTCGATCCGAAGGTGGTGGAATTGAGCGTTTATAACGGGATTCCGCATTTGTTGATCCCTGTTGTCACTGACCCGAAGAAAGCTGCTGCTGCGCTTCATTGGGGAGTGGCTGAGATGACGGATCGTTATAAGAAGTTTGCGGATTTCAATGTTCGTGATCTTAAGGGATATAATAAGAAGGTGGAAAGTATGCAGGCGGCAGGAGATCCGGATGCTCCGCAGAAATTACCGCAGATTCTTATTATTGTGGACGAGCTTGCAGATTTGATGATGGTGTCGCCGGGAGAGGTGGAAGAGTCAATCTGCCGTCTGGCACAGCTTGCAAGGGCATGCGGTATTCATTTGATTATAGCGACACAGAGACCGTCTGTGGATGTCATTACGGGACTGATCAAGGCCAATATGCCGAGCCGTGTGGCATTTGCTGTATCCAGCGGCGTGGATTCCCGCACGATCCTTGATATGGTAGGCGCGGAGAAATTACTCGGCAAAGGCGATATGCTGTTCTACCCGCAGGGATATCCGAAACCGGCGCGTATCCAAGGCGCTTTCGTATCGGATAAAGAAGTATCGGATGTCGTAGATTATCTCAAGAACCAGGCCATAGGAAATGTATACAGCGACGATGTGGAGGAGCAGATCAAGAGTATGGGAAGTTCTTCCGGCAGCGGCGGCGCATCCGGCGGCGAGGGCGGTTCCGAGTATGACCAATACTTTGCGGATGCAGGTAGATTTATTATTGAGAAAGATAAAGCGTCTATCGGTATGCTTCAAAGAGTCTTTAAAATCGGATTTAATAGGGCGGCACGCATTATGGATCAGTTGTGCAAGGCTGGTGTAGTTGGAGAGGAAGAAGGAACGAAGCCGCGTAAAGTCCTGATGAGTGCCGAGGAGTTTGAACAATTTGTGGAAGAGACAATATAGAGTCTGTGATAAATCGGAGAACTATCTTTATATACACAGATTTATGCGTCGGATAGTGTAGATGGATAAGAACATGAAAAGGAGAATGCAGTATTGAAGACAGATATTGAGATCGCTCAGGAAGCAGTGTTGGATAATATTGTTGATGTTGCTAAGCAGGTAGGAATGGAGCAGGAAGATCTGGAATTGTACGGCAGGTACAAAGCCAAAATTTCAGACGAATATATAGAGCGTATTCAGAACAATCCTGATGGCAAGTTGATTCTTGTGACTGCGATTAACCCGACTCCGGCAGGAGAGGGCAAGACGACCACGAGTGTAGGACTCGGACAGGCATTTGGCGTGATGGGCAAGAAAGCTGTCATTGCCTTAAGAGAGCCGTCTTTAGGACCGTGTTTCGGAGTAAAAGGCGGTGCTGCGGGCGGCGGTTATGCGCAGGTAGTTCCGATGGAAGACTTAAATCTGCATTTTACCGGGGATTTTCATGCAATTACTTCTGCCAATAATCTGTTGGCGGCGATTCTGGACAATCACATCCAGCAGGGAAATGAGTTGAATATTGATCCGAGACAGGTGGTATGGAAGCGTTGTCTGGATATGAATGACAGAGTGCTGCGCAATGTGGTAGTCGGACTCGGCGGTAAAACAGACGGCGTGGTGCGAGAAGATCATTTTGTGATTACAGTCGCATCTGAAATTATGGCAATCCTCTGTCTCGCGACTGATATCGCAGATTTGAAGGAGAGGCTGGGGCATATCATTGTCGCATACGATTACCAGGGCAATCCGGTGACAGCCTCAGATTTAAACGCTGTCGGTGCTATGACGGCACTGTTAAAGGATGCCATGAAGCCGAATCTGATTCAGACGCTGGAACATACGCCTGCATTGGTGCATGGCGGACCATTTGCGAATATTGCGCACGGATGCAATTCTATCCGTGCAACAAAAACAGCGCTTAAAATGGCAGACTATGTTATTACAGAGGCAGGGTTTGGGGCTGATCTCGGAGCAGAGAAATTTTTTGATATTAAATGCCGTATGGCGGGACTTAAGCCGGATGTGGTCGTGCTTGTTGCCACGATTCGGGCATTGAAGTATAATGGCGGTGTAGCCAAGAGCAATCTGTCAGCGGAAAATCTGACCGCGTTACAGGCAGGAATCGTAAATCTTGAAAAGCATATTGAGAATTTGCATAAGTACGGTGTACCGATTGTGGTCACATTGAACTCTTTCGTTTCGGATACGAAGGCGGAGATCGAATATGTGAAAAAGTTCTGTCAGGACAGAGGATGTGAGTTCGCGATTTCTGAGGTATGGGAAAAAGGCGGTGCAGGCGGTGTAGAACTTGCAGGTAAAGTGCTAGAGACGCTTGAAAACAAAGAGAGCCGCTTTAAAGTGTTGTATGAAGATTCTATTTCCTTAAAAGAAAAAATAGAGACTGTGGCATCTGAAATCTATGGTGCGGGTGGCGTATCATATACTCCTGCGGCGGAAAGGCAGTTACAGAAATTAGAGGAGATGGGATTCGGCAATATGCCGGTTTGTATGGCCAAGACACAATATTCTCTTTCTGATGATCCGACTTTGCTCGGCAGACCGGTTGGATTTATGATGAATGTGAGAGAAGTGTATGTGTCTGCAGGAGCAGGATTTGTGGTTGCTCTGACAGGTACTGTAATGACTATGCCGGGACTTCCGAAAAAGCCGGCTGCGTATCAGATTGATGTAAATGAAGATGGCATGATCACAGGATTATTCTAAGTTGAAAGGAGAAAGCCCCTATGCCCCAGATTATAGATGGCAAAGCAATTTCTGCCGCAATCAAAGATGAACTGAAAATAAAAGTTGAGGAAATGAAAGCCAAAGGCATTAGAGTGTGTCTTGCTGTGATCCAGGTGGGAAATGACCCGGCTTCCGGTGTTTATGTAGGCAATAAGAAGAAAGCCTGCGCTTATATCGGGATCGATTCGCTGGCATATGAACTGCCAGAGGAGACAACGCAGGAAGAACTTCTTAAACTGATAGCGGAATTGAATGATAAAGAAGAAGTAAACGGAATACTGGTGCAGCTTCCTCTTCCCGAACATATAGATGAGGACGAGGTTATTCGGGCGATCGATCCAAAGAAAGATGTAGACGGATTTCATCCGCAGAGTGTGGGTGCGCTGTGCATCGGTCAGCCCGGTTTTGTATCTTGCACTCCGGCAGGTATCATTCAGTTGTTAAAACGTACCGGAATCGAAATTGCGGGAAAAGAATGCGTCGTGATCGGAAGAAGTAACATTGTAGGCAAACCTATGGCACTTTTACTGATGCGCGAGAATGGAACGGTGACTGTTGCGCATTCCAAGACAAAAAATCTGCAGGATGTAGCAAAGAGAGCGGATATTCTTATTGTGGCTGTGGGCAGACCAAAGATGATTACACGGGAATATGTGAAAGAAGGAGCTGTTGTGATAGATGTCGGGATTCACCGCAATGAAAACAATAAGTTGTGTGGTGATGTAGATTATGATGATGTGGCGCCGATCTGTAGCGCCATCACCCCTGTGCCGGGTGGTGTAGGTCCGATGACTATAGCAATGTTGATGCATAATTGCGTTGAGGCTGGAAATGCACGATAGCCCATAGGCGATCAAGAGAGAAAGGGAATGGCTTATGAAGTGCCCCCATTGTGGTAACGAGTTGATGGAAGGACATCTGATCTGTGAGAAATGCGGAGAAGAGATTCAGATGGTGCCTGATTTTGAACCGGAAATAGAAAACAGCATAACGGAAACCTTATCCACACTTGCAGCGTTGCAGGAAGGGGAAGACACTCAGGAGATATCACAGACGGAAGAGAAGGCAGAAGAGGAGGATGTACAGGAGACGGATGAACCGGTCGAAGACGGCAAAAAGGTATGGCTGATCATAAGTCTCATCATTATTTTTGTTGTGGCTTTAGTTACTTACGGAACCTATTCTTATCATATAGGAACAGTGGAGTATCAGATCACAAAAGCAAAAGAATATGCTGCAAATGAATCCTATGACGAGGCGATAGCTTGTCTGGAAGCAGCCTATGCAAATTATCCCAATGAGGCCGGACTGCTTTTTTTGGAAGCGGATTATTATTATTTGCAGCAAGATAATGATTCAGCGATCGGGGTTTTATACCGTATTATAGACAGAGAGAATTTTTCTTATGAAGATTTGGAGGAAGCCTATAATAAGATTATAACAATCTACGCAAATCAGGGATTATATGGTCAGATCAATGAGCTTTTGCGGAATTGTACGGAACCCGATATTGTTAATATGTTTCAGAGCTATCTTGCAATGGAACCGGAGTTTAGTTATGTGGAGGGAAGCTATGCAGAAGTGATTCCTTTGAAACTCAGTTCTAACACTGCGGGAACGATCTATTACACGATGGACGGGAGTACGCCGACCAAAAACAGTCAGATTTATACGGCACCGCTTTTTCTTGAGACGGGAGAGTATACGATCAGTGCCTTTTTTGTGAATGACTATGGTATAGAGAGCGAGATAGTCAGTAAGACATATATTATCAATTTGTCAGTACCGAATGCACCGTCGGTGGATTTATACAGCGGAGAGTATACGGAACCGACGATGATTGCAGTAGAAGGCATAGAGGGATGCAGAATCTTTTACACGACGGATGAATCTGAGCCGACACAGGACAGTGTACCTTATACAGGACCGATTCCTATGCCTCTTGGCAAAACATTGTTTAAATTTGTCAATATCAGTGAGGAGGGCGTTCCCAGTGAAGTGACCACGAGAACATATACGCTTACTCTTGAGGATGCCATTCCGACCACGCAGGCAGTAAACAATCTGGTTGAACGATTGGTAGAGACCGGATATCTGGAAGATGCTGCCGGTCACAATAAGAGACAGAGCGGCACGTTGAGCTACCAATTTAGTTCAGTTTTGAGAATCGGGTATGCGGACGATTACTATACGATCTATGAGTACTATGATGACGGAACAGGTATGTTGAGCCGCACCGACAAAGTATTTCTGATCCAGATACATACAGGTGAAGCGGCGCAGCTTGGATATGATGAAAATGGTGAATTTGTGGCAGTTATCATATAGTATTAGAAGAAGGTAACTTTTAGCATTGAGTAAAAACAGTTGCAAAAACAAGGCTGTTCCTATATTATAAGACATGAAGTTGCACTAAGACGGTAAAGAACACAGTCTGGGAGCAACTATGTCATGTCTGTAGTCTGTAGGATATATATTATAGATAATCAGGGATATTAATTGAGGAGGATAAGTATTGATGTACAAGATATTAAAAGCTGAAGAACTTACAACGAACATCTACCTGATGGATGTCGAAGCCCCCAGGGTTGCAAAATCCTGTCAGCCGGGTCAGTTCGTTATTGTAAGGATGGATGAAGATGGGGAGCGTATTCCGCTGACCATATGTGATTATGACAGGACAGCAGGCACTATCACGATCGTATTTCAAGTGGTAGGTGCGGCGACGGAGATGATGAGAAATTTAAAGACAGGAGACAGTTTCCACGATTTTGTTGGACCGCTTGGTTGTCCTTCTGAATTTGTGAATGAGGAGATAGAAAGCCTTCGCACAAAGAAGATTCTCTTTGTGGCGGGCGGACTCGGTACGGCACCGGTTTATCCGCAGGTGAAATGGCTGCATGAGCATGGTATAGATGCCGATGTAATCGTGGGAGCCAAGACGAAAGATCTGCTGATCATGGAAGAAGAGATGAAAGCGGTGGCAGGGAATCTTTATATTACGACAGATGATGGTTCTTATGGGCGAAGCGGCATGGTGACGAAGGTGATCGACGACTTGATTACTGAAGAGGGTAAAACCTATGATGTATGTGTTGCTATCGGACCGATGATCATGATGAAATTTGTCTGTCTGACAACGAAGAAATATGATCTGCCGACGATCGTCAGCATGAACCCAATTATGGTGGACGGTACCGGTATGTGCGGCGCCTGCCGTCTGACAGTGGATGGAGAAGTGAAATTTGCCTGTGTGGACGGTCCGGAGTTTGACGGCCATAAGGTGGATTTTGATCAGGCGATGAAGCGTCAGCAGATTTATAAGACAAAAGAAGGAAGAGCATTCTTAAAGGCGCAAGAGGGGAATACCCATCACGGCGGATGCGGAAATTGCGGAGGTAATGACTAATGGAAACAGATGTATTAAAGAAAGTACCTGTCCGTGAGCAGGACGCGAAAGTACGTGCGACAAATTTTGAGGAAGTATGTCTGGGTTATGATAAAGAGGAGGCAATGTGTGAGGCAACCCGCTGTATCAACTGTAAGAATGCACAGTGTATCAAGGGATGTCCCGTTGCGATCAATATTCCCGGATTTATTGAGAAAGTAAAAGAGGGCGATATCGAAGCGGCTTATCAGGTCATCAGCGAATCCTCTGCACTTCCGGCAGTATGCGGCCGTGTCTGCCCGCAGGAGAGCCAGTGCGAAGGCAAGTGTATTCGCGGTATTAAGGGCGAACCGATCTCCATCGGTAAATTAGAGCGTTTTGTGGCTGACTGGGCGAGAGAAAATAACATAAAGCCGGAGGGGGCAAAAGAGAAAAAAGGCAAGAAAGTAGCGGTAATCGGTTCGGGTCCTTCCGGTCTGACATGTGCAGGTGATCTTGCGAAAATGGGATATGACGTTACCATCTTTGAAGCGCTTCATGAGCCGGGCGGTGTACTTGTATATGGTATTCCTGAATTCCGTCTTCCTAAGCAGAATGTTGTTGCCAAAGAGATTGAGAATGTTATGGCATTGGGGGTTAAGATTGAAACCAATGTAGTGATAGGTAAGTCTATTACAATAGACGAGTTGCTGGAAGAAGAAGGATTTGATGCAGTGTTTATCGGTTCCGGTGCAGGACTTCCCAAGTTTATGGGAATTCCCGGTGAACAGGCAAATGGTGTATTCTCTGCCAATGAGTATCTGACAAGAAGCAATCTGATGAAAGCTTTTGACGAGGAGTCCAATACCCCGATTATGCGAGGCAAGAAAGTTGCGGTTGTGGGCGGCGGAAACGTGGCGATGGATGCGGCGAGAACAGCGCTTCGTCTCGGTGCGGAGGTGCATATCGTATACCGCAGAAGTGAGGAAGAACTTCCAGCCCGTGTGGAGGAAGTGCATCATGCGAAGGAAGAAGGCATTATTTTTGATCTGTTGACCAATCCGACGGAGATTCTCGAAGATGAGAATGGCTGGGTGTCCGGTATCAAATGTGTACGGATGGAATTGGGAGAGCCTGATGCTTCCGGCAGAAGACGTCCTGTTGTGATTGAAGGTTCCGAATTTACAATGGAAGTTGATACGGTCATTATGTCGCTCGGTACATCGCCGAACCCGCTTATTTCTTCCACCACCAAGGGACTGGAAGTAAATAAGTATAAGTGTATCGTTGCGGAGGAAGAGTTCGGTAAGACGACCAAAGAAGGTGTCTATGCGGGCGGTGATGCGGTGACAGGGGCTGCCACAGTAATTCTTGCGATGGGAGCCGGCAAAGCGGCAGCCAAGGGCATTGACGAATACTTGAGCAAAGCAGAATAGGTAAAGAAATTTTCATCTATTTGATGTATGTGCTAAACTATGCAGGAGAGTCGGTCTAAATGGCGGGCTCTTTTCGCATAAATAAAATCTTAATAAATTACGTCATTTTTTATTAAGGAATGTTAGTTATAATATTTTATAGGATGGCGGTAATAAGGAGGAATCATAATGGTGAATCATATTGTTTTATGGAGTTTGAAAGCCGGGTTAACAGATCAGGAGAAAGAGAAAGCGGCGGTGCGGATCAAAAAGGAGTTGGAGGCAGTAAAAGAACAGGTGTCAGGTGTAATCTCACTCAATGTAGTGACAGAGCCGCTTGCTTCAAGTAACAAAGATATCGGACTGATCTCTGTATTTGAGAATGAAGAAGCGTTAAAAAATTATCAGGTTCATCCGGCACATGTGGCGGCAGGCAGTTACATCAAGACTGTGACAGAAGAAAGAACATGCTTGGATTATGAGCAATAGCAGATGCACATTGTGTATTACGGTAATCTGCGAAGATGCAGATGCTTAGAAATGAGGAAGGCAGGTGTGATACATGAATTTGATGGAAGGGAATCATCACACAAAGGAAAATAGCTGGCGAGAAGATCTAAGATCAGATTTAAAAGAAGAACAGACAAAGCAAGAGGAATATGAAGAAGAGGACAGTTTTTCAATAGAAGATCTGGATCAGGAGACAGATAACGGCGAGGAGGAGGTACAGGGTTTTTTGCACAAACCCTATATGACGACTGTATTACTTGGAGTTATACTGTTGCTTTTGATCTGTATCATCGTATTGCTGTTATTTATGCCCGGTCGCGGGAAGAAAGATGATAATGCTGAACTCCAGCAGAGTATCGCACAATATGCACAGGAGCAGAAACAGAATGATTATGTTTCGGGACTGTCCGGAGAAACAGTTGATATCGTTCCAGTGGAGGAGCCGGAAATAAAAGAGGAGACTGTGCAGACGGAAAACGAAGAGGAGTCGGAAGCGGAAACGGCGCCCGTATCAGCGGATGGTGATAAGACGGCGATCGTTGTCGATGTGGAGGATGAAAACGATATATCCTATAGTAAAGAATTTATCTTAAATGAGGCGTTACCGTATTTTGCAGACAACAATCAGGACGCTATCTGGGATCTGGCACATCTGAAAAGGTATGTGAAATTGTCTGAGGAACTGAAAGGCACGGATCAGTATTACTATAAAGGTGATGTGAATAGTGACGGAAGACCGGATGGACAAGGACTGGCAATCTATGAAAATAACAGTTATTACTATGGGGACTGGGTTGACGGCATAAGGAGCGGCGCGGGCACATGGTACAGATTCTACATCGGCAAAATCAATAAGAGTAATGCCATGGGAAAATATATGGCGCACAGTTATACCGGTTTATGGGCAAACGATCTGCCTAACGGTCAGGGTGCAGAGCATTTTGATGTGGATATTTCTAAGCTGAAAGCACACGAAAGAATTTTACAGAATGTGATCGGCAATTTCAGTGACGGCTTATATGATGGTGAGCTGTACGCAAACACAGTGGATTATACAGGAAATGTAGAAGAGTGGAGCGGAGTTACGTCTAAGGGTGTTTTTACTCTGTGGAGAGATATGAGTGCTATAGGCGAGTGTGCCGTATGGAGAAAGAATGATGATCATTCCCTCTGCATTGATATTGATAAGTCGGAAAATAAGAATCAGGGAATCAGGGAATTGCTGAAAATAGATGTAAAATAGAGGTGGTCAGGATTATGGATACGAGAATCGCTCTGATTGGTATAATCGTGGAGAGAGAGGCATCAGTAGAACATCTTAACAGACTGTTACATGAGTATGGAGAATACGTTGTGGGAAGAATGGGAATTCCATACCGCAAAAGAGATGTCAATATTATCAGTGTCGCAGTGGACGCACCACAGGATATCATCAGTGCCCTTTCCGGTAAAATCGGACGACTGGACGGCATTACGGCAAAGACTGTCTATTCCAATGTGACAGGCAGTGAGAACGATCAATGAAATTATATAGACGACAGGGCAGTTTGCATAAGGCAAGATAGCTTGCACATAGTAAACTATTGCAATTCGTGCAAAATGATTATAAAATAGAATTGTGTGGTGGAATTTTTAGGCAATATTTTACTTTGTGATAAGGAGAGTGACGGGGTATGCCTTGGTGTCCGGTATGTAAGAATGAGTACAGGGAAGGAATTAAGCTTTGTGCGGAGTGTAAGGTTGAGCTGGTAGATCATCTGGAGAAAGAACAGAAGAACGAACTTGAAGAACAGGAGAAAATAGCAAGGCTGCGGGCTATGCTTGCCGCCGAAGCTGAAGAACAGACTGATGAGGAAGAAAAACCGGAGAAAATACCGGTATATCATGCTTATCAAAACAGTGCGACGAAGGCTGAAGACAATCGTACATCGGCATATACACTCTTATTTGTAGGTATTTTAGGCTTTATTATTGTACTTCTCATATTTGTCGGGGTGATTCCACTTTATCAGAATGCAAGTACGACCAAATATCTTGTATGCGGCGTTATGGGAGCTATGTTCATCTTATTTATTGTTTTTGGCGTTGTGTCTATGCGTAATTCCAAGATTCTGCTCATCAAAGCGAAATCAGAGGATTCCCTGATATCAGAGTTGACAAAATGGTGCGAGGGAAACTTAAGTGCTGAAGTGATTGATGCCGGATTATTTGATGATGAAGCGCAGGAAGAGCTGGCGGAGGAACAGAAATATTTCAAACGGGCTGACAAGATGAAGATGATTATCAGTGATAAATTTATGAATCTGGATGAAGCGCTATTGGAGCATTTTGTAGACGAATATTATCAGGGATTATTTGAGAGTAAATGAAGATAACAGTGATTACAGTCGGGAAAATTAAAGAAAAGTTTTACAGAGAGGCTGTCGCGGAGTATGAGAAACGTCTTAGCCGGTACTGTAAACTGGAAATCATACAGGTGGAGGATGAGAAGACACCGGATAAGGCAGGAACAGCATTAGAGGCGGAAATCAAGCGTAAAGAAGCAGAACGTATCATGAAGTATATCAAGGAAGATGCGTATGTTGTGACATTGGAGATTCAGGGTAAGATGTACGATTCCGAAGAATTTGCGGGTGAGATTGAGAAACTTGCGACGCAAGGTAACAGTCACATTCAGTTTATCATAGGTGGTTCTCTCGGATTACATGAAGAAGTATGTACGAAAGCTGACCGGGCGGTCAGCTTTTCTAAAATGACGTATCCACATCAATTGATGCGAGTTATTCTGTTAGAACAGGTTTATCGTGCATATCGTATTATAAACGGTGAACCGTATCATAAGTAAAGCATGATCGGAGGATAACAATGTTATGAGAATGTATGACCTTATCATGAAAAAACGTAATGGCGAAATTTTAAACCGTGAAGAGATTGAATATATGATTACGGAATATACGGCAGACCGTATTCCTGATTACCAGATGTCCGCTATGATGATGGCAATATATTTTCAAGGAATGAACGCACAGGAAACGGTGGCGCTCACTATGGCGATGGCGAACAGCGGAGACATGATGGACTTAGGTGATATCAAGGGCACAAAGGTGGATAAACATTCTACCGGAGGAGTAGGCGATAAGACGTCGATCGCGCTCACGCCCATGGTTGCCGCATGTGGAGTTAAGATTGCCAAGATGAGCGGCAGAGGGCTCGGGCATACCGGCGGAACAATAGATAAATTGGAAAGTTTTGAAGGATTTTCTACCGGAATCACGGCAGAACATTTTGTCAGACAGGTCAATGAGATTGGTGTGTCCATCATGGGGCAGACTGCGGATATTGCGCCGGCGGATAAGAAACTGTATGCTCTTCGTGATGTGACTGCAACGGTGGATAATATGTCACTGATCGCAAGTTCCATTATGAGTAAGAAACTTGCTTCTGGTGCGGACGCTATCGTGCTTGATGTAAAGACCGGAAGCGGAGCATTTATGAAACAGGAGGAGGATTCTTTTGCCCTTGCGAGAGAGATGGTCACGCTCGGCAACATGGCGGGCAGGAAAACGATTGCTGTAGTGTCTGATATGGATCAGCCATTGGGATGTGCGGTGGGTAACGCTCTGGAAGTGGAGGAGGCGATCTCAACCCTGCGGGGAGAAGGTCCAGAAGATTTTACGGAGTTGTGTATGACATTAGGTTCTTATATGTTGATTGCAGGCGGTGTAGCGTCTGATGAAGAAGACGCACGAAAGAGACTGCACGAAGTAATTGAAGACGGCAGTGCATTAAAGAAACTGGCAGATTTTGTACAGGCACAGGGCGGTAATGCAAAGGCAGTGTATGATACCTCGCTTTTACCGAAAGCGTCTGTCGTGGAAGAGATTGTTTCCCCGCAGAGTGGTTATGTGAGTAAGATCGACTGCGATGAGATCGGTATCTGTTCCCTGATTCTGGGTGGAGGCAGAGAGACGAAGGATAGCAAGATCGATTTGTCGGTGGGGCTCGTTTTGCATAAGAAGGTCGGCGATCAGGTTAAGACAGGGGAATCTCTGGCGACTATTTATGCCAATGAGCATGAGAAAGCAGAGTCGGCACGGGAGAGATTTTTGAATGCATATCATTTTTCAAAGGAACCTGTGCGGAGTGCCGGGCTGATCAAAGGTATTGTGCGGGAAAGCAGATAATACAGTCATGAATTCCTTTTTGCAGACATATAGTGAACTATGAGAAGGAATAATAAAAAATTGCCGATATCAGCCTTATCAAATTCCAAGGAATTGATCGTGGAATCATTAAAACTCCCGAAAGATACGATGTTAGGGGCAGCGATTGTCACGATTACCGGGAATAGGGAGGCTTTTATAGAGAACTATAAAGGAATACTGGAATATACCACGGAATCTATCGTATTGCAGGGTAAGAATTGCAAGATATGTTTTGAGGGTAAGCGTTTGTCCATTGATTATTATACCAATGAAGATATGAAAATAAGCGGCAGTATCGACACTGTCCGATATGTTTGACGGAGAGGGAAAGGATGCTTCATTGGGTACAATATATCAGAGGTTATGTGACGATCAAAGTGTGGGGATACTCTACGGAAAGACTGCTTAATCTGTGTGGGAATCACGATATTCTTGTGTGGGATATTGTCAATCACGGTGATTATGATACGATGAACATCAGCGTGCAGGGGTTTTTTGCATTGAAGCCCCTGCTTAAGAAAACCGGAACAAAGGCATCCGTCCTGAAAAGATATGGACTGCCTTTTTTTGCGTCCAAAATGGGAAGGCGAAAGATTTTTGTTGCGGGATTTATCTGTTGTATGTTCTTCTGGATGATGACGGCGGGATTTATATGGAATATCAAGATTGAAGGCAATTATATGTTGACTGAAGATGTCCTGCTCGATTATCTGGAGGAAAAGAATGTTCATGTCGCTATGAAGAAAAGCCGTCTTCAGATCGAGGAGTTAGAGAGGGCGCTGCGGGAAGATTATGATGTGATTACATGGACATCGGTACAGGTAAAAGGTACTACGCTGCTTATTTACATTAAAGAGAATGAAATGCCGGATTATGACCAAACTGGTCAACAAGAAGAATGTGAAGGGATGGACCTGATTGCCACAAAATCGGGGACTGTGTCTTATATCATTACCCGCAGTGGTGTACCACAAGTTGCTTTAGGGGACACGGTAGAAGAAGGTGATGTGCTGGTCAGCGGTGCGGTTCCGGTTTACAACGAGGATACTACGATCAGAAGGTATCAGTATGTTCAGGCTGACGCAGACATTACATTGCGATATACGGAATCAATCTCTGTCAAAAGGGATATTCTATATGAGGAGAAAATCTATACCGGAGAGCAGAAGAAGATGGCTATGTTCGGATTTGGAGACAGGGAGTGGAATTTGCGTTTGGGTAGTATTCCATATGAGGAGTATGATGTCAGTGGTGAAAAGAAGCAGGTGAAGTTGTTGGATCGTCTCTATCTGCCGATCTATTATGGCGGAAAAACCGTTCAGGAATACAAAATGGTACGTCAAAAGCATACCGAGGATGAGATGGAAACGATCATGCAGGAGGAATGGCGTAAAATTATCTTAAGTTTAGAGGAAAAAGGGGTACAAATTACCAAAAAAAATGTTACAATAAAAAAGAACGAAAAAAATTGGGTATTAAATGCTAATATGCAGTTAGATGAATCTGCGGTTGAACTTGTACCGACCAGGACGGAACCAATCGCCACGGAAGATAGTGATGGTGGAGTGCAGGAAGATTTGCAAGAGAACGCAGAGTAAAGCGAAGCGGTTTTCTTGAATAATAGGTAAGTTTGACGTTCATGCACGAGTTTGCGAAGCAAATCTCGCAATTGAGCGTAGCTCGATTTTTTCTTATAGGAATGGAGAGGCAGTATACAAATACATGGGAGAATTTACAGTCAGTATAGATGTGCCCGTTGAGCACATGCAGAATTTGTTTGGTAAATGTGATTCTTATATCAGAAAGATAGAAGATGATCTTCATGTGATGATCGTGGATCGGGATGGAGCCGTGCGGATAAGCGGCGACAAAGATGCGGTAATGAAAGCCTCTCATGTAGTCAGGGAATTGCTTACTTTGTCGAAGAGAGGTAATACATTGGAAGAGCAGAACGTGAATTATGCCATAGAGATGGAAAATGAGAATCATGAAGATGTTCTATTGGAGATAGACGGTGACTGTATTTGTCATACGATAAGCGGTAAGCCGATCAAGCCTAAGACACTTGGGCAGAAACAGTATGTGGATGCAATCAGGGATCATATGATTGTTTTCGGGCTCGGACCGGCGGGAACCGGTAAGACATATCTTGCAATGGCAATGGCGATTACGGCTTTTAAGAATAATGAAGTGAGTCGAATCATTTTGACAAGACCGGCTATTGAGGCGGGAGAGAAGCTTGGATTTCTGCCCGGCGATCTGCAGAGCAAAGTTGACCCTTATTTGCGCCCGCTCTATGATGCTTTGTATCAGATTATGGGAGCGGAGAGCTTTAACAAGAATATGGAGAAGGGTCTGATCGAGGTGGCGCCGCTTGCCTATATGAGAGGACGGACACTGGATAATGCCTATATTATTCTGGATGAGGCACAGAATACGACACCGGCACAGATGAAGATGTTTCTGACCCGTATCGGTTTCGGTTCTAAGGTGATCGTGACGGGCGATGCTTCACAGAAAGACTTGGCGCCGGATGCAAGATCAGGCTTAGATATAGCGACAAAGGTGCTGGCTAAGATAGATGATATAGCTTTTTGCAAACTGACAAGCAAAGATGTGGTCAGACACCCTCTTGTTCAGAAGATTGTCAGGGCATACGATGATTATGAGTCAAAAGAGAAAAAGCGCAGCGAAATAAAACAGAGAAACAGGAATTACGATCGTGGAAAAAAGTAAAACAATTGTTTGGAAAAAAATATTGATTTTTGGGATGATGTTTTTGATATCAGGACTCATCGCCTTGGCAGGAAGTCTGCTATATGGAAATAATACGGAAGAACAGATCCGTAACGTTGTCATGGTGATGACTGGCACGGGAGTAGTGATATTTGCATTTTTGATGAGCGAATTAAACGGACTGTTTATCTACCGCAATGAAGGTAAGTATAGCAGATTTGCCTTGATGTATCTGGGCGGTCTGATTGCATCGGTGTTTCTTCCGTATCTTCCGATTACGGGATGGCCTTTTCTGGTAATCTTTGTCCTTCTGGGAGTATTCAGCAACGGTGTCACGGGCGTGACAGCAGGGAGCGCATGTCTGCTCATGTCGGTGAATTTTTCAGGTGGTGGATTTTCTATTTTCTGGCTATACTTTATTAGCGGCGTGGTAGGAATTCTGGTGTTCAGCAGGTTGAATGATGAATTTCATGTAGGGTTGCCGATGTTTATATCCCTGTCAATTTTGACACTCTGTCTGACCGCTAATGTCATTTTGTTTTCTGCGGAGAAGCTGTCGCCGGGGCAGTTTACGATTCCGATGATCAATCTGGGAGTATGCTTTATTTTACTGTTGGTTAGTCTTAAGATGTTCAGCACTGCGGTTATTCACAGGAACAGGGAAAAATATATGGATATCAATGATCCGGAATTTCCGCTTCTGGTGCAACTTAAAGATATGTCTAAAGAAGAATACTACCATGCTATACATACGGCATACTTAAGTGACAGGATTGCCAGACGTCTTGGGTTTGATGATGCAGCGGCTAAGGCGTGCGCATACTATCACAGGATCGGTAAGTTACGAGGCGACAATACATGGGAGAATGTATCTGCAGTCTGTAGTGAATATCATTTTCCGCCTAATACTAAGAAGATTCTGAAGGAGTATGTTGATGAATCGGAGAAGATCGTGTCGAGAGAGACAACAGTCGTGTTGTTTGCGGATTGTATCGTATCTTCCATCCAGTATTTGTTTGAGAAAGATCCTAAAGCCAAATTGGATTATGTGCAGATCATAGATACTGTGTTTCAGAAGAAAATGGAGACGGACGAGCTGTGGGGAAACGAAATATCTTTGGCGCAGATTCATGAAATGAAGAAGATATTTATTGAGGAGAAATTATATTATGACTTCTTACGTTGAGAATGAAACTGAAGTTCAGATGCCTTTTGATATACAGGAGATTCTTGATAAGATCATGGATGCGGTCATGGATATGGAAAATTGTCCTTATGAAACGACAGTCAATCTTCTGTTGACAGATAATGAAGGGATTCGTGAATACAATAAGAATTATCGGGATCTGGATCAGGAGACGGATGTATTGTCTTTTCCGAATATCCCGTTTGATAAAGAAGGCGATTTTGCCGGAGTTGAAGCAGATGAAGCCGATTACTTTGATCCGGACAGCGGTGAACTGGTTTTAGGGGATATTATTCTTTCTGTGGACAGAGTTTTGTCACAGGCACAGGAATATGGTCACAGTGTACTTAGGGAATTTGCTTTTCTGACGGCACACAGCATGTTTCATTTGTGTGGTTATGACCATATGGAGGAACAGGAGGCGGCTGTTATGGAGCAGAAGCAGGAAGCTGTTCTTACAAAGCTGGGAATTACCAGACAGTAGCAAGAGGTAGTGTTATGAAATTACGAAAGAGAGAAAAATCTCAAAGCGGATTGTTTAATAGAACGATCAAGAATCCGTTAGTGCAGTATGCGGGTATTTTGTCTTATGCTCTTCTGCTTGTGATGCGGATTCCATTATTAAAAGTGATCGGAGATGCGGGTATGGGAATGTTTGCACCCGCATTTGAACTGTTTTTTTTGATTACGCTTTTTACATCTTATAGTATGACGGGAGCCATGTCATCGATTATTCGATACAGAGTGAAAAGAGAGCAGTATAAGAATGCAAGAAGCGCGTTTCGTGCGGCGTTTTTAATGGATCTGATGATCAGCATAGTGTTTGCAGTGCTGTTGATAGTATTGTCTTCTTTTATTGCGGATATTATTGTGTTGGAATCACTCAGTCGTATGGCAATCTTAGCAACTGCTCCGGTTATTGTTTTTGCTGCATTTATCGGAACTTTTCGCGGGTATTTCAACGGCTTCGGTCTGGGTATGCTGACGGCGCATTCACAGTATATTGAAAGTATTTCTATGATGATCTGTTCCGTATTCTGTGCAAATATGTCTTTTTCCTACGGGGCAAAAGTTTCAGCGCTTAAGCAGAACGAGGCCTACAGTTATGCATATGGCGCATTGGGCGCTATGGTGGGTGTTATGATGTCTCAGATTATTACGTTGATTCACTTGCTGGTAATCTATGTGATCTATTCCGGTACACTTCGGGGCAAGCTGGGAATGGATGGCAGTAAGCGGATGGAGACACAGTATTCTTTGCAGAGAATGGTGCTGGGGAATAGTATTCCGATAGCAATCGTAGCGATTCTTTCTAATCTGTTTATGCTGATCGATCAGCGTATGTTTAATTACTGCATGAATAAGAAAGAGATGGGTGAAGCCCGGACTGCGCTATGGGGAAGTTATTATGGTAAGTTCGCGGTTCTTATCGGTGTCTGTACAGTATTTGCAGTACTGAGCATATATACCATGACAGGTAAAATCAGTATTGCTTACGAAAGGGAAGAGTATCGTGTAATGCGTGATCGGATCGGCAAAGCAGTCCGTAGATTATCAATCACGACTTTTCCGGTTGGAATATATCTGGCAGCACTGGCTAGAGCAGCGGTTACATGTCTGTATAAAGGTGAGGCTGATACCGTTGTTTTGTGGATACAGAAGGGGGCAGTTCTTGTAATTTTATACGGATTCTGCTTTTTCTTCGGTCAGCTTCTGTATAGGATGCATATGATCAGGGAATTGCTTTTTACAACGTTGATTTCGCTGCTTGTGCATGTCCTTACGGCTTATATTCTTGCGCAGAAAGCGCTTATGGGAGCAGATGGTATCGTATATGCACTGATCGTATTTTTTGCATTATATGCGGGGCTGAATTTCTTCTTTATCAGCAGGAATTTGAAATATCGTCAGGATTGGATAGGCGGAGTGGCATTTCCGGCTGTTGCTGCTGGATTATCCGGCGTGGTAGTTATGATTATGAGCAAACTACTGCTTGAACCGGTGGGCGGTGCACTGACGATACTGATCGGCATAATCGTAGGGGTGTTTTTGTATATAACCTTTTTGATGATTTTGAGGGTGATAGGAGAGGCGGAGCTATCCAGAATGCCGCTTGGATTTTTCTTTATTATGCTTGGCAAAAATATTGGGGTTTTGTAGAATTTTCTATTATATAAAATGACTGTATAAAAATTCATGAAATGACTGATACTTATTACAGGAAATCCGGTAAGAAGGGCTAAAAAGGATGAAACTTATAAGACGTATCAGTCTTTTTCTTGTTTTATCGGGCATTATGCTCGGAGTTGGGGGATATACGGCGCTCAAAGCAGAGCAATTTTTCTACCCCAACAGATATCAGGTAAAAGAGACTCGTAATCAGGAAAAACAACAAATACAACAGAATTCTTTAGATGATGCACAGGAACAGGTAATAGAGGCGGCAGTGGGAGATATTCCCGTGGTGACTGCGGATACGACATACCTGATTGAGAAAGTGGATCTGATAAGCGGTACGGTTGACGAGACGGAAGAGAGTATACCGATCAAATACATTGGGTTAGATCGTGAGAGTTTGATTCAGGAACTGGAGGCTTATGATAATAATCCGCCGCTGACGGAATTGGAGCAGGGATTTGAGACGATAGAACTGACCGCTTTTTCCAAGGACAGGGTAGTTATCTGCAAGTACTATAAATCGGAAGAAGAGGATAAGGGATACTATCTCATGGTGGCAGACCATTTTATCGTAGTATATCGTGAGGATAAACAGACATTGTATATGAATACGGATATTCTGCTGGAGAGCCTTAACGAGACATTACAGGCGGAGGTTATGCAGGGCAAATATGTAGAGACAGAGGAAGAACTGTATAATTTTCTTGAATCTTACTCTAGTTGAGGATATGATATCTTATAGAATGCCTGATGTATGGAGGGAATATGGACAGAAGAATTGCTGTGGTCGGTGGCGGAGCGGCGGGAATGATGGCGGCGATCCAATCGGCGCGGCTGGGCGCACAGGTAACAATATATGAGAGAAATGACAGAGTGGGCAAGAAAATTCTGTCTACAGGTAACGGTAAATGTAATTTTTCCAATGAACTGATGGGAGCAGAGTACTATCACGGCAGCGGAAAATCGCTCGTTGATACCGTATATCAACACTTTGGTGTGAAGGAGACGAAAGATTTTTTTGGAAGTCTTGGAATGAGGATTAGGGACAGGAATGGCTATCTCTACCCGACAAGCGAGCAGGCAGCAACTGTGCTGGATGTTCTGAGGTATGAGCTGGAACGTCTACGGGTAAGAGTACATACGGAACAGAAAGTGATAGATATTGCGCAACAACAGAATGGGCTGGTTGTTGAGACGACAGGACATAAGAAAGAAAGGTATCATGCGGTGATACTTGCATGTGGGGGAAAGGCGGCGCCTAAGACCGGGTCGGACGGAGCGGGTTTTATCCTTGCAGAGAGATTAGGGCACCGGATTGTTCCCGTTGTGCCGGCTCTTACTGCGCTTCGGTGCAGAGAGGACTTCTTTAAACGGGTTGCCGGTGTCCGGTGTGATGCGAAACTCACGTTGCAGATAGATGGACAGGCAGTGCGCTTTGAACGCGGAGAACTGCAATGGACGGATTATGGCATATCCGGTATACCGGTTTTCCAGTTGAGCAGAGACGCGGCGTATGCGCTGCAGAAGAAAAGAAACGTTACGATGACGATTAATTTGTTGCCGGATTATTCGGAGAACCCGGAGTGCGGAGAAACTTCAGAGAATGGTGGAAATGACGATTCTAAATCTATCGGATTTGAAACATTCTGGAGCGAAAGATGGGGACGACAGGACGGTCAGACCATGGAACAGTTTGTGACTGGTATAGTCAATAAAAAGATCGGGTTGCTTTTTTTGAAATTGGCGGGGATTAAAGAGACTGAGACGGCAGGGCAGATACCACAGTCGTGCCGTAAGAAATTGGAAGAATTGTTCCGTTCCTTTACAGTGACGGTTACGGGTACCAATTCTTTTGATCAGGCGCAGGTGTGCGCTGGGGGCGTAGACTGTCTTGAGGTAACGGAAACATTGGAGTCACGCCTCATCCCGGGACTTTATTTTGCAGGTGAGATATTGGATATAGACGGTATATGCGGCGGATATAATCTGCAGTGGGCATGGAGCAGCGGAAGTTTATCCGGACGGGCGGCGGCTGAGACAGAGGGATAAGAAGTGGAAATAAAGACTAAGGGTTGAGAGATAGAAAGGTACGGTATTTACATGAAAGTTGTTTTACAGAATCTGACAAAAAAATTTCCAAGCCGGGACAGGAAAAATCATGAAGACGTGATTGCCGTCAATGATTTTAATTTTGAGATTCCGGACGGTAAGCTGATTGGACTGCTTGGACCTTCCGGCTGCGGTAAGAGTACGACGCTCAACCTGATCAGTGGTCTGATAAAACCTACTGAGGGTAAGATATTTTTCGGGGAGGATGACGTTACCGAGCTTCCGCCGGAAAACAGAGGAATCGGTCTTGTGTTTCAGAATTATGCACTGTATCCGCATCTGACAGTTAAACAGAATATTTTGTTCCCGTTGCAGAACCTTAAGGGAAAAGATAAATTGACAAAGGCACAAATGCTTGAGAAAGCGGTGGAGGCAGCGAAACTTGTCCAGATCGATGAGTTGATGGATCGCAAGCCGCGAGAATTATCCGGAGGACAACAGCAGCGTGTGGCGATTGCCCGTGCGCTTGTGAAAATGCCCAAGGTACTCCTGCTTGATGAACCGCTCTCTAATCTTGATGCCAGATTGAGAATCCAGACGAGGGAAGAGATTCGCAGGATTCAGCGGGAGACTAAGATCACTACGATATTTGTGACGCACGATCAGGAAGAGGCAATGAGTATTTCTGATATGATCGTTGTCATGAAGGACGGAGTGGTTCACCAGATCGGTAAGCCACAGGCGGTCTATGATTCTCCTATCAATATGTTTGTTGCAAAATTTCTTGGAACGCCTCCCATCAATATATTTAATGGGCATATTAAGGACGGTAAACTCTATATAGGAGAAGATGCCGTACTTCCTGTCGGCGGTGTGCCTGACAAGGAGGTGTATGTCGGTGTCAGACCGGAAGGGTTTGTTCTGAACGATAAAGGTGCATTCAGATGTACACTCAGCCGCGTGGAAGTGATGGGGCGTGATATCAGTGTGGTTTCTACGAATGCAGAATGTTTAAATCCTACTGTGCGCGCAATTATCGGTACGGAACAAGAAGCAAGTGCGGAGACAGAAGATGCTGCAGAAGGTGATTTGGTCAGATTCGATCTGATACCACGCAAGGTATTTCTTTTTGATCGGGAAACGGAAGAGAGAATTTATTTTGAGGTGTGCTGATTATGATAAAGAGAAAATTTAGTAACAGCAGTCTGAAAGGCTGGCTGTACCTTTTGCCGGCAATTCTTTTTCTGGGAGCGTTCATGGTATATCCCTTGATAGACGTTTTTGTCTATTCATTTGAAGAAGGATATAATTCAGCGTCGCAGACTTATTTCGGTACCGGTCTGTACAATTATTCATATGTTCTGCATGATCCGTATTTTTTACAGGCAGTGAAGAACACATTTATTCTGGTGATTATTACTGTACCGCTTTCCACGGTGATTGCGTTGCTTATTTCGATAGGTCTCCACTCGATCAAACCACTCAGAGATTTTTTTCAGACGATTTTTTTCCTGCCGTATGTGACTAACACGCTTGCGGTCGGTATGGTTTTTATGATCTTGTTTAAAAAGACGGCGTATTCGGAAGGGCTGATCAATCTGCTGATTACATGGTTTGGTGGAGAAGGCGTGGACTTTATTGACGGACCGTACTGGGCTAAGATGTTTGTGTTGTGTTTTTATACTATATGGGTGGTCATGCCGTTTAAAATTCTGATATTGACAAGTGCGCTTGCCGGCGTCAATCAGGAATATTATCGTGCGGCGAGAGTGGACGGGACGTCGAAATTCAGGATTTTTATGAGAATAACGCTCCCGATGATTTCCCCGATGATCTTTTATCTGGTTATTACGGGATTTATCGGCGCATTTAAGGCGTACAGCGATGTGGTCGCTTTGTTTGGAACGGATTTAAATGCTGCCGAAATGAATACGATTGTCGGTTATGTCTATGATATGCTGTATGGCGACAGCGGCGGTTATCCGTCTTATGCGTCTGCGGCTGCAATCATATTGTTTGCGATCATACTTACGATTACTTGTATCAATCTGTTGATCAGCAAAAAGAATGTTCACTATTAAGAGGGCACAGATATGGAAACTATAACTGATTATGTCAAAATTGAGAAAAAAGCCAAGAGACGCAAGGTGATCATGAGTATCGTTACATATGCATTACTGGCGGTATGGGCTGTTATTGTGCTGTTTCCTTTTTACTGGATGGTCTTAACGTCAGTAAAAAGCTACAGTGCGTACAATTCAGAATATGTTCCGAAGTTTTTTACCACATCGCCGACACTACAGAATTATGCGGATGCTTTTACCGCGGTGTCATTAGGAAGATATCTTTTAAATACAATGATTTTTACGGTAGTTACCACTTTTCTCATGCTGATCGTTATTACGCTGGCGGCGTTTGCTTTTGCGCGTCTTGATTTTAAAGGAAAAAATATTGCATTTATTATTTTTCTTTCCCTGATGATGATTCCCAATGAGCTGGTGATCATCACCAATTATGTGACGGTCACGAATCTGGATATGCGCAATACCTTTCCGGGGCTGATTCTGCCGTCCGTCACCTCGGTCTTTTATATTTATCTGTTGAAGGAGAATTTTGAGCAGATACCGGACAGCCTGTATTATGCGGCGAAGGTTGACGGTACCTCTGATTTGAAATATTTGCTGCGGGTGATGGTGCCGATCTCGAAGACCTACGCTGATCACGATCACGATTTTGAAGGTGATCGAATGCTGGAATTCCTATGTGTGGCCCAGACTGATTACAGATGATGCAAGGTATTTTCTTGTGTCAAACGGAATTCAGGAGATTCGGGAGAACGGTTTCGGACGGGAGAATATCCCGGCGATGATGGCGGCAGTAGTAGTAATCTCATTTCCTCTGATCGTTTTATTTTTGATATTTCGCAGGAAAATCATGGAAGGAGTATCAAGAGGAGGAACGAAGGGATAAGCGTTTCGGGAAAGGCATGGTTATGAAGAAAAGGATGAAAAGTTTTCGAGGCAGAAGATTCATACAGGGTGCGGCATCTTTGGGATGTTGTGCTTTTCTGCTGACCGGATGTCATGGGCATGTGGGTTTGGACGCTTTTGAGATACCGGAGGAATTTGATACGTCACGGGAATATGAAATTACATTTTGGGCGAAGAATGATACCAATAAGACGCAGACTGCAATCTATGAGAAAGCGATAGACAATTTTGAAGATCTCTATCCGAATATTACGGTTAATCTGCGTCTGTATACGGATTACGGTAAGATATATAATGATGTGATTACCAATATTGCGACGGGTACGACTCCCAATGTGTGTATTACTTATCCGGATCACATTGCAACCTATCTGACGGGGACAAACCTTGTTGTTCCGTTAGAGGAACTGATATCTGACGGGAAGTATGGTTTGGGCGGGAGTCAGGTGATGTTTGATTCGCCGACAGCCGACGAGATTATTTCACAGTTTTTGGAAGAATGTGCGTTTGACGGACATTATTATGCACTTCCGTATATGCGCTCAACGGAAGCGTGTTATATTAATAAAACTTATGTGGAGGACTTAGGATATACATTGCCGGATGTTCTTACATGGGATTTTATATGGGAAGTATCCGAGGCAGCCACTAAGAAGGACGAGGAGGGCATCTACGCGGTCAACGGGCAGAATGTGATGATCCCCTTTATCTATAAGTCTACCGACAACATGATGATACAGATGCTCAGACAAAAGAATGCAGGTTATTCTACTGATAGCGGGGAGATACTGCTTTTTAATGATACTACGAAAGAATTGTTAAACACGATAGCCGGACATGCAGGAAGCGGGGCTTTCTCAACATTTAAGATTTCAAGTTATCCGGCTAATTTTCTTAATGCAGGGCAGTGTATATTTGCCATAGATTCCACTGCCGGAGCTACTTGGATGGGAACAGATGCACCGCTTTTGGACATCAGCGAGGATAAGGTGGTAGATTTTGAGACAGCAGTTATGGCGGTTCCGCAATTTGACACGGAAAGTCCGCAGATGATATCTCAGGGACCATCTGTCTGTATTTTTAATAAGGAGGACTCTCAGGAAGTTATGGCTTCGTGGCTGTTTACACAGTATTTGCTGACCAATGATGTGCAGATTGCCTATTCGGAGACTGAGGGGTATGTGCCTGTGACTTCTAAGGCGCAGGAGTCAGAGGAATATCAGGATTATCTGTCACGGTGCGGTGAGGATGATAACGTGCATTATGATGTCAAGATCAAGGCGGCACGACTGCTTCTTGATAATGTGGAATATACCTTCGTCACGCCTGTGTTTGTCGGTTCGACGTCTCTGCGCGATGCAGCAGGACAGCTTATCGAGAATACGGTGAAATCCGTCAGAAGAGGACAGGAGATCGACGATGAATATATTGAAGGGCTCTATGATGATATGACGTCATTGTACCGGTTAGACCAGATCAGTATACAGAACAGCAGAACATCTTCTGAAAAAAATGATCTGGGACAACTCCCGAAAACATCTATGATATTGTTATTATCTTTGGCGGCGGCATGGGCGCTCATTATTGCATATGTCGTTCTACAGGCAGTAAAGAGACGAAGAAATTGTCAATAATGCTTATTGATTTATTTAGGATTTCATGTATACTTAATTTTGTTATTTATTCCCGTGAGCAACGAGTCAAAGTCATGCTTGCATGACCTTGACGACTGCCGCGAGGGTCTGATACCCCGCAGCTTGCAGCGGGGTTATAGACTTAACATGTTCTATAAATTACATAGTGAAGATGGATGAGGAACGCTTCAGAATGGAGGAGAAAATGAAAAAGTTTACGACATTACTGTTAGTTTCAGCACTCGTGCTTACCTGTGCAGGCTGCGGTTCTAAGGGTGGAGACTCTGCGGCAGATGTGAAGTCTGAGGGAGTTATGACCTACGATGAATATGTTGCGGCTGCTGTAGAAACAGAGGTAGTTATTGAGACTTATGTACAGGCTAAGCAGTCATGGTGGGATAACAAGGCTACTGTGTATACACAGGATAAGGACGGCGCTTATTTCGTGTATAATATGACATGCTCGGAAGAAGATTATGACAAACTGACAAAGGGAACCAAGATCAAAGTTACAGGTTATAAGGCAGAGTGGTCCGGCGAAGTTGAGATTGCAGAAGGCGCAACTTTTGAGATCGAGGACGGGAATTACGTGGCAGAGGCAGAAGATGTTACTTCACTGCTTGCTTCTGAAGATCTGATTAATCATCAGAATAAGTTTGTATCATTCAAAGGAATGACAGTTGAGTCAGCCGGACAGGATGAAAGTGGAAATGACGTAGCATTTCTGTATAACTGGGATGGTTCCGGACAGGACGGAGATGATCTGTACTTCAATGTATCTCTTGACGGAAATACATATACGTTTACGGTTGAGTCCTATCTGTGTGACAATACTACGGATGTGTATGCGGCTGTGAAGAACCTGAATATCGGCGATAAGATTGATATGGAAGGTTTTCTGTATTGGTATGAGGGAGTTAATCCTCATATTACTTCCGTGAAGGCAGCGCAGTAAGAATGTGATCTTGTGCTTAGAGAAATGCGGATAAAGTAGATTTAATCAAAGAAATATGAAACACCTTGGACGTCGGTGGAAGACTGGAGTTCAAGGTGTTTTTGTATAGGTCTCGGATGGATAAGCTCATATTATAAGTTGAGGGGCAGATTGCACAAAATGTTCACGAAGCTGTCATGCGTAGGAATATGAGATTTTCTTAATATTCCGTCTATGAAACAGCGATTGAGGGACATGGATGTCCCGAAAAGCCCGAACCGCGCATGGATGCGCGTAGAGGGCGGTCGCGTCCGTTACCACAACTTTACCGGAATATTTTAGAAAATCCATATTCCGAAGCCCGACACGAGAGAACATTTTGTGCAATCTGCCAGCCAGCGATAATTAGATGATGTACCTTTGAAACATTAATCTGTACAAGAAACTAGTTTCATCTGTCTAATTATGATGTCGGTTTTCTTAGAGGGCAGTCTGACATGCTGACTTTGTCTTTGAGGATATTTAATCCGCAGTCTTCCAGATAATCCTGTAGGATTGGAAGGGATTGTGAGGAGGTAGGTCCTATGATGATTTCGCCGACAAGGTCGGACAGATGCAGATTTAGCTTACCGCACATCCGGTTTAAATCAAGTGGGTAGTATTTCTTAATTCTTCCGCGTGCCACGTGATATTTCGGCTCTACGGCGAAATCATTCGAGATAAATGGTGAGACAACTAACCGGAATTCACGCTCGTTAGCGAAAGAGGGATGCTTGAAAGCGGCTGACTCCACCCAAGCGTCGCTCATAAGAGTCTGCAAACGAGGAATATTTTCAGGTGATTGTTCGTCAGACTTGAAAATGCGATAAAATTCTCCAACAAGGTGATGCTCCCGCATATCAGCCTGATAGTATACTTCTTGAAGAGATACGACGCCGCCGACCATTTTTTTCATAAGAGCTTCATGAAAAGCGATGCATACGCCTTGCCCCAAATGTCCGTATCGTTCCCATTGGGCAGCATCATCTCTGTATCTTGAGAAACATGCTGCGTAGGCGGAGTAATTAAATTCGTGTTCCATCTCGCTGACAAAAAAGTTCTGAGCTTTACGTACTTTGCCGGTGTCTCCGTCTGCCTTCAGTTTTTCGATAACGGCTTTGCAGATGCCGTTCATGAACAGAGTCATTTCAGAAGCATCATTCATGTTTAGGATATTGTTAAGTCTCAGCTCTCCGCAGCGTATGATTCCGTCGAATGCGGCAAAGTCGGTGTAGTGGTATAACATGGGTGTTCCTCCGTGGATTGACTATTTGTGCAGTATCAATTCCTGTAAAATTTGTATTGTTAATAGTTTTAGCTTTTTCATACCAGATTATTTGGATTATTTTTATTGTAGTATAGAATATGAGAAAGAGCAAATATAAAAAGAATCAAGACTTGTTTTGTAGCACATAGTGAAGTATGATGGTAAGGATGAAATAGGGACATAGTAGAGAAAAGGCTTCAAGTAGAATGATTCGGATAAATCAGGTTAAACTTCCTCTGGATCACAAACCGGAGGATATATTATATAAAACAGCAAAAATATTGCGGGTAGCGCCGGACAAGATTTTGTCGTGGCAGATCGTGAAGAAATCAATTGACGCGAGAAAAAAGCCGGAGATTACAATAATCTATTCGGTGGACGTGCGTGTGGAAGCGCAGGATAAAATACTATCCAGATGTAAGAGTTCGCAAGTACAGGCGGTGACGGCAAAGTCGTATCGGTTTCCAGCACAGGGAACGGAAGAACTTACTTCGCGACCGATTATCATAGGCACGGGACCGGCGGGATTGTTCTGTGGTTATCTGCTGGCAAAGCACGGATACCGACCACTCATTCTGGAGCGTGGCAGATGTGTGGACGAGCGCCGGGAAGATGTGGAGAAATTCTGGCGGGAAGGCGTGCTTGACTCTATGTCGAACGTGCAGTTCGGAGAAGGCGGAGCGGGTACGTTCTCAGATGGTAAACTCAACACACTGGTAAAGGATAAATTCGGCAGAAACAGGGAAGTTCTGAGAATTTTCGTGGAGGCGGGCGCACCGGATGAGATTTTGTATGAAGCCAAACCTCATATTGGCACGGATATTTTGTGCCGGGTAGTGCGTAATATGCGGGAGCAGATCATAGCGTGGGGCGGTGAAGTGAGATTTGAGGCGCAGGTGACGGAGCTGTGTTTAGACAAAGACCATGTTACCGGAGTGATTGTCAATAGAACGGAGAAGATAGAGAGCGAAACAGTGGTTCTTGCTATCGGGCATAGTGCAAGAGATACCTTTGAGATGCTTTATAAGAAACAGATTCCTATGGAGGCGAAATCTTTTGCGGTCGGACTGCGTATGGAGCATCCGCGTAAAATGATTAACAGAATACAGTACGGGCAGGAGGAACACCCGCTTCTTCCGGCGGCAAATTATAAAGTGACAGCGCAGACATCTTCTGGGAGAGGAGTCTATTCTTTCTGTATGTGTCCCGGTGGTTATGTGGTCAATGCATCATCGGAACAGGATAGGCTGGCGGTAAACGGTATGAGTTACAGTGGTCGGGATGGTGATAACAGTAACAGTGCCATGATCGTTACAGTGACGCCTGAAGATTATGAGGATGATACACCACTTGCGGGGATCGCTTTTCAGAGAAAATTGGAAGAGAATGCGTATCGTATTGGAGCGGGTGCGGTTCCGGTGGAGACTTACGGTGATTACCGATATGCCGTGACAGGGAAGCAATCGGAAATCTCTGTGATCAGGCAGGAATATCCCGATTTTGCTCCGGCAGTTAAAGGCGCACACCGTATGGCGGCGGTTCATGATATTTTACCGCAGACTCTGAATGAGACGCTTGTGGAAGGTATTGACTTAATTGGTCAAACAATGTGCGGATTTGCAGACAGCGGCGCGTATCTTTCCGGTATTGAGAGCAGGACATCTTCACCGGTCAGAATCATGCGCGACGAAACGGGACAATCTGCGATAAAGGGCTTGTATCCGTGCGGAGAGGGAGCTGGATATGCAGGCGGTATCACTTCCGCCGCTATGGACGGGATGTTGATTGCGGAGAAGATCGGGGCGAGATATCGGAGTCTTACATGACAGGGAGCAATGCAGTATTATAGATTTTTATCAAATAAAAAATGCGGAGAAAAACAATGGCAGATATCAGAGAAATGATGAAAGATAAAAAGAGGATCGTAATCAAGATTGGTTCCTCTTCATTACAGCATGAACAGACGGGGGATCTGGATTATACGAAACTGGATGTACTTGTCCGGGAATTGTGCGATTTGCGGAACCGTGGCAAGGATGTGGTGCTCGTGACATCAGGTGCCGTGGCAGTGGGAAAGAAAGCGGTTATGATGCAGGATATCGGGAGCGATAATCCTACAGCGGTCAAACAGGCGTGCGCAGCGATCGGACAGGCACGTTTGATGATGACTTACCAGAAGATCTTTGCAGAATATAATCAGATTGCGGCACAGATTTTGATGACAAAAAATACGATCATAGATAATCTGAACCGATTTAATGCGCGCAATACCTTTGCGGAACTTTTTAAGCTGGGAGTCGTGCCTATCGTAAATGAGAATGATACGATAGCGACTTACGAACTGGGAATCGGCGATAATGATACATTGTCGGCTATTGTGGCGTCTCTGATCGATGCGGATATGTTGTTGTTATTGTCTGATATAGACGGATTATATACGGATGATCCGAGAAAAAATCCGGATGCCAAATATATCGAAGTGGTGGAGCGGCTGACCGATGAATTGATGGAGATGGGTAAGAGTTCCACGGGTAGCAGTGCAGGAACCGGCGGTATGAATACGAAATTGCAGGCAGCCAAGATCGCCAATAATATGGGAGTTGATATGGTGATTGCCAACAGTGCGGATATTAAGGTGATTCATCGGATTCTGGCAGGACAGAATATTGGGACGTTGTTTCTGGCACATAGAGATGAAGGGTTTGACCTGCCGCTGTATGTGCAACAGATGCATGATTAAATAATAAGAAAAACAAGAATTGTTATAGTAGATTTAATTTGCAATTTGGGATATACTATGTATATACCGAATTGCATTTAAGGGGGTTTTATTATGCAGACGCAGGTAAGAGAATGGGGTAACAGTCAAGGAATCAGGCTTTCAAAAGAGATTTTGAAATCTGCCGGAATTGAATTAAATGAAGTGCTGAATGTAACAGTATCTGATGGAATGATTACACTTGTTAAATCATTTCGTCATAAAACATTGGAAGAAAGAGCTGCGGAATTTGATGGAAAATTAATGCTTGACGGCGAATATGATTGGGGCGAACCTGTCGGGAGAGAGGTCTGGTAATGGCAGAACAGTTACATCAAGGAGATATTATTAAATTAGAAAAAATTGAACATCCGGTATTAGTTGTCAGCAAGGATTTCTTTAATTCATCTGGTGAAATTATCGGATGTCCGATTTTTATAAATTCTAACGAAGGACCGCTGCACATTTTAATTTCCACAGATGAAATAACGGGGTGTGTTCAATGTGAAAAACTTGCGTTGCTTGACTTAAAGGTACGTGGATATAAGAAGATAGATACACTTTCAATTTCTGTAATGATAAATATCGTAGATGCGATTCAGGGAATTTTTGAATACGTGTAATATGTAAGGAATCACTTATAAATTCAGGAGAACATATATGAATGTAGAGCAGATGACAAAGAGAATCAACGAATTATACCATAAATCTCAGGCACAAGGGCTGACTGAGGAGGAAAAAGAAGAACAGAAGCAGCTACGGCAGGCGTATGTTGCCAATGTAAGGGCGAATCTTAGAGGACAGCTTAATAACATTTCCATTGTAGAAAAAGATGGTTCGGTTACCGATCTGGGAGAGAAATTCGGGGATAAAAAGGATGAATAAGAAGGATATCCGCAAGCGTATTCTGGCTGTGAGGGACAGTATCCCCATCGAGGAAAGAGAACAGTATAATAGCGAAATCAGGGAATGCATATTGACTCATTCAGTCTATAAAGAAGCACAAATCATTCTTGCCTATGCCAGTTACCGAAGTGAAGTCGATACGATGGCGTTGATTAAACATGCTTTGGAAGATGGAAAGTATGTATTTGCTCCGAAAGTTTTCGGTGAAGACATGGAGTTTTGGCAGATTACATCCATGGAGGATTTGAAGGAAGGATATCGGGGAATAACGGAGCCGACGACAAGCATTTCTTTTCCGGAATGGATTGGCGGGCAGAATAAAGCAGAATCAGACGGCGTGGTAACAGAAAATATATCAACAGGATGTAAGGTAATGATGTGGATGCCGGGTGCTGTTTTTGATAGAGAGAGACATCGTATCGGTTATGGTAAAGGATTTTATGACAGATACTTAGGCAGATTATCACAGCAGGAGAGAAAAAATGGTTTCGGACACAGTGCAGAAATACATTTGACTACAGTGGCGCTTGCCTACAGTTGTCAGGTGCTTGAGAAGATTCCTTACGAACCACATGATATAAGACCGGATATAGTGATTATGGAAGAAGAAATATTATAATAGAGACCACAGCTTAACGTGATTGTAAAAGTAAATTTAAAAGTGAAAGGAATAGGCGAGAATTTACATGGAATATTTAAACACATTAGGGCAAAAAGCCGTTGCGGCAAAATATGAATTACAACAACTGACTACATCAGTCAAAGACGATGCGCTACAGGCGGTTGCCTTTGCATTAGTGAAAGAGACTGACCGCATTCTTGCAGCTAATCAAAAAGACTATGATATCGCAAAACAGAGTGGCATGGCGGAAGGACTGCTGGATCGGCTGAAACTGACCTCTGAGCGCATTGAAGATATGGCGGAGGGACTTCGGCAGATTACGGAACTTAATGACCCTGTAGGTGAGATCATGGAGACTTTTGACAGACCGAATGGGCTGCATATCAGCAAAGTCAGAGTACCCATGGGTGTTATAGGCATCATATATGAGGCAAGACCTAATGTGACGGCGGACGCGTTCGGATTGTGTTTTAAGACCGGAAATGCCGTGATCTTAAAGGGTGGCAAAGACGCATTTTATTCGAACGAGGCAATCACGGAAGTTATTAGGGAAACTTTGGAAAGCAGACACATATCTGCGGATGCGATACAGTTGATCACAGATAATGACAGAGCTGTTACAACAGCTTTTATGCAGTTGAAACAGTATGTGGATGTGCTGATTCCAAGAGGTGGAGCGGGCTTGATCCGCGCCGTAGTTGAGAACAGCACGATACCCGTGATCGAAACTGGGACAGGTAACTGCCATATCTATGTGGACGAAGATGCTGATCTGGAAAAAGCGATCCCTATCATCATCAACGCCAAAACACAGCGTATCGGCGTGTGCAATTCATGTGAATCTCTGCTTGTACATGAGAAGATAACCGATCGTTTCCTGCCTGTCTTGGGAGAGGCACTGAAGGAGAAAAATGTAGAGATTCGCGGAGATCAAAAGGTAAGAACATTAATTCCTGATATAGTAGAAGCGACGGAAGAAGACTATGGTACAGAATATTTGGATTATATTATCTCCATGAAAACAGTTACGTCTGTTGAGGAGGCTGTAGCACATATCAACCAATATAACACAAGACATTCCGACGCCATACTTACAGAGAATATGGAACACGCTGAGAAATTTTTGCAGGGTGTTGATTCGGCGTGTGTCTATGTCAATGCTTCTACCCGGTTTACGGATGGATTTGTGTTTGGATTCGGTGCGGAGATCGGAATCAGCACACAGAAACTTCATGCGAGAGGTCCTATGGGGTTGCGGGAATTGACTACATATAAGTATTTGATAAGAGGAAACGGACAGATTCGGGAGTAGAGATATAATGCATAACTGACTAAGCAAGTCAATGCAGCAGCTCTCCGAAAGTAAAGATTTAGCAGAGATATTTAAAGTTTTCCTTAAATCCGGTTGACATTAGCATCATATTATATTATTATACATATGAACAATTAAACATATGTAAACTCGTGAGCGATATGGAGGAGAGACTTTGGCGGAAGATAACAAGAACAAAGCGGAGATGCAAGAGAACAGTTCACACACAGAACGGGAAGAAATCGTTAATAAAGTGCTGGAACAGCAGCCCGATGATGAGATTCTGTATGATCTTGCGGAACTTTTTAAGGTGTTCGGAGATTCTACAAGAATCAAAATTTTATATGCTATGTTTGAACATGAACTTTGCGTGAATGACATCGCCAGCTTGTTGAACCTGAGCCAGTCTTCCGTGAGCCATCAGCTACGAATCCTTAAGACGTCCAAACTGGTGAAGTTTAGAAGAGAAGGCAAATCGATCTATTATTCGCTGGACGATGAGCATGTGCGTTCGATCATCAGTATGGGAATGGAGCATGTGGAAGAGTAAAAAAGAATTAAAAAATGATAAGGATGGAGGAAAAATGTATGAGCAAAACTTATAAGATTGAAGTGGATTGCGCAAACTGTGCTGAGAAGATGCAGGATGCGGCTAATAAAACGGAAGGTGTTGTAGAAGCCGTGGTTAGTTTTATGACACAGAAAATGAAAGTAGAATTTGAAGAAGGCGCTGATGAGAAAGCCGTTATGAAGAAAGTACTCAAGGCCTGTAAGAAAGTTGAGCCGGATTGCGAGATAGAAATTTAATCAAGTTACAGAAAATTATCGAGGGGTGCAGGTTAGCATCCCTCTTTTAGACATTGTGAAAAAGGACGGTACACAGCCATGAAACGAATATTTTTTGTTGAAGATGATTTGAGTTTAATAAACGGGCTTACTTTTGCAATCAAAAAGCAGGGATATGAGATTGATGTCGCCCGTACAAAGCTGGAAGCGGAGACACTTTGGACAAATGAAAAATATGATCTGGTGATTCTGGATGTATCGCTCCCCGACGGTTCCGGTTTCGATATATGCACACAAATACGCCAAACTTCAAAGGTGCCGATTATGTTCTTGACAGCCGTTGATGAAGAAACCGATATTATCATGGGACTTGATATCGGTGCGGACGATTATATTACGAAGCCTTTTAAATTAGCTGTGTTTTTGTCCAGAATCAATGCGCTGCTTCGCAGGAGCGATAATTTCAGCCAGCCGGATACAGAGCTTGCTTCTAACGGCATTACATTGCAGCTTCTGAAAGGGGAAGGTTATAAAAATGGTGAACCGCTGGAATTGACGTCAAACGAGTACAAACTGCTCTGTATGTTTATGCAAAATCCAGATATAGTTCTTTCTTCAGAACAGATTTTAGGCAGGCTGTGGGATTGCGATGAGAATTATATTGATAACAAGACACTGACTGTATATATCCGCAGACTGCGCATGAAGATTGAAGATGATCCCGGAGAACCCAGCAAAATCGTGACCGTCCGAGGTATGGGATATAAGTGGAAAATTATGGATTAAAATACCAGAAACTTACCTGTAGCGATGATGATAGAAATTGGGCAGATTGATTTATGAACCGAAGAAAGGCGTGATTAGATTATATGAAGATCTTAACAAACCGGAAAGTAAAAAATTTATTTGTCTGGATTATACTGTGCATAATGACATCTGTCCTGTGCTCAGTGTTGTTTACAACTCTGGAAATCAGAGGAACCGCTGTTTATGCGCCGATATGTTCGCTTGGTGTGGGTATTTTGTTGCTTTTTATCTGTTATAAATATTTCAAGGAGCAGAATAGGATCATGGAGAATGCCGTGGCACAGATCAGAGAATATATTTCGGGAGATCGGAATGCACGCATTGAGTGTAATGAAGAAGGTGAAATGTACAGACTTTTTCACGAAGTAAATTCTTTAGCAGCCATTCTGAATGCAAAGGTAGAGAAGGAAGGGAAATCAAGAGAATTTCTGCAAAACACCATATCGGATATTTCTCACCAATTAAAAACGCCGATTGCGGCTCTCAATATCTATAACGGTATTATTCAGACGGAAGCGCAGACAAATGAATTGTCAACGGTCGAAGAATTTTCCGGTCTGTCAGAACAGGAACTTGACCGGATGGAGACATTAGTACAGAATCTTTTAAAAATCACGAAATTTGATTCGGGAACGATTGTGGTAGAGAAAAACTTGGAAAATATTTCTGAAATGATGGCAGATGTGAAAAAATATTTTTCATTCCGTGCCGAAAGCGAGGAGAAGGAAATTATCTTATCGGGTGATGAATCCCTCTCTTTTTTATGTGACCGGAATTGGATCGGAGAGGCGGTCAGTAATATCGTTAAGAATGCTCTTGACCATACGAAAAAAGATAACTGTGTCCGAATCGAATGGGGAAAATCAGCGTCCGCCATCTGGATAAAAATAAAAGATAACGGGAGCGGTATTCATCCGGAAGATCTGCACCATATTTTCAAAAGATTTTACCGTAGCAGATACTCCAAAGATATCCAAGGCATAGGTCTGGGACTACCCTTGGCAAAAGCCGTAGTAGAAGCCCATAACGGCACAATAGAAGTGGACAGCCGGTTAGGTTCAGGGACTACTTTTACTATGAATTTTTTACAGACTGTCTAAGGGGAGAATGTCGTTAGATTTTTTTTACATGCTATTCCTACAAAATTGTAATCTGAAAGAAGTCTGCTTGTAGTATTTAAGTGCTAATCTTCTTAGTGTAAATAATTGAGAAAGAGGTGCTTACATTATGAATTTATTAGAAGTTAGCAACATCTGTAAGACATACGGCAGCGGTGAGACGGCTGTACAGGCGCTGAAGAATGTCAGTTTTTCCGTTCCAAAGGGAGAATATGTGGCGATTGTAGGGGAATCCGGTTCCGGTAAGAGTACGCTGCTCAATATGATCGGCGCGCTTGATACGCCCACATCGGGCAAGGTACTGATTGACGGCAAGGATACTTTTGCCATGAAAGAGAATAGTCTTACGATTTTCCGTCGGAGGAATATCGGGTTTATTTTTCAGGCGTTTAATCTGATTCCTGAGTTATCTGTTGAACAGAATATTATTTTCCCGATATTGCTGGATTATCAGAAACCGGATCAAAAATATCTGGAAGAATTGCTGGGTGTATTGAATTTGAAGGAACGTCGCAATCATCTGCCGAGTCAGTTATCGGGCGGACAGCAGCAGAGGGTGGCGATCGGGCGTGCGCTGATTACACGACCGGCGTTAATTCTTGCGGATGAGCCGACCGGAAATCTGGATACGCAGAATAGCAGCGAGGTCATCGCTCTGTTGAAAGAAGCTTCCAGAAAATATGAGCAGACGATCATCATGATCACCCATAATCGCAGCATTGCACAGACTGCTGACAGAGTGTTACAAGTATCAGACGGTGTGATGACTGATCTGGGGAGGTGTTCGGAATGAAAAAATATTCTATGAAAACATCACCGATGGAAAGTTATCTTAGCCTGATTCCTATCTCAGCGAAGACACACAGGAAGCAGAATAGGCTGACTCTGATATGTATTATTCTGGCGGTGTTTCTTGTGACTTCCATCTTTTCCATGGTAGAGATCATGACGAAAGGGCAAGAGGAGGCTACCATCAGAAAACACGGGAACTACCATATTATTTTAAATGGTATCTCAGAAGAAGAGGCAAATGAGATAGCAGAACGGGAAGATGTAGCCGCTTCTGCATGGTATCGCGCAGCCGGAGAGAATGCGGAGAAATGGCGGTATACGGTAGATGATAACAGGGTTGTTTTATACGGTGCGGATCAGTCATACCTGTATGACATCCGGAATTTTGAACGGGAGGATGTCTGGCCCCGGAATGACACAGAGGTAATGCTGAGTATGGAGGCAAAAGAACTTTACGGTTTTCGGGAAGGCGACAGTATTGCCATTCATACATCGGCAGGTGACTTTGCTTATACGGTATCCGGTTTTTGTACAGATGATGCGGATTATAATGAGGATATCGGAGGTTTCTGCGTCTACATGAGCATTCATGCAGTTCAGGGCATATGTGCGGCGAATCAGGAGGAAGGAGAACCGGGATATTACATTCAGTTTGCGGAAGGAACAAAATTGAAAAACGCGGTGGAGGATTTGAAGGCGCGGTATGGTCTAAATGACGGGAACGTCAAAGAAAATACCATGCTTCTCGGTTTGGCAGGTGTCAGCAGTAACCAGAAAGTCAATGATCTGTATCCTACAGCGGCGGCAGTGTTTGTCATGATTCTGATTGCCGGGGTGCTGATGATTTCAAGCTGTATGAACAGCAATGTCTCACAGAGAACGAAGTTTTTCGGAATGATGCGATGCATTGGGGCAAGCAGACAGCAGGTGATGCGTTTTGTCCGGCTGGAAGCGCTGAATTGGTGCAAGACGGCAATTCCTATCGGTCTGGGGCTTGGGATTGTGGTGACATGGATTTTGTGTATCTTCTTACAGAATGTGGTAGGTGGTGAGTTCAGCGATTATTCATTCAGGTTCAGTTTATTCGGTGTAGTGGGTGGTATACTGGTCGGTTTAATAACGGTGCTGATCGCAGCGCATGCACCGGCGAAGCGTGCGGCAAGAGTGTCTCCTGTAGTGGCAGTATCGGGTAATTCGGGGACCGAGAAAGCAGTTTCGCATGCGGCAAATACCCGTATATTCAAAGTAGAGAGTTCTCTTGGTGTGCATCATGCGGTATCGGCGAAGAAGAATCTGGTTCTGATGTCATTGTCATTTGCATTCACGGTGATTCTGTTTCTGGTTTTTTCTGCGTGCCTTGATATTATAAAGAGACTGGTTCCGTCTGCGAGTGATTATAGTCCTGAGATTTCCATTGTGAGTGCCGACAATACGAATTCCATTGACAAGAGCCTGATTGAGGAGATCAATAAACTGCCGGGTGTGGAGATTGCTTTCGGCAATGCGATCACTTATGATGTGCCTGCTAAGATCAATGGAAATGAAGGGAGCGTCGATCTCATCACTTATAATGATTATTTGTTTGAGTGGGCAAAAAAATCTGTCGTAAGCGGCGATTTGTCAAAGATTACGGAAGACTCCGACTATGTCATGACTATTTTCAGCATGAACAGTACCTTAAATACCGGAGACAAGATAAAAATAGGGGATACAGAGCTTACGATTGCGTGTGTTGTATCAGAGGGAATCGGATCCAGTGAGAACCGTCCGACGATAGTCTGCACAGAGGATACCTTTACACGCCTCATGGGTGAGGATAAATATATTCTGGTGAATGCCGAGTTCTCAAAGGACATCACGGAGGAGACAGTGAATGAGATCCGGCTTCTGGCAGGTGAAAATGAATTTGCAGACCGGCGTGAGGAGAATCAGACGAGCTATTCTTCTTTCTGGGTCTTTAGAACTGCAATTTACGGTTTTCTGGCGATTATTTCGTTGATTACGGTGATTAATATTATGAACAGCATTTCCATGAGTGTTTCGGCGAGAATGAAGCAATGTGGCGCGATGCGCGCTGTCGGAATGAGTGTACATCAACTGACAAAGATGATCGGTGCGGAAGCCATAACTTATGCAGTGTGCGGGTTAATCATCGGCTGTGCGGGAGGATTATATTTTCACAGACTGATTTTTGTCAAAATGATTACGACACATTTTGGTGGAAAATGGAAGATTCCGTTTGAGCCAATCTTAATTGTTGTGGCGATTTTTGCGCTGGCATGTGTTGCGGCGGTATATGCTCCGGCGAAGCGGATTCGTGATATGGCAATTACGGAGACAATCAATGAATAAAACGAGCATAGCTCGTTTGCGAGATTTGTTTGCTTACGCTTCACAAACTCGTGCATGAACGGTAAAATTTTAAAGCCTTACGACGGAAAGATCTGTCGTAAGGCTTTTGGTACAAATGTTAGTTTTTCTTCGGCTGCGGATTAAAGCTGACGCCCCGGTTGACGTCACCGCTTGGATTTTCACCAAAAGTATAGTCGTTGCCGGGCAGCACGGCATTCAGGATGATGCCTGCCAACGCTGCAATGGCAAGAGATGTCAGGGTGATGGATGTACCGCCGATTACGAAAGTAAGACCATTTGAGAATCCGAGACCGCACACGAGGATGACAGCTGCAATGATAAGATTTCTCGATTTCGTAAAGTCTACTTTATTTTCAACGATGTTTCTGACGCCGATGGCAGAGATCATACCGTATAGGATGAAGCTTACTCCGCCAATAATTGCAGAGGGAAGCGAGCCGATAATGGCGGACATCTTGGGAATAAAACTGAGTACTATCGCATACAGGGCAGCAAGACGGATTACTTTCGGGTCATATACGCTGCTTAATTCCAGCACACCTGTGTTTTCCCCGTAAGTCGTGTTGGCAGGACCGCCGAACAGTGCGGAGAGAGAGGTCGCAAGACCGTCACCGATCATAGTGCGGTGCAGACCGGGATCTTCCAGATAATTTTCACCCACTGTAGCAGAGATGGCAGAAATATCACCGATATGTTCCATCATAGTTGCAAGTGCGATGGGTGCCATGACAAGAATCGCTGTCAGGTCGAATTTGCATAACTGGAAAGGCGGAAGTCCCACGACAGAGGAGGCAGCGACACCGGAGAAGTCCAGAATAGCGCTTCCGTCTGCATTGGTAAATCCTATTGCGTTCATAATTAAAGCAACTGCGTATGAAATTACGACGCCGAGTAAGATTGGAATGATCTTCCACATACCTTTACCCCAGATGTTGAAAATAACGATTACCGCCAGTGCAACGATTGCAAGAAACCAATTGGAGGATGCATTGTTCACGGCGGAGGGTGCAAGGCTTAGCCCGATACAGATGATGATAGGACCGGTAACTACGGGTGGCAGAAAGCGCATAACCCTCTTGACGCCTACAAGTTTAATGATCAGTGCCAGAATCAGATACAGCAGACCGGCAATAACGATGCCACCGCATGCGTAAGGTAATTTTTCACCGTAAGTCATGTCAGCAAAGATACCTGTGTTCAGTTCTGCAACTGTAGCAAATCCGCCCAGAAAAGCAAAGGAGGAACCTAAGAAAGCAGGAACCTTAAGCTTAGAGCAGACATGAAAAAAGAGGGTACCGATGCCGGCGAAGAATAATGTCACCTGAATCGATAGACCCTCTCCTTGAAAATAATTGTTGACTAGGATTGGCACTAAGATCGTAGCGCCGAACATCGCGAACATGTGCTGTAAACCAAGTAGCAGCATCTTTGGAATACCCAATGTACGGGCATCGCGAATCGCTTCAAAACTTTTACTCATATTAAATCTCCTTCCTCATTTGAAAATCCCTTTAAAGAGATTATAATGACTATGGCATAGCTTGGCAAGATGATTCTTTCAAAAGTTGTTGACTTGAACGTTAGAAATAAGTAGTATTTATAAATAGGAGCTTTTTTTAGATGATAGATACCGATAATTGCAAGCAGGGAGAGCAAAGGGGACAGAAGATGGAAAAGATGAAAGAAATGGAAAATGTATTTGTTATGGAGCATCCGTTGATTCAGCATAAGATTTCCCATATCAGGGATATCAATACAGGAACCAATGAGTTCAGGAAATGTATTGAAGAGATCGCTATGCTGATGGGATATGAGGCGCTTAGGGATCTGCCGTTAGAAGACGTCGAAGTGCAGACACCGATAGAGAAATGTATGACGCCCAGAATTTCCGGTAAAAAGATGGCGGTAGTGCCTATTTTAAGGGCAGGGCTCGGTATGGTAAACGGTATACTGGCGCTAGTTCCCAGTGCGAAAGTAGGGCATATCGGATTATATAGAGATCCCGAGACCCATGAGCCGCACGAATATTATTGTAAGTTACCTGAACCGATCGATCAGAGAACGATTGTGGTAGTAGATCCTATGCTTGCTACCGGTGGTTCGGGGTCGGAGGCCGTTGATTTTATCAAACAGCACGGCGGCAAAAATATCAAATTTATGTGTATCATTGCAGCGCCTGAAGGTTTGAAGCGTCTGCACGAAGATCATCCGGATATTCAGATATATATAGGACATGTAGACCGCTGTCTGAATGAACATGCTTACATATGTCCCGGTTTAGGTGATGCGGGAGACAGAATATTCGGTACGAAATAAACGCATCGTATGTAAATAAGAATAATTGCAGCATTTATGGGTAGATGCTCATTATCAGATAAACGCTACGGTGTTTGGAGGAAATGGTTTGAAGTTTATAAATAAATCGGTAATTTTGTGTATTGTCCTGCTATGTGGACTGCTTTTTACGGCATGTGGCAAGGAGAATGAGGAACTGACTGCATATCAGGAAGATATGAACACATTTTTTGAACATATTGCGGCATTTAATGATGGAATGAATTCCATTGACGCTTCGGCTGACGATGCCACAAACCAACTGCTTTCTTATCTTGATCAGTTGCAGGCAGAATTTACATGGATGGCGGAGCTTACCGTACCAGATCAGTTTTCGGCTGTAGACAGTCTGGCGGATGAAGCCGATGAAAATATGCAGCAGGCAGTAGCTTTATATCACACGGCGTATGAAGCTAATCCTTTTGATGAAGCGGTCGCTCAGGCAGCAAGGGAGTATTATGACAGAGCTAATATCCGTATTCAATATATCATTCAAATTCTGCACGGGGAGATTCCGGAGGGTGAAGGTGTAACTTATACGGAAGAAAACAGTATATTAGGCGGCGGTTATCTGAATAAAACGGATGATGAAGAGTCAGATGAGCCGGAAGATACATCAGGAAGTATGTCGGAAGACCTACCGAATGCAGGAGAAGATAATTTCGATACAGATGATACGGTCTTTTATGAAGAACCGGGACAGGACGGTACACAGGGAAATGAATAAACAGGAATTTCGTGCATTGATTCAGAAAAACCCCATTTTTCTGGATGGTGCAACCGGCTCAAATCTGCAAAAAAGAGGTATGCCTACGGGTGTATGTCCGGAACAGTGGATATTGGAAAATAGGGATATCATGATTGCGTTACAGCGTTCATTTGTAGATGCCGGTTCAAATATAGTTTATGCACCTACTTTTACAGCGAATAGAATCAAATTAAGAGAATACGGACTTGAAGAGCAGATACGTCAGATGAATCTGGATCTGGTGGCACTGTCGAAGGAAGCCGTCGGCGATAAGGCTTATGTGGCGGGTGATCTTACCATGACAGGTGAACAGCTTGCGCCCATGGGGCATCTGGATTTTGAGGAACTGATTGACATTTACAAAGAACAGATCGGATATCTTATAGAAGCTGGCGTAGATCTCCTCATAGTGGAGACCATGATGAGTCTTCAGGAGACGAGAGCGGCGTTGATCGCCGCGAAAGAGACTTGTGAACTTCCGGTGATGGTCACGATGACTTTTGAATCGGACGGAAGAACATTATATGGGACGGATGCAACTACGGCTGCTGTAGTACTTGAGAGTCTTGGTGCAGATGCAATCGGCACGAACTGTTCCACGGGTCCAGACAAGATGGCGGATGTAGTACGCCGGATGGCGGAAGTGACCACAGTTCCCATCATTGCAAAACCGAATGCAGGTCTTCCGTCTCTGGATTCTGACGGAAATACGGTTTATGATATGGGCGCTGAAGAATTTGGCACCTGTATGAAAATATTAGTGGAAGCGGGAGCGTCTATCGTGGGTGGATGCTGCGGAACCACGCCGGGACATATATTAAAGACAAAAGAATCTGTCGGCAATATGCAGATTCTGCATAGAGAAGCGCCGAAGAAGCGTTTCCTCACAAGTGAGAGGAAGACGGTTGCCTTCGGGCTTGATGATAACTTTATCATTGTCGGGGAACGTATCAATCCTACAGGCAAAAAGAAATTGCAGGAACAGCTACGGGCTGGTTCTATGGATATGGTGGTAGATTTTGCCGAGGAGCAGGAGGCGTGCGGTGCGGGCATTCTGGATATCAACATGGGTATGAGTGGTATCGATGAGAAAGCTATGATGCTCAAGACGCTTGATACGCTTGGAGGAATTACAAATTTGCCGCTATCATTAGATTCCAGTCATGTAGATGTGCTGGAAGCGGCGCTTCGCAGATATCCGGGAAGAGCGCTCATTAATTCCATCTCGCTTGAGAAGGTCAAAATTGACAATTTATTGCCAATCGCTAAGAAATACGGCGCAATGTTTGTACTTCTTCCTTTGTCTGACAAAGGACTGCCCGAGAATACGGAAGAAAAGATATCTATTATAGAGGAAGTACAGGCGCGTGCCTATGAGATTGGTATGCGCAAGGAAGATATTATTGTAGATGGTCTGGTAGCTACCGTCGGAGCAAATAAAAATGCGGCGATAGAAACACTGGAGACGATCCGTTACTGCAAAGAGAATAATCTGGCAACGATTTGCGGACTGTCTAATATTTCTTTTGGTCTGCCGGAGCGTAGTTTTGTCAATACGACCTTTTTGACAATGGCCATTCAGGCGGGACTTACGATGGCAATCGCCAATCCGTCTCAGGAACTTTTGGTAAGCTGTGCTTTTGCGTCTGACTTACTTTTGAATAAAGAAGGGGCGGATCTGCGCTATATTGAATTGATGGATGCGGTGAAAGCAAAGAGAGAAGCATTGGGGCAACTCCCGACGGCAAATTCGGGAATCCATATCAATATGGCAGGGTCTAAGCAGGACAGCGGCAGTGTGACTGTCACGGATAAACTTTATGCCGATGTTTTAAAAGGTAATGGCGGAGCGGTCGTAGAGGATACGAAGAAAGCTCTTGCAGAAGGGCATGAAGCCAAGGATCTTTTGGATAATGTGCTTTTATGCGCGATCAATGAAGTGGGTGAGCTTTTTGACAAAGGGAAATACTTCCTGCCTCAGTTGATTGCCAGTGCAGAAGCTATGAAGGCATCTATAGAATATTTGGAGCCGATGCTTGCCAAGGGGCAGTCAGCTAAAGAGATGCCTACGGTGGTGATCGCTACAGTGGAAGGAGATATCCACGATATCGGCAAGAATCTGGTGGCGCTGATGCTCAAAAATTACGGGTTCAAAGTCATTGATCTTGGTAAGGATGTACCCAAGGAGAGGATCATTGAAGCAGCCAGAGAACATAATGCGCAGGTCATTGCGTTATCAGCGTTAATGACTACTACGATGCAGCAGATGCGACATGTGATCGATTATGCCAAAGAGTGCGACATGCCTGCCAAGATTATCGTAGGCGGTGCAGTTATCACGCAGGAATATGCAGACGAGATTGGTGCTGACGGCTATTCCAAGGATGCGGCGGATGCCGTGAAACTGACGAAGAGAATTTTAAACATCGAGGGAGAATAAATATGTTAGGTGCAGATGCTATGGTAAAATGCCTTGAAGAAGAAGGCGTAAAATATGTATTTGGTTATCCCGGAGTGGCAATATGCCCTTTTTATAACAGCATATTAAGCTCTGAAATTAACACGATATTGATCCGTACGGAACAGAATGCGGCTCATGCGGCGAGCGGTCTCGCCCGTGTAACAGGACAGGTGGGAGTCTGCGCGGTAACTTCCGGTCCCGGCGCTACGAATGTGATTACGGGTATCGCGACGGCTTTTGCAGACAGTATACCGCTTGTATGTATCACCGGACAGGTAAACAGTGAACTGCTTGGTTCCGATGTGTTTCAGGAAGCGGATATTACCGGAGCCGTGGAGTCTTTTGTCAAGTACAGTTATTTGGTGAAGGATGCGGACGAGATTCCGCGTATCTTCAAAGAGGCTTTTTATATTGCTAATTCTGGAAGAAAAGGTCCTGTGTTGATCGATGTTCCTATTGATATTCAGAATGCTGCAATCAGTAAATTCAAATACCCGGAAGAAGTTAATATGCGTACCTATAAACCTACTGTCAAGGGGCATACGGTGCAGATTAAGAAAGTTGTCAAAGAGTTATCTAAAGCAAAACGCCCCATTATCTGTGCGGGTGGCGGCGTGCTTCTCAGCGATGCGGAGAAGGAACTTCGCCTGTTTGCCGATAAACATCGTGTACCGGTAGTTTCTACTATGATGGGCATTGGTGTGATGCCTACGAAACATCCGATGTATTATGGTATGGTTGGGAATAACGGAAATCCTTATGCAAATCGTGCAATGAACGAGTCGGATCTGCTCATTATGGTAGGCGCCAGAGTAGCGGACCGTGCAGTGAGTCAGCCAGATCTTATCACAGAGAATAAAGTATTGGTTCATATCGATGTAGACCCGGCGGAGATTGGTAAGAATGTCGGGCCGACGATTCCTCTCGTGGGTGATGCCAAACATATCATTGCAGATTTCATGGAAGAGGAATTTAGTTGTGAGCATGAAGAATGGATTCGGACATTAAATGAGTATCGTGAGACGATGGGGCGCGTCAGAAAGCCTAATCCGGAATATGTAGATCCGGCAGAATTTATCCGTATGTTGTCTGAAGCCATGGAAGATAATGCCATCTATGTGGCAGATGTGGGACAAAATCAGATATGGTCATGCAACTATCATATTGTCAAGAACGGCAGATTCCTGACGACAGGCGGTATGGGGACTATGGGATACTCAATTCCTGCGGCTATGGGCGCGAAACTTGCAAACAAGGATAAGCAGGTAATAGCAGTGTGCGGCGACGGTTCATTCCAGATGTCTATGATGGAACTTGCCACTATGCGTCAGTTTAACATTCCGGTGAAAATAATTGTGCTTAAGAACAATTATCTTGGAATGGTGAGGGAATATCAGCATTATACTTACAAAGACAATTATTCGGTCGTAGACTTATCTGGCAGCCCTGATCTTGGGAAACTGGCTTCAGCTTACGATATGAAGTTTATGAGTCTGCAAACAATGGAGCGGGCAAACGAGGTTATCGAGGAGTTTCTTGCGCGGGATGAATCGGTGCTGCTTGAATGTCTCATCGATCCGATGGATCTTGTGAAATAGAAAGGAGAAGAGTCGGAATGAAAAAGATATACTCGGTTTTAGTGGAAAACAGATCCGGTGTACTTTGCAAGGTTGCGGGACTTTTTTCCAGAAGATGTTTTAATATTGACAGCCTTGCTGTAGGAGAGACGGATGATCCTTCCACCTCCTGTATGACGATCGTCAGCAGCGGTGATCAGCGCACGATCGAACAGATTGAAAAGCAGTTGAATAAGAAACTGGATGTCATCAAGGTTAAAACTTTTGATGAGCCGGCAAGTATCAGCAGAGAACTCATGTTGATGAAAGTCAAATACAACAAAGGCAACAGACGAGACATCATGGAGACATGCGAGATCATGAAGGCGGAGATCGTAGATATGTCCAAGAAGACGATGATCATACAGATCTGTGATGTGCCGGAGAAGATACAGCTTTTCATCGGTATGATGCAGTCGATCAGTATCGTGGAAGTTGCGAGGACAGGAACTCTGGCATTGCAGAAATGTCTGGAGACGGATGTCTGATCTTTGCTGCCGGGTGCGGGCGTGTCATGTCCGCTTAATCGATAGGGCAAGGCGGGCAGGTTGACTTTTGCGGTTTGAATTGTTACAATAATTGACAGTGTGTTAGTAATAATTATACACAGAAAGGTTGTTATATGCAGAAGAAAGTATTGCAATTGTTAGTAGATAATACATCAGGTGTACTTAGTCGTATATCCGGGCTTTTTTCGAGACGCGGCTATAATATTGACAGTATTACGGCAGGCGTGACGGCGGATCCTCGGTTTACGCGTATTACGATCGTGACTTCCGGAGACGACGAGATTCTTGATCAGATTGAGAAACAGGTGGCAAAGCTGATCGATGTCAGGGATCTGAAAGAACTTAGACCAGGGGAGAGTGTATACAGAGAACTTGCCATGATCAAGGTCAGAGTGTCCGTGATGCAGCGACAGGATGTTATTGCGGTGGCAAATCTTTTCCGTGCCAATGTCATAGATGTAACACCTGAGAGTCTGATGATCGAGCTTACCGGCGATCAGGATAAGATAGAGGCATTTATCAGAATGCTGGATGGTTATGAGATATTGGAACTTGCAAGGACGGGTATTGCGGGATTAGGGCGTGGTATCGAGAATGTGACATATCTCGAGTAAAGACATGATAATGAAAGGGATAAATCCCTCGAAGTTATATAGCTATGTAGTGGTACAATAATTATTTAACAAATGGAGGAGTAGAAAATGGCAAAGATTTTTTATCAGGAAGATTGTAACTTATCTCTGCTGGAGGGCAAGACGATCGCAGTGATCGGCTACGGCAGCCAGGGACATGCACATGCATTAAATGCAAAGGAGTCAGGCTGTCATGTTATTATCGGTCTTTATGAAGGCTCCAAATCATGGGCAAAGGCAGAGGCACAGGGATTTGAAGTATATACAGCGGCAGAGGCTGCAAAGAAAGCAGATATCATCATGATTCTGATCAATGATGAATTGCAGGCTGCTATGTACAAGAAAGATATTGAGCCGAACTTGGAAGCAGGCAATATGCTGATGTTTGCACACGGTTTCAACATTCATTTCGGATGTATCGTACCGCCTAAGGATGTGGATGTAACCATGATCGCTCCTAAGGGACCTGGACATACTGTAAGAAGCGAGTATCAGGCTGGCAAGGGTGTTCCTTGTCTGGTAGCCGTTCATCAGGATGCTACAGGCAAGGCTCAGGATATGGCTCTTGCTTATGCACTTGCAATCGGCGGCGCAAGAGCAGGCGTTCTTGAGACAACTTTCAGAACAGAGACAGAGACAGACCTCTTTGGTGAGCAGGCAGTTCTTTGCGGCGGTGTATGTGCACTTATGCAGGCAGGTTTTGAGACATTGGTTGAGGCAGGATATGATCCGAGAAATGCATACTTTGAGTGTATCCATGAGATGAAGCTGATCGTAGATCTGATTTATCAGTCCGGTTTTGCAGGAATGAGATATTCCATCTCCAATACGGCTGAGTACGGCGATTATATTACCGGACCTAAGATCATCACAGAGGAGACAAAGAAGACAATGAAGAAGATTCTGTCCGATATTCAGGATGGTACTTTTGCAAAAGACTTCCTGTTGGATATGTCTTCCGCAGGCGGACAGGTACATTTCAAGGCTATGAGAAAGCTGGCTTCAGAGCATCCTTCTGAGGTAGTAGGTGAGGAAATCAGAAAACTTTACAGTTGGAATGGTGAAGATAAACTGATCAATAACTAATACGGGGTAGTTATGCAATCCAAGACCAATATAGATCAAATGCTGGCTGACAGCTTTAAGCAACTCGCGCTAAGAATGTCAATCGACAAGATTACAATCAAGGAGATCACAGACGGAGCGGGAGTCATACGTCCTACATTTTATAATCATTTCAGGGACAAGTATGAATTATTGGAGTGGATTATTCGGACTGAGATATTAGATCCGGTTATTCCGCTTATGCAGACAGGGCATATCAGAGAGAGCTTGATCCGAATTTTCGAGAATCTGCAAAGTGACAAGAAATTTTATAAAAAAGTTGTCAGGTTGGAAGGACAGAATTCCTGTGAAAATATAACTAAAAAATTTATTATGGGAATCTTGTATACTTTTATCAACGAGCAGGTAGGAGAGAAAAAATTGGCAAAAAGAGGGTTGACGATGAATCTGATGGCAGAATATTATGCACAGTCCATTGCGTTTGTGATTATTCAATGGGTTAAGCAGGACATGATTATTACGCCGGAACAGATGGCTGACCTCTTTGAGTATATTACAACTCATTCCATGGATGATGTAATAGCAGAAATGAATTGATTGACGGGGTTTGTGTGGTTTTTCCATGCAACCCCTATTTTTCTGGGTGGAATAGACAGCGGCAGCGGTAGGCTGATCAAACTGCGTTCGTCTAACTCTTTATGGACAAAATTCTCAATGACACAAGCGATTCCCATATCGATTTTTGCAAATTCAATGAGAAGATCCATCGTTGAGGTTTCGATGATCTGAGTCAGTTGAATCTGAGATTGCTGTAGGCAGGAGTCTATGTATCTTCTTGAAATATTCTCACGGTTTAACATCAGGAATGCGGCATCCTGCCATATACGTGAATCAGCAGGAGCTTCGTAGTAAGCGTACAGTTCGGGTACAGAGATTCCCAACCGCACGCACAAATTATTAAGATAACGTTCGGTTGTTACAAAACGATCTTGTACTTCCATAACAGGCATGAAGGAAAGCTCATGAAGTCCGTTTGTCTCTCCAATCAGACCGATATCCAGAGAACCATCTGACAGACCGTTTATAGTTTCGGTGGTGGACTGACAGGAGATTGAGATTTTGATATGCGGATTATCATGAATGTATTGTTGTAAATATGGTAGAAGAACATATTTGCAAAGGGTTGCACTGACGCCAATAGTAATCTGGCTGATGCCAAGATCATGTATTTTGCGCAGTTGTTCTTCGCCATAGGAGATCGCGGTAAAAGCGTGAGTAAGTTGCTCCATCAAAAGCGTACCTTCAGGAGTAAGTTTTACACCTCTGGAACTGCGGTAGAATAGGGTAGTGCCTAAGCTGTCTTCCAATTTTGCGATAGACTTGCTGACAGCCGGCTGGCTGACATACAACTGTTTTGCCGCAAGGGATATATTGCCTGCTTTGGCAGTCTGATAGAAAATATGGTATAGATTTAGATTGGATGAAAAGTTCTCGTTCATGAAAAACTCCTTGTAACAATATGAAATCTGTTATATTTAAAAGAATCAGATATTATCTAAAGTTCCACTATATATAACATACATTGTAATATAACTTTAAGTAATAGTAAATATAAATAATATATATTTGAAGAATATATAAGGGGCGTGTATAGTAGGATATAGGAATCGATAAATGATAAAAATGGTTAAGAAAGAATCGGAAGTTATTGTAATCATATGAAGGAGGAAAAATAAATATGGGAATGACAATGACACAGAAAATTCTGGCAGCTCATGCGGGACTTGAGCGTGTAGAAGCGGGACAACTGATCGAGGCGGATTTGGATCTGGTATTGGGAAATGATATCACTAGCCCGGTTGCCATAAAAGAGATGGAGAAAATGAATGTGGATGGTGTGTTCCATAAGGATAAGATCGCACTGGTGCCGGATCATTTTGTACCGAATAAAGATATCAAGTCGGCAGAGCATTGTAAATGTGTGCGTGAGTTTGCACGACGCAATGAGATCACGAACTATTTTGAAGTGGGTCAAATGGGTATTGAACATGCTCTTTTACCGGAAAAAGGACTTACGGTAGCGGGTGATGTGATTATCGGTGCGGATTCCCATACATGTACTTATGGCGCGTTGGGCGCTTTTTCTACCGGTGTGGGAAGTACGGATATGGCGGCAGGAATGGCAACCGGTAAAGCATGGTTTAAAGTTCCCTCTGCGATCAGATTTAATCTGACCGGAAAACCGTCTGAGTGGGTGAGCGGCAAGGACGTGATCTTACATATCATCGGTATGATCGGCGTGGACGGTGCATTGTATAAATCTATGGAATTTGTGGGTGACGGTATTAAGAATTTGTCTATGGACGACCGATTCACGATTGCCAATATGGCGATTGAGGCAGGCGGCAAGAACGGAATTTTCCCGGTAGATGATCTTGCTATTGCATATATGAAAGAACACTCTGTAAGAGAATACAAGATCTATGAAGCAGATGAGGATGCAGTATATGACGAGGAGTATACGATCGACTTAAGCACTCTTAGACCTACCGTTGCATTCCCGCATCTGCCGGAGAATACGAAGACCATTGATGAAATCAAGGAAGATATTAAGATCGATCAGGTAGTGATCGGTTCGTGCACTAATGGCAGACTGGATGATTTGAGAACTGCCGCGAAGGTATTAAAGGGAAGACATGTGGCGGAAGGTATGCGCTGTATCGTGATTCCAGCCACACAGGCGATTTATTTACAGGCTATGGAAGAAGGGCTGCTTAAAGACCTTTATCGAGGCGGGCGCTATTGTCAGCACACCGACCTGCGGACCGTGCCTGGGCGGTTATATGGGAATCCTTGCGGAAGGAGAGCGATGTGTCTCCACCACGAACCGTAACTTTGTGGGACGTATGGGACATGTCAATTCAGAGATTTATCTGGCAAGCCCTGCAGTAGCAGCAGCGAGCGCGGTGACAGGTAAGATTTCCTGTCCGTGTCAGTTATAGTATGCAGATGACAGAGCAGATGTTTAAATGTCTAATATTTCAAAAAATGTTTAAAATTGTTCGGTATATTGATGTGATGAAAATATAATGTTGTGGAACAGAGGCGCAAGCCTCAGAATGGAGGAGACATGCAATCAGCAAAAGGAACTGTTTTTAAATATGGAGATAATGTGGATACGGATGTGATTATTCCGGCGCGTTACTTAAATTCTTCCGATCCGGCGGAACTGGCGACACACTGTATGGAAGATATTGATAAGGAATTTATCAATAAGGTAAATAAGGGCGATATTATTGTTGCAACCAAGAATTTCGGCTGCGGTTCTTCCAGAGAACATGCACCCATCGCTATCAAAGCGGCAGGTGTAAGCTGTGTGATTGCGGAGACTTTTGCCAGAATTTTCTACCGAAACGCTATCAATATTGGTCTTCCGATCATTGAATGCCCTGAAGCGGCAGGTGAGATTGAAGCGGGTGATGTGGTGGAAGTGAACTTTGATACCGGCATCATCACGGACGTAACAAAAAACACTACCTATAAAGGGCAGGCATTCCCTGAGTTTATGCAGAAGATCATTGCGGCGGAAGGACTTGTAAATTATATTAATCAGAAGTAAGTAGTATAGCTTTTTATCATTTAATCTGTTATAATGTCAGCATGGTTAATAGAGTAAACGGAAACGATTATTATGATTATTCAAAATTGAAGATGCCTGATGCGGCGGATAAGACAGGAAATGGCGAGAAGTTCAGTCTGAATTATCAGCGTGCTGGGGAAGAGGACGAGAATAAGGACAAGAAAGATCAGATTGAAGATGGCAAAAAGACCAGGGATAACGGTGTCGGTGGAAACGGTCAGCGCACTGTTATGCAGAGCGGTGTTAAGCTGGAACTGTCTGCTAACGCGCAGTCTGTTTCCGATAGAAGGCGTGATAATACGACGCCGATGTCGTCATCAGGCTTGGGGCTTTTTGATACGCTCCGCTCATGGATAGCCGATTTTGTACAGTCAATTAAGACCTTTTTGTATAAGGTATGGAATGACGAGACACCGCAGGATATTGCGGAGGAAGAGGCGGCAGCAGAGAAGGAACAAGTGGAAGGTACAGATGAGTCTGAACGGTTGACGGAGGAGTATCTTGAACTTCAGAAGCTGGAGAGTCTTAGAAGTCCTGAAGCAGCAGCGAGACAGCGATTACAGCGTGAAGCAGACAGAGATAAAGAGATTCAGAAGTATTTGCGAACTGGCAATCTGGAACAAGTGATCAGTCTTGTCACACAGAATGGTCAGAAGACCATGGCTAAGAATTCTACTCTGTTGACATATTATGACAGAACAGGCAAGATTACGCCGCTTAGTGCGTCCGATCAAGAACGCATTCTGCACGGCGACAGAAATGTCAAGAAACTATAATATTTATGCGACAACTTTATTTTTGCCGCTTCTTTTACCTTGATAGAGATTATAATCAGCATTGGTTATAGTCTCTTCAATGCTATCTCCGTCTTTGTATGCGGCGATTCCGAGAGTGAGTGTGCAGTGGATCCATTTACTGTTTAGTTCAAAAACATGGTTTGCAACATTACGTCGAATGTTTTCGGCGATGCGACCGGCAGTTTCTTTGGCGGAACTGCTGACAAGGATCAGGATCTCCTCGCCTCCCCAGCGGCAGACATACCCGTTGGAGGCTACCTGCTGCATGGTGATGCGGGCAATCTCCTTAAGAACGATATCTCCAAAGTCATGTCCGTAAGTATCGTTAATTCCCTTAAAATTATCTATATCACACATGACAACAGCAAAACCGGCTTCAGACTTTAATGCCTGATTCAAAAATACATCCATGCTTCTGCGGTTGTATAAACCGGTCAGAGGATCGGTGCTTGCGAGTTTGTCCAAAATCTCATTTTGATGGCGGAGCTGCTCATTAGATATTTTTATTTCAGAGATGAAAATCAATGAGAACGCGATCAAAAATACAAATGTGCAGATAGAATTAAAAATATATAATTTTAATTCCCATGAACGCATTAGGTGTTCGTATGCCGGAGTGGTAAAAAAAGATAATATTTTGCAGCATAAGAAAGACGCTGTAGCAAAAAATGCCGAACCGGTGGCTATAACGATTTTGCGGTGCCCGGTGTTCATGGTATAACAGATATAGAAGCCTACCGGAATCAACGCGATAATGTATTGGGCAAAACCGAACTGCCAGCCAATAAAGATCGTTGTGACAAATGAGTGAAGGATAATTTCGAGGTATGTGATGCAGTATACCGGCCAGAAATATTCTCTGCTGATCAATTGGGTGCAGGACAAATATGTAAGCACACTGATGACGTTAAAAATAAACAGAGGGAGAACGTGGAAATACCCGAAGATAAAAGACAGAAAAAGGTGAACAAAAGCCACGGAATAAATGATAACGCTAAACTTTTGTTTATCTGTGATACGGGCTTTGCCGGTCAATATTTTCTTTATATATGAAATAGATTGTTTTATAGTCATAATGCCCCGCGTATCCTGTCAATAAATGTCTGCCAATAAAAGTAAAAAAATATATATAAATAGCTAAATACTTATATTATTATATAATATATATACATAAAAGTAAATCATTTTACTTATTTGAAAAGGTATACATAGATGAATGATAAAGATGCTTTTGAACAAGCAAAATTGAAAGTGCTCTTGAAGCAAAATGATCCGCATGGTTTCGGAACTCTTCGTGAGAAAACGGTTCATGCGGTAATGAAGCTGTATTATGAACCTGATGAAGACTATCATGAGGTGCCGATCGAAGGATATATAGCGGATATTTATACAGGTGAACGCATTATAGAGATTCAGAATGGCAATTTTAATAAGCTGCGCCCGAAACTGGCAGCTTTTCTGCCGTTATATCCAGTGACGGTGGTTCTGCCGATTCCGCATTACAAGTGGGTAATCTGGATGGACGAAGAATCGGGAGAACTATCTAAGAAACATAAATCTCCAGTGACTGGCACTGTGTATCATGCTTTTCCGGAACTTTATAAGATTAAGCAGTATCTGGGGCATCCGAACTTGTCTTTTGCCTTTCCGCTGGTAGATATGGATGAGTACAGGCTTTTAAACGGATGGAGCAAGAACAGAAAGCGGGGCTCCAGCCGCTATGACAGAATGCCGCTAGGTCTCTTTGATGAGGTGTTGATCGAACGCAAGGAAGATTTCATGCAGCTTGTGCCTTATGAGATAGAGGAGCCGTTCTCAATCAAGGAATTTGCACAGACTGTTGGAATACACAGAGATTTGGCAAGTGTAACGATCCCAATTTTGATGCATATTGGGATTCTCATGCGGGTCGGTAAACGCGGCAGGGAATATATATATGAAGTGGCCGAAGAATATAGATAAAAGAAATGAGGAGTTATTATGAATGCAATTCTGGTGATACACGGCGTGGGTATTATTATCTGTTTTATAATGGTCATGCTGGTTTACGTGGCAAAACCATCGGAACAACAGAAAATTTTATTTGCAGGAACACTGTTTACATTTATGGATGTAACAGGATATTTCTTTGAATTGCAAAGTAAGAGCTTAGAGGTTACGCGTCTTGCAGTTAAGATGCAATACATAGGCACAACGATAGGGTTGCTCAGTTTTCTTTATTTTGCCTGTTTATACAGCAATCATCGGAATGATAAATGGATGAGAGTCATCAAGGGATTCTATACGATCGATCATATTTTTATTCTTTTCTTGATGTTTACGATAGACTATAATACCTTGTACTACAAAAGTATTGATTATTCAGTAGAAAACGGACTGTATTTATGGATATATGAGCCGGGACCGTTTTATTTCTGGTGGACTGTAACTACGCCTGTTCTCGGAGTTCTGATTGCCTTAATCATGATACAGTCTGTAGTGGAGCATAAGGGAGAAAAACGTCCCGAACTGCTCTTGATCTTTGGCGCCTCCCTTCTGCCAATTATGTTCTGGATGCTGCGAATGGCGGGATTGTTAGGAAATTATGACTCTTACCCGATTTCGATGCTGCTCACCGAATCATTTCTTGTATTTGTCATGTACCGGTATCGTTTGTTCGATACAGTGGAGAGTGCCAAGGACAGAGTAATCGATGAGATTAAAGAAGGAATCCTTGTAACGGATGGAATCGGTGCGGTTGTTTATTTTAACAGTGAAGCCGGCATGATATTTCCGGATGTGGATTGGAATGATAAGACCATGGTTGATGAGCAGGTGTTAGACTTTATGGATGCACATACCGACGGTTTTATGTTAGGAGAGCATTTCTATGAGTGGCAGAGAAGTGAAATATTTGATGACAATCAAAGAAAAGCAGGTATTTTATATCGAATTTCCGATATGACAGACAATTATCTCTACACGAGACAGTTGATTGAATTAAAAGAAGATGCAGAGCGTGCTAACGAGGCAAAAAGTTCATTTCTTGCGCGCATGTCCCATGAGATAAGAACTCCGATCAATGCAGTGCTTGGCATGAATGAAATGATTCTGCGGGAAACGCAGTCCGATAATATCAGAGAATATGCTTCAAATATTCACAGCGCAGGTAAAACGCTGTTATCCATCATTAATGATATTCTTGATCTGTCCAAAATTGAGTCAAGCAAGATGGAAATTGTAGAAAATAACTATAATCTGGGCAATATGCTGATTGATATTGAAAATATGATATCGATGAGGGCGGAAGAGAAAAATCTTAATTTGAAGATCGTGGCGGACCAAGTCCTTCCAAGAAATCTTTACGGAGATGAAATGAGGATTAAACAGTGTGTTGTCAATGTATTGACTAATTCAGTCAAATATACGCAGGAGGGATCGGTTACTATGACGGTTGGAGCCGCAGACAGCAAAGATGGTATTGTCAGCCTTCATGTTACAGTGACTGATACGGGAATAGGAATTAAGGAGGAAGAACTGCACATGCTCTTTGACCCGTTTACAAGGCTTGATATGATGAGAAATAAGAGCGTCGAGGGGACCGGTTTAGGACTGAGTATTACAAAACGTCTGATTGAGATGATGGATGGCAGTCTCGCTGTAGAGAGTGAGTATGGTAAAGGAAGTACATTTTCTTTTATAATTCCTCAGAAGATAGCAGGTACGGAATTGCTCGGGGATTACAGGAAAGCGGCAAATGACGTCGATGATCAGATATCTGATGGCAGAAGGGCATTTATTGCACCGCAGGCAAATATTTTGGCGGTTGATGATAATCGTGTTAATCTCACGGTTGTAAAGGGACTGCTAAAGAGATTGAAAGTTCAATTTGACTCTGCATTGAGCGGTCAGGAATGTCTGGATAAGGTCACTCGGAAACACTATGATATTATTTTCCTAGATCACATGATGCCCGATATGGACGGTATGGAGACGTTGCAGAACATGAAACAGATAGACGGGTATGTGCAGCATCCGTCGGTAGTGATCGCGCTCACAGCCAATGCAATCGTAGGGGCAAAAGAGGAATACATACAGGCAGGGTTTGAAGATTATCTGTCTAAGCCCATCGATTCAGCGCGGTTAGAGGAGCTGATCTGCCAATACCTTAAACCGGAATTGGTAGAATATATAGATCCGCAGCGACGTAGTACGTGACAGAATAAGATATTTGGTAGAACGTTTCTGTGATACTATATGTAGTAATTTTGCTTTTCAAAATACAAAATATATGATAAAATATGGTGCGTGAAAATTCTGATAACCGGAAGTAATGAGGTGTATATATATGGCGAAGAATAATGAGGCAAATAATTATGATGCGTCCAGCATTACAGTGCTGGAGGGGCTTGAAGCGGTTCGTGTAAGACCGGGTATGTATATCGGCAGTGTATCCACGAAAGGTCTCAATCATCTGATTTATGAGATCATGGATAATGCAGTGGATGAGCATCTGGCAGGTTATTGTTCTACCATACGGGTGACATTGGAAGCTGACGGTTCGGCAACGGTATCGGATAATGGGCGTGGTATTCCGGTGGGAATGCATGAGAAAGGGATGAGTGCGGAGAGGCTTGTATTTACGACGCTTCACGCAGGAGGTAAGTTTGACAATGACGCATATAAAACGAGTGGAGGTCTGCACGGAGTGGGTTCTTCTGTCGTAAATGCGTTGTCTGCTTATATGCATGTGACAGTTAAGACAGGCGGCTTTATTTACGAAGATCATTATGAGCGGGGCATCCCGACTATGGAACTTGAGAAGGGGCTTTTGCCTGTGGTCGGAAAGACAAAAGAATCCGGCACTACGATCAATTTTCTTCCGGACGATACGATTTTTGACAGGACAAGATTCAAGGAGGACGAGGTCAAGAGCCGTCTCCATGAGACAGCCTATCTGAATCCGGAATTGACCATCATCTATGAAGATAAAAGAGGAGAAGAAGTAGAGCATATAGAGTATCATGAACCGGAAGGAATCGTAGGATTTATCAAGGATATGAATAAGTCCAAAGAGGCGATACATGATGTGATCTATTATAAAGGGGAATCCGAAGGTATCACGGTGGAAGTGGCTTTTCAATATGTGAATGAGTTTCACGAGAATGTACTCGGATTCTGTAACAATATCTATAACGCCGAAGGCGGCACGCATCTGACAGGTTTTAAGACCATGTTCACCAATGTGATCAACACATACGCCAGAGGACTTAATATCTTAAAAGAAAAAGACGTGAACTTTACGGGTGCCGATGTGCGTAATGGCATGACAGCGGTGGTATCGATCAAACACCCGGATCCGCGATTCGAGGGGCAGACGAAGACGAAACTGGATAATCAGGATGCATCGAAGATCGTCAGTAAAGTGACGGGCGATGAGATCGTAAGATTTTTTGATCGTAATCTTGATACGTTAAAAAGTATCATAGGTTGTGCGGAGAAAGCGGCGAAGATTCGTAAAACAGAGGAAAAAGCAAAGACAAATATGCTTACCAAGCAGAAGTTCTCATTTGATTCTAACGGAAAGCTGGCAAACTGCGAATCGAAGGATGCTTCCAAATGCGAGATATTTATCGTTGAGGGTGATTCGGCGGGCGGCAGCGCTAAGATGGCGCGTAATCGTATGTTTCAGGCAATCCTGCCGATTCGAGGCAAAATATTGAATGTGGAGAAGGCAAGCATTGACAAAGTTCTTGCTAACGCTGAGATCAAGACGATGATCAATGCATTCGGATGTGGATTTTCCGAAGGGTATGGCAATGATTTTGACATCAGCAAGCTGCGTTATGACAAGATTATCATCATGGCGGATGCCGACGTGGACGGCGCGCATATCTCAAACCTTCTTCTGACCCTGTTCTATCGTTTTATGCCGGAACTGATCTATGAAGGGCATGTATATATTGCAATGCCTCCGCTCTATAAAGCAATGCCATCCAAGGGCGAAGAAGAATATCTCTATGATGATAAAGCGTTAGAAAAGTACCGTAAGAAGCACAAAGGACCGTTTACCCTGCAGAGATATAAAGGTCTGGGTGAGATGGATGCGTCACAGTTGTGGGAAACCACGCTTGATCCTGACACGAGATTACTTAAATTAGTAGAAATAGAGGATGCCCGTATGGCATCGGAAGTGACAGAACTTCTGATGGGCACGGAAGTGCCGCCGCGTAAAGAGTTCATATACCGGCACGCACAGGATGCCGAGCTCGACATATAAAAATTGGGAAGCTCGAAGGTCCAAAGGGGAGAAGATTGAATGAGTATGAATGACAGAATCATTAAAACGGAATATTCTGAGGTAATGCAGAAGTCTTTTATAGATTACGCGATGAGCGTTATTGTTGCAAGGGCGCTGCCGGATGTGCGGGACGGTTTGAAACCGGTGCAGAGAAGAACTCTGTATGATATGTATGAACTTGGCATCCGTTATGACAGACCCTATCGTAAATCGGCGCGTATCGTTGGCGATACCATGGGTAAATATCATCCTCATGGAGACAGTTCCATCTATGAAGCGCTGGTGGTCATGGCGCAGGATTTTAAGAAGGAACTGCCGCTTGTAGACGGACACGGCAACTTCGGCAATATCGAGGGCGACGGCGCGGCGGCCATGCGTTATACGGAGGCGCGGCTTGAGCAGATCACGCAGGAAGCATTTTTGGCCGATCTGGATAAAGATGTGGTGGATTTCATTCCTAATTTTGACGAGACGGAGAAAGAACCGAGCGTTCTTCCGGTAAAGATCCCGAATCTGCTCATCAATGGATCAGAGGGTATTGCAGTAGGTATGGCTACAAGTACGCCGCCGCACAATCTCGCGGAAGTGATAGATGCCACCAAGGCGTATATGCTGGATGAAAATATTACCACACGGGAATTGATGCGTTACATCAAAGGACCGGATTTCCCGACAGGTGGTATCGTTATCAATGAAAACGATCTGTTAGAAATCTATGAGACGGGAGTCGGTAAAATCAAACTGCGCGGCAAAGTAGAGATAGAGAAAGCCAAAGGCGGCAAGACGAATCTGGTGATTACGGAGATTCCTTATACAATGATCGGTGCGAATATCGGCAAATTCCTCATGGATGTGGCGGCACTTGCGGAGACAAAGAAGACGCAGGATATTGTGGATATCACGAATCAGTCCTCCAAAGAAGGAATCCGAATTGTGATTGAACTGCGCAAGGATGCCGATGTAGAGAATTTTAAAAACATGCTCTATAAAAAGACACGTCTGGAAGACACTTTTGGTGTCAATATGCTGGCGATCGTTGACGGAAGACCCGAAACCATGGGTGTAAAGCAGATCATACAGGAGAGTGTTAAATTCCAGTATGAGGTCGCCACAAGAAAATATACGAATCTGCTGACGAAAGAACTGGAGCGCAAAGAGATTCAGGAAGGTCTCATCAAGGCGTGCAATGTAATCGATCTGATTATAGAAATTTTGCGCGGTTCCAAAGACCGGGCTATGGCTAAAGCATGTCTGATAGAGGGGAAGATCGACGGCATTAAATTCAAATCCAAAGAGTCCAAGATCATGGCTGCCCAGTTGATGTTTACGGAGAAACAGGCAAATGCGATCTTAGATATGCGTCTGTATAAACTGATCGGTCTGGAAATTGAGGCGCTGATCAATGAGCACGAGGATACAATGGCGAACATTTACCGCTATGAAGATATCCTTGCAAGAAAAGATTCCATGGCGCAGGTCATCATCAATGAGCTGGATGAGATCAAGGAACGGTATAAGCGTAAGAGAAGAACACAGATCACTACAGAGAGCGAAGCCGTCTATGTGGAGAAAAAGGTAGAGGAGATGGACATCGTCTTTCTGATGGATCGTTTCGGTTACGCCAAGACGATCGATACCGCTACATATGAGAGAAACAAAGAGGCGGCAGATAGTGAGAATAAATACGCTTTTATATGTAAAAATACAGGTAAAGTGTGTCTCTTTACTAATACGGGGCAGCTTCACACGGTGAAGGTGATGGAGCTTCCGATGGGCAAATTCCGTGATAAAGGTGTGCCGATAGACAATGTCAGCAATTATGATTCCTCTAAGGAGAGTATCGTATTCGCTGCAAGTCAGAGTGACTTGAATCTTTACCGCGTTATCTTTGCCACGAAACAGGCGATGCTCAAGGTGGTAGACGGCGGAGAGTTTGATGTGGCAAAACGTACGGTTGCAGCCACCAAACTACAGGAAGATGATGAGGTAATCAGTGTCGTAACATACAAGGAACAACGTAATATTGTGTTACAGTCCAAAGACGGATATTTCCTGAGGTTTTCTTTGGAAGAAATACCGGAGAAGAAAAAAGGGGCCATCGGCGTACGGGGTATGAAGCTGGGGGCGAAGGACAGTGTTGAGGCTGTTTATTACACGCAGAATGCCGTTGAACAGACGATAGAATATAGCGGCAAAACATTGGAACTTAATAAACTTAAACTCGGTAAGAGGGACAGCAAAGGTGTTAAGGTGAGAGTATGAGAGTCATAGCGGGAACCGCGAGAAGTCTGCGTTTAAAGACTCCGGAAGGCATGGATACAAGACCTACTACGGATAGAATTAAAGAAACGCTATTCAATATGTTGCAGCCATATCTTAGCGATGCTGTTTTTATTGATTTGTACAGCGGCAGCGGCGGTATCGGAATCGAGGCGCTAAGCCGTGGTGCGAGACATGCTTATTTCGTGGAGAATAACAAGAATGCCATTGCCTGTATTAATGAGAATCTTCAGTTTACGCATTTTACGGATCAGGCAACGGTCCTGAAACAGGATGTGTTAAGTGCGTTGCCGGGAATCCGCGAGAGAGAGGCGGATGTGATATTTATAGATCCGCCGTATGATCACGATCATGAGAAGCATGTTCTTCAGATATTGAGCGGTCTTCCTTATGTGACAGAGAGTACTTTGATCGTCATAGAGGCATCGCTTGGGAGTGATTTTTCATATTTAAACCAGTTAGGATTTAGTCTTGTGAAAGAAAAATGCTATAAAACCAATAAGCATGTTTTTTGCCGAAAGCATAATTGAATATATTTTTGCAAAAATATAAAAAAAATGAAAATAACTAAAGACATTTTTGCAAAAGTGATTTATTATGGATAAAACGGTTAATAATTTGAGAGGAAGGCACAATTTTTCTATGAAGGCAGCAATTTATCCGGGAAGTTTTGATCCGGTTACATTTGGACATTTGGATATTATCAAGCGCGCCGCTGAAATTTTTGATGAATTGACGGTAAGCGTGTTGAATAATAAAACAAAGACTCCATTGTTTTCTGTGGAAGAACGTGTTAAGATGTTAGAAGAAGCGACAAAGGATCTGCCGAATGTGAAGATAGATTCCTTTAGCGGTCTGTTAATCGATTATGCCAGAGAACAGGATATCCATGTGGCAATCAGAGGGCTGCGTGCATTTACGGATTTTGAATATGAGTTGCAGATTGCACAGACTAACAGAAAGTTTTCCGGCGGAGATCTTGATACGATGTTTCTGACCACCAGTCTGGAGTATGCGTATTTAAGTTCCTCAACCGTCAAGGAAGTCGCCAGTTTTAATGGAGATATTTCTCAATGCGTACCAGAGTTTGTCGGCAAATTGATATATGAAAAATATGGATTTAACAGATAGGAGTAAAGATGAGCAGTAGAATCGAACAACTGATCGATGAAATCGAAGATTATATTGATGGTTGCAAATATCAGCCTCTATCCAAGACGAATATTATCGTAAATAAAGAAGAGATTGATGAGCTTTTGCGGGAACTTCGCATGAAGACTCCGGATGAGATCAAGCGTTATCAGAAGATCATTACCAACAAAGAGGCGATTCTTAATGATGCGCGTGCAAAAGCGGAGGCACTGATCAAGGATGCGACGGTACAGACCACTGAATTGATCAATGAGCATGAAATTATGCAGCAGGCTTATGCACAGGCGAATGAAGTTGTTAAGATGGCAACAGTTCAGGCACAGGAGATTCTGAACAATGCTACGATTGAGGCAAATGGTGTCAGAACTTCAGCCATGCAGTATTTAGATGATATGCTCGCCAATCTGGAGAGCGCCATGACAGCGACGCTTTCAACAACGACGGAACATTATCAGAGTTTCTATAACACCATCAACAGTTATAATGAAACCGTCAGAGCTAATCGTGCGGAACTTCGTCCGGCGCAGGTGGAACAGATGCTGAAAGAGGCGGAAGGTGAAGCGGAGCATGCAGAACTGGATTTGATGTAGTTATTATTACATAACGGCATATGTTACTGTATATGAATTGAAATTATTATAAGCCGGTTTCCTTGGAAGCCGGCTTGTTTCGAGTTTATGAGCGGGATGTGCTGTTGGTTTATAGAGACTTTTTAAACGTAATGCTCCAATGTATTATAAATCATGAAGAATATGTGAAAAATATGTATTGACCAAGCGAGTCGTCACAATCGTAGAAAAATGTCTGAATGAGTCAAAATAATAGCGGAACTATGACTGAATCAGTCAATACAATGTGTGAGGAATTTTGTCATTGAAAACAAGAAACAGTAGAAATTTATACAGGCGATACAAGTTCATATGGTGTTTTTTATTTTCAGTTCTGATAGTTTTGATGCAGACATATCCGCAGATTCAGGGTGGAACTGTTTATGCGCAGGAAGAGGCACCGACGGGTGAAGGGGAGAATGAGCAGACGATGATGGAGGTATCGGAACAGAATCAGATAGTGGTTGTTATCGATCCCGGTCACGGAGGTGAAAACCTTGGCGGTGAGTTTGAGGACTATACCGAGAAAGAAATGACCATGATCGTGGCAAATGCCATGAGGGAGGAACTGGAAAAGTATGAAGGCATCACAGTATATATGACCAGAACCGGTGATCAGGAACTTTCTTTGGAAGAGCGTGCTGAATATGCAAAGAGCGTCAATGCAGATTTTCTGTTCTGCCTGCATTTTAATATGTCAGAACATCATACGCTGTTCGGGGCGGAATGCTGGGTTTCGGCGTTTGGAGAAAATTACAGTAAAGGCTACAGTTTTGCGAGTGTCGAGATAGATATGTTACAGGAACTTGGTCTGTATTCCAGAGGCATCAAGACGAGGTTGAATGACAGAGGAACCGATTATTACGGGATAATCCGCCAGTCTGTTGAAAGGGATATTCCGTGTGTATTGATAGAACATTGTCATTTAGATCAAGAGAACGATCAGCCTTTTTATGATCACAATGAGAAACTTCTGACCTTCGGCAAGCTGGATGCAACTGCCGTCGCCAAATATTTTCAATTAAGTTCGGAAGCATTAGGCGTGGATTACAGCAATTATCAGAATGTATATGTGAATGTGCCTTCTAATGTGGTTGCGCCCGATAGGACAGAACCTGACATCTGCATGATTGAAGTGGTAGACCAGAATATGCAGAGCGGCGAAGTGCGGGTGCAGGTGTCCGCCGCAGATTATGACAGCGGTATGCTCTATTATACCTACAGTTATGACAATGGACAAAATTTCTCAGAATTACAAAGATGGCCGGACAAATCCGCAGATACTTTTGAGTTTACAATGCAGGTGCCGCCGCGTATCATGCCTCAGATAGTGGTTAACGGCTATAACGGTTATGATCTGTATACGACAAGCAATATGATCTCCCTGCCTTCCATGGATTATAAAACGGTAGAAGAAATTGCTGCAGAATTGGCGGAGCAGGCTGCGCTTGAAAGTGTTTCGGAGGCTGTGCAATCTGAGAAAGAACAATCGAAGGTGGTTCACACTAGGAAAATACCGGAACAAGAGCCAGCAAAACCGCTTTCTTTTACTTACTTTTTAACGGTTTGTGTTGTATGTGCACTACTTGTTCTCGCCATGACAATATCCATGGTTCTGATTCTTGGCGGCAGAAAACGCAAACGCCGGGGAAGGCGCAGGAAGCGTAAGAAGCGAAAATAAGCGAAGAAAGATCGGAAATCTGTGTTATATGTTAAAACCGATTCTATCATACATGCGCAGTGCAGAATCATAATATGTATATCCATAGGTAGCACAGCGAAGTGATGGCAGTCTGTATCACCTTATGAAATATGTAACGGCGAATAGAAAGATCAGTTTGACGGATCATGCTGTAAGTCTGTGCGATACAGGAGAATCCTCCGAAAGGCAACAAAATTAATATCGGATAAAAAAGTGATTGACCTGAATGGTCAATTCCGCTGGTGATTTCTAATAAACACTGGTAAAGATTTAACAGAGTCGTGTTAACATGCCGAAATGGCACAAAAACAATATTGAGCAGATTAAAGAAAACCATATATCCGCCCAGTTTGGCAATGCCCAGTAATCCTGACAGGACAGAGGCGTCGATAGCGGCAAGAAGCGGCATACGCTGTGTGGATGATGTGCGAACGATACTGTCTCCATAGGGAGCCGAAGGCATAGCAACTTCACAGGAATGAAATGCAGAGTTTTGCATTGATACAGCTTTTTTATTGGAAAAAGGTAGTAGCAGCCGGCGAAGTAATGGCGCACGAAAGAGTACAAAGCCATATAACAGAGGAATGCCATACATGAGAAGGAGCGGTATAAGCGGTTTATCGATACCAAGAATCGGGACTACATAACTCAAGAAATAGATTGGACCGATATTATTACAGAAATACAGAAGATGTGAACTTTCATCGTGTGATAATTTACCGCCTTCATAGAGTTCTCCTATAATTCTTGCACCCATGGGAAAGCCGCATAGAAATCCCATGACGATAGTGTAGGAGCCGTTTTTTGATGTGCCGTAAATACGGTGAAGCAACGGATGAAGCAGACTGACAAACCCTTCGGTCAGATTCATGCGGATCATAATACCGGAGAGGATCATGAACGGGAGCAGTGTGGGAACCATCTTGGTAAGCCACAGATTCAGTCCTGTGGAAGCATATTCTAAGGAGAGTACCGGATAGCGAAGGAGCAGGACGATAAGGTATAAGGCAAGGGTTGTGAAGAGGAAGCGGTAGAATTTGTCGATTTTGCTCATGGTAAAGAGAATTCCTTTAGCGATGGTTGTTTTATATATATTCTGCTATGAGGTTTATTATACGGATTTGAGTAGTAAAAGAGATTTCGTAATGCTGAGACAATGAAAGTTTAGAATAACTATAAAAATTTTTTTGTAGGAGAAAGCAGGTGCCAGCATGGTTGAAAAAGAATATTTCGGAGAAAGTAAAAATATTGAGTTTAAAAGAGAAATACCAAGAAATCATGAGAGATTTCTTAAGGATATTATTGCATTTTCGAATAGTTCTGGTGGAAAAATTATTCTTGGAGTTGAAGATGAAACACATATCGTTTATGGAATTGGAGACGTTAGTCCATTTAAATTATCAGATTCTATCTCTAATATGATTTCTGATGCGTGTACACCACAGATTGAGCCGGATGTTTCTATCCAAACAGTAGAAAACAAAACTTTACTTGTGATAGATATAGCTCCGGGGAAATTCAGACCTTATTACATTGCCAATAAAGGCAAAGAAACAACCACATATATAAGAATTAATGGCACGAGCAGACCGGCAGATGCAAGAAAACTACAGGAATTAGAATTAGAAGGTCAAAAAATTTCCTATGATTCATTACAGGAGATTGGGCAGGAGTATAACGAGGAGAAGGCATTGGAGTTATGTCACAAAATGAGGCAGATTGCCATTGATTCGTGTAAAACAGAAGATGAAAAGACGGAAATAAAAGAAATGACATTAGAGAAGTTGGAAGACTTTGGAATTTTATGCAAAGTTGGAAGAAATCTGTATCCAACACATGCGTTTAATCTTTTAACAGATAATAAGAATAAACATGCAAAAGTGCAATGTGCATTGTTTAAGGGAACAACAAGAGATGTGTTTATAGATCAAAAAGAATTTAATGGTCCTATTTATGAGCAGATAGATGATGCATACCAATTTGTTTTGAGACACATTGATTTGGGGGCTGAAATTGATGGTATCTACAGAAGTGATTCTTACGAATTACCAATAACAGCTATCAGAGAAATGATTGCAAATGCTGTTATACACAGAAGTTATTTAGATAAATCCTGTATTCAGGTATGTATTTTTGACGATAGGGTAGAAGTATTGTCTCCGGGAATGCTGTATGATGGATTGGATTTAGAAACAGTGAAAGCAGGAAAATCGACATGCAGAAATGAAGTGATTGCTGAAGCATTTCATTATATGCATATTATTGAAGCATGGGGAACAGGAATACCGAGAATTGTTAACAGGTGTAAAGAATATGGTTTATTAGAACCGCTTTTTGAGGAATTTGGCAATGGATTTAAAGTTACAATGTTCAGAAAAGTAAGCAATGCTCCCGAAAAAGTAAGCAATGCTCCCGAAAAAGTAAGCAATGCTTCCGAAAAAGTAAGCAATGCTTCCGAAAAAGTAAGCAATGCCTCAGAAAAAACAAGCTATATATTTGAAAAATATATGCCTTTATTGTTAAATGTAGGAATTACTGAAAGATATATAAAGAATATTGAGTATATATTTGCGGAGTGCAATACCGATACACCATTTGGACAGGCGAAAGTGATGGAATGTCTGCATTGTTCAAAATCCAAAGCAACTAATATTATGAAAGCAATGAAAAAAGCAAAAATTATCAGAAAAATAGCCGGGTTGGGTCCAGGAAGATATGAGTTTATAGATATATAAATCAGTACATTAATTACACTTTTTAAAGAAATGCAAAACTAAGGACTAAGAATATTGCAGGGAGACCAAACAGCATAATGCGTTTAGACAAATACCTATGTGACTGTAATCTAGGCACAAGAAGCCAGATCAAAAAGGACATCAAAAACGGGCAGGTGTCAATAAATGGTATACCGGCTCTCAAACCGGAACAAAAAATAGATGAAGAGAAAGACAAAGTCCATTACAAGGGTCAGATCTGCGCATATGAAAAGTATATCTACTACATACTGAATAAACCCGCAGGCGTCGTGTCTGCCACCGAAGACAGACACGACCAGACAGTACTCGATCTGCTGGGAGACGACAGGCGGAACGACCTTTTCCCGGTAGGAAGACTGGATAAGGACACAGAAGGACTACTCCTGATCACCAATGACGGGGCATTGGCGCATGAACTTTTATCTCCGGCAAAACATGTGGAGAAGGAATATGAGTGTCATCTTGCCTATCCGTTGCGAGAGGAACAGAAAGCCCAATTAGAGCAGGGTGTAGATATCGGAGAGAAGGCACTGACTAAGCCGGCAGTCGTACATATATTAGATGATAAAAAGATTACCTTGACCATCACAGAAGGTAAATTTCATCAAGTCAAGCGTATGATTCATGCTGTAGGCAATGAGGTTATATATCTGAAAAGACTTCGTATGGGAAATCTTAAACTGGAAGCGGAACTGCCAAAGGGAAGTTACCGCAGAGTGACAGAAGAAGAAAGAGAACAGTTGAACAGATATACATTGAAAGAACAATAATTCGGAGGATTCAAATGATAGAAGCGGTTATTTTTGATCTGGACGGTTCCATGGTGGATTCTATGTGGTTATGGAAAGCAATCGACATAGAATATCTGGGCAGATTCGGGATCGCCCTGCCGGAAAACTTGCAGATGTGCATTGAGGGAATGAGTTTTTCTGAAACGGCAGCTTATTTTAAGGAACGTTTTCAACTGCCTGACGACCTTAATACAATTAAGGCAGAGTGGAATCGCATGGCATGGGATAAATATTCTTATGAAGTGCCTGTGAAAGAAGGCGTGACGGAATTGTTACAGTATTGTATGGTGCACGGAATCAAAGCCGGGATTGCTACGAGTAATTCCAGAGAATTGGTGGAAAATGTAGTAAAAGTGCATCAATTAGAACAGTATTTCGATTGCATCATGACAGGGTGCGATGTAGCAAAGGGAAAACCTGCGCCAGACATATATCTTGCAGTCGCCAAAGAACTCGGCGTCACGCCTGAAAACTGTCTCGTATTCGAGGATATCGTGCCGGGCATTCAGGCAGGAAGAGCGGCTGGAATGAAGGTGTGCGCAGTCTACGACAAATATTCGGAATATCAAGAAGATGAAAAACGCAAGCTGGCGGATTATTATACATACCATTTTAAAGAACTGATAGAAAACGGAGTTTTGGCTGGGAGCGAAGAAGTGCATTCATGAAAGGCGAAATCGCGATCAGCTGTAAAACAGGAGTGGACGACGATGGGATTTTTACCGATTTCTAAAAAAGATATGGAAGAACAGGGCATAGAGCAATTGGATTTTGTCTATGTCATTGGGGATGCTTATGTGGACCATCCTTCTTTTGGGCATGCTATTATCAGTAGAGTTTTGCAGTCTCACGGATATAGTGTAGGAATCATCTCTCAGCCGGATTGGAAAGATGAGAACAGTATTACGATTTTGGGTAAACCAAGATTAGGATTCCTCATATCCGGCGGCAATATGGATTCCATGGTCAATCATTATTATGTATCCGGTAAACATCGCCCCAATGACGCATATACGCCGGGAGGAGAGCCTTACAAGCGGCCGGATCACGCTACGGTGGTCTATGGCAATCTGATACGCAGGGTCTACAAAGACAGCCCTGTTATTATAGGCGGTATCGAGGCGAGTCTTAGGCGGATGGCGCATTATGATTACTGGACAAACAGCTTCAAGCGTTCTATTCTGCTGGACAGTCAGGCGGATTTGATTTCCTATGGTATGGGAGAAAAATCTATCGTAGAGATTGCAGATGCGCTGGCGAGTGGCATTGCGGTGAAAGATATCACGTTTATTCCGGGAACGGTCTATAAGACAAAAGATATCGATGGGATATACGACGGTGTGACGCTTCCTTCTTATGAGGCGATGAAAACGGAGCCGCGCAGATATGCAGAGAGTTTTCAGATACAGTATTGCAACACAGATCCTTTTACAGGTAAAATATTGATCGAAGAATACCCAAACGGTGTCTATGTAGTGCAGAATCCCCCGCAGCCGCCACTCACAACACAGGAGATGGATGCTGTCTATGATTTGCCGTATATGCGAACATATCACCCATCTTATGAAACGTTAGGCGGGGTTCCCGCAATTTCAGAGATCAAATTTTCATTGGTCAGCAACAGAGGCTGTTTCGGTGGTTGTAATTTCTGTGCGCTTACTTTTCATCAGGGAAGGACCGTGCAGGTAAGGAGCCATGAATCCATCATCAAGGAAGCCGAACTGATGATACATGATAAAGAATTTAAAGGATATATCCACGACGTGGGTGGTCCTACAGCAAATTTCAGACATCCTTCATGTCAGAAGCAGATGACGCAGGGAGTCTGCAAAAACAGGCAGTGTCTTTTCCCGGGACCCTGTCCGAATCTGGAAGTAGATCACTCCGATTATCTGGAGCTGCTTCGCAAACTGCGGGCGCTTCCGGGAGTTAAGAAAGTATTTATCCGCTCGGGTATTCGCTTCGATTATCTGATGGCGGACTCTGACGATACATTTTTCCGGGAATTGGTGGAACACCATGTCAGCGGACAGCTCAAAGTGGCGCCGGAACATATTTCGGACGTGGTGCTTTCTAAGCTTGGTAAGCCTAAGAAGGAAGTCTATGAGCGGTTTGTGCGGAAATATTATAAGATCAACGGCCAGTTAGGAAAGAAACAGTTCCTTGTGCCATATTTAATGTCGTCGCACCCCGGTTCTACACTTAAAGAAGCAATCGAACTTGCGGAGTATTTGAGGGATTTAGGGTATATGCCGGAGCAGGTGCAGGATTTCTATCCGACACCTTCCACAGTGTCTACAGTCATGTATTATACGGGGATTGATCCGCGTAATGGCAAAGCAGTTTATGTTTGCCGCAATCCTCATGAAAAGGCGATGCAGCGTGCACTGATTCAGTATCGTAATCCTAACAATTATGATCTGGTTAGAGAGGCGCTTATCAAAGGTGGGCGCGAGGATTTGATCGGGTTTGATAAGAAGTGTCTGATCAGACCGCGGAAAATGGGGAATCGTGAACAAAACGCTTCAAATGGGCAACAAAAGTCTAATGTAAATCGTTCAAACAATAAGCCACACAAGAAAAAGACAATCAGAAATGTTCACAAAAAGAAATGAGAGGCATATATGAATACAGTAAATTATCTGTCAGACTATTATGAAAACTACGATGAAGACGGGCGTCTGACCTCAAAACACGGCATGGTTGAGTTTGCTACGACCATGAAATATATTGAGAAATACCTAAAACCGGGTATGCGGGTATTGGAGATTGGTGCGGCGACCGGACGATATAGTCATACTCTGGCAAAGAAAGGCTATCAGGTAGACGCAGTCGAACTAGTGGAACACAATATCGAAATATTCAAACAAAATACTGTCGAGGGCGAGCCAGTCACGATCATACAGGGCAATGCCATGGATCTGACAGCATTCGCTGATAATACCTATGATATCACATTGCTCCTCGGACCGATGTATCACTTGTTTACAACAGAAGATCAGACAAAAGCCCTATCCGAAGCAATACGAGTCACAAAAAAGGGCGGTGTTGTTTTCGCGGCATATTGTATGGGCGATGCCTGTATTTTAGCATATGGATTCGGCAAAGGTGAGATTTTTGATGTCATTGAAAAATGTATGCTGGATCCAGAAACATTCGAGACTTTCTCACACCCGTGGGATCTCTTTGAATTGTATCGTAAAGAAGATATTGACAAGCTCAGAGCTGGATTTGACGTTACACAGCTTCATTTTGTCGCCACAGACGGCTACACCAATCATATGAGGGAGACCGTGGACCAGATGGATGACAAAATGTATGAGTTTTATTTGAAATATCATTTTGCTACTTGTGAGAGAACGGATATGGTTGGTTACTCCAATCATACATTGGATATCTTCAGAAAAGAATGATAGGAGACGATAGATGAGTATTGAGTTGAAACTGGCATATGATTACAAGGAAGAAGTAAAGACATTATTTTCTGAATATACAGATATGCTGATAGATGGAGATGACAGTTTTAAAGAATATCTTGCGATCCAGAATTATGATGAGGAATTAGAACATCTGGATAACAAGTATGGGACACCGTGGGGAAGGCTGTATCTGGCATATTACGAGGGAGAACTGGCAGGCTGTATAGGTCTTCGGAAAATTGATGAGATTAACTGTGAGATGAAGCGGTTATATGTCAGACCGCAGTTTCGAGGGAAGCGCATTGGCGAACATCTCGTAAAACATATTATAAAAGAAGCAAAGCTGATAGGGTATTCTCAGATGTTGTTAGATACGCTTCCTTTTTTACAAAGTGCAATTCATATGTATAAAAAATACGGATTTTATGAGATTGAAAGTTATAATGATAGTCCCATGGATACGTCAATTTATATGAAGCTTGATTTGTGATTTGGTTAGGGCAAACAATGTTAAAAATTGCAATTATTGAGGACGAACAAATTCATACGGATTTATTAGCTGATTATCTGCGTACATGGAGTAAAGAGAAAGGGAATCCTGTTTCCATACAGGAATTTTCCAATGCGGAAAGTTTTCTGTTTGTATGGGCGGAAACGAATGATTTTGACATTCTTTTTGTAGATATCCAGATGAAAGAAATGAATGGTGTAGAGATGGCGAGAAAAGTCAGGGAGCAGAATGAAGAAATCGCGATCGTATTCACTACGGGTATCACGGATTATCTGGAATCCGGTTACGAAGTGGAAGCGCTTCATTATCTGCTAAAACCGATCAATATGGAAAAAATCGGTCAATGCATGAATAAAGTGCTGCGGCGCAGACACAGGGAACAGTATATATTGGTGCATGGCAAAGAAGAGACGATAAAAATTTCTGTCGATAAGATCACCTGTGCGGAAGCGAGAGGACATGGCTGCGTTATAGAAACATGTACTAAAACGGGAGAATACACTCAGATAGAGATTACAGAAAGTATCTCTGAGCTGGAAGAACAGTTGAAGAAACATGGATTTATCAGATGCCACCGTTCTTATCTGTGCCGCATCGGCAGTATCCATCAGATTGGAAGAACGGATATTACGCTCGACAGTGGAAATGTAATTCCGGTCAGCAGGCGGATGTATGCAGATGTCAATCGGGCGTTTATCGAGTATTTCAAGAAAAGGCGGCAGTAGGATATGGCAAAAGAAACATTTTATATATGGATAATAGCCGCTATCGGAATTGTGATACTATTTGCTGTGGTCGTGCTTTTTCTACGCTATCTGATCTATATTCTGGTGGACAAGCGCACCTTGCGTTACCAGAGCGATCTGCTTCAGAAACATTGTGAAGAAGTGCAGAACATGTACCGCCAGACAAGAGGTTGGCGTCATGACTATCACAACCACATACAGACAATGAAAGCACATCTTGCAATGGGTAAGCTGGAAGAGCTGGAAGCTTATCTGAATGAACTCGATATGGATCTGACTACGGTTGACACGGTCATCAAGACTGGAAATGTGATGGTAGATGCGATTCTCAACAGCAAGATTTCCGTGGCAGCGTCCAAAGGAATCACAGTAGAAGCAAAAGCCGTGGTTCCCAAGGAACTTGATACTTCTTTATCGGAAGTAGATATATGCCTGATTATCGGTAATCTGATGGACAATGCAATAGAGGCATGCATGAAGATACAGCAGGAAGGGCAGCGTTTTATCCGTGTCTACATGGATATCTTAAAAGGACAGCTCTATATCTATATTATGAATGCGATTGGAGATAATCCCAAAAAGACAGGTGGTGCCTATGTATCTACTAAGAATAAGGAAAATCACGGGTTTGGTCTTATGCGTATCGACAGGGTAGTGGACAAATATCACGGCTATCTGGAACGCCAGCATGAGGAGGGTGTGTTTGCCACAGAGATCATGCTGCCACTGTAAAATGAGTTTCATAAAATATAGAGCTTCTGATTTATGACATCTGAAAACAGAATTAAAAAATACCATTCGTGCATGAGTTTAACCACTCGTGCACATTTTTTATAGAAAGAGTTTGGTGTGGTATAGTTTTATTATTCAGATGGTGGCATGTGCCATGCGGAATAAAGCTCAAATAAAAAGTTAAGATAGGTGAAAAAATTTTGCAGAAATGAGGAATTTGAAATGAAAATATCAACCAATGAATACGGAGCAAAACAAGAAGATGAAGTAAAACACTATTCTATTGTGAGCGATATCTGGTATTTCATCTGCTTTTACAGGAAACAAGAGCCGCTTGTATTAGTGTTTTGCACTGTAGAGATCATACTTGGCGCATTATCTCCACTGCTTATGATCTATTTACCCAAAATTGCCATAGATTTAGTGGAACAAAAAGCGGAATTAGGACATGCTCTGTTTATTTTAGGCGGATACAGCCTTCTCATGATGCTCGTTTATGGCGTCAAGAATGGTCTGCAAGCAGGAAAATATAATCTGTACAATACGCAGAGGACAAATCTTCTGGGAATGTTTTTCTTAAAAAGTCTGCGCATCAAGTACTCGGATCTGGAATCAGGAGAACTTAAGAAATTGTATTGGAAAGCGCTTGAAACCACATGGGGCGGAGACTGGTCAGCCTGTTCACGGATGGTAACCGATACCGTAAATCTATGCGTGAATGTGCTTAGTTTTATATTGTATTCAACGGTTCTTTCCTATCTGAGCATACCTATGTTTGTGATTTTACTGATTTTGGCACTGATCAACTATGGAATCAGCATGAGCCATATCAGATTTGAAGAGTCTTTGAGAGAAGAAAGAGCCTTGGCAGAGAAACATTTTCATTGCGTGGAGAGCGCTATGGGCAATGTATATGGAGCAAAAGATATCCGTATTTACGGTATGAAAAACTGGATGATCGGGCTGCGTGACCAGACGATCGGAGAATTGAGAAAGCTGGCGGAGAAATCAAGGAAAAAAGATGCTTTTTATGAGAGAGTGGGATTGTCACTGGCGGCAGCGAGGAATTTGGGCGCCTATGCCTATCTCTTATACCAGACGCAGTCGGGGAGTGTGAGTGCCGGAGAGTTTGTACTGTATTTCGGAGCGATAACAGGATTTTCCGGGTTCGTCAACAGTATCATGAGTTCTTTTGCAGCACTGCGTGGTGCTGCGAACGGGACGGACTATGTCAGAGCCTGGCTTGATCTGCCCGAAGAAAATCGCCAAAGCGGAGAGAGGCATATTGACCAGCTTGCATTCCCGCTTGAACTTACACTTCAAAATGTAAGTTTTTCATATCAAGGAAATGACGAGACCGAGGGAAAATCTATTTTTCATGACTTGAACCTGACTATCCGCGGAGGTGAAAAAATCGCGCTTGTAGGAGTCAACGGTGCGGGTAAGACAACTTTAGTAAAATTATTGTGCGGCATGTATGAACCCGATGAGGGACAGATTCTCATAAACGGGATTGACAGAAATGAGTTTCCGAAAGAAGAATTATATCAATTGTTTTCGATTGTGTTTCAGGAGCCATTGATTCTGCCTTTTACGGTGGGAGAAAATCTTGCTATGGACCGCTTGGAAAGGGTAGATGAGGAAAGAGCGTGGAAAGCTTTAGAAAAGGCAGGATTGAAGCAGACTTTACAGGAAAAAGGAATCCATATGCACAGTTATATGACAAAGACGATGATGGAGGACGGTATCGAGCTGTCAGGCGGACAGAAGCAGCGCTTCCTACTGGCGAGGGCTTTATATAAAAATGCGCCCATCATGGTTTTAGATGAGCCTACGGCGGCGCTTGACCCGATTGCCGAGAGCGAAATATATAATCATTACAATCGATACAGTCAAGGTAAAACGGCGATCTTTATTTCCCACAGGCTTGCCAGCACCAGATTTTCTGACAGAATTATTTTGCTTACTGACGGACGGATTGCGGATATGGGAACCCATGAGGAACTAATGAGTGCAGGAGGAGCCTATGCGCAGATGTTTGAGATACAGAGCAGTTATTATCGACAGGAGGAACAAGGAAAATGACGACAGATTACTTGTTGACGAAGCTTCCTATTCGGGAACATCGTAAAAATATTATAAAAATTTTAAAATATGCGTACGAGATGGATCGGTGTTATTTTCCGGTTATGGGAATGTCGTTATTGTTTAAGACGGCAGTTCCCTATATGGAACTTATACTGTCTGCTTATATACTGGACGGGATCAGCACTCATGTGGGGTTTAAGGAAATGTTTACGGTAGTCGGGTTGTCTGTGTTTGTTATTATGCTGGTACAGTTCCTTTCCAATGCGATATATAACAGGATGGAAGTGCATAGGGAACAGATGCAGTACCTGTATGCATGTGAGACGCAGACCAAGATGCTTGAGATGGATTTTTCAAGAATAGACAGTCCGGAGGTCAAGGAACTAAAGGACCGGATCAGGAAGGACAATAACTGGGGTGCGGGAATCAATAGTGTTTTCTGGCAGTTTAACGGGATCGTCGAGAATATTTTTAATCTGGTCGGCGCAGTGGCGGTAGGACTGCCGGTAGCAGGATACATGATTCGGTCTAAAACCGCAGTGGGCTGGCTGGTTCTGGCAGTTTTGGTCGTCGTGCAAATCATTGCTGTACGTTTACAGATGCATTTTCGCAGACAGGGTGATTATTGGCGTTATCATGAGCCGGATAGCGTGGAGGAAAAAGAAGAAATGTTCTGTTTCGCATGGGATTTTGCAGGACAGGAATCTTATAATTATAAAAATGGTAAAGATATCCGTATCTATGGCAGCTATGATCTGATGGAACGATGGACTACAGAAGTGCTTAAGCACAAAGGATTTCGCGATATGCTGATTAAGGCTTCACAAGGCGATGCCGGAGAATCATTTTTTGGTGCGATGACAGGCGGTGCTGTGAGCGGAACATCTTATTTGATTGTGACGGTCATCGCGCTCGCAGGTACGATCACAGTGGGAAATGTGATACGGTTTGCGGGATGTCTCGGCAAGCTTCTTGATGCAGTGACGGGGCTGATACACGGCATTTCCGCTCTTGCGCTGACGGCAAGAAAGCAGCTTAGTACTTTGGAATTAATTCATATGCAGGATGAGATGTACAAAGGGAAGATTCCGGTGGAAAAGCGCAGTGACGGCGAATACAGTATTGAATTTAGGAATGTTTCTTTCAAGTACCCGGGAACAGAGCAGTATGCGTTGAAAAATTTTTCTATGAAACTGATAATAGGGGAGAAACTGGCAATCGTCGGAATGAACGGTTCTGGTAAGACAACGATGATCAAACTTCTGTGCAGGCTCTACGATCCGCAGGAAGGAGAAATTCTTTTAAATGGTGTGGATATCAAAAAATTTAAACAGGAAGAGTACAATATGCTGTTTTCAGTGGTATTTCAGGATTTTGTGCTGTATCCGTTCCTACTTGCGCAGAATGTCGCCGTGTCCGATACATATGACAGCGAGTCAGTCAGAAAATGTCTGGAGGATGCGGATTTTGGTGTGCGTCTTAATTCCATGGAGAAAGGGCTTAATACCTATCTGTATAAAGATTATGACGATGAAGGAATTGAGATTTCTGGCGGTGAAGCACAGAAAATTGCTATCGCGAGAGCAATCTATAAGAAAGCGCCATTTATCTTGTTAGATGAACCGACGGCGGCGCTTGACCCGCTTGCCGAATATGAAATCTATTCTAATTTCGACAAGATTGCAGGGACGAAGACGGCGGTATATATATCTCACAGACTATCGTCCTGCCGTTTTTGCGAGAAAATAGCGGTTTTTCATGAGGGAGAGCTGGTACAGCTTGGAAGTCATGAAGAACTGGTGGCAGATAAAAACGGGAAATATTATGAACTTTGGAGTGCGCAGGCACAGTATTATGGGGAAGATAAGGTGAGACATAATTGTTGAAAAAGTAATATTTATGCGGTAAAATAATAATCAGTGGTTTAGATCAATACAAATTCCAAAGAATGCATGACAAAGAGGCGATATGGGGAAATGAAAAAGAACGGAATTGCAAAGAAACTTTTGTTGTTTTCATTGATAGCCGTTATGATGCTGACTATGCAGGGAATGTCGGTATTGGCTGGGGCTGAGCAGCCGGAGAGCCAGCCCGAAACACTGGAGGGACAACCGGAGGAGCAGTCTGAAATATCAGAGAGACAGTCCGTGAGTCAGAATGAATTACCGGGAGTACAGTCCGTGAGCCAGAATGGATTATCAGAGAGACAGTCCGTGAGTCAAAATGGATTGCCTAAGCTGCAGGCGGGCAACCAGTCCGATGCAGGGATCATGTCGGCAACCGTCGAAACACTGACACCTGATATATTGAAAAAGTGTATTGTTCCGGCTCAGAATCCGCAAGGAGTTACGGTTAATTTGTTTGATTACTGGCAGGACTGGCAAGGGAGTGGTAAAAATCCCGAAAAAGAAGTGATGCATGATTATTGGGTTGATGACAGCAAGTCACAGTCAGTTACTACATATAATTTAGGCATTTCTCAAGGGCATTTGCTGCGGTTTGGTTATCGGGACAACGGGGAATGTTCTTATTGCAATGATTCGAATGATTTGGAGTTAGATAATTATGGTGCATGGAATCAATATAATCAGAGTTATGGGAATAATGCGATTTCAGGCAAAGAAGGGCAATTATATCCGGGCATTGTGCAGAATAGATTGGGTACGGATGGATTCCCAAAGCTTAATTTCGGGAATATAACTGATAATTCTAAGTTCGGGCAATATGCTGCTGCCGGGAATGAAGAGTATCTTAAGCATAAGGAAGAATCTCTAGCCTATTTATTTTCACTTGATAAGTCATATCCCTATAGAGATGTGTATACTAATGTAATGGGATTATTTCAACAGGACTCAGACGGATATTACCGTTACGACAGTACAAAAAATTTTGCTTCGTACGATATTGGTTCTAACTCATTTATTTTATATAATTCTCCAGGTGTTGCGAAGGAAAAGGATAATGCTGCCGGACAGGCTGAATTTTGTGGACAGTTTTTCCCTTTTAATACGGCACAACAGGTATTTGATAAATATATTCTGGATACTAATGGAAACTATCGTCTTACATATGATGGACCACTTCGGAAGGATGATGATACCGACGACATCAAAGCCTCTTACGCTGTTACATATGGCAACAACAGTTATATAAAATGTTATGCACCTGTTCTGAACCATTATCTGGGAATGACTCTGGAGGTGACATTCCTGCAACCGGAAAATGGCTTGGTCAATGGCAAGCCTATGACTTTTGAATTTTCCGGAGATGATGATGTCTGGATTTTTATTGATGATGTGCTGGTTGCCGATCTGGGAGGGCTTCATGATGCATATTCTTTGAAAATTGATTTTTATACGGGTAACGTTTATGTTGAGAGGAATGGCGCCCCCTATAATATGGATGGTACTTTGCTTACATCTTTTAAGTCAGTTTATGGAGATGTGTTAAATCCGGGAGGTGTTGCATTTAATAATAATACCTTTGCTGATAACACATCACATACATTGAAGATGTTTTATCTGGAACGAGGACACATGGCTTCAAATCTGTCTTTGAGTTTCAATATTCAGAATGTGAACACTGGATTAGTTAATACAATGAATCAGGATGGAAGTGACTCTGAGAATGCGGAGACGGAGCCTTATTCAGAAGAAGATGCGGTTAAAGTGGAAGAAAGCATTTTACCAGCTGCCGACACTACAGTGACGGATAGTGTGGGAATGCCGCAGACCGGAGATGATTCTATGATATGGTGGTGGGCTGTATTATGTATCGCATCATTTATAGGGATTTGTGCAGTAGTTTGTAATCTGATTTTGGTGAGGCGGAAACAGAAGAAAATCATTACTGAAGGAAAGCGTAGAAAGCATTCATCGAGAAAGTAAGTAGAGATGGTCGGTTTGTCAGTGGGAAACAGCAACTACTACAAACCGGCCATTACTGGTATGATAGCTGCAAGTGGAAAGTGTCAGTATGTTATCTCCGTATGTGGCGCTGACACTGGTGTCATAAATTGCGCGAGATTTTACTTCTCTGATATATTCATCAAAAATCTCTTGAGAGGAAAAATCAGAATATTCATAATAACGAAAAGGTTTTGTTTCCGCATCGTGGGACGGAGCCCAATAAAAAGCGGCAAGCAGTTCATAATCCCGTGCTTCTGTCAGTGTATCAAAATGAATGACAGGATGTTCCATGGCAAATTCATATGATTTATAATCTGTCAGAGAACCAAACATACTTTTGTCTTTCATATGATGTCCGTGAATCAATAGAGAATTTCCGTCGGTTGAATATAAGGCATCGATAAACAGGCTGCCGCTCTCGGCATCAGAACGGTCAAAGGCTCTGTGGAGATAATATTCGGGGTCAGCCGGTGTATGCATGACCGGATAATCAATTCTTGTATCGTCTATAAACAGCCAGCCGGCAAAATCATGATTCTGTTCCCATAATGTCTCATATTCTGTGAATTTATCATAAGTTGATTCCGTCGGATATTCGCGTATTTCCTGTATTCTGTGCGCAATCTGTGCGTTGGCCTGATCTTCCGCATGATAACGGAGAAAAGTTTTCAAAAAGAAGAATGCTGAGATAAGAAAAGTCGGAGTGCATATAAGAAGAACAATAAACTGCCAAAGAGGAAAAATTTTCTTGTTAGCACTTTTCTTATTAGATTTTTTGATATTTGTTCTTCTTCTATTCGCACTTTTTTTGTCGGTATGTTTTTTATTGCTTTTTTTCATATATGCACAACTCCGATTGAGCAGTATTTTGGCTAAGATGTATCAAGTTCTATAGATATGACTTCCTTTGGAACACCTATCTGTTATTATAGCATTGTATCATGCTCAATGCAAAAGTGGGTTTGGCAAAAGAGATTTATATGATGATAACATCTACCATAGCTGATATGTTTTGTGTTATACTATTAAATGTGCCTCCAATGGGAGCCATATCTGTAGAAGTGATTCCAAAGGGAAAGAAAGGCTTATTCAAGATATGAACATCGCAATTATCACAGGTGCCTCATCCGGTATGGGAATGGAGATTGCCAGACAAATAGACAAAAAGTTAAGGAAAACCGATGAAATATGGCTTCTTGCCCGAAGAAGAGAGCCTATGGAAGAACTGGCGCGTTCTATGCACATAAAGACCAAGACCATTGTGATCGATATGACAAATGAAAAAGAACTGGCACAGTTTGCAGAAGTTCTGGCGATCAGTAATCCGAAGATCACGGTTTTAGTAAATTGTGCTGGCGTTGGAAGCCATGGGGAGTTTTTTAAACAGAGCAGCGCGGACGTATCTGCCATGATACAACTAAATATTGTGGCACTCACGCAGATGACCAAAATCTGTCTGCCTTATATGCGCAGAGGAAGCAGGATCATACAGTTTGCTTCGGGTGCAGCATTTGTGCCGCAGGCGGCTTTTGCAGTCTATGCCGCGACAAAATCATATGTATATTCTTTAAGCAGAGCATTAGGAAAAGAACTTAAAGGGCGTGGAATCAACGTGACAGCCGTTTGTCCCGGTCCTGTCAACACACCTTTCCTGCAACATGCTTACGGGGATACATCACATATAAACGGGCTGAAAAAACTGACGATGGCAAAGACGGAATGCGTAGTTGCGAAAGCGATAGAAGATTGTAAGATGGGAAAGTCAGTTTCCGTCTGCGGGCTGCCTATGAAGGTGCTTTATCTGGTAACTCAGAGTGTACAGAATGTAATGCAGAAATTTATGTAGAGGAGAACAAAAATGGCAATCGAACGTGTGAAAGAGTATTTTAAACAGTATAATATGGAAGAGCGCATTATTGAACTTACAGAGTCCAGCGCTACCGTGGAATTGGCGGCGCAAGCCCTTGGCTGTGAGCCGGCGCGTATTGCAAAGTCGCTCTCTTTTATGGTAAATGAAGCGCCAATTCTGGTGATCTGTGCCGGAGATGTGAAAATAGATAACGCCAAATATAAGGCAAAATTCGGCACAAAAGCCAAGATGCTTACGGCGCAGGAAGTAGAAACAATGATCGGACATGCAGTGGGCGGTGTATGCCCGTTTGGAATCAATGACGGTGTGACTGTGTATCTGGATGAGTCACTGAAAAGGTTTACAACGGTATATCCTGCATGCGGAAGCGGCAACAGCGCCATAGAACTGACCATTCCGGAGATGGAGCAGTATTCCGGATTCAAAGAGTGGGTGGATGTATGCAAGCTGCGTGAGTAGTTAAATTGTGTGAGTTAACAAACGCATAAAGTCAGATTTTTGTGCAAAGGAAAATGGACGATGAAGAATAAGATTGTTAAAAAAGGTTCTTATGGTTATATAGAAAATCACAAAGCTGTGACAGCGCTGCGAACATTACTATTTTTTGTAGTCTGTGTCGGTCTGTACGTGATGGGATATGTGACTACAGGAACAAGTAAGAATCTTTTGACAATAGTTGCTGTATTGGGATGCCTGCCGGCATGTAAGAGCACAGTCAATTTTATCATGTTTTTGAAGGCTAAGGGATGTAGTGAAGCGCTGAAAGACAAAGTAAGCGTTTATGATGACAAGCTAACAACATTTTATGATATGTATTTTACTTCATATCAGAAGAATTATCCGATCAGCCACATGGTGTTAAAAGGAAATGTGCTGTGCGGAATTACCGAGACGCCTAAATGTGACTGCAGTGAAGCAGAAAAACATCTGGAATTGATGCTTACACAGGAAGGAATCAAAAATATGACGGTTAAGATTTTTTCTCAGCCTGATAAATATGTTGACCGACTGGGTCAGTTGATGAAATCTGAGGCGGATGAACATAAAAAATGCCAAGGAATCATTGATCTTTTGTATTCAATCTCTATCTGATGATTTCCTATTAGTTTAATAAGAACGGCGCCGTTTCCTATAACACAAAATAGTTGGACAAGCAGGGATGATCAAATGTATCAGGCAAAGATTACAGAAAAAGAAGCCGGGCAACGGTTTGATAAATACTTACATAGAATTCTCCCGAATGCAGGAAGCAGTTTTATGTATAAAATGCTTCGTAAGAAAAATATCACGCTGAATGACAGGAAAGCCGATGGCAGTGAGAAAATTGCTGTAGGTGATAGCGTAAAGATTTATTTTTCCGATGATACACTTGCCAAATTCAGGGGAGTGGCAGAACCCAATAATTCAGAGGATATCGTTAATGTATTTGAACCACAGTCTAAGATGAACGTCAGGACGAATTTTACAGCGGATTATCTGACTGCGTACCATAAAATATCAGGGATTTGTATTCTCTATGAAAATGATCATATTCTGCTTGCCGACAAACCGGCTGGAGTGTTGTCTCAGAAAGCAGAGCGGACGGATATTTCTCTGAATGAATGGCTGATTGGCTATCTGCTTACCAGCGGTTTTATGAAAGAAGAAGAACTTATGACTTACAAACCGTCCGTGTGCAATCGTCTGGATCGTAACACAAGCGGGATCGTGCTCTGCGCAAAATCGCTCAGGGGCGCACAGATGTTAGGAGAACTTCTAAAGAACAGAACACTTCATAAATATTATCAGTTATATGTAAAGGGCGCTGTAAATGAGGAACAGTTGATCGAGGGATATCTGTATAAAGATGAGAAGCGTAATAAAGTTTACATAACGACTGCATCGAACGAACAGCAGTCGTATATTAAGACTGCATACAAACCGATTAAAGTTGAGTGCGATAAGACACTCTTAGAAGTGGAGCTCATAACCGGCAAACCGCATCAGATCAGGGCACATCTGGCAAGCATCGGGCATCCGCTGTTGGGAGATTATAAATATGGTGATAAGGCATGGAATGAAGAGTATCGGAAGAACTATCATGTCAGGTCACAGCTTTTACATGCCTATAAAGTGGAGTTTCCGCAGTTAGAAGAGCCTTTTACGGATATTAGCGGTAAGACTTTTTATGCAAAACTGCCGGACATTTTTCAGAAAGTATCATGTTAAGAGGAAATAGTAATGGCGACTTGGAATTCCCGCGGTCTGCGAGGATCAACACTGGAAGATTTAATCAATCGAACAAATGAGAAATACTTGGAAAACGGTCTGGCGCTGATTCAGAAGGTTCCTACGCCTATTACGCCGATCAATATAGACAAAGAGAGCCGGCATATTACTCTTGCCTATTTTGATCAAAAGAGTACAGTGGACTATATCGGCGTGGTTCAGGGGATACCGGTCTGTTTTGATGCCAAGGAATGTGCGGTGGATACTTTTTCTCTTCAAAATATCCATGAGCATCAGGTGGAATTTATGGGGCATTTTGAGAAGCAGAAAGGAATAGCATTTTTCCTGATCTATTATTCTCACAAGGATATCTTTTATTATTTGCCCTATGAGATGCTTCGTTTTTTTTGGGACAGGGCAAAAGAGGGCGGCAGGAAGAGTTTCCGTTACGATGAGCTTAATCCGGAATATATTTTGCCAAAGAAACACGGGATTCTGGTACCTTATCTGGACATGCTCCAAAAAGATTTGGACGACAGGGTCGAGTAGACAAACAGAAATGATTGACAAACAACGCATATTAGAGTATAGTATAGAAAGTTTAGTTTATTACCAGATTAGCGAATTAGCACTTTAAAGTGCTAAAGCAAAAGAAGCATAGATTAATGAAAAGAGCAAATAATTAACTGCAAAGGAAAATAAACAACGTAAGTGAGGATATCATGAGTAAGAAACTAGTACATACACCAGAGGGTGTCCGGGACATATACGGTGAAGAAAAAGCGAAGAAGACGGTAGTGGAACGGCTTTTGCATGAAAAAATAAAAGCGTACGGATATCAGGATATCCAGACGCCGACTTTTGAGTTTTTTGATGTTTTTTCTAAAGAAGTAGGGACAACTCCCTCTAAGGAGTTATATAAGTTTTTTGATAAAGAAGGTAATACTCTGGTTCTTCGACCTGATTTTACGCCGTCGATCGCCAGATGTGCGGCAAAATATTTTATGGAAGAGAATGTTCCCATCCGTTTCTGTTATCAGGGCAATACTTTTACAAACACTTCAAATCTACAAGGTAAATTGAAGGAAGTCACCCAGATGGGCGCGGAGTTGATCGGAGATGACTCCGTGCAGGCGGATGCGGAGATGATCGCCATGACGATCGAAGCGTTGTATCATGCCGGGCTGTCCGATTTCCAGATCAGTATCGGCAATCTCGAATATTTCAAGGGAATATGTGCTGAGGCTGGGCTGGATGAGGAGACAGAACTGGAACTGCGGGAGTATATTTCCGGTAAAAATTATTTTGGCGCTGAGGAATTACTTGAGCGCACGCATGTGAATCAGAAAGACAAAGAGCAGCTTCTGAAAGTAAGTGAACTGTTCGGCACTGCCGCGATTCTGACAGAAGCCAAAAAGGCAGTCTCCAACACACGTTCTAAGAGTGCCATCGAGCGTCTTGAGAAAGTATATCAGGTTTTATGCGATTATGGTGTGGAGAAATACGTTTCCTTTGACCTTGGCATGTTAAGTAAGTATAATTACTATACGGGTATTATTTTCAAGGGTTATACTTACGGCGTAGGTGACGCTATTGTGAAGGGCGGGCGCTATGATAATCTGCTTCGGCGTTTCGGCAAGAATGCGCCTGCAATCGGTTTTGTGATCGTGATCGATGATCTTCTGGCAGCGATGAGCCGACAGGGAGTTGTTATTTCAGGAATTGAGGGCTATGTAAAGCTTTATTATACCGCGCAGAATTTTAAAGAGATGTTGCAGGAAGCAAGGCGCTTGCGTGCATCGGGTAAAAATGTGGAATTATTACCGCAATCGTGTAAGGATGAGTAAGATGAGTGAAGACAGATATTTAACATTTGCCCTCGGGAAAGGGCGTTTAGCCAATAAAACCATGGATCTTTTTGAAAAGATCGGTATCACATGCGAGGAGATGAAGGACAAAGATTCGCGCAAGCTGATCTTTGTGAATGAGGAATTAAAACTCAAATTTTTCCTTGCAAAAGGACCGGATGTGCCTACATATGTAGAATATGGCGCGGCGGACATTGGTGTGGTCGGCAAAGATACGATCATGGAAGAATACAGGCGTGTCTATGAGGTGTTAGACTTAGGTTACGGCAAATGTAAAATGTGCGTTTGCGGACCGGAGAGTGCAAGGGAACTGTTACAGCATCATGAGATGATTCGGGTAGCCAGCAAATACCCTAATATTGCCAAAGATTATTTTTATAATAAAAAGCATCAGACAGTGGATATCATCAAGCTGAACGGTTCCGTGGAACTTGGACCGATCGTGAAGCTTGCCGATGTGATCGTGGATATCGTGGAGACGGGTTCCACCTTAAAGGAAAACGGACTGAAGGTGTTGGAGGAAATCTGTCCGTTGTCGGCAAGAATGATCGTCAATCAGGTCAGCATGCAGATGGAACCGGAGCGGATCAAGAAGCTGATCAATGATTTGAGAAATCATTTATAATTTTATGTGATGAGGGGAGAAAATATGAAAGAGTATAAAGGAATTATTATTGCGCTGATTGCGGGTATTTGTGCAATCATCTGCGTGTCGATCTTTTCCGGCAATCTGGTGTCATACAAGAAAACTTCGGGAAGCGGAGGATTGACTGCGACAGGTTCAGCCAGTTGTGACTTTGAATCAGATCTTATTGTATGGAGGGGCGGTTTTTCAGCTTATGGAAGAACCGCGCGGGAAGCATACCGCAGTATCAGTAATGATGCAAAACTAGTCAAGGAATATCTGGAAAAAAACGGTGTCACTGAAGACGAAATGGTATTCAGTTCTGTGACGATCAATGAGCATTGGGTTACCGAGTATAATGATGACGGAAACAGAATTGGAGAATATCTGGACGGCTATGATCTGTATCAGGATATTTCCATTACATCTACGGATGTGAATAAGATCGAAGGGATTTCCAGAGATATCTCAGAACTGATTGAGTCAAATGTACAGTTTGTTTCTTATGAACCGGAATATTATTATACCAAATTGGATGAATTGAAACTCCAGTTGATAGAAGAAGCAACCCAGAATGCCAAGGCAAGAATTGATATTATGGCGGAAGGAAGCGGTACGCAGCCGGATGAATTGCTGAATGCATCGTTGGGGGTATTTCAGATCAAGGCACAAAACAGTAACACAGAATATAGTTACGGGGGTACTTTTGATACCAGTTCCAGACTAAAGAATGCATCCGTAACCGTTAAATTGAATTATAGCGTGCAATAGAAGCGAGGAGAGATATGAAAACAGTCAGATTAACTGCAGATACGCAGAAAGACATACTAGGCAGTCTGTTAAAGAGAAGCCCTAACAATTATTCTGAATACGAAGATGTGGTTGCTCAGATTATTGCTAATGTAAAAGAGCAAGGTGATAAAGCGGTCTTTGAATACACGAAGAAATTTGATAAATGGGACATTTGTGCAGATAATATCCGTGTGACGGAAACTGAGATTGATGAGGCTTTTAATGAAATTGACGGGGAATTTGTGGAAGTAATGAAAAGATCCGCCGCCAATATCGAAGATTTTCACCGCAAACAACTTCGCAACAGTTGGATCGACACCAAACCGGACGGAAGTATTTTAGGACAGCGGATATTACCGATCTCTGTATCAGGTGTCTATGTACCCGGCGGTAAGGCAGCGTACCCGAGCAGCGTTTTGATGAATGTGATTCCGGCAAAGGTAGCAGGAGTTGAGAAAATTATCATGACAACGCCTGCTGGCGCCGACGGCAAGGTAAATCCCGGCACATTGGTTGCGGCGAGAATAGCCGGAGTAAATGAAATCTATAAAGTGGGCGGCGCACAGGCAATCGCGGCGATGGCGTTCGGCACCGAAAGTATCCCGAAAGTAGATAAGATTACCGGACCGGGCAATATATTTGTGGCACTTGCCAAGAAAGCATGTTTCGGGTATGTAAGTATTGATTCTATTGCAGGTCCCAGCGAAATCTTAGTAATTGCAGATGAGACGGCAAATCCCCGCTATGTGGCTGCAGATCTGCTTTCTCAGGCAGAGCATGACGAACTGGCGAGTGCGATCCTTATCACCACGGATGAGCATGTGGCAGAAGCGGTAAAACGGGAAATAGAGGGATTTTTGCAAGAATTGTCAAGGACAGAGATTATTCAAAAATCACTGGATAATTATGGGTATATCCTGTTGGCTGATTCCATGGAAGATGCTGTAGATGCGGCGAACGCTATTGCATCGGAGCATTTGGAGATTCTGACGAAAGACCCCTATAATGTCATGACAAAGATTAAGAACGCAGGCGCTATTTTCTTAGGCGAGTATTCTTCCGAGCCGTTAGGGGATTACTATGCGGGACCGAATCATATCCTGCCGACCAACGGTACAGCGAAATTTTTCTCGCCCCTGAATGTGGATGATTTTATGAAGAAGACAAGTATCATTTCTTATTCTAAAGAAGCACTTGAGAAGGCACATAAAGATATTGAGATGTTTGCCGAGCGAGAGGGGTTGACAGCCCATGCAAATTCTATTAAGGTTCGTTTTTAGAAAGAAGGGTATTTATGACCAGAACAGCAAATATTAATCGTAAAACAAGGGAAACCGATATTTCACTTTCCTTGAACATTGACGGCACAGGCGTAAGTGAAGTGCATACCGGAATCGGATTTTTTGATCATATGCTGAATGGATTTTCCAAGCATGGCTTTTTTGATCTTATATTGCAAGTTAGTGGAGATCTGGAAGTGGATGGGCATCATACCGTGGAAGATACCGGTATTGTGCTCGGTACGGCGATCCGTGAAGCAATCGGGGATAAGGCGGGAATGAAACGATATGGTTCCTTTATACTGCCGATGGATGATGCCTTATGTCTGTGTGCCATTGATTTGTGTGGGAGACCGTATTTCGCCTATGACTGTGAGTTTTCCGTGGAGAGAGTAGGCGAACTGGATACCGAGCTTGTAAAGGAATTTTTCTATGCGGTATGTTATAGCGCAGGTATGAATCTGCACATTAAAATGCTTGATGGCAGCAACGCACACCATATGATCGAGGCAATGTTCAAGGCATTCGGCAAAGCATTAGATGAGGCGGTTTCTTATGATGATAGAGTAAAAGGCGTGCTCAGTACCAAAGGGGCACTGGCATAATATACAACATTGGCATAATATACAAAAACAGATAGCAAATAATTATGATGTACAGGAAAGGTATAACATACAATTATGATATACAAAAAATTTATACCATGTATCTATTTATATAAAGGAGACGCCATCAAGGGTTTTTCAGACAGAACGATCATTGATACGAATCCGGTTGCACTTGCTAAATTTTACAGCGATAATAATGCGGATGAACTGATCGTTTACGATATGTCCGAGGGTGACGCGGCACATGAGGAGGCGCTGGATATCATCAAGGACATCTGCAGCGAGGCGGAGATTCCCGTGATCGGTGCAGGTAATGTGAAACGCATGGAGGATATCAAGAAACTTCTCTATGCAGGCTGCAAGAAGGCGGCGCTCAATTATTCCAAGCCGGATAATGTGGAGATTACAGAAGAGGTTTCTAAGAAATTCGGCAAAGACAAGATCGTAGCATGTGTGACGGAAGCCGGAACGATTACCAACAACGAAGCGCTTCTGGAAGAATATGTGGAAGAGCTTATTCTGGTAAAAGAAAAAGAATTAAAAGACGCTATTGCGGTCTCCAAATTCCCGATTATTGCCTCAGTTCCAGAAGTTTCTCTCGACAAAATATTGGAGCTATTGTCAAAGGGCAATATTTGTGGTATTTCGGGTCATGCTATCAATGAGAATGCAAAAGAGCTTTTGGCAATCAAGGCTCTGTGTCAGAATAATGGTATTGCTGTAAATACATTTGAACCTGCAATTAAGTGGGAAGAGTTTAAGTTAAATTCTGATGGACATGTGACTGTGGTTGTTCAGGATTACAAGACTGATGAAGTCCTAATGGTGGCTTATATGAATGAAGAAGCTTATAATATGACCCTTAAGACAGGCAAAATGACTTATTACAGCAGAAGTCGTCAGGAATTGTGGATCAAAGGAGAGACCAGCGGACATTATCAGTATGTGAAGTCACTGACAGCCGATTGTGACAAGGATACGATCCTAGCGAAAGTATCTCAGATTGGTGCGGCTTGTCATACCGGCTCGCATTCTTGCTTTTTCAATGAGATCATGGCGAAAGAGTACGAAGAGACGAATCCGCTTAAAGTATTTGAACAGGTTTTTGATGTCATTAAGGACAGAAAAGTACATCCGAAGGAAGGTTCCTACACAAATTATCTGTTTGACAAGGGAATCGACAAGATACTTAAGAAATTGGGAGAAGAAGCGACGGAGATTGTGATCGCAGCCAAAAACCCCAATGCAAATGAGGTCAAATATGAAATATCCGATTTCCTGTATCATATGATGGTACTGATGGCAGAAAAAAATGTAACGTGGGAAGAGATTACCACGGAACTTGCACAAAGATGATAGAAGCGTCGCTGGCAAGCGGCGTTTTTCTATTCTTCGTCATTTTGACGAAATTTTTCAAATGGCAGCTTTGCATCGTGATTTATCGTGCTATTATGACCTCTATCGACTATAATTTCATAAAAATTTCATTTTTCTATTATTTTCTTAATAAATTTAGTGCCTAAAAATGCCATTCGCAAGATTTCTTGCATAATTTTTTTACAAAAATTCCGACCAAAATTTCGCATGCAAAATAATAACAGATGTATTTTAATTTACAAGGTCTCGAAAGCTAATAAATAACACGTGTTTTCGTCATTTTGCCGAATCAGAAATAGGGTTTCTGAGAAGCGTTTTTTTGCGGCGTTCTTTTTTATTATGGCAAATCATAAAATAAAACAAACAAGTTGATAATGGATAGGCATTATATATGGATCGAAAAGTTTCTTTGGAAAAGAAAATGGCATTGGCACAGTACATAAGGGCAGAAAATCACGGGAACCGCATGAAAATCAGACAGCGGGAGAATATTCTTTACGGCACGAACACGCAGCCGCCGCTTTATGACAGAGGCAGATTGCCGTCTCAGGAACAGCAATATGAAAATAACCAGCCGGAGAACGGACTTACTCCGGGGGTTTCGATGGGGACGTTCAAGTATCGGATGATTCTTGCAATTTTATTGTTTGTCGGCTTTTTACTTTGCGATACCGGCGGTGATAAGATCGGCGGCTATACGACTGGGGATATCCATGAAATGATCATGGCGGATACTTTTCACTTATATGACGGGGAAGGTAACGATACGATGGAGGGGCTGGCGGCATTGTTTGATTCACAAGGAAGATGAAACTTTGACTTTGCATGGGATATCCGATATACTAAAACAAGAAGAATTTCTAAACCGCCAAAGAACGCCGGTTAAGAAATTCTACGGCTTGTAAACAAGCCTTTCTTGTTTGGAAGAATGCTGCAAGCACCATTCTTCCCATTGGCGTATTTAAGGATAATTTAAGAAACAATTAGTGCAGATAAGGAACAATAATTCATGAGAAAATTGGCGTTAAGTGACGATATTTTAATGCAGGTGGAGAAGCCTGCAAGGTACATCGGCAATGAGGTGAACTCTGTCGTAAAGGATAAGGAACAGGTGGCAGTACGGTTCGCCATGTGTTTCCCGGATGTGTATGAGATTGGTATGTCTCATCTGGGCATCCAGATCATCTATAGTATGCTGAATGAATGGGAGGACGTGTGGTGCGAACGCGTCTATTCCCCGTGGGTAGATCTGGATAAGATCATGCGTAAGGAGCATATTCCGCTGTTTGGACTGGAATCTCAGGAACCGGTTAAGGATATGGATTTTCTCGGCATTACCATTCAATACGAGATGTGTTACACCAATATACTTCAGGTGCTTGATCTGGCGCAGATACCGCTTCGCGCAAAAGACCGTGATAATGACATGCCTATTGTGATCGGAGGCGGTCCGTGTACTTATAACCCGGAGCCGATCGCGGAGTTTTTTGATCTTTTCTATATCGGCGAGGGCGAGACACAGTATCGCAGGTTGTTTGACTGGTATATTGAAAACAGGGACAACGGCGGCACAAGACAGGATTTTTTGCGTGGCGCCGCGAAAATCCCGGGTATTTATGTACCGCAGCTTTATGAGGAATTATATAATGTGGACGGTACGATACAGGGAAGAAAGAAATTATATGATGATATTCCCGATACTATCTTAAAAGAAATCGTGATGGACGTGACAAATGCGCATTATCCGTTGAAACCGGTAGTGCCTTTTATCAAAGTGACGCAGGATCGAGTGGTTCTTGAAATCCAGCGGGGATGTATCCGTGGTTGTCGGTTCTGTCAGGCAGGACAGCTTTATCGCCCCGTGCGTGAGCGGAATGTGGACAAGCTAAAAGAATATGCCGCGCAAATGCTTAAAAATACGGGGCATGAGGAAATTTCCCTGAGTTCCTTAAGTTCCAGTGACTATTCCCATCTGGATGAGCTGTTGGATTTTCTGATTGAAGATTGTAGTCAGAGACATACGAATATTTCTCTGCCGTCTCTGCGGATTGACGCTTTTTCTCTGGATGTGATGAGCAAGGTACAGGACGTGAAGAAGAGCAGTCTGACCTTTGCACCGGAGGCAGGCAGTCAGAGACTACGCGATGTAATCAATAAGGGACTTACCGAGGAAGTGATATTAAAAGGTGCGGCACTCGCTTTCGAGGGCGGTTGGACAAGGGTAAAACTCTATTTTATGCTGGGACTTCCTACGGAGACCGAGGAAGATATCAAGGGAATCGGAGAACTTTCCAACAAAATTGCGGCGACCTTTTTTGATACCGTACCAAAGGACAAGCGTGTCAATGGGAAAGTGCAGATTGTCACCAGCACGTCCTTTTTCATTCCGAAGCCGTTTACGGCTTTCCAATGGGCGACCATTTGTACGAAAGAAGAATTTCTTGAGAAAGCCTATCTGACCAAGCAGGGCATTATGGAGCAGTTAAACCAAAAGAGCATCAAGTATAACTGGCATGAAGCGGACGTAAGCGTGCTGGAAGGTGTATTTGCCAGAGGAGACCGCAAAATCGCGCAGGTGATTTTGGAAGCATATAAGAGAGGGTGCATGTTTGACTCTTGGAGCGAGTATTTCCATAATGATGTCTGGATGGAATGTTTTAGAGACTGTGGGATTGATATTGGATTCTACACCACGAGAGAGCGGGCGGACGATGAGATTTTCCCGTGGGATTTCTTAGATTGCGGCGTGACAAAGGAATTTCTTTTAAGAGAATGGAAAAAAGCGCAGGAGCAGACAGTGTCCCCTAACTGTAAGGTACAGTGTCAGGGATGCGGAGCTAATCGGTTCGGTGGCGGGATCTGTTATGAGAGAGATTGAGCGAAGGATAGGTGCTCTGGTATGTCAGATATTATTCAAAATGAAAAAGAATTAGAATTTGCTATTTTTTGTGTGGAAAATATAGCAATTCATTTAAATACTGCGGCTGAGAAGGTCTATGATGCCTTGACGATAAAAAGTGATATCTTGTATAGCTACATCGTACCGTGCTACGATATTCTGCATACACAGGGGAAAGAATATATTGTGGAAGATATTTTGGCAGTCATGAAAGAAAGAGGGATAACGGTATGACTCTATATCATGGTTCGTATGTAGAAGTAGTCCATCCGGATATCATACATTCTAGAATAAATGTAGATTTTGGACGTGGTTTCAATGCAAAGTGAAGAAATTTGACAGCTACTCGGAAGAATGGCTGGATTTTGTCCTTAAATGCCGACGTGGAGAGGATTACACTGACTATGAGATTGTGATGGGCGGTGTAGCAAATGATAAAGTGTTCAATACTGTTGAATTGTTTTATGATGGTTTAATAGACATGGCAGAAGCAATCAAAAGGCTACGTTATGAAAAGCCTAATTTTCAGATTGTATTTCGATCACAAGCGGTAATCGACAGATATCTACAGTATGAGAGGAGTCAGCTTGTATGAATGCAAATCCTATTTTATTGCAGATGAAATATGCCCGTGTAGTTAGTTTATTTTCTAAGCAAGCGGGTATATCACTGGATAATGCGCTTACTTTTTTTTATCATTCTGATTTATATCAGCTTGTTAAGAACGGAGTTTCGGATATGCATTGCATGAGTGATGCGTACCTCGCAAAGGATTTGCAGGATGAGTACGAGGAACATTGCAATTAATGTGTAAATACGCGCGTTTTTCGTTGTAATTTTCGTATCTTCATGACATAATATAATGTATATAAGTGCCTTGGAGGTGTGGTTATGTATCGTTATGCAATGGAAAATCTAATCAAATGGAAAGAAAGTAAATACCGTAAGCCCCTTATCATCGAAGGTGCAAGACAGGTAGGAAAGACTTGGTTGATGAAAGAGTTTGGGCGCTTGTCAAAGAAAATAAAAAATTTATCTATGGACTTGTCCGCGAAGGAGCACGCGCAAAGGATTGCGAAGTGGCAATTATGTGGCTTTCTGACTGCGGTCTTGTCCATACAGTCAACAGAGTAAATGCACCGAACCTGCCGGTTAAAGCATATGCAGACTTGAAAGCATTTAAGTTGTTTTTAGTAGATGTGGGTTTGCTTGGATGTATGACAGGGGTGAAGCAAAATACCCTGCTTGACGGAAATGATATGTTTAAAGAGTTTAAAGGCGCATTAACAGAGCAATATGTCATGCAGCAATTTGCAACAATTTCGGGGCTTAATATCTATTACTATACGAATGACCACGGTTCCCGTGAGATAGATTTTGTTGTGGATAATGGAGAGCCGGTAGTGCCTGTAGAAGTAAAAGCAGAGATCAATTTAAAGGCAAAAGCCTGAAGACCTACCGTGAGAAATTCAATCTGCAGATATCGGTTCGCACAGCAATGACTGATTATAAAAAGGAAAGCAATTTGATTAATATGCCTCTTTATGCGATTGAGGAATTTGCAAAGATAGTGCGGAATAGAGGTGCATTATGACATTATTGGAAGTGCTTTTACGGGAAAAAGAAAGTAAATTGCCGGGTGGTATTTATCATAAGTTACAGATCGATATGACCTATCATTCCAATCATATCGAGGGAAGTTGTCTGACACATGACCAGACACGCTATATTTTTGAGACAAATACAATAGGAATTACAGAGAAGAGTGTAAATGTAGATGATATCATTGAAACGGCGAACCATTTTAAATGCATCGATATGGTCATTGAGGATGCTGGGCAAATGTTGTCAGAAGTGTTTATTAAACAGTTGCATGATATATTAAAAAGAGGAACAAGTGACAGTCGTAAAGATTGGTTTGTAGTCGGTGAATATAAGAAGATGCCGAACGAGGTGGGCGGACGAGAAACAACAGCTCCGGAAGATGTTCCAACGCGAATGAGAGAATTATTGAGAACATATAACGCAGAATCCGTGAGAAATCTGGAAGAGATTATTGCATTTCATGAGCGTTTTGAGTCAATTCACCCCTTTCAGGACGGAAACGGACGTATAGGACGATTGATTATGCTCAAAGAATGCCTTCGGAATGATATCGTACCATTTATCATTACTGATGAATCGAAACAGTACTATTACCGTGGATTACATGAGTGGAGCCATGAAAAAGGCTATCTCATGGATACTTGTCTGACTGCGCAGGATCAGTTTAAGAAGGTATTGGATTATTTTAGGATTGATTATCATGAATAAATGAAATAGTGACAAAACATATATGAGGTATCCCATGAAAATCAGAATCAAATTCGCCAAATACGGCACAATGAAATTTATAGGGCATCTGGATATGATGCGTTTTTTCCAGAAAGCGGTCAGACGTGCAGATATTGATATCAAATACTCGGAGGGGTTCAGTCCCCACCAGATCATGTCTTTTGCAGCGCCTTTGGGCGTAGGCATTGAGAGTACGGGTGAGTATATGGATATTGAAGTGCTCTCCATGGCTTCAACAGAGGATATTAAAAAGGCTCTCAATCAAGTCATGGTGGAGGGCGTAGAGGTGCTTTCAGTGAGTGTACTGCCGGATCATGCCAAGAATGCCATGGCGAGCGTTGCTGCGGCTTCTTATAGTCTGCGGATGAAAGAAGGCTGTTTCCCGATTGACGATTTGGCGGGCAAAATACAGGATTTTTACAGCCAGAATATCATTCCCTACACAAAAGAAACGAAAAAAAGCGTTGTAGAATTAGATTTAAAACAGGGTATTTATGAGATAAGCGCTGAGTCTGACGGGACGATCCGAATGCTTGTCAATGCAAGCAGCAGCGGAAATATTAAGCCTACAATGGTATTTGAAAAATTCTGTCAGTTCGCAGACGTGGAAGTCCCACAATCGTCTTATCAAGTGACCAGACTGGAGACTTACACGGATATTGCGAAAGAGGGAGAAAAGCATCGATTTACTCCTCTTGCAGACGCCGGATAATTTGCTTTGATATTTGAAATAGTATTAGGGAACTTTTTGAGAAATATAAAAAAAGTTCCCTATAAATATTTTTTAAAGAAATTTCACAAAAACTATTGACCTTCCACCCTGTGGAAGCCTTATTCTGACTGCATCAGGACAGTTAAGAAAGGAAATCTTACCATGAAGATCAACGAAGTAGAACAGCAGGTAGGTATCACTAAAAAAAATATCCGCTTCTATGAACAGCAGGGACTTTTGAATCCCAAGAGAAACATTGAAAACGGATATCGGGATTATACTGAAGAGGACGTAGCTGAGTTGAAGAAGATTAAACTGCTCAGAAAACTCTCCCTTCCCATTGAGGAGATACGCAGGATACAGCACGGCGATCTGCTGCTTGAAGATGCCTTGCAAAGGCAGTTGATCGTTCTGGAACGTGAGAAGATCAATTTGCAGGAAACTTCGGGGCTGTGTCAATGTCTTATAGAGGATCAATGCAAATATCCCAGCCTTACGCCTGATGAATATTTGGAAAGGATGGTTGAAATGGAGAAGGAAGGAACTAAATTTGTGAATGTAAGTAACGATATCATTCAAAAGAAGCGCGGCTCTATTATTGCAGCGGGAACATTTATTATTTTTATGGTGTTTCTGATATGTGTCTTCATATGGGGCTACATGACTGACCCGATTCCGTTATGGATGCTGGGCGTATTCATTTTGATACCGGTTGCGGTGATCATGGCAGTAATTATTGCGTTAGTACAACGTATGAAAGAAATTGAAGGAGGAGAAGAGGATGTTGCTCGTAAATACTGATTATATTTCAGGGAAAGAACTGGAAACATTAGGAATTGTAAAGGGAAGTATTGTGCAGACGAAGAATTTCGGCAAAGACTTTATGGCAGGAATCAAGACACTGGTCGGCGGAGAAGTCAAGGAATATACGGAAATGCTCAATCAGGCAAGGCAGATCGCCGTAAAGCGTATGGTGGACGAGGCGCAGGAGTTAGGCGCAGACGCTGTGGTCAATGTACGGTATGCCTCCTCGTCGGTCATGCAGGGAGCGGCAGAAGTGATTGCTTACGGCACGGCTGTAAAATACAAAAATATATGATAACGGCGGGAAAACGGTTATGGAACAAAAAATAACAATGAAACGCACGATCATATTTTGCAGTATCACCTTTGGGATGACATGGTTACTGGCTGCATTGATTCCGATTACAGGCATTACTTACGGTGGAATGGAATCTCTTATCATATTGACATTGTGCATGTTTATGCCGGCTCTCGGTAATGTGGCGACCAGACTTTTGACAAAACAAGGGTTTCAGGATTTTAAACTTGCGCCTAGATTCAAGGGAAACGGACGAAATTATCTGTTTGCATATTTTAGTTTTATTGTCTTGGTGTATCTTGGAGTATTGGTATATTATCTGATTTACAAAGAGCAGTTTGATTTGACGGCGTCTACTATGTTATACCCTGATTCAGCGCAGTATAATGTGCAGTTTATTTTAATCATCAATATTGCGGTAAGTACGGCAATTGCACCGATCATCAACGTCATACCGACTCTGGGTGAGGAGCTTGGCTGGCGCGGGTATCTGCTGTATGGCTTGAAAAATTCATGCGGCAGTAGTACGAAAGCGGTTCTTTTTACAGGTGTGATATGGGGAATATGGCATGCACCTATGATTGCCATGGGACACAATTATGGAACTGATTATTCCGGTTATCCTTATGTGGGGATTTTGATGATGATTATTTTCTGTGTATTTGTCGGCATCATCGAGGGATATATCACACTGCGGACAGACAGTGTCCTTCCGGCGGCAATCTGCCATAGCGCGATCAACGGCTTGGCGAGCATTGGAATCTTATTCTGTAATACAACGGAGTATCGAATGCTTGTTGGTCCGGCATATATGGGAATTATCGCATTTATACCGACAATTTTATTTGCAGTTTATATTTTGTACAGAATCAAAAAAGAGACATTGTAAGACCTTTTATAACAAGACCTTTTGGCATTTTCTCTGCTATGTGGTATAATAAACTCGAAAATCCAGCCGCTGTGCGTCTGTCGCGCTTCGCGCTTAAAGATTTTCTCGTTATCATGTCAGGTGAAATCAAATGCTCATTACATTCGCGCTTGATTTCCTGCTGACATGATATATTCACAGTAGCAGCACAGGAGTATGCGATGTCACCAAAAGGCAAAATCTTAATTCTAAAACTGAACGGGAAATTACTCTCCATACTGATAAGAGATAATCAGATTCTGTCTGTACAGGTGCAGAAACAGGACGATTACGCTGTGGGGAATATTTATGTAGGCAAGGTGCAGAATATCTCTGAGAATATAGGAGCCGCATTTGTGGATCTTGGTCAGGGGTATCTCACCTTTTTGCCGCTTACGGAGGCAAAACATGCTTTTGTTATGAATCGTAAGTATGACGGCAGGCTTAAATGTGGAGATGAGATTCCTGTTCAGATCATCAAAGAACCCATGAAAACAAAACTTGCAGGTGTGACCACCTTACTCTCTTTATCCGGCAAATATGCTGTTGTGGGGATGCTGCGGCAGGGAAAAGGCACTGTCCAAGTATCTTCTAAACTCAGCAAAAAGAAGCAAGTCAGATTTCGCGATATAGAACCCCTGCAAAAGATATCCGGACAATATCAAGTCATTGTCAGAACCAATGCAGGAGAACTTCAAGCTGATGAACCGCTTATTGCAGAGACACAATATCTGGCTAAGCAGTTAGAACATATATTGCAGATTGCGGATAAACGTACCTGTTTTAGCTGCCTGTACCGCAGTAAGCCCGATTATATTCATTTTATTGAGAATGCATATGTTGCGGAGTATGACGAGGTAGTCACGGACATTGCTGAGATTTACGAAATGTTGCAGGAGAATTTTGCTGGGACAGACATTTCTGTTCGTCTTTATGAAGATCAGATGCTTCCGCTTCATAAGCTATACTCCGTGGAAACGCGTATCAAGGAGCTTTTGGACAAGAAAGTCTGGCTGCGGTCCGGAGGATATCTGGTCATAGAACCGACGGAGGCGCTCGTTTCTATCGATGTAAACACCGGGAAGTGCGAGCAGGGAAGTAATAAAGAAGAAACTATTTTGAGAATCAATATGGAAGCCGCAGAAATGATTGCCATACAGCTTCGGGCGAGAAATCTGTCAGGTATCATCTTAGTGGATTTCATCAATTTTAAGAAAAAGGAACATGAAAAGCAGCTTGTGGAATATATGAGGAGTCTGCTTAAAAAAGATAGTATAACGGCGGATGTGGTGGATATGACTGGGTTGGGGCTTATGGAAATCACACGAAAGAAGATAAATCCGAGTTTTCGGGAACAATATGGAAAGGACAAATAACGATATGAAACTTCTTGGCATGGAGAAAGTTAAAGACGGAAAATATCTAAAAAATTATGAGTTGACCTACATAAATAAGGCGGGCAGGGAGAAGAAATATGAGATTGTCAGCCGCAGTGAGATTCCCGGCCCAGAGGCAATCGGACAGCGGGTGAGCGGTGTATCTATCGTGGCATATCATGAGGATAAATTGTTGTTGCTTCGCGAGTTTCGCATGGGTGTCAATCAATTTGTCTATAATCTATGCGCGGGAATGATAAATGAGGGGGAATCTCTGGAAGAGTGCATTCAACGGGAACTTTATGAAGAGACAGGACTGCATGTTAAGAAAATCAGATGTATCCTGCCGCCTTCTTATGCGGCGGTGGCATTTTCCGATGTGAAGACACAGATTGCTTTTGTGGACGTTGAGGGAAGCTTTGAGGATCATACATCGGAAAATGAGCAGATTACGGCGAATTTTTATACGAAAGAGGAAGTGCGTGAACTGTTAGAGACGGAAGAATTCAGTTCCAGAGCACAGATGGCAGCGTATTTCTTTACGGTGTCAGGGAATATTAACAAATAGTTTTGATAATACGCTTGTATTGTGTTAATATAGTTATTATTGTAAAAAGAGTCGATTATAGGAGCATATAGCATTATGGATCAGAACAAGCAAAATTCAGAAAATCAAGCCGGAATCAAGAGTTATATCAAAATAGCAAGACCGGATCATTGGATCAAGAATATCTTTATTATGCCGGGACTTGTCTTGGCGGTTATACTGAGTGACCAACCAATCAACATTCCAGAATTTATCGTGAAACTGATTGCCGGATTCTTTGCGACATGTTTTATCGCATCAGCCAATTATGTGATCAACGAATGGCTGGATGCGGAATTTGACAAATATCATCCGACGAAGAAGTATCGTCCCGTGGTCAGCCAGAATATGAAATTTTCTTTAGTTATGGTGGAGTATGCGATCTGTATTGCTGTTGGGCTGTTGCTTTCCTTGCTGGTCAATATTCCGTTTCTGTTGACGGAAATCTGGCTGCTTGTTATGGGTGTGTTGTATAATGTGAAACCGATCCGCACGAAAGATATTGTCTATCTGGATGTTTTGTCTGAATCAATCAACAATATGATCCGTCTTCTGCTTGGCTGGTTTATTATCACTGAGGATATTTATCCGCCTTCCAGCATTCTGGTAGGGTATTGGATGGCTGGCGCATTCCTGATGGCAGTTAAAAGATATGCGGAGTACCGCATGATTGGCGATCCGAAGATTGCAGGATCTTATCGGAAATCTTTTGCTAAATATACGGAGGCGACGCTTCTGTGTTCCTCCTTCTATTATGGATTATGTGCTACGTTCCTGATCGGAATATTTCTATTGAAGTATAGGATCGAATATATTGTTGCGATACCGGTGCTGTTTTTCCTTTTCTGCTATTATTTGTATATCGCATACAAACCGGACTCAGCGGCACAGAAGCCGGAGAAATTGTTCCGGGAAAAGAAACTTATGCTGTTAGTCGGCGTGCTGGTTGTACTTTTTGCAGTGTTGACTGTGGTTGATATTCCGGCAATGGATGTATGGGAGAATGCGTTTTTCATTTCGACGGGAAGATAGGAGCGTGCATGGATCAATTTGTTATGAAAAAAAGCTCCCTTTCGGAGTATCGTGCCGTCATTTTTGATCTGGACGGAACTTTGTATTATCAGAAACCTTTTCGTATGAGAATGTTGTTTTATCTACTTGGACATATTCTGCGTCATCCTTCTTCTATAGGTGATGTTTTTTTGATCAAGCGTTATCGGGAAGTTCGTGAAAAATGGGAAGACTATGAGAAGAGGATAACATTTTCTGAGAGTATGACGTTGACGGACAGGCAATACGAGTTTGTAGCCAGAGAAAAGGGTGTTTCAGCAAAAAGAGTAGAGGATGCGGTGCGTTTTTACATGCATGAGGCGCCCCTTACGTTATTGCCGGATTATAAAGATGTGATTTTATCGGAGGCAATAGAGAATCTTAGGAAAAAGGGCGTCAGAATTGTCATTTACTCGGATTATCCGGTGGAAGAGAAGCTCCACGCATTGGGGATAGATGCCGATCTGTGTTTCACTTCCGGAGATGAAAAAATAAACTGCATGAAACCAGATCCCAAAGGACTCAGAGTCATTCTGGAGGTGTTGGGGATGGAAGCGGCGGATGCCATTATGGTTGGAGACCGTTATGAGAAGGACGGTCTGGCAGCGATTGAAAATAGTGTAGATTACATTATTGTACCTTCATCGAAAAAAAAGCGGGAGAAGATGAAGGTTCTACGGATATAAAAGCCAGAAAAATTATTTTTTGGGTTGAACTTGCTTGGTTTGTGTTTGTACATTAGAGTGCTATTATATATTGATGGCTCAAATTTTGAAGCTGGATAGGAAGGCATGGTTTTAAATAATGAACGTCATTAAAAAATATTGGCATTTGTTTTTAGCCGGTGGTATTTTTCTGGTCGAAGCATGTGTCTTTTTGATACTACGGGAAAATATTTATGTCGGGATCTGTGATAACCTTGACCTGTTTATAACACAACTTAAGATGCTTAAGGATAATAATGCCTTTTTTGCTCATGGACAGTTGATGCCTGTTTTGCAAAGTATTGACAGAGACTACTTTCCTTCGGAATTTTCACTTTATAATATCCTTTATTTCTTATTGCCGGATCTATATGCGTATATTGCAGGTTATCTTTTGAAGCTTCTGATGGCATTTGGCTCTTGTATATTGCTTGCAAAATTGCTTTTAAAAGACAAATATTCTGATTACAGCAAAATTGTGACACTACTGTCAGTTGCTTTTGCGCTTTTGCCGGTTTATCCGATGTATGCATTCTGCTTTGCATCGATACCGTTTGTCTTATATCTGTTTATTCGCCTGTATCAGGAACCGAAATGGTGGCTTTTTGTGATGTTGTTTTTTTATCCTCTCGTCTCTTATTTTACCTTTTTCGGGGCGTTTATTTTAGGATATGTACTTTTGGGGACGATCATTTTGAGTATCCGTGATAAGAAGCTTCCATGGCGATTATTAGGTGGGTTTGCGGTATTGATGGCGGGATTTCTCTGTTTTGAGTATCGGCTTTTTAACATTATGCTTTTTTCCGATGTCGTGACGATCCGGGAGACAATGGTCACGGAGAGCCTTGGAATCGGCGGTCTTGTAAGCAGTTTTTTGGAAGTTTTTGTTCAGGGCATTTTTCACGCACAGTCCGTACATACTTATTTTGTGCTTCCGCTGTGTCTGATTTATATTGTATGGAACAATGTGAACTATATCAGGAAACATCAGGCGTGCCAGATTATGAAGGATCCGTTTAATCTGACATTTTTGTTTATTATGTTTAATTGTGTGGTTTATGCACTTTATCTATGGGAACCTCTGCGCAGTTTCGTGGAGACGGTTGTGCCTCCGTTAAAAGGATTCCAGTATAACAGAACGGTATATTTCAATACATTTGCATGGTATTTTGCTTTTTTCTTTGTCCTTAGGGCTATTTACCACAAAAAACAATTTGTTGCTTATCTTTGCGGACTTATTGCGATTCTTCTGATTGGCTCGAAGCAGTGCGAGTTCAGTGATTTTTATAACACTGTGTATTGTAATCTTTATAAGGCTGTCAAACATACGGAGACGAATCAGCTAAATTACGGAGAGTTCTATGGAGAAGAACTGATACAGAGCATCAAAGCCGATATTGATTATCAGCCGGAACAGGGCGCCTGTGCTTACGGGTTTCACCCTGCGATGCTTTCCTATAATGGGATCACGACGATTGACGGCTACTGCGGCTATTACAGTCAGGAATACAAAGAAGCTTTTCGTGAGGCGATTGCGCCGACGCTTGACGTAAATGAAAACTGGAGAATCTATTATGATGATTGGGCATGCCGGGCATATCTGTTTTCGGCGTCAGGGCAGAACACTTACAATTTCGGTGAAAATGCTGACAGTTCACCGCAGGAGATTCTGATTGATGCGGTCGCATTGAAAAATCTTGGATGCGATTACATTTTCTCAAGGACCGAACTATCGAACGCCGAAGAATCGGGGCTTACGTTTGTAAAAGAATATCATGTAGAGAGTATACCCTACAGTGTGTATTTGTATGGTCTATGAATTAGTCTTAATACGCAAAGGGCTTGCAATATCAGCTTATTTATGAGTTAACATCTAATTTATTATATGATAATCATTGTTTCAAAAGAAAGGAATTGTACAGATGAGTAAGAAAAAAGTTTTGTTATTTTATCCGCCGGGAGCGCTTTTCCAGAGAGGAGAGGACAGATGCCAGCAGAACATCGACGACGGCTCGGCACAGGCGATGCGTGCCTGTAATGACTTGGGATATGCCGCGGCGATTCTGTTAAAGAGCGGGTATGAAGTCAAATTGCAGGATTATCAGACACAGGGAGACACTTTTGATGTGCTTTTAAAGGACATGAATGAGTTTCAACCTGATATGATTATGATGAGCATTACCAACACGACAATTTTTGATGATCTGAAGGTGATCAATGAATTAAAATCCCGTTATTCACCGATCGTAGTCTTGAAAGGCGCGCTGTTCTTTGACCCGGAGCAGGCAATGCTTGATATGCTTGATCTGTCAAATGTAGATTATATGATCGGCGGAGAGATTGATTTCTGTATCGGAAAAATAGCCGATTACTGCTTTAAAGGCATCGGCAAACCGGAAGAGATCAATAATATTCTGTATAAAGATGCGGAAGGGAAAATTGTTCCTACAAGATTCCATATATGGGACGAAGATTTAGATTCCCAGCCGTTCCCGGCAAGACAGTTAATGAACAACGCACTTTATATCCGCCCCGATACGAAGGAGCCGATGGCAACCATCCAGACAGCGCGAGGCTGTCCGAGCCAGTGTGTATTTTGTCTGACACCGGAGATTTCCGGTAAAAAGGTTCGTTTCAGAAGCCCGCAGAATGTTCTGGAGGAAATGATAGAATGTTATGAGAAGTTCGGAATCAAGAATTTCTTCTTCAAGGCGGATACTTTTACGATCGATCCTAAATGGGTGAAGGAGATGTGCCATCTTCTTATTCATTCCAAACTATATAAGAAAATACAGTTTACCGCCAATTCACGGGTGCGTCCGCTCCAAAAAGAAACATTGGCGCTCATGAAGGAAGCAGGCTGTTTTCTCGTGGCATTTGGATTTGAATCGGGAAGCGACGAGATATTACAGAAGATGCGAAAAGGTACTACCGTAGCGGAAAACCGACAGGCGGCGAAGTGGTGTCACGAGATCGGACTTCCTTTCTGGGGATATTTTGTTATCGGATTTCCTTGGGAGACGAAGGAAGATATTCTGATGACGAAAAAACTTGTCATGGAAACAGACCCGGATTTTATTGAGGTGACGATCGCGTTGCCGTTCTATGGTACGCCGATGTATGAGACATGTAAACAGGAGAATCTTCTTGCAAAATCCGTACTCGGCAGTGACTTTTTCCATTCCAGCGCAAAGGGAACGATGCATTTGTCGATTGATGAAGTCATGAAACTGCGTAGAAATATTCTTCTGGGATTTTATTTAAGACCCAAATATATATTCAGAAAAATGAAAGAGTGTATCACACAGCCGGCTGTATTTGTACAGTATGTGAAATATGGATTGAAGCTTGTCGTGAATCTCTTCAAGTAAGTTGAAGATTTCGGTATTTTTTCGGTATTTTTTAAATAAAATCCATTGACAAATATCACCAAAACGGGTATGATATTCGAGTATGCCGCATAGTGAGGTATAAGTGTGTCCGTTAGCAGGGAATAAGGCTTCTGTAAAGCAGACATCACCGAAGCTAGCGAGTAAGATGAACTTCGGTTCATGAATAGGAGGTGCCATATGTACGCAATTATTGCAACAGGTGGAAAGCAGTACAAAGTTTCCGAAGGAGA
>JAAGKN010000047.1_pt1 | contig 184148 bp, 140 predicted proteins | sample 6206371 | NCBI WGS metagenome assembly JAAGKN01 (sample SAMN11533720, study PRJNA540317) | gut metagenome | isolation source: fecal pellets from male and female animal of same cohort | host: Peromyscus leucopus | place: USA:CA | collected 2017 | reverse complement strand
CGGCTGCGGGGTGCCAATACGTTTTGTCGCCAAACGTGACAATACCCGGCGCTTACGCACCGGGCTGTATTATGTCACCCTTTCAGGGTTCAATGCTGATTGTATTTGTCTGTGTATCTAGATACACCCATTTCAATGAGTGTCGTAGGTATGGTACAGTTTTATATAGAGAAGGAATAATATCCGCCCAGTTGCAAAAGGGTTCATATCATCTTTCTTATTTTCCACTCCTGCGGGTAAAGGTTGTTGGCTCTGTTGCCTATGTTCTTTACGAATCCTAACGGGAGTGAGCGGTATGTCACGACAACAAAGCCCCGTGGAGTGTCGGGAGGCAGCACTATCGCTTCGTGGCGCAGGTATCGCAACGCCTCGTCGAGAGACAGTTCTGCTTGCGGGTACTTGTCTTTCGGCAGGGTGGTGAGCAATGCTTCCGCATGAGCGGGTATGATGTCCTTGCCCTTCCGTGTCCCGACAGGATTGCCGTCGCTTAATATCCGTAGCCGTGAGAGTGCTTTCCGGCGGTCTGTTCCCTTTCCGGTGCCGTTGTCTGATGCGCTTTTTCGCAGTACGGCCATGAAGAGACCCTCACCGCAGGTGATGCCGGGGATGAAACGGTAGGCTGGCTTTTGCCAACCGGGAAGCAGCGAACCGGTTATGTTCCAGTCGCTTTCTGTGTCAACGGATAGCGTTTCCGCGCCGAAATTCTCCGCTATCCATCTTACGTTCTCCTCGTCCTCGTGCACGTTGAAGGTGCAGGTGCTGTATATAAGTATGCCGCCCGGTTTCAGACACGGCCATATATCCTCTATTATACTGCGTTGCAGCGCGGCGCATTTCATTACGTTTTGCAGGCTCCATTCGCCTATTGCGCCCTCGTCTTTGCGGAACATCCCCTCGCCGGAACACGGCACATCGGTCAGGATAAGGTCAAACTGCATTCCCGCCTTGTTGTAATCCTTCGGGAAGTTGTTGGTCACTATTACGCCGGGATGCCCTTGTTTCTGCATATTCTCCATCAGTATGTTGGCCCTTCTGCGGTCAGGCTCGTTGCTCATCAGCAGCACCTGTTCTGGCAGGGCGGCCCTTAGCAGTGTGCTTTTGCCGCCGGGTGCGGCGCAAAGGTCAAGTGCTGCCGCGCCGTTATGGAAGAAACCGTCGGGGCAGTGTTGCCTTATCACCTTGTCAAGAAACATCGATGACGCTTCCTGCACATAGTATGCTCCGGCGTGAAGCAGCGGGTCGAGGGTGAAATCCGGGCGTTCCGTAAGGTAGAATGCGTCCCTGCACCATGGCACAGGTGCGGAGACTGGCAGGTGTGAGAGGTCGCATCGCTTGAATGGATTGACGCGTATGCTGACGGGAACAGGGCTGTCGAAAGCCTCAAGATAATGTTGCCAACGCTTGTTACCAAACAAGTCTTTTGTGTATGAGGTGAAATCTGCCGGTAGCATGGCTTGGTTTTAGAAGTCAAATATAAACTCATTGCTGTCATCATCGTTGATAACAGTCTTCTTTTTGTTGACGGGTAGTTGCTTGATGTTGCCGTCCTTGTCGAACATATTGTATGTGGTGCGCAGTACGGAGAACTCTGTCCGCCGGTTGAGTGCGTTGGCCGTTTCCTGTTCCGCGGGCTTTAATTTCTTTATGAAAGCCTCCGTCAGCACGTCGTTTTCCTTCAACCATCCGTAGCTCTCGGCCACTTTGCGGCGTATCTTCTTCGGTTTCTCTTCGCCATAGCCTACCGGTGTCAGCCTGTCAGGGGCTATGCCTTTGCTTATAAGATACTTCACCACCTGTTCCGCACGGCGTTGTGACAGTTGTTTGTTATAGCTGTCAGAGCCTTTGTAGTCCGTGTGTGCGGCGAGTTCTATGGTGATGTTCGGGTTGTCGTTGAGCAGGGTGATGAGCGAGTCGAGCGCCTTTGTGCTGGCAGGCAGCAGCGTGGCCTTGTCAAACTCGAAGAAAATGTTATCCACAAGCACCGGTGCGGAGATGCTGGGCAGTGCGAATTGCAGCGTATATGTCTCCGACTCCTTCGCCTGCGGTATCTTTATCTCCTCCTTATGGTTCAGGAATCCGGGGCAGGTAGCAAGGATAATGTACTCCACGCCGGGTTCCGCCACATACTCGAAAGAGCCGTCGCTCTTCACGGTCACACGTTCGTTGGTGCCGTCATCGCCCACGATGCGCACGTCGGCGTTGTTGAGTTCGTACCCGTCCTGCTCATATACCCAGCCCTTTATCAACTGTATTATCTCCGGATTGTCAAACGAATAGATGTGGTCATTGCCTCTTCCGTCACCCCGGCTGGACGAGAAGAAACCGCGGTTGAACTGCCCCTCGAAGGTCATGCCGAAGTCATCACCCTGCGAATTGAGCGGATAGCCGGGGTGATGTATGTGGTATCGGTTGTCGTCTCCTATCTTGGCGATGAATATATCCAGCCCTCCCATGCCGGGATGGCCGTCTGAAGAGAAGTATAGGTCGCCGTTGGGACGGAACGTCGGGAACATTTCGTTGCCGGGAGTGTTTACCGGTTCTCCGAGGTTTTCCACACCCATGGCACCCGAAGAGGTTATCCTTGTGCGCCAGATGTCAAGGCCTCCCTTTCCGCCCGGCATGTCACTGACGAAGTAAAGCCACTCACCGTCGGGAGAAATGGCCGGATGTGCGAACGATGAAAGGGTGTCATTGGACAGTTGGAAGTCCGCCGGAGCACCCCAAAGAGCATCGGAACGGTTTGATACTACTATCTTTGCGTAGCGTGGGGAAGAGGCGTCGAAAGTACATTGTGTCAGGAACATCTGGCTGTTGTCGGGCGTAAGGCAGCACGCCCCCTCGTCATATTCCGTGTTAAGGCCTGTGCCTATCGCCTCGGGTTTGCCCCATTTGCCCTTGTCGTCCTTCTCGGAGAAGAAGATGTCGGCACTCTTCATGCCCGTGATGCCGTTGAGTTCATCGCCCAAGGCGTCATTCCTTGTGGAGGTAAAGTACAGCCTGTCGTAGTCTTCTCCGCCCAAAACGGGAGAGTAGTCGTCTCTGCGGCTGTTGAAGATGTCCGCCCTTTTCACCGTATATCGTGAGCCTTCCTGCTTCCAGAGAGGTGCTTTCTGTGCAGATTCCAGACCGTTCTTCACCAGAATGTTGTCCGGCAGAGAGCGTTGCAAGTCGGCAAATATCGCCTCGGCAGCTTTGTATTCCCCGTTTTTCAGCAGCAGACGCCCCAAGTGCAGGCTGTCTTCCGCTGTGGCTTTACCGTATCTTGCCGCATTGCGATAGCCTGCAAGAGCCTTTAAGTTGCTGTTGAACCGCTCGTAACTCTGTCCCATTTTCAGTGCCCTTTCGCCTCGCAGGGCGCGTTCTGAGGCCGGGGTCTTGGAATAAGCCTTGCGATAATTTTCCGCCGCAAGGTAGTATTCACCCAAGGCGAGGGCTTTGTCTCCCTTGCGGATATAGGTGTCTGCACCGCATGAGACAAGCAGATGCAGTGCCGACAGGCAGAGGATTATGGTGAGGAAAGATATGTTGCGCATTACACTTTGAATATTCTTTTGGCGTTGTTGGTGGTTGTCTGTGCCACTTCTTCGGCTGTAATGCCGTAGCATTCGGCCATTTTCTCTATTATATTGACTATAAACGCGCTTTCGTTGCGTTCCCCCCTGTGTGGCACGGGAGCCATATACGGAGCGTCAGTTTCAAGCACTATGCGTTCCAGCGGCACCGTATTGGCGAGTGTTTCAGGCAGTTTGCTTTTCTTGAAGGTAAGCACTCCGCCTATGCCGAGGCTGAATCTCTCAAAGGAAAGCAGTTCCTTGGCTTCCGTCTCGTTGCCGGTGAAGCAGTGGAAGACGCCTCCCGGCAGTCTGTCCTCATACTTCCGGAGCACCTTTACCATTTCGTTCTGCGCCTTGCGGCAGTGTATCATCAGCGGCAAAGAGGTGTCAACAGACCATTGTACCTGCTTCTCAAACGCCAGAAGCTGCTCCTTTTCAAACTCGCGTGACCAATAATAGTCCAGTCCTACCTCGCCAATCGCTATCCAGTCGCCTTGCAGTTGCGTCTCCATGGCGTCGAGCACCTCGTTGAAGTCGGCCTTTACGTCCTCCGGGTGCAGGCCGATCATGCCGTAACAGAATCCGGGGAACCGCCGGCAGACATCCTTTACGGTGGAAATAGAACTGAGATTGATGCCCGGTACAAACAGTTTCAGCGCACCGGCAGTCCTGGCGCGCTGAACAACGAGGTCAAGGTCATCCTTAAACTCCTCTCCGTCTATGTGGGTATGTGTGTCTATGAATAACATAGATGGTTTCCGGTTGTGGGTTTTCGTTTATGTGATTGTAGTGCAAAAACGCTTATTTCTCCCTCTTCATCATGCTGTCGGCGTAGTCACGCAGGGCTTGCTTCCTGCTCTCCGGCACGTTGATTTTGTCAAGAAAGGCTATTGCGTCATTGTAGTATTGCTCCATTTTCGCCTTTGCCATCTTGTCGATTCCCAGACTGTTGTAGATTCTTGTCACCGTCTTCACCTTCTCATCGCGGTCAAAGTCCTTTGCGCCGATCCATTGTTCCAGTTCCTTTTTCTCTGCGCCTTCGGCCTTGTTGAGGGCGTTGATGAGCATATATGTCTTCTTGTTGCTGGTGATGTCGCCCCCGATGGCCTTGCCGAACACCTCCGGATTGCCGTAAACGTCGAGATAATCATCCTGCAACTGGAACGAAAGGCCTATCGCCTCGCCGAACTTGTATATGTTCTCCGCGTCCTCTTTTGGCGCATCCGCCATGATGGCTCCAATCTTTACGGCGCAGGCAAGCAGCACACTCGTTTTGAGACGAATCATCTCTATGTACTCCTCCTCACGCACATCGTCACGTTCCTCGAAGTCAATGTCAAGCTGTTGTCCTTCGTCTATCTCTATGGCGGTGTCTGTAAAGGTGCCCAATACGGCCGGCATCTTGTCTGAAGGACATTGCTGCATCCATTTGAATGCAAGCACAAGCATATTGTCTCCGGACAGGATAGCGGTGTTCTCGTTCCATTTCTTGTGTACAGTCGGCTTGCCACGGCGCACGTCGGCGTTGTCCATCACGTCGTCATGCAGCAGCGTGAAGTTGTGGAAAGTCTCCAAGGCGACCGCCTGCGGCAGTATCTTCTCGCTGTCATCTTTCCATAGTTCGTATGCCATCAGCATGAGCATTGGGCGTATTCTCTTGCCTCCGAGTGAGAGTACGTACTCTATTGGTTCATACAGGCCGTGAGGTTCACGGTCGAGGGGGAGGTTCTTTATGTAATCGTTGATTTTCTCTAACATGATGGTTAAAAGTTAAATGAGGCGTTGAACATAAGGCTTGACGATGCCACATGATATTTTCCGTATGCTATATTGAGCTTGAACCGATCGAGAAGCAGGCCTCCACCCAGTGTAAGTCCGGCTCCGTGGCTGCTGTCATCGTCTCCGTCTGCGGTCAATATCTTCATGTCGTGGGCACGTTTAAGGTTATATCCCACCGCAAGATAGAACTGCGGCGCCAGTATTACGTCCGTTCCGATGTTGAGATGCCGCAGGAAAGCGTAGTCCCAGTGGTTCAGGTCGCAGAATGTCGCGTGTACCCTGAAAGGCGTGTTATGTATTCTTTGCGACACACCAAGCATGATGTCAATGGGCAAATCCTCAAACTCCTCATCGTAAGCGGACAGCTGTCCGCCGAGATTTTTAACGGCAAAGCTGGCGGAGAAGTCCGCTTCCGGGTTGTAATAGTTTATTCCGAGGTCTATCGCGGCGGCCGTACTGGTGTAGTCTCCAATCTTGGAATAGATGAATTTCGCGCCTATTCCGCCCACGATATTGTTGGCAAGGGTGTATGAGAACAGCCCTTCTATGGTCAGGTCAGACGGGGAGAACGTTCCCGTTTCCTGTCCGTTATAGTCCGTTTCGGCCATGGAACCGTAGTTAAGGTAATGCACCGCCCCGCCAATCGTGGCCTTGTCGTTCAGTACATGAGTGTAGTTGGCGGTGTACATACTTGTCCCGCTCATGTAGTTCATGTACCCGAATGATACGGTTTGGTGTGATACGGAACTTAACAAGGCCGGGTTTGACAAGGCAAGCGAGGCGTCATCCTCTATAAGTGACACATTTTCGCCGCCCAATGCGGCCGCATGAGCGCTGACAGGGATGCGGAGAAAGTTATAAACTGTCTGGCTCTCCTGTGCCGCCAGTGGCAGAGAGAGCAGTAAAAGAGCCGTTATGGATGCTATATTCTTCATTGACTGTTTATATAACGCAGGCGAAGCGGATTTATTTCGCCGTCACTTCACATAATCAACGAAAGAATACCGTTGTGCGTGTTTCTCGTCTTTGTCGTGGTCTTCGCGCCATACCTCGCGCCAATCTGTAAACTCCGGGAAAAAGGCATCGGCCTCTTTCGGGGTGTCATGTACCTCGGTAAGGCACAGACGGTCAGCCACCGTCAGTGCCTGTGCATACACTGACGCTCCGCCTATGATGTATATGTCCTCGTCGGCGGAACTGTTTTTCAGTGCTTCTTCAAGTGATTTATACACCTCGCAGCCCGCTATTTCCGTTACAGAACGTGACAATACCACATTGCGGCGGTTCGGTAACGCTCCTTTCGGCAGCGAGTCAAACGTCTTTCTGCCCATTATGATGGTGTGTCCGGTGGTCAATGCCTTGAAACGTTTGAGGTCATTAGGCAGCCAGTACAGCAGTTTGTTGCCGTTGCCTATCGCTCCGTTCTGTGCTATTGCGGCTATAATGCTAATCATTGTCTTATGGGTTTAGTGGTTGTAGGTTAAAGGTTGTCGGTCTTTCCCTTGTTTTAAGCGGTTCCTTTTCTGCCTCATTCCTGCGAAAAAAACTGCAACCTGTAACCAAGCGAAGCGCAACCTTTAATGCCTTGGACTACACACTCACGTCCGCCTTGATGTGCGGCCACGGGTCATAGTCCGTCAGTTCAAAGTCTTCATAGCGGAAAGAGAACAGGTCTTTCACGTCAGGATTGATGTTCATGCGTGGCAATCGCCGCGGTGTCCGTGTCAGTTGAAGCTCCGCCTGTTCCAGATGGTTGAGGTAAAGGTGAGTGTCTCCCGTGGTATGCACGAAGTCTCCGCACTCCAATCCCGTCACTTGCGCCATCATTTGCAGCAGAAGCGCGTAGGAAGCGATGTTGAACGGCACCCCGAGGAACGTGTCTGCGGAACGCTGGTACAACTGTAACGACAGTTTTCCGTCGGCCACATAGAACTGGAACAGGCAGTGGCAAGGCGGCAATGCCATCTCTTCCACCTCAGCGGGATTCCATGCGCTCACCATCATCCGCCGCGAATCGGGATGCTGTCTTATCATATCCACCACCTGTTGTATCTGGTCTATCGTGCCACCCTTATAGTCCGGCCATGAGCGCCACTGGTGTCCATATACCGGACCGAGGTCTCCGTTCTCGTCAGCCCATTCGTTCCATATCCTGACCCCGTGCTCCTGAAGGTACTTCACGTTGGTGTCTCCGTTCAGAAACCACAGCAGTTCATAAATGATGGACTTCAAGTGCAGTTTCTTTGTGGTCAGCAGCGGAAAGCCGTCAGCCATGTTGAAGCGCATCTGGTGGCCGAACACGCTCTTTGTTCCCGTCCCCGTCCGGTCGGTCTTCACCGTCCCTTCGGTCATTATTCTGTTCAAAAGGTCTAAGTACTGTTTCATAAATCGGTTGTTATTTGCCGCTGTCACTACTTATTCCGCATCCTCTTCCTCCTCTTCCGGGGCGTCCATAATCGCGATGGGGCGGCTTATGGCCTCGTTGAAGGATATGATGGTCTCGGAGCGTGACAGCCCCAGCGGTTGCAGTTTGTCATGTATGACGTTAAGCAGGTGGTGGTTGTTGTAGGCATAAATCTTTATGAACATATCGAAGCCGCCTGTCGTATAGTGGCATTCCACTACCTCCGGTATGTCCCGCAGAGCCTCCACCACCTCGTCGAAGCGTTCCGGGTCTTTCAGGTAAAGCCCTATGTAGGCGCACGTTTCGTAACCAATCTTCTCCGGGTCAACGATATATTGTGAGCCTTTCAGTATGCCGAGGTTCGTCAGTTTCTGTATGCGCTGGTGTATGGCGGCGCCGCTTACCTTGCACTCCCGCGCCACTTCCAGAAAGGGGATGCGTGCGTCTTTGAGCACAAGTTCTATAATCTTCTTGTCAAGTGAGTCAAGTTTATAATGTGACATGAGCTGATTTTGTGGGTTGATGACGATTATTTTGCAAAGATAGTCAATTTCTCACAAAGCGGCAAGAAATCTGTCGTGTTTTTCTTTATACCTCATTCCTCTTTCTCCTCTACCGCACTGTACCTTATGTTCAGTGCGCCGGCCTTGCGAAGTTCCTGCTTTACATCCGTTATCACCCCCATCGGCGTGTCACGGTCGGCTCTTATGTTTATGGTATGCAGTTCTATGTCCTCGTCGTTCATCTTGTTTCTTACAGCCGTCACCACGCTGCCCAGCATCTCCAGCGGCACTATGCGTTCTCCTATCTGTATGCGTGTCTCTCCCTTGTCGTCCCTGCCGATGTACAGGTTTGTTATGGTACGCTTCTTCGTGGCCTTCGTCAGTTCCGTCCCCTGCGGCACTTCCAGACGCACTTTGGCCGTCTCCGTCCTCATGTGTGTCACTATCATGAAGAAGAACAGCACCGTGAAAATAAGGTCCGGCATTGAGGCCATGTTCAATGTCGGCATATCGTGTCGTCTGTTTCTGCGTATCTTCATTGCTGTCGCGTGGTCTTTTCGGGTGTCCCGACGTTGGTTGTCTCTTGTATTCTCTGCGGATAAGCCTCTACTATCGCCTGTCTCTGCTCTTCGTTGCAGTCGCCGTATGCCACGCCGTACTTCTTCTTTGCGGCACCGTTGCGCAGTTCCGTGTAGGCTCTCACTATCTGGTTCTGCAAGCGGAAGTAAGAGTCGTAGTCCGCATCGCGATCTACTTGCAGTTCTATTATGTGCCGTCGTCCTTTTTCTATGATGAAGTGGCGCAGTTCCTTGCGCAGTGTGGCGTCGCATTCCGCCGGTTTTTCGTTCGCCGTCAGCCGTCCCCCCGCCATCAGGTGCAGGGTCATTATCAGCTTCCTGTCCACGTCCGTCACCTCTTCCTGCCTGTCAGGCTCCGGTGGAGGCAGCTGCCTGCCCAGTCCCTTGTCACTGTCCATGGATGTAGTGACAAGGAAAAAAATCAGGAGCATGAACGATATGTCGGCGGTGGAAGTGGTGTTCAGCCTGAGCGTTGTGTGTCGTTTGCGGCGTTTTATCATTGTTTACGGTATGTAATATGTGCGTGTCCGTGATACCCTCGCGTCCTCTCCTTACAGATTACAGTCTCTTCCTCGTCCGTTTCAGCGTCTGTATCCTTCCGTAAATCACCAGTCCCGAAGCCACAACGAGCAGCGTCAGCGCGGTAATGATGCACATATCCGTCAGCGAACCTATCAGTATGGAGGGGACACAGACAGCGGCGAGCAACCCTATGGTTGCCAAGGTGATTTTGCGTGTGGGCACTCCGTTCTCCGCATCGGGGCGTTTGTTCGTGCGCAGCGAGTGCGTAATGGAGTACGCCGTCACTCCGGCGGCGGCGATTACGGCAAGTGCCGCCAATGAGATTATTATGTTGGCGATGATGCTGTCCATATTGTTCGCACGATTAGGGTTAGTGGTTGGCGGAACCGGCCTTCACCTCTTTTATTATGTCCGTCAATGTTATGGCGCTTTCTTCCATCTGCGCCGTGAGGTGGTCGATTTTCGATTGCAGATAGTTGTAGAACAGTTGCAGAATCAAGGCGGTGATGATACCGAAGATGGTGGTTATCAATGCCACCTTCATTCCTGCCGCCACGATGGTCGGGCTGATGTCGCCGGCCACCTCTATCTGGTCAAATGACATCACCATGCCTATCACCGTACCGAGGAAACCCAATGACGGCGCCATGGCAATGAACAGCGTTATCCACGAACATCCTTTCTCCATGTTGCCCAACTGCACTGAGGCGTATGAGCCGACAGAGCGTTCTATTTCCTCCATGCCCTCGTCTATGCGCAGCAATCCCTGATAACAGATGCTTGCGACAGGGCCGCGTGTGTCTCTGCACAATGCCTTTGCACTCTCCACACCCTCGTTTTTCAGCTTGGCTTCCAGCTGTCGCATCAGCTTCTTGGCGTCTATTTCCGACATACTGAGATACACGATGCGCTCGATGCAGCATGCAAGTCCCAATATCAGTGTCAGCGAGATGAGAGACATAAACAGTACGCCGCCGTCCATGAACTTGCTTTTCAGCCGGGTATAAACCCCTCCCTCGGCCATCTCGTCGATGGCGGTGGTGTCACTAAGTTCAAGCATCGCGTCGTCAAGCAGGCTGTCGGCGGAAGAAACAGGCATCGTGGCGGCCGTGTCCGGCGTGGCTTTCTCCGTTGGTTTCGCCGCGGCGGCATTCGTCGTTACGGGCGTTTCCGTGTTGGTGTTGGCGGCTGTTGGTTGCGCGAAAGTGTTGGTGCTCAGCAAGAGAGACAAGCCGAGCACTGCAAGATAACGGTGTATGTCCTTTGTTGTCATTTGGGTTATGGTTCTTTTTTGGACGCTTCTCCATATACTGTATGTCCGCGCCTCCGTGACTGTTCCTGCGGCATTCCTCCGCGTATGAACACTTTAATAGAATGCAAAATTAATCATTTACTTTGTAACGGCCAACTTTTTAACTCATTTTGTGTTACTTTTCATCGTTGTAGGGACACACCTTGGTGTGTCCGCTAATTCGGGGATATGCGGCGATTTGAAGGTGTATCAAAATGAAGTAAACAGGAGTTATCGCTCTGCTTAGGAGTTACAGGGAGTTAGCGGACAAATGATTTTACCTTGACATTCAGGCTATTGTCCGTTAACTTCATGCGGCATAAACCGCATAACTTCCGTTAACTCCCGCTAACTTCCACATTTTGACACACCCTCATACAAGACTTTGCGGTTCAATGCGTTACCGAAGGCGTTGCAAAAAGGTGCTGATTATATGGTAAAAGGGTGCTGATTACACTGCAATCAGCACCTGATTGCAGTGTAATCAGCACCCTTTTGTTTTTTGACCAAGCAGTGGGCACGGCATCCTGCCGTGCAACAAACGTTTTGATATGGGTTGGGCGATTGCACGGCAGGATGCCGTGCCTACTTTTCCCGCCCATTGACGATATTTTCATGTGGCATTGAAACCACTGTAATCAGCACCCTTTTGCAACGGCCATGTTTCCGTATGCCCAAAAGCCAAGCGTCAGAACGGCAGCCCGACCGCAAAATGCAGCGTGCAGTCACGGCCGAAATCGGGATGTGTTATGGGGAAATGGCTGCGGGAATCAGTATAGTTGGGATTGACAGCCTTCATGCCTAAATCAAGGCGGAGGATGAAGTAATTGAAGTTAAGGCGTACCCCCAGACCGTATGCCACGGCCATCTCGTCATAAATACTGCGCAACGTGAAGACACCTCCGGGCTGGTCGGCATAGTCGCGCAGCGTCCATACGTTGCCGGCATCAATGAATATGGCACCCTGAAACTTCCAGAACAGGTTGGTACGCAGTTCCGCATTGAGGTCGATGCGCATATCACCCGTCTGGTTTATGAAGTCTATGCGCCCGTCAGTGCCACGGTAGCGTCCCGGACCAAGTTCCCTTACGCTCCATCCCCTCACGCTGTTGGCACCTCCGGAAAAGTAACGTTTCTCGAACGGCAGTATGCTGCTGTTGCCGTAAGGCACGGCTACGCCGACACGGGCGTGCAGGGCAAGGGCGTTGCGGTGGTCCAACTTGAACAGGCGTGTGTAGTCAGCATCAACTTTAACGTACTGCGCAAAGGCCACAAGAGCAAACTTGTACTGCCCCTCGTCGTTCTTGCTGAACCTGAAAAGACGTGCCGCACCGGCAAGAGCGTTACCCGCTGTCTCCACGTTCAGTTTCAGGAAGTGACGGCCATCGTTGTAGGTGAAGCCAAATCCCATCTTCATTATGAGAAGATCCTCATAATTATACCGCAGAATGGCGTTGCGGTTGGTGGAAGAGTCAAGGTAATCACGCTTGAAGGTTTCCGATATCCATGGCATGGAAACATAGTTAAGGTCAAGAAAGTCATACTGGTATCCTGTCCTGCCGGACGTGGCCTGCCAACGGTATCTCCATGTTCCGGTAAAGACACGGCGGTGAAATTCGGGACGGTTCTGCTTGTTATAACTGAGAAGCAGCTCTGTACGCGCACTGTGACGGCGCTGAAAATCACGGCTTATTCCCGGAATGACAAACTCCGGGAAGGTCAGTTTGCCTTCAAAACTGTACTCTGTATAATTGTCGTTCTGATAACCTTCCAGACCGGTTATGGCCTCAAAGGCTCCGCGTGCCTGCAAGGAAAAGGTCTCACTGCCACCGAACACGTTACGGTTCTCATACGTCACGGACAGTGCCGCGCCCAGGTCTCCAGCCGTATTCGTGCCCTCCGGCTGCAACTGTATGCTGTGTCTCTTGCGTGAAGAGAGCGTTATGTCCGCATAAAGCGGCCGAAGTCCTCCGGCCGCCGGCGGCACGGTGTCCGTCATGGAAGAGCCTCCAAGAGAGCGGGAAGCGGCCGTAAGCGGCGGAGTTTCCGACAGCCTGACGTTTGTTGCGCGTATCGCGCCAAGGCGGGAGAACTTGCTGTACGTCTTCTGCACGTCGCTTTCCTTATATATGCTGCCGGGACGGAGAAGAGTGTTTATATCAAGAGTTCTTGCCCGCAGAGACACTTTGCCGGAAGGAGAGCGGTGGGTAACGCTGCGAATGTAATAACGCGGATGGTCGGCAAGCGGCTCACTGGAACTGCGGCGGTAAAGCCCGATAGTCATAATGACATCCGCAAGGCGTTCATGCCGCGAGCTGTCAACGTGGAAAGTTATCGCCTCCTTGTTAAAATAAAGATAACCTTGCTCGCCAAGCCAAGCCGTAATATTGTTGCGTTCCTCATGCAACGCGTTGACGGAGAATGGCTTTCCCTCACGCAAACCGCTATGGGGAAGATATGCCGAACGCAGCAATGAGTCGATAGTGGCATCCGCTATATTGTAGATAATATGCCGGAGAGTGTATCGCGAGCCGGGTGTCACGATATAGTCTGCCTTCACTTTTTTCCCCTTCACAGTGTTACGTGCGGCCACTTCCGCATCAAGATAACCGGTATTTTGCATTGCCTGCCGAAGACTTGCCACACTCTGCTGTTGCAGAACGGTGTCAAGCACCACCGGAGCCTCACCCCATCTGCGCAGAAGACGGTTGATTGTCTTGGTTGTATCAGCGCCGGAAAGGGAGTATATGGCCAACGGCACTTTCAGGGAAGAGAACCATTTGGTGTTAGGAGACTGCCGGATATACTGCGCAAGCGAAGCGACCGGAACGGCAGGATCTGACGAAGTGACGCTGTTATGCGTAAGCAACAGTTCGCCATCCCCCACAAACTTCGTACTGCTACATGAACAAAACGACAGCAACACATACAATATGGTTATATTATATAAAATATGTAAGGAGATTTTATTCATCGGGGGACAAAGGTAATAAAAAATTTTCTAATCCGGAAATTATTTCGTAATTTTGCAGTTAGTTGTCAGCATAACAACCAAGCCACACAAAACATAACCGAAACACAAACAGACCCATGGCAAAGAGAAAGTTCATAAAATGGGGAATTGTCGCTGTTACAAGTCCGATTATAATCATTATACTGCTTACCGCAAGCCTATACCTGCCATGGGTGCAGAACTGGGCCGTGCGCATCGCAAGCGAAAATGCCTCGGAGTCACTGGGAATGGAGATTTCCATAGAACGTGTCAGGCTTGCTTTCCCTCTTGATTTATGTGTGGAAGAGGTGAAAGCCGTTAAGCAAAATGATTCTTTGCCGCAGAGAAAGGATGTCATTGCCCACGTAAAACGCGCCGTGCTGGACGTGCAGCTGTTGCCGTTACTGCATTCAAACGTGTGTGTTGATGCAGTTGAAATAATCGGGATGCGCCTCAACACCATGGATTTCATACCGCAGGCACGGATAAAAGGTGAAGTGGGAAGACTGGCATTGGGAGACGGTACGCCGGTGGCGACGGTGAGCCTTGCACGATATGAGGTGCTGCTGAAAAAGGCTTTGCTGGACAATGCGCACCTTGACATAGCATTAACGGATTCCGTACCGGAAGACACTGCATCAACAGAGAATCTCTGGAAGATACAGGTGGGAGAGCTGTCTGTCACCAATTCCGACCTGTTGCTGCACATGCCGGGTGACACTCTGCAAGTGGGAATATCGCTGGGCAGGCTTACAGCGCAGGGAGGAGACTTTGACTTGCATAAGGGACAATACAACCTTACGCAATGCAGGATAGCCAACAGCTGTGTGAGATATGACAACAAATATATGCACTATATACCGGACGGGATGCTGGACGCCAACCATATAGCTCTGCATGACGTGAATATGCGGATAGACTCGCTTCACTTTCTTGCGCCGGATATGACCATGAAAATCGCGTCCATGTCGATGAAGGAGAAGAGCGGACTGGCAATCAGTTCGATGACAGCCGACATTGCCCTTGACTCCACGCAGATAAGGTTCAACGGAATGCTGAAAACCCCGTCCAGTTTCATCGGCGCCCGCGTGGCAATGGACATGAATGCCTTTGACACTATACCGTCAAAGGGCAAGGTAAAAGCAAGCATAGACGCCTCCATAAGCAGGCAAGACCTGATGCTGTCAGCCGCCGGTGCCTTGCCCGCAAGCCTTAGAAAGTCGTGGCCGGAACGCCCCCTTATAATAAAAGGAGAAGCCATCGGAAACATGGAAGACGTGTTAATCCCAAGCCTCAGCATAGAGATGCCGACAGTGTTTGCCGTAGATGCAAGCGGAAAGGCAAAGGGATTCATGGAGCTTGCGGACAATCCGTATTCCAAAGACTTCTCCGCCACACTGCACGCAGACATGAAGACGCAAGACATATCGGCTTTCTCGCCTTTCATTCCGTCACCTGTCAACATCCCGGCCACACACGCCACCTTGGATATTGACGCCAAAGGGGCGGATTACGGCATTACACTTGACGCGACAGAGGGCAAGGGTCATCTGGCGGCAAAGGCCAAGGCTAATATCGCGGCAATGGCTTATACGGCCGACATAAAGGCAAAGAACCTGCATCTGGGGCACTTCGTAAAGGGTATGCAGCTTGGAATGTTCACGGGAAATGCGGCTTTCTCCGGGCAGGGAACGGACATTCTCTCAAACAGGACATGGGTAAAGGCGACGGGAAACATAGAGCGTTTTGATTATGCCAAGTACAATCTGGACAATATAAAGGCTGACATCCTGCTGAAAAACGGTAGGGCCAACGCCAATATCGACGCACACAACGCACTGATTGACGGCAAAATATGCTTCGATGCGCTGATGAGTGCAAAGAAACTGGACGCTACCCTCATGACGGAACTGTACAATGCGGATTTATATAACCTGCACATCGTGGATCAACCGTTAAAGGTTGCTGCATGCACTCATGTGGATATACGCTCCGACTTCAAAGAAAACAATCTGGTTTTGGGAACATTAAGCGACATTGCCATTACCGACAGCGCAAACACTTACCGGCCGGATGACATTGCATTGGACATAAAAACCACCCGCGACACCACCATTGCCAATGTTGACTGCGGCGACTTCACGCTGCGGCTAAACGCTCAGGGAGGATACAAAAGGTTGGGGAAAAGTGCCGGAAAGTTGCCGGACATAATGAAACAGCAATTTGAAAACAGGACAATAGACCAGACTGAGCTGCGCCGGGCGCTGCCAAACATGAGCCTGACACTGCACAGTTCCAAAGAAAACCCTATATACCGTTTCATAAAATACTACGACGTAGATTATGATGAGGTGGACGCCATGGTGAAAACATCCTTCGAGGAAGGCGTCACCGCCGACATTCTGATGAAAGGACTGTCAACGCAGGGGTATCAGTTAGACACCATTTCCTTGAAAGTTAACAGCAGCAACGACCCTTATAAGATAGCGTACAAGGGGTATGTACGCAACGTTAAGCCCAACGATTATGTGTTTACGGTGGAGTATGACGGTGAGGTAATGGAGCATGGCATATCATTAAACACGATATTCCGCGACGCAAACGACGAGACAGGACTGAGATTCGGAGTGGAGGCGACAATGGTTGAAGAGGGACTTAACCTCCACTTCCTGCGCAACCAGCCAATCATCGCCTACGAAAAGTTCAGGTTCAAGAAGGACAACTATATTCTTCTTGACCGCCGTAACCGTGTGTTTGCCGACATAGACCTGCAAGCTGACAACGGTACCGGCATACAGCTATACAGCACAAGCAGTGAGGAAAATGCGGAATACCAACAAGACATCACCCTGTCCGTGACCAATCTGAACATCGGCAGGCTGCTCTCTACCATACCATACGCCCCAAAGACCGAGGGAACACTTGACGGAGACTTACACTTTGTGCAAGAGGCTGACCAGTCTTTCTCCATCTCTTCCAGCATAAACACACGCAACCTTGTGTATGAAAACTGCCCTATCGGCAACCTCGGGACGGAACTTGTGTATATGCCTAACACCGACGGGGCGCACTATATCGACGGAACGATGTCACTTGACGGCAACGAAATAGGCACGATAAAGGGCTCTTACAACTTCGATACCTCCGACATCAACGCCGACATGGCTTTCTATAAGTTCCCGATGCAGATAGCCAACGGCTTCATTCCCGACCAGATTATCGGCCTTGAAGGTTACGCCGAGGGTTTGCTTGCCATCCACGGCACCACCCAGTCGCCGCAAGTCAACGGGGAACTGTTCCTTGAATCGGCCAGTCTGATAAGCGTACCTTACGGCACAAAGATGCGTTTTGACGATGACCCGATACGCATTGTAGATTCAAAACTGTTGTTCGAGAACTTCCAGATGTACGCCAACAACAACCAGCCGCTTACCTCTTACGGCTCGCTTGACTTCTCCGACCCGTCCCACATGAAGCTGGATTTACTTATGAAGGCGGAAAACTTCCTGCTCATCGACTCAAAGGAGACGAAGCGTTCAGAGGCATACGGAAAGGCATACGTCAACTTCCTCGCCTCAATGAAGGGCGAATTGGACAAGCTGAAGGTGCGCGGCAAGATTGATGTGCTGCCTACCACCAACATATTCTACATCCTTCGCGACTCTCCCCTGTCCAATGACAACCGCATGAAGGAGCTTGTCAAGTTCACAGACCTGCATTCCGGAGAAGCGACTGAGACTATACGGCCTTCCGTTGACGGACTGGACATCAGCATGAACATCAACGTCAAGAACGGTTCCCACGTCAAATGCTGGCTGAATGACGCACGGACCAACTACCTCGACATCATCGGCGAGGGAGACCTCAGGTGGAGATACCTCAACGATGAAATGTCAATGACGGGACGCTACACCATATCCGAGGGTGAGATAAAGTACTCCCTGCCGGTCATTCCGCTTAAGACTTTCGTCATATCAAACGGCAGTTACATAGAGTTTGCCGGCGACATCATGAACCCGAAGCTGAACATTACGGCCAAGGAGACAAAGAAGGCCTCGGCCAATGTCAACGGAACAAACAGGATGGTGACATTCAACACCGGCGTGGTACTCACCAAAACGCTCAACGACATGGGCTTGGAGTTCATCATAGAAGCCCCGGAAGACAATGCAATCACCGACGAGCTGAACATGAAATCGAAGGAAGAGCGCGGCAAACTTGCCGTCACCATGCTTACCACCGGTATGTACCTGTCCGACGGAAACACCTCATCCTTCTCCATGAACTCCGCCCTCAACTCGTTCCTGCAATCGGAAATAAGCAGCATAGCAGGCTCGGCGTTGAAGACACTCGACCTCTCTTTCGGCATGGACAACTCCACCGAGGAAGACGGAACCATACATACCGATTACAGTTTCAAGTTTGCAAAGCGGTTCTGGAACAACCGTCTGTCCATCTCCGTGGGCGGAAAAATCTCAACAGGGCCTGACGTTTCCGGGCAGAACAAGTCTTTCTTTGACAACGTTGAGATGCAATACCGCCTGTCAGACGTGTCAAACAAGTACATGAACCTGTTTTACAACCGTTCCGTCTATGACTTCCTTGAAGGCTATGTAGGCCAGTATGGCGGAGGTTTCCTGTGGAAGAAAAAGATACAAAACCTAAGGGAAATCTTCAAATCCACGCCACAAACGCCGCCGGCACAGCGTATGTCCGTTCCAAAAGAAAAGACAGACTCCGTTAAGAACACACATTGACCATACCGCAAAACGACAATGAACACATCATCAACACATACAACGCACCACGCTGTCGGGCATAAGATTTGCCTTGTCACGCTTCTTATATTAGCGGTTACAGCCCTCAACAGCTGTTCCACCACGTCCTCACTTGAAGACGGTGAACAACTATACACGGGGCTGTTGCCTACCCAATACACCAACTACGAGCCGTCCTCACACCAGAGCATGACGCAGGAAGAGGTGGAGGCGGCGCTCGCCACCGCCCCTAACGGCGCGCTTTTCGGCTCCAGCTACCACCGCACGCCGTTTCCTTACGGGCTGTGGATATGGAACGCGTGCGCCAACAGCAGCGGAGTCATAAAGAAATGGCTCAAAAGCACATTCGGCAAAGCACCGGTATTGATGAGCAATGTCAACCCAACCCTGCGCTCTTCCATTGCCAAGAGCGTCCTGCAAAACAACGGTTACTTCAACGGCAACGTGACATTCGACACTACCGAGGGGAAGCCGAAGACCACAAAAACGGACACAGTGCCGCGTCCGCGCACGGCAAAGATACAATACCACGTGGATTTCGGAAGGCTATACACCCTCGACACCATCAGTTACACCAACTATCCGGAGCACATCGACTCCGTAATCAGCGCCCGCAAGTCGGACATACTCTTCACAAACGCGCCATTCTCCATATCAAACCTCGACGCGGAACGCACAAGGATATACGAATTGCTGCGCAACAACGGCTATTACTTCTATCAAAAGCCATACACAACATTCCTTGCCGACACCATCGCCGTGCCGGGAAAGGTGCAGTTGCAGGTACACATGCACGACTCACTGCCAAGCATCGCCACGCACAAATGGATCATTGGCAACACGGAGATGCAGATAAAAAGGTCGGTAATGGAGTCACAGACTGACAGCATCAGGCGGCGTTTCCTCACAATCCGCTTCTCCGGCAAGAAGCCGCCGTTGCGTCCTCGCGTCATCTTCGCCGCCACCAAGATACGCCCGGGAGCACTGTTCTCGGAAGACCTGTATGAAGAATCCGTTAACAACCTAAGTTCTTTGGGCATATTCTCCAACGTTGACATCACCTTTACGCCCCGCTACAATCCCGACGGGACAGTAAAGGAAGTGGCTGACAGCATCGTGCAGAAATACGGTGCACAGCGGGCGGGAGCGGGAATACTGGACATGAGCATCAACACCGTGCTCGACAAACCATACGATGTCAGCCTGACGGCAATGGGAAAGGGCAAGACAAACGGCAGGATAGGCCCCGGACTGACCCTCGGCTTGTCCAAGCGCAACGCCTTCCGCGGCGGCGAATTGCTGTCGGCGGAGCTTGGAGCCAGCTATGAATTTCAAACCGGAGGCAGCAGTACCGCCGGCAGCAGCTATGACTTCACGGCCTCCGTGTCACTGTCACTGCCCCGCCTGCTCGCCCCGAACTTCATGCTTCCCAAGCGGAGGAGATGGTACACCACGCCGTCAACAACCATCAATCTCGCGGGAGAAAGCATCAGGCGCGCCGGTTTCTTCAACAGAAACATCCTGTCCTTCGACTACACCTATACCTTCCAGCCTTCCGTTACGTCGCTGCATCAGTTCACTCCCTTCTCGCTAATATACGGCAAGACAACGGGACAGACGCTGGAATACCTCGACAAACTGGCGGAGTCCATCACATCACTCGTGGCCACAAAGGACGAGCTGACACCCAGAATGCGGTACAAATACACCTACACATCGCCGCAAACCACGCCGAACCCCATATATTGGGAGACATCCGTCACCGAGGCAGGCAACATTATCAACTTTGCCAACATGGTATTGGGCAAGAAATGGAATGAGAAAGACAAGAAACTGCTGTACACACCGTACTCGCAGTTCTTCAAAATAGAGACGGAACTGCGCAAGACATGGAACCTGCAAGGCAAAAACAGTTTCGTGGCGCACTTCTTCGGAGGCATCATTTTCAGCTACGGCAACTCGTCCAACCTGCCCTACGCCGAGCAGTTCTTTGTGGGAGGAGCCAACGACCTGCGCGGATTCAGTATGCACAGCATAGGTCCCGGCAACGTGCATTTTGACGACAAGGACCTTGGCTATATGTACCACAACGGCGACATGAAACTTGTCCTCAACCTTGAATACCGCCCCCACCTGTTCGGCTCGCTCTACGGCGCACTGTTCCTTGATGCCGGAAACGTGTGGTACACCAGCAGGCAACGCCGGGACGCCATAAACTCCATGCGCGACATAATGGCAAGTGCCGGCGACACCACTATCCCCGCCGACTTCGGTTCCACGCACAAAGCCGACTTGGGAATAGACATAGGCTGCGGACTGCGCTACGACCTCGACTTCTTCGTGCTGCGCCTTGACTGGGGACTTGCCATACACGCGCCATACGACACCGGCAAATCGGGGTTCTTCAACATAAAGAAGTTCAAGGACGCGCAATGTCTCAACTTCGCAATCGGCTACCCCTTCTGACGCGTGGACGTAAACACCAATGCGCAACCGGACGCACCTTGGTGCGTCCGGCAAAAGAAATACCCTATAAATGAAAAGCCGTTTGGAGGCCATCAGCTTCCAAACGGCTTTTCTGTATATGGTGATATTGATTCCGCCTTATTTTTGTCCCCCCACCATTCTGCGGACGATTCGGGCGGCGTTCCTTCCGCATTTTCTCATACTTCGCATACTGTTCTTCCGTCAGTACCTTCTTTATCTTGGCCGTCATTTCCTCCCGGCGCTTCTGCATCTGCTCCCTTGTCGGGCGTTCACCCTGCTGTTGCGGTCTCATCTCACTGAAAATCTCCTTCATCTGCGCCACCTGCTCGTCAGAAAGACTAAGCTCCGTCTTCATCCTCTCCATCATTCCGCCACGCCGGTCTCTGCCGTCACGCTGCGGATTCTGCGCCATACAGGCAGACGAACCAAGGACAAGCACTGCCACCAAACTTAAAATCTGCTTTTTCATAATCATTGTTTTTTATTGGGTTATATAATGTTTGATGCAGAAAAGGGCGAAAAGTTTATCCTGACATCATTTTTATTCTGCCGGCAACATATATTTAACAAGGACGACATATTTGTTTAACCGCACGCAATCATGCGACAATTTCGCGTTCCTTTCATTACAAATACGATTGCCATCCGCATTGTAGAGACGATGTACCACATCGTCTCCATTACCGCATCATAACGCTTTCTTTTTTGAGACGATGTAATACATCGTCTCTACGGCCGCGGATAATAAAAGCCATCATAGCCATCAAAGATTATACAAGCCACGACTAAAATAACGCAAAGAAACACAGGCTTTTGCAATCAGCACCTGATTACCGCGTAATCAGCACCACTTTACCATGCAATCAGGTGCTGATTACAGTGTGATCAGCACCTGATTGCAACAAGACCATTATCAGACGGCGGAGAACCACAAACGGACGGGAAAACGTTTCATTATCATTCGCCACCATATCCTACACTGCAAAAGCCGCGCAAATGATACATACGAACAAGTTTATGGCATAAAAACGATACTTGGATGCAAGAAAAAATGGTTAATTTTGCAGTGGATTACCTGCGTAACCCATATTTCGCGTCATGCGACAAGTCAAACCTAAACTAAATAAACGAATGAAACGAAGAAAAAACTTGGTATCGTGCGTCATCGCACTGAGCGCAACGCTCACCGCTTTCACACCGCAGCAGGCATCAGCAGCCATAGAGGTAGGCAGCCGATCAACCACCATAGGCACGGGCAACCCGTACCTCCCGCTTTGGGAACACCTGCCCGACGGCGAGCCGCGCGTGTTTGAGGACCCCGACAACCCCGGCAAATACCGCGCCTACATCATCGGCTCCCACGACGTACGCTTCAAGAGTTACTGCGGCGCCGACATACGTATGTGGTCCGCTCCGGTAGAGGACCTGACAGACTGGCGTGATGACGGCCCCATCTTCACTTACAACATACAGGGACAGTGGGATGTGATGTACGCTCCGGACTTGGTGGAAATCAAGGGCAAGGACGGCAAGAAGGTATATTATCTCTTCCCCCACAGCCGCGGACACCGCCGCGAAGCCATGGTGTGCAAGGGCAACCGCCCTGACGGTCCGTTCACTCCCGTGAACCTTAACGAGGACGGAACGCAGACGCTGCCGGGCAGCATACTGGGCTTTGACCCGTCAATCTTCGTGGAGGAGATAACCGATCCTAAGGATGCCGACTACGAAACCGGTTTCAGGGCATACGGATTCTGGGGTTTCCAGCGCTCGTCAGCCGCACAGTTGGACCAGAACACCATGTGGTCGGTAAGACCCGGCACGGACATCATACCCTATTTCGTGCCCGCAAGCACCCGCGAGGGACAGATAAAAGACCCCGAGGGTACCACCTACCCTGCCCTGTACAAGGAGCAGAACCCGCTTGACTTCAACTTCTTCGAGGCTTCATCCATCCGTAAGGTGGGCAACAAGTACATCATGATATTCTCCGGCTACTCCGGACCGGAATACGGTTTGGGCAACACCAACTCCACTCTGCGCTACGCATACGGCGACTCTCCGCTGGGACCGTGGCGCAGCGGCGGCGTGCTTGTGGATTCACGCGGCGTCGTTCCCAACCATGACGGCACAAAACTGCAAGGCACCAACGCCGCCCACAACACCCACGGCTCGCTGCAAGAGATTAACGGACAGTGGTATGTGTTCTATCACCGCCCGCCGAGAGGCTTCGGTTACGCCCGGCAGGCTATGGTGGCGCCGGTCACCATCAAGTGGGACAAGAAGCCGGTGGCCAACGGCGGCAAGGTAACCATCAACGGTTACGACCCGTACAGCAAGGGTAACGTGTGGACGGCAAAGGCCGGCAACGGAGACGAATACACCGGAGCGGAGGTCACATCCGAAGGATTCCAGATATACGGAATGGACCCTTACAAGTATTATTCCGCCGGTTACGCCTGCTATCTGTCAAACATCGGCAGCCAACAGGACTCTTGGGACATCTGGCAGAACAGCATGCCGATAAACGTACAGGGCGGAGACGTGATAGGATACAAGTACTTCGGCTTCGGAGGACTGGCCAAAGCGGAAAAGGGACTGAAACCGTTTGCGGGAACAAAGGCCGGCAACCAAACCGCCTTTAACCTCTTCCTCATCCCTGAGACATCAGCATCGTTCAAGGTAAGCGTATGGCTTGACGGGCCGTATGACAACAAGACATGGAACGGAAAGAAGATAGGCGAGATAACAGTGCCGGCAAATTCCGCAAGGAAAGTGACCAAATTCACAGTGGATGTGGCCAAGGCAGTTGACAAACTCGACCGTAAGCACGCCATATTCCTTGTTGCCGAGGGCGGAAACGGCCAGAGACTGTGCACGCTTCAGGGTCTCGGGTTCAGTTCAAAGGACGTTACCATAGAATATCCGGCCGTTCCCGAGATAGCCATCACGGTCAACGGACAGAATGTGTCACTGCCCGACGTACCAGTAAGGTCAAGCAACGCCAACGGAATCACAGGCTACGACCAGTACGAGGCGTCCTTCACCATGCCGGCAGACATGACCGGCACTCCTACCGTTGCAGCCACATCAAGCGACCCAAGCGTGAAGATTGACATCATTCAGCCTACAAAAGAAAGCCGAAAAGGCATTGTACAGTTCACATACAAAGGCGTTGCCAAGACCTATACCGTGCAACTCACGAGATAAGATGTAAACCGATTGTCAGGAAGAAACAATGAAGAAACTTCCTGACAACAAACTACTACTTACAACAATGAGACAACTACTGATTACATTCGCCCTGATGTTGGCCGCCAACATGAACGCCGCCGGCGAGACAATCATGCGCATTGACGCTGCGGAACGCCACCAGCGCATCACGGGATTCGGCGGTTTCGTTTGCAGTCCGCAATTCGGTTACAATCACATGAGTACCGAGGAAATAAACAAAGTGTGGGGAAAGAACAGCGTTCTGGGCTGCAATATCGCACGACTTTACCTCCCCGTCGGCAAGAACTCATGGAGTTCGTCCCTGCCTACGGCCCGACTGCTCAAGCAGATGGGACTTACCGTCTTCGCAAGTCCATGGGGACAGCCGGCAGAATGGAAGACTAACAATTCCAGTAACGCCGTGGAAGGCGACGAAGTTGGTTACCTTAAAGAGGAGAACTACGCCGACTATGCGCAGTATCTGAACGACTATGTTGATTATCTGGCCGACAACGGAGTGGCCTTGGATGCCATCTCCATGCAGAACGAGCCGGATATGCGCTGCACCTACGCCGGCTGCATCTGGACACCGGCGCAGGTCGCCGCTTTCGTCAAGGCATACGGAGCCGGCATACACTGCCCGTTCATCGCGGCGGAGTCCGTCGGTTTCTCCGACAGTTACGCCAATGCGCTGGCCGCCAACGATGTAATAGGCAATTTCAGCATATACGGCGCACACCAATACGGAGGCATCCAGAGCGCGTTCAAGAAACTGGCGGATAAGGGAAAGGAGATATGGATGACCGAATACCTTATCAACTGGAACGAGAACAGCAACGCAAGCCCACGCAACTTCAACTGGGACACCGACGGCTTTGACTTCGCCGAGGCCGTAAACCGCTGTATGCTCAACGATGTCAACGCATGGGTTCACTACGCAACCAAGCGCTTCTACGGCATGATAGGCGACGGTCAGTACGGAACCACCAACGGTTCCATCACCAAACGGGGGTATGTGCTGGGACAGTTCGCCAAGTTCGTCACGGGATATACACGCATCGGCCACACATTCACAGGCGGAAACTCCATGACGGGCTCCGCTTACCTGTCACAGTCGGGCGACACCGTGGCGGCGGTAATAATCAACAGCGGCAGCACTGCGTGCCAACTTAAGCTCGACCTGCCCTTCTACACACAGAAAGGAAGGCTTGTCACCACCGGCAGGACGCAGAACATGAGGCAGACAGCCATCACCGTTGACGCGGAAACATTCCGCCCCACCACCACAATCCCCGCCAAGAGCGTGTGCACGGTGCTGTTCTTCAAGAGTGCGGAGCGGCCGGTTTCCGACATGACAGGGCAAACCGTACACTACGACATGATAGAAAACCAGAAACGCTCGTCAGCCTCCTTCGGCACGGCCTACCGCCTGAGCGGAGCCACTGTCACCTTTGACCACAGCCACCCGATAATCAGCGGCAACACAACCGCAAGCAACGGGCAGCTCAACCTCAACGGGGACTACGACAGACTGGTAATGCACGTGAACAGCGTATCATCCACCATGAACCTCAACACCTCGAACACAACACTATATTATGTCAACGGCAGCGGCAAGGTGTCGTCCTACAACTACGGCACTGTGGATTTCTCCGCGGCGCAAGACTTTGACATTGTGTTTGACATCTCAAGGAAAACGCTGACAGACGGATGCCGTGCGCTGTTGGGAATAACCAACAACAACTGGAGTTCCGTACTGACAATAAACTTCGGCGACGTGTATCTGCAAAGCGGCAACGGCCACGGTTTCAGGTTCAGCGGCACTTTCTCGCGGCACGACAGCAACTTCATGGACTGTCTGGAGGATGCCGACTGCGCTTGGATGGACCTGACAGCCGTCAAGGAACTGACCTCCGACGGCTTGGCAATGGACGCCTGCAAGAACGCCAACTGCCTGCTGTTGGCTGACGCCGACGCCGGTCTCACAACCGCCAACACAGTGCTTGGCGACCAATGCCGTCTCCTGAAACTCACCGCCGAGGGCGGAACGTTCCACTCTCCGAAAGAGTTTACGGCCACGGAAGCACAATTCTCCGTCAGCGTCAACGGCGCGCGGATGGTTGTCATGCCCTTTGAGGCCGGCATACCGCAGGGAGCGGCAGTCTATACGCTGCAATCTTCCGGCGCAAGCGTAACGCCATCGCCCGTTACGACAGGCACCATCGCCGTCGGACAACCGGTATTGGTAATGGCGCAGGGAACGGTAACGTTCCACGGCAGCGGCACTGTCAGCACACCGGCCAAGGTGGGTAACGACGAGTTCGCCGGCACATACGAGTCTGTAATGTCATGCGCCGGCGACTACCTGCTGGCAAACCACAACGGCCAGTGGGGCTTTGAACGCCGTGAGACGGACGGGACACTGCCGGCATTTGACGCACGTTACGTGCCCGCAGCGTCTGTAACGGACGCCTTTATCCCCATTACAGGCGTAACAGCGGTGCAGACGGTAGAGGCGGATGGCGCTAACGGACAAGGCAACACCACCTTCACCCCGGACGGCCGCAGAGCCATGAAGGGCGAGAAAGGCCTGATGATAAGAGGAAGAAAAGCGTTCCTGAAATAGAAGCGCACAACAGTTCCGCGGTCTCCCGGAACCATACGATTCAGCTTCTGACATGAAGCGGAAAACAAAAGGGTGCTGATTACACTGCAATCAGGTGCTAATTGCAGTGTAATCAGCACCCTTTTACCATGTAATCAGCACCCTTTTGCGAGTGTCTCAAAACTCAGTCTTTCTGTCACCGGCTTTTTGCCTCACGGTCTTTTATTATCGGCGCCAGATTTTCCAAAGCCCATTGCAGCACGGGCTTGCAGGCATTCATGAACGATATGCCCCTTTCCGTCATGCTGTATTCCACGCGTGGCGGCACTTCCGGGTAGATGGTGCGGACAATAAAGCCGTCTGTCTCAAGCGTCCGCAGCGTCTTGGTCAGCACTTTCTGCGATATGTCGGGTATCGCTTTCTGCAATGTGGAGAACCGCACGGCGGTATTATTCTGCGTAAGCGTGTGCATCACGAGCAGTGACCACTTGTCGCCGATTCTCGCCAACACATTGCGTATCGGGCAGTTGGGAAACATTATGTCCTGAGTTATGACTGGGTTGGGCATACGGTTTGTAATTATTGTTTTATGAGATGAATGTGCGTCAAGAAGGGGTTATACGGGAATTATGGCTATGTCGTGTAGTTATCGGGAGTTAACGGACAAGACATAGGAGTTTAGTGACGTTTGTAGGGACGCACCTTGGTGCGTCCGCAGCATCGCACAACGTAGCGGACGCACCAAGGTGCGTCCCTACATTTGTCCGTTAACTTCATGCGCATCAGCCGCATAAATTCCCTTCACTTCCGATAACTTCCATATTCAGATGACAGCATCCTCTGCCACCGACTGCTCCAGTGAGCCGTCTTTGGCCTGTATGCAGATATAGACGAGAGGCTCTTTGCCCGTGTTGCGGTTGCAGCGGCTTACTGATGGCGCGATGCGCACGATGCTGCCGGCTTCCACTTCCACGTCTTCCCCGTCCAGCGTGAATACACCTTGGCCGCTTATCACGATGTAAAGCTCCTCGTTCTGCTTGTGTTTGTGGAAGAAGGGCACGGCCTGTCCCTCCGCTAACGAGCCGAAAGACACCTCCATTGACGTTGTGCCCATTACTTCCTTTACAAACGCCTTGCCTTCAAAAGCGGCTGGATTACCTACCGTGGCAACGCTGTAACCGTTACCGTTCCTTTTCAATTCGATTTGATTCATAGTTCTTGTCTTTTATGTTATTAATCCGAGTGCAAAGGTACTATGAATCAGTGTATTGTGCAAGAACGTACCTTCCGGTCGGCAAGTTACCCGTTGGTAATCATTGCTGGCAATCAGGCGTTTATGTTTTTGCCGTTTATGAAAGTTTTGCATTTTATCAACACGTGCCTGCCTGACTGCATGGTGGTGGCGAAGAAATAGTCGTCCCCGCCCTCTTTCAGCCGCAGCCGTTTGCGTAGTTCCGCCACTGTGGAGGGGAAGTTGCGTATGGTGATGTTGCCCTTGCCGCAACCGTGCAGCAGTGTTTTCAGCGAGCTCTTGGAGAAGTCGCCGGTCTCCATGATGCGGAATATCCGTGCCGGTGGCCTGACGAATAAGTCCTCCGCCTGCGATTCGGTGTCACAGACGTAGAGGTTGCTCATGGGGTGCAGTTTGCTGAGCCTGTATTCGGCGGCGAAAGCGTCCTGCACACCCGCTTTCAGTATGCTGGCGTTAGGCTCAAACAGCAGTTTTCCCGCAAGCGGCGTGTCGGGAGAGAGTATGCTTACCGCCGTGTTGCTGCCGTAAACACAGGAGAAAGGCTTGTCGGTTGTTCCGAGATTTACGCAGTGGCAGGTTGTGGCGGCAGTGTCGTTTGATGCCGACAAGACGCAGAGCAGTTCCTTGCATTCGCCTTTCACGCTTACAACGTGTATCTCACGGACGTTGGTCAGTGTGCGCAGAGCCTGCGTTATGTCGAGCATGGGTGACAGTTTGATTATGGCATAGCGTGACTTTGCGAGTATCTTGTGCTGCAAGGCGCCGATGTCGGGTGTGCAGTCTTCTATCGCCACGGTCTTCCTGCCGGCGGTGTTGCGGCGTGCCGGGTCGGCATAAATTATGTCCGCACGGTCAAGGTTGCCTACGTATGCGGTGCTGTCGGTGTTTACCGTCGTCACGTTGTTCAGTCCGAGGAGGCGCATATTGTGGCCGGCCGTGCGGCAAAGTTCTTCCTGTCTCTCCACATAGACGGCTGTTCGGAAACCACGTGCCATATAGCTGAAATCCACTCCGAAGCCGCCTGTGAGGTCAACGAACACTCCGGGCTCTTGTCCCTGCATCAAACGTTGTACCGTCTCCTGCTTGTATCGTGCGGTGGACTCGCTTGAGCACTGCTCCATGGAGAGGCGGGGAGGAAACCAAAGCCCGTCGGTGGCGGCCCATTCCGGCAGTTTCTTCTTTGCCAGTTGGTAGCCCTCTATCTGGCGCAGGCACCAAAGCGGGTCAACGCCTTCCGGCGTTTTCTTCAATGCCAGAGTGCGTATGTCCGCCTCGCGGTTACGGAGTATGTATTGTTCGTTTGTCATGTGTGTGGCATGATGTGGAGATTAGACCCTGAAATGTGGGCTTTATATTATAGGATAGGGTGTGTTAGTGCGGCGAACCCCGAAGGGGTGACATAACACAGCCCGGTGCGTAAGCGCTGGGTATTGTGTCATTGGGCGAACAAAACTATTGGCACCCCGAAGCCGGTAGGCGAGAAGCCCGGAGGGCGACGAGGGGTGTTGACACCCTTTTCGCTTTTTATTATGTAACCGTTCTTATGCTCTCATTTTCGTTTTAATTTACACCCCTCGTCATGCTTCGCATTCCTCGCCTGCCGGCTACGGGGTGCCAATACTGTTTTCGCGTACCCATCGTAACACAGGGCTCACGCCCTGTGCTGTGTTATTTCACCCCTTCGGGGTTCATCGTCAGGCCGCAGTATTATGATGCTTACCTTATTCCCTCGCAAAAGGGTGCTGTTTATACGGTGAAAGGGTGCTGATTACATTGTAAAAGGGCCTCTTTTGCAATGTAATCAGCACCCTTTTACTTCGCGCTTGTTTGCGGATAAGCGAGTGATGAATGTAACATTTTGTGCCTTAGCGTATTAAAGCCTGTTGTGTGATATGCCTTGTTGCCGTTCTTACCGCTGCATCCCGCCGCCCTTACGCAAGGTCAACCAGACAGGAGTCCAGCTCTTTGGTGATGGCTTCCTTGTCAAGTTTCTGCCCGATGAAGACGAGTTTCTGCATACGGTCGCCGTATTGGTCGTCCCAGTCGCGGTTAACGCCGGGGTTGTCGATACGGAACTGCCGCAGTTCTTCTTCCGGCATGGTGGCATACCACTGTCCGGCGTTCTGCAACTTCACCTGACGGCCGGCCTGTTCGAATATATAGCATAGCTGCGGCTGATCCACAAACCAGCACAATCCTTTGGCGCGGATGATGTTTTTCGGCCACCGGCGGGCGAGGAAATCATCGAAAAGGGTTATGTCAAACGGCTTGCGGGCGTAGTAAACGAAGGTGCCTATGCCGTATTCCTCGGCTTCTCCCTCGCCATGATGGTGGTGATGATGGTGTCCGCAGGTGCATTCTCCGCCGTGATGGTGGTGGCAGTGCTCCTCATGCTCTTCCTCGTCATGGTGATGGTGATGGTGTCCGTGCTCCTCTTCCTCGTCCCCGTGATGCTGTTCAATCTCCTTTATCCATGCGGCGGATGTCGCTACGGAGTCGAAGTCGAACATTCCGGTGCCGAGTATCTTGTCGAACTCCACGTTACCGTAGTCACATTCTATGATTTCAGCCTTTGGTTGCAGCGTATGTACCACCTCACGGACGTATTGCAGCTCCTCCGGCGTTACCTCGGAGGCCTTGTTGAGCAGCACGATGTTGCAGAACTCTATCTGCTGTATGACAAGGTTCTCTATGTCTTCCTCTTCTATCTTGCTGCCGATGAGGCTCTTGCCGCAGGCGAACTCGTCTTTCATGCGGAGGGCGTCAACCACGGTTACGATACAGTCGAGCCTCGGTGTCGTTCCGGTGCAGTACTGTCCGCCCATTGATGGGATGGAACAGATGGTCTGGGCGATGGGTGCCGGTTCGCAGATACCGCTTGCCTCGATGACGATGTAGTCGAAACGTTGCAGCTTTGTGATGTCGTTAATCTGCTCGATGAGGTCCATTTTCAGCGTGCAGCAGATGCAGCCGTTCTGCAGAGCGACGAGAGAATCGTCCTTTTGTCCCACTATTCCGCCTTGCTGTATGAGGTCGGCGTCGATGTTAACCTCGCCTATGTCGTTGACGATGACTGCGAACTTGATGCCTTTCTCGTTGGTGAGAATGCGGTTGAGAAGTGTTGTCTTGCCGCTGCCGAGGTAGCCGGTGAGCAGCAGGACGGGGATTTCCTGCCGTTGACAGGTATTGGGTTGTGTATTCATTTGTATGTTATTAGTTTTACGTCTCTTAGTTTTACGTCGCACGTGCTGTCTATATCGGTCGCGGTGCGGGTGTAGAATATGGTGGAGTTGCTTATGTCTATGTCGTGTATCATGCCTTCCGCGCCTTTCGCCTTGATGCCGGTCTTGGCTCCGTTGCACGTTATGTTGTATATATGTATGTCCTTGAACTCCGGCACCCACTTGGTTCCTGCGGCCGGACCTGTTGTGCCTGACACTGCCTTGTCGGCGTATGAAGTCTCGAATATGATGGCTTCTCCCTTGATGTCAGTCATGTTTATGTTGTAGCAGTATATGTCTCCCGTCTTTCCTCCGCGGCCGGTTGCGCTTTTGAAACGCAGTCCTGTGTCTGTGCCGGAGAAGGTATTGTCGCACACTACGATCCTGTACATACCCGCGCTGAACTCTGAGCCGATGACGAAGCCGCCGTGTCCGTGGAACACGGTGTTGTTGGTTATGAGGATGTCCTCGCATGGTTTGTGCCTGAGTGACTCGTCACCTGTCGCGCCTTTCATGCAGATGCCATCGTCGCCGCAGTCGATGGTGTTGTTGATGATGAGCACACGCTGGCAGGTTCCGATGTCGATAGCGTCGCCGTTCTGTGCGTTCCATGGGCAGCGTACTGTCACTCCGTCAATGATTACGTCCTGACAGTCGTTTGGAGTGAGGTGGAACTTGGGCGAATTTTGCAGTGTTACGCCTTGTACCATTACCCGTTGGCAGTCGGTGAAGCGTATCATGTTGACGCGCATCTTTTCCTGTTGTTCCATGGTGGGGGCTATGTTGCCCTGATGTTTGAGGTTGAAAGGGTACCAAAGGTCGCCCTTTTCCGTCACGGTACCGCCGAGTTCGAGATATTCTCTCCACTCGACATCGCTCTGTTTGCCTCTCTTCACCGCGCGCCAGAACTCTCCGTTGCCGTCGATGATGCCCTTTCCGGTTATCGATATGTCGTGGGCTTTGGAGGCGGTGATGGCGAACACGGCTTTCTTCTCTCCCGCTTTCGTGTGCAGGCTGCGGTCTTCCGTAAGCTGGATGACGGCGTTTTGCGCAAGATGAAGGTCTATACCGGACTTGAGCTTGAACGGAGCCGTGAGCCAGATGCCTGCCGGCACATCCACGTGTCCGCCGCCTTGCCCGGCAAGTGTGTCTATCGCCTTCTGTATTGCGTCCGTGCACAACGTCTGTCCGTCACCGGTTGCGCCGAAATCTGCTATTGATACTCGCCTGTCATTGATGACCGGTGCCTCGGGTTGTTTGAGTTCTATGGGCAGTCCTTGGTAATAACCGGCGTAATCAGCGGCCTGTACGGCCATGATTATTGCGCAGAGAATGATTGTTGATAATGCTTTTCTCATGAGTTTTGTCAGTCAGTGTGTTGCTTGTTGTGATGCAAAGTTACATCAAATACTTCGTTCGGGCAAATAAATTATGCTATTTTCACTTTCTTATGTCTTCCCATTTGGGAGGGGTTACGCCCAAGAGGTGCTTCACGAAGAAGTCATACCGCTTGTGTTCTCCGTAACTTTCCCCCATGGTATGCCGCGCTCCGGGTATGACAACCAGCTCAAAATCCTTGTCAGCCTTTATCAGTGCGTTGGCAACCTGCATGGTGGAGGCGGGGTCAACGTTGTCGTCCATCTCCCCGACGACAAGCATCAGCGGTCGGCGCAGCAGGTGTGCGTTCTCCACATTGGAGCTCTCGGCATAGTGTTCGTCAACGGGATAGCCCATCCATTGCTCGTTCCACCATATCTTGTCCATGCGGTTGTCGTGGCATCCGCAGGCACTGTAAGCGCATTTGTAGAACTCCGGGTAGTGGAGTAGGGCGGAGAGGCTTTCCTGTCCGCCTGCCGAACAGCCGTAGATTCCCACCCTGTCCATGTCCATATACGGGTATTTCTCGCCTGCGGCCTTTATCCACGCTATGTGATCGGGTATGCCTGCGTCTCCGAGGTTCTTGTAACAGAAGTTCTCGAAGCTGCGGCTGCGGAATGAAGTGCCGAGTCCATCGACCATGACAACGATGAAGCCAAGTTCTGAGAGCGATGTCATCCACCAGTTGTAAGGCGTGAAACGCTTGGGAACATACTGGTCTCCCGGCCCTTGGTAGATGTATTCTATGACGGGATATTTCCTTGTCGGGTCAAAGTTTGACGGCCGTTGTATCAGTCCGTACATCATGGTCTTGCCGTCACGCCCCGGTGCCGCAAAGGCTTCCGGCGCTTTCCATCCCTCCGCCGTGAGCCTGCTTATGTCCGCCTTGTCAAGTGTCATGAGCACTTTTCCGTCGTCTGCGCTGCGTAACACGGTGACGGGGGCTTTGTCAATGGACGAGTATTGGTCAACAAGATACTTCATGTCATTCGAGAACCATGCCTTATGAGTGCCCTTTTCGGGTGTGAGACACGTCATTCCCTTGCCGTTAAAGCCGATGCGGTAATAGTGTATAAGGTACGGGTCTTCCGTCTTGTTGACACCGTTGGCGGAGAAGTATATCTGTTGTGACTGCTCGTCAACTTTCAGTATCTCCCTTACGTACCACTCACCTTTTGTTATCTGTCTTGCCACACGGCCGTCCTTGCGGTTCAACAGGTAAAGGTGGTTGTAGTTGTCACGTTCGCTGCTCCATATAATCTGCTCCCCGCCTTTCAGGAAATGGCGGAAGATGCGGTTGTAGCACACGTATTTGTCGCTTTTTTCTTCTGCAATGCAGCGCACCGTCCCGTCCTCTGCACTCATTTCAAGCAGGCGATACACCTGATGTCCGCGCTGGTTGTATTCAAAGGTTATCCGCTTTCCGTCCTCCTCCCAGCGGGGACCGTAGATGTCATACTGACGGTTAAACAATGAGATGTCGGGTATAATATTCTTCTTCCCGTCCGCGCTGTATATGCAAGGCACTTTGAAGCGCAGCTCGTCGCCGGGCTTTGCGTATTCCTGTTTGTGGAGTTTTGGTTGCAGTTGGTCAGCCGGTGACGACTCCACATAATATACATAACGCTTTTCAGCAGGGCGTATGCGGCATGAAGCGACGTACCGTCCGTCCGGCGACCATTGTATATAGCTGCTGTAATAGTTTCCCTGTGTCCCGTCAACGGACAGTTGCCGCTCCTCTTTCCCCTCCTTGTCGCGTATGTATATGTTGTCGTTTTTGATGAAAGCGAGCCACTTGCCGTCAGGAGAAGGTACGGGGGCGTTGCCTTTCTCGTCATCCACCTCCATCCAGTGGCGCGTGCCCGGACGCGGCTGCCTGTCTCTTTCCTCTTTCAGTCTGGCGTCTATCTTGCCCTTGTCCGTCTCCACCGTTTCTTGCAGTCTGTCCGCGTCAACCGTGACAAGCACGTCGCCGTCAGCGGTGTTTCTTATATACCAGAAGGTGTGCGAGTTCTGTTGCCACCGTGGATTGGCGTTGGTGTAGTAGCAGTTTCTGCCGCTGTACTTCTTCTGCAATGCGTAAGCGCGGTTATAGTCGTCCGCCGTGCCTTGCGCGTGCAGTGCCGTGGCTGATGTAATCAATATCAGAATGAAAGTTGAAAATAGACGCTGCATATTTGGAAAGTTGATGGTTTTGTGTGTGGAAAATAGAAAAATCTCACAACCGTCAGTGTGAACAAGCTTGAGTCTGATACTGATGGCTGTGAGATTCTGATGTTCTTACAATAGGTGTTCTGTCTATGTAGGTTCGCAGTTAACGTGAGCTTGGCGAAGCCGGTGATGCTGCATCTCTGGCAAAAGGGTGCTGTTCACCTTGTAATCAGGTGCAAATCACGCTGTAATCAGGTGCTGTTTACAAGGTAATCAGGTGCAAATTACATTCGCTTTTCTTTACCGTTGATAGCCAAAGAGTTATAAACAGGCTTGCAGACACTTCCCGAACCCGCGCTAATTGTTGCGTGCCACATGACTTACGCCTTTGCCTCTTTCTTCGTGGCTGTCTTCTTTGCCGGTTTTGCTTCCAGCTTGGAGAGTCTTGTTTGCAGGCGTTGTATCTCCTTGTTCTTCGCCTCTATCTCCTTACCTTGGTTGGTAATGGTGGTAAGCATGTTCTCCAGTTCCTCATTCTCTATGCCTCCGTAGATTGAGCGCACGCGGCTTATGAAGTCGCCGAGGATGTTCATGTAGTTGGTGAAAGCGTCGAACGGCCCGTCGTAGATGCCGCGGTCTATGCCGTTGTTGCTCGGCTTGGTTGTCATAAACCTGAAATTGTTTGACGCCTGCAAGTAGTCCCAGTCTTGGAGGAGGCGCGGGTCTTTCGCTATCAGCAGCCTGTCGGCAACGCTGTACAGTTTGTTGAACGCCTCGCGCTGCATCTGGTTGCCGAGCCATACGGAGCAGTCGCGCTCCTCATCCACCCATGACAAGGTGTCGGGCACGTCTATCGCGCCTACGCTCGGGTACTTGTCCACAACCTCGCCCGGTGTCAGGAACTCCAGTCCCGCAGCCTTGGCGCAGACAGGAAGTGCCTTTATGAATTCAAGAATGTTGCTTGACAGCGGTTGCGCTATGCCGAGGGCTGACAGCTCCATGAATATGTTTACCACCTGTTCGCTTTCGGGGCATGAGGCAAGGTTGTTGATGTAGGTGTCGGCAAACAGTGGGTATCCGGACCATGAAGTGTCGCTGAAGCGCAGTGATATGTCGTCGGAAGCGCTCACGTCACGCAGCAACAGTTTCAGCCCCGGAGCCATATTGCAGTTGTAAACGAAGTGCGGCGACTTCCAACCCAATACCTGTTTCGCGCCTTCTGTCAGCATGCCCTTATAGCCTAAGGCGGCAACTTGTGCGCCGATTTCGTCGGTGTATATCAGCGAGGAGTTGCGCATCACGGTAGGACGCTTGCCGAAATTCTGCTCTATCTTGTCTGACATCTTCTCTATGTCGCGCTTGAAACTCTCCTCGTTGGCCAGGCCCGCAAGGCCGTGTGAGTACGGTTCGGTGAGAAATTCCACGCATCCCGTCTCGTTGAGTTCCTGCAACTTCTCTATTACCTGCGGGGCGTGCAGCTCCAGTTGCTCCATGCCGACACCGGAAAGGGAGAACGCCACGCGGAAATAGTCCCCGTGCTGCTGTATCATCTCTTGCAGAGTGTTGAGCGCAGGCATATAGGAATGCTCGGTTATGTAGTTGATGCTGCGCTCGTTCTCGTAGTCATCGTAATAATAATGGTCTGTGCCGATGTCAAAGAAACGGTAACGCTTGAGGTGGATTATCTGGTGAATCTCAAAATATAAGCATATTGTCTTCATAGTTGTTTTGGTATTTTGTCGTTTAGACGTTAGTTTGTTTGGATTACGCCGCGTCATGCGCAGCTTGTCAGTCCGTGGCTTTTTACTTGATATAGTGGGCCAGATACTCCTCGTTGTTGAAATACCCTTGGCCGAGCAGCTGGTCATAACACTGGCGTATGCGCAGCCCGACCTTCTCCCAAGTGATGCCGTCAACCTCCTTCATGCCTTCTTCCGCAAGGTAGTCATGGAGCGCCTGGTTAGTGCATATAGAGTAAATGGCGTCCGCCATGGCGTGAATGTCCCAGTAATCCACTTTCAGCACATTGGTGAGAATCTCTCCGCAGCCTGACTGCTTGGATATGATGGACGGGCAGCCGCATTGCATCGCCTCCAAAGGAGCTATGCCGAAAGGCTCTGATACGGACGGCATGACGAAGACGTCGGAGTTCTTGTAGCACTCATACACCTGCCTGCCGCGCTGGAAACCGGGGAAGTGGCACTTGTCGGCTATGCCGTATGCCGCCGCCAGCTCTATCATGGCGGCCATCATGTCGCCGGAGCCTGCAAAGCAGAACCTGATGTTCTGTGTGCGTTGGAGTACCAGTTTCGCCGCTTCTATGAAGTACTCGGGACCTTTCTGCATGGTGATGCGTCCGAGATAGGTGACCACTTTCTCGTTGGGAATCTTGTGCGGCTGGATGTTGCGGTACTCTTCCGACAGCGGATACACCGCATTGTGCATGGCCACGCACTTGCGCGGATCCTGATGATACTGGTTTATCACCGTCTGTCTTGTCAGTTCCGATACGCACATGATGCAGTCCGCATAGTCCATGCCGTTCTTCTCTATGGAATATACCGTCGGGTTCACCTTGCCGCGTGAGCGGTCAAAGTCCGTCGCATGAACGTGTATGCAGAGCGGTTTGCCGCTGACCATCTTGGCGTGTACCCCGGCAGGATAGGTGAGCCAGTCGTGGGCGTGTATGATGTCAAACTGCTCGGAGCGCGCCAGCACGCCGGCGATGATGGAGAAATTGTTTATCTCGTCGTGCAGGTTGCCAGGATAACCGCCCGCAAAGCCCATGCAGCCAAGGTCGTCCAGCCCCTGCAAATAGTTGAAGTCGGCATATATATGGTCACGGAAACGGTAATAGTCCTCCGCCGTGTGGCCGACAAACCGGTCTTTTATATTGTCATAGTTAACGTCGCGCCATGCAATGGGCACCTGACTCATGTTTATTATTTTCAGGAATTGCTCCTCTTGTCCCACAGGGCGCGGCATACAGAACGTCGTCTCCACGTCACCCTGTATGGACAAACCTTTCGTTATGCCGTATGAAGCGACGGCGAGGCCGCCGTATATTTTAGGAGGGAATTCCCATCCGAACATTAATACTTTCATTATTAGGCTCTTTTTATTGTTTGATGGTTTTTGTTGTAGTACGTGTTTTCCAACGATTCCTACTCCTTGTATTGGTCAATGATTTTCATGGAACGTAACACTTCCGCCACATTCATCGCGAACGCCATGGCTCCACGGCCGTGGAACGGAGGGTTACCGTCGAACAGTTCCGATATGGTGCCGGTGGCATGATACATCATTTCGTCCTCGTAACCCACCATCTGCCGCTGTACGAAGCTCAGCCTCGAGCGCTTGAACACTTTCAGGCTGGCTTCCATATAGAATCCGCCCAGCCATGGCCATGCCGTGCCGTTGTGGTAAGCGTAATCGCGTTTCGTCTGCGGGCCGACGTACATCGGGTTGTAACCGCCGCTCTTCGGCGACAGCGTGCGCAGTCCCTTGGGCGTCAGCAACTCGCGGGTGCAGAAGTCAAGCACACTCTTCTGCTGCGGGGTGTCCAGAGGAGAGTAGTCCAATGCCACGGCGAAAATCATGTTGGGCCTTACGTTCAGATCCACAATGCCATCTTCCACATAGTCCAGCAGATACCCCGCTTCCGTCACGAACATCTTTTGGAAAGATGCCTTTGCCAAAGCGGCACGCTCTTCCATGTCGGTCATGGTGTCCGTGTCCCTTGCCACGCCCGCCAGTTCCGCGCAGAACCTGAGCGCGTTGTACCACAGCGCGTTAATCTCCACCACATATCCCGTACGCGGAACGACGGGCTTTCCTCCCGCCATACTGTTCATCCACGTCATCGGCCGGTCACGACCCTCGGTGTGCAACAGTCCGTTTTCCCTCAGCGTGAGGTTGATATGCCTGCCGCCAAGGATGTATCTCATAATGTCAGCGACAACCTTCCCGTACTCCTTCCGTGCCTGTTCCATACCTGCTTTCTTGGCATACTGCTGTATGGCCCACACAGCCCACAGCACAACGTCCGGCTGCTCTATCTCATGAATATCCACCGTGAGCGGCTTGCCGTCCATGAACTCATAAAGCCCTTTCAGCGCCGTCTGCATCACCGTGTGGAAATACTCCACCTCGTCAATGGCGAGCGTCAGTCCCGGCAGGGAAATAAACGTGTCACGCGCACGCACCTTGAACCACGGATAACCCGCAAGCAGATACCGCTCCCCGTCTTTCTTGAAGTGGAACTGGTGCGCCGCCGCCACAAGCGCGTTGTAGAAGTTGTCGCGCGGCTTGCGCACCTCCACCTCCTGCTCGAACGTCTTTTTCAGCGTGCTCGGCTTCGTCTCCTCCAAAGACGCGGCGAAGACAATCTCGTCACCCTTCTTGCACTGCACCTCAAAATATCCCGGGACGTACAGATCCTCAATGCTTTCATATCCGCGGTCAGCCTCCTTGTAGTATTCCAGCCCCTTATACCAGTCGGGGCGGAACACAAACTCGTTCTTCTTGGAAAGCTGCATATACAGCCTCGGGTAGTTGGAGTACATCGTCGTGCTGATACCCCCGCTCACCTTCTTGTAATCCCGCATGGCCTGAAAGTTCTCGTGCGTCATGCTGTCCGCACGCCTGAACGCGAGGAACGGCCTCAGGCGCAGCGTGACCGGCGAGTGCGCGTCCTCAATGGTGTAACGTATCATCACCCGGTCGTTGTACGTTTGGAAAATAGTCTCCTTGCGCAGCAACACCCCTCCAACCCTGTATATCGTCGTGGGAACCCTGTCGCAGCTGAACTCGCGGATGTACTTGTGCCCGTTGGGGCTGCATACGCCACCTTGGTACAAGTGCAGCCCGAGGTTGAACTCCGCCCCGTGCTGCACCACGGAAACGTCCAGCGACGACAGCAATACATGATTCTCACCGTCAATGCCCGGAACCGGCACAACGAGCAAACCGTGGTATTTGCGCGTGTTGCAATCCACCACGGTACTTGAACTGTAAGCCCCCGACCTGCTGGTGCGCAGCACCTCCTTCCTCAGAGATTCCTGCAAGTTGGTCATAAGAGCCCTCTCAAATTTCAGATAACTCATAGATATTTTGTTTAAGGTTTCTTGTTACATACCGTCCCCCCGCCGTTTCATCTGCGCCTTTTGCCTTTCCCTTTGCGGAAGCCGGGACTTTTTTTTAGATTCAGGTATGACTTTTTTGATTAAAGTCAATTTGTTTGTCTGTTTTGCAAAGGTAAGGATTAGTTTTTGAACCACAAAATTTTTTGCGATGTTTTTTTGTTGAAAACAGGGAAAAAACATTTGTTTTATGGTTTATGCGCACGATTGGGCTGGTTCACGGAAAAGATAGAATCAACTTGTGATTTGTCTTTCATGGTGTCAGACAGGCAAGACTACTGTTTCCGCCAAAGCCTAACCAGATAGACCTTCCAAGTCCCTCTCTCTGTTTCGAAGCATGGAATACAATAAAGATATATTACGAATTGTATATTTAGCATTAGTCTATCACAATGATTATTTAGTGGTTAGCGATGTTATTTTATTTTGTAGTATCACTACTATGTTAAATATTCATGACTTTCTCGACAAATTTGTGAATAAAACGAAAAGATTCTTGCTTGCTATCGATAGTCTCCCCAAAAAGTACTAAATTTACCGCCGATAAAGAAGATTACCAACCGAGCGAATGATGTTATCGGATTCGGTGAACGTATATCGCCGGAATACGCATAAATTATAAGGTATGAAAATTAAGGTACGTATAAAGCATTTAGAAATAAGAAAATGCCAAGGAAAAAGATTTATTGTTTCTGACATAAAAGAAAACGATAAATGTTGTAATTACAATTTATTATGGTCATCTACTTGTAAAATTCTAAATTTGTCTTTATTCTTGTTTGGGAAAAAAGAGATCGTTGAAACAAAATATTTCATTTATATTCATGTTCGGAGAATGTTGTACTATTATCGTAAGTAATAGAAATACTATGTAATTTATATAAGAATAGTATAAGCTACAAGACAATATGCCCACATTCCACCTTTTGATGTAGAGAAAGAACTGGAACAAGGCTATGCTCATTGTGCAGAGTGTAAGGACTTGCAGGAGTTTGCTTTTTAGTATCTTCATGATATTTGGTGGTAGCAAAGGGATTGGGCAATGCTTCCGGCAAACATTCCCATATCTCTTTTGGGAAAGTGTGTTCTTTTTCTTTCCTAAAATGCTTGGCAATAACACCATATCGAACAGTGAGTTTGTCACACTTATCCAAATCGGTCATTAGAGGAAATACTGCTGTGTATCAGAATGGTAAAAGAGTACCGATTGCATAACAAAAGCATGCCGATTACACTGTGAAAAGGTTGCTTTCACAGTGTAATCGGCATGCTTTTACTTTTTACTTTAATACCGTCCTTTTTCTTCCGTTTTTGCTATTCTCTGCCTTGGCATTATGCGAAGCGCAATAATCAGATGTATTGGTTTATCTTATGGAAGGAGTGTATGAAGTCCGTGAGTTTTTGGAACTTCTCTTTTCTTTCCGCGGGCATGGTGCCCTTGTTGACTGATTTTCTGTTGAACTTCATCCAGTTGAGGAGCTGGTGCTCCTCGATGTGGTGTCGTGAGGGACCGCGGCGGTTGGTTTCCACGAATTGCCACGCTTCCTTATATTTTGCGTCCCATTGTTCGTTTCTGTTCATGTCGGTTGTAATTAACAATTAATAATTATAAATTATAAATTGTGCATTATGCGTTTATTCTGTCCATCCTAAGGTGTTCCATCCTGCGGCGTTGCTCCACCGGAGTTGGAAGAGGGTTGTGTTGATGTCGCTGCCGGCGTAGTCGTAGGCGTCGCTTGGGGCTATCATGCTAATGCCGCCGTAGTTGTCGGGGGTGAGGTTGTCACGGAAGAGGGGGAAGTTGATGTTGAGGGCGGTGACCCACGGGTCGGCTGTGCCGTCGGGTGGGGGGAGGTGTCTGGTGACCACGACGTTTTCAAGGTATGGCAGCCACCGGGTGTATTCTTCCGGGCTGAGGTTGAGTTTCATGATGTGTTTCATGTCGTGCAGCACGGGTGTGGATTTTGTGCGGTAGTAGTATATGCAGTGTTTTCTTTCCAGCGTGAGGGGGCGGTCAGTGCGGGGGATGGTCAGGAGGGCTTTTCTTGTGGCTTGGCAGAGGGCTTCCAGCGCGTCTGTCCTTATGGCGGATATGCAGAGCCTGCTTTGCGAGGCGTAGGCGCTGACGATGTTCTTGGCTGCGCTTTGGGTGTCGGCGCACAGGGAGGGGAGCATGGTCTTGTAGTCGGCTCCGTTGCCGGGTGTTTCCGATACGGGGGCTATGATGTACCGGGTGGCGTGGCGGAGTTCGTAGGCTGTTTCCACGGACTGGCAGCAACAGCAGTCGAAGAAGATGTATGTGAAGCGCAGTTTGTTGCCGTTGTGGTCTTTGAGGTTGCTGAATACGGCGGCCATGGAGGGGAGGTTCATCCATTTGGGGGTGGATGTGGCGGGTTTTTCGCCTGCGGCGTCGGTGCCGTAGGCGTGGAGGGTGAGGAGGTTGGTTGCGACGGTGTCTTTCTCTATGATGGGTCCGCTGCCGTGGCCTTCTATTATGGTGGCGTATTCGGTTGAGGGGTAGTGGTCTATTATCCACTGGTAGGCGCTCAGCATGCTGTCGGGGGAGGTGGAGTAGAAGTCACGGGGGTATTCCTTTACTTTTGTCATCTTGCCGCCCAGGATGTGTGCGATGTAGGGGGGCTGGTTGTTGAGGTCGGCGAAGACGAGCAGGCGGCAGTCGTCGGGCATCTGCGTGGAGCCTTCTGTCATCTCGCTGATGTCTGACGAGAGGGATGGGCTGAGGTTGTTGTCGCCGCTGATATAGGCTATGATGGTTCTGCGTCCGGGTGTCATACTGTACTGCTCTTCCGTCATTCCCTGTGGCCCGGCGGTGTCTTCCGAGGCGCAGGCTATGAGGAGGAATATTGGAAGGAGGAGGGGGAGGAGACGTTTCATTGGTTCGTCTTTTTTGTTAAGAATTAAAAGTTAAGAATTAAAAGTTGTGATTACTTTATACGTCCGTGATTTTGTGTAAGTCTATGGGTGTTCTATTGTGTAATCATAGCTTTTAATTTTTAATTCTTAACTTTTAATTATAAATTATTCTGTCATTCGTTCTCTGCCCCGCAATGTGGGCAGATGCCTTTGCGCCTTATGCGTCTGCCGCAGTTGCCGCAGATGTAGCGCCGGCTGAAATGGCGCAGGTATCGTGTTACGGCGAACCAGCAGTACGCCACTAACAGCGGGTAGCCTATGTAATATAATGTGCTTATGGAGAATATGATGTATATCACCGCACAGAATCCTGTAAGTCCGGAGAGGTACAGCACGGCGTCTTCGAAGTTCAGGTGGTGGCGGGTGTCTTCTACGGCTGCTATGCCTATGATGAGCATTGCCCATACGCTGGAGATGAAGATGCTGAGTATGGGTGGCATGGCGAAGGGGTTGAGTGAGGGGTGATAGTAGAAGTGCTGCCAGATGTCTGCCCCGAACATTTGCAGTGAGGCGTAGAAGGTGGCGGATGCCGCTACGGTGATGCAGAGCAGGGTGGGGTAGAAGCTCGGGATGTCGCGGAAATGTACCAACGGTGTCTGGCGGCGTTGCACCAGCCTGATGATGTATGCCACTGTTATGAGGCAGGCGATGATAAGTGCCAGCAGGACGTGGGTGTCGCTGAACATCATTATGAACTGTGAGATGGGGTCGGTGGGCACGACGTTGGGCAGCAGTCCCGACTCCTGTGTCCAGCCGGTCTGTCCTGTCTCTGATACTATCTGTACCCATACGGAGTCGATGCTGTCTTGCGGCAGGACGCGTATGTCGGTGACGGCTATGTGTGTGTCATGCCTTATATGGAAGGTGTCGGTGACGAGTAGTGATATGTGTTCTTCCGGCTGTTGTTCTATCAGCATTATGGAGTCGCTGTGTACGATGAAGTTGTACCCTATGCCGTAATGGCGTGGGGGATAGGGCTGCATGGTGTCGCAGACGGTCAGACTGTCATGTATGGTGCAGGAGTCACTGTCGTCGGACTTGTTGCCGTTGTAGCAGGCGGCAAGCGTTGTTGACAGAAGTGCCGCCGTGAGTATGTAGATCAGTTTTCTCATGTAAGTATCTCCATTTCGCATTTGTTACAGTTGAACCGTAATGTGAATGTCCGGCCTCCCGGGACGAGCCGCAGGGTCAGTGGTTCTTTCCATCGTAAGTTGGCAGGGCGTGATGTATTGTCACGTTTGGCGCAAAGTCCGAGTTCAGCCTTGATGCAGTACCGGCACTGCATGATCAGTGTGTGCCCGTTGCCTGATGTTGATGATTTGCCTGATGTTTCAAAAGCTGTTGCCTTTATGCCCATGCCGTCGTAGAAAGCCTGCGCTTTTTGGTTGGCGGCATTGTAGAGGTAGGGCAGGGGAGCGTTGTCTATGTGTATGCCACTGTTTGCTTTCGTTTCGGCAATGCGGGTGTTTACGCTTTGGCTTGTGAGTGGGGATGTTTCTACGGCCTTTCTCCTTAGTTCCGACAGGAGACTGTTGGAGATGAAGGGGTGCTCTACGTCGCTGATGATGCTGATGTTGCGTGGAGTGTATATCGTGGCTCCCAGCTTTGCAAGTTGTTTCCTTATGTTTTCCTCTTGCGGCTTCATTGCCGTCTGCGGTTCGTAGGGCATCGTGGCGGTGCGTGTATGTCCGTGCTCATCGGTGATGTCCAATATCAGTGAGCCGTCGGTGATGTGCAGCGTCATGTCTATGCTTACCCTGCGGGATGATGAAGGCTTTGAAAGCAGTGTCTCAAAAGCATGGTCGTGGTTGCGGTAGAGCGTGGTTCCGGGCATCAGTCCCTTGGGCATGGACAGCGGATAGAGCCTGTTGCCTTCGGCCTTGTTGACGCGCAAGCCTATGAGTTGCCTGCTTTTGTCGAAGAAGCAAAGCCCGTCGCCGTTGCTGAATGCCGTGGTAGAGGAAACGTTGAATGAATTGCCGCGTATCTCCTTCACCCTGCCGACGTGTTCACCCAATGCCTTCGGGGTGTCTATGGATGCAAGGTGGGCTTGCCTGCCGTCGGCGAAGTATGTGGTGAAGCCTCTGTTGAAACTCTTTTGGATGTTGGGCGTGAAAGTGTATGTGCACCGCCCCATTGAGGCGCGGCGGAACTTCTGCGGATTCCTCTTGCAGATGTCGTTAAGGCGTTCGCTGTATGCCGCCGTGACATTCTTTACGTAGTCCGTGTTTTTCAGGCGGCCTTCTATCTTGAACGACACGGCTCCCGCATCGGCAAGACGCTCCATGTTGTCTATCTGTGCCATGTCCCGCAACGACAGCAGGTGGCGTGAACGTTCTATCTCCTTGCCGTCGGCATCGATAAGGTCGAATGTCATTCGGCAGAATTGTGCGCATTCTCCTCTGTTGGCGGAACGGTTGAAGCATAGCTGGGAGGCGTAGCATTGTCCGCTGTAGCTGACGCACAGTGCTCCGTGTACGAAGACTTCCAGCTCCACCTCAGGCACGGCGCGGTGTATCTCCGCAATCTCTTCAACGCTCAGTTCCCGTGCCAAGACTACTCTTCTCATTCCCAAACTCGCCAGCCACCGCACCTTGTCCGCCGTGCGGTTGTCTGTCTGGGTTGAGGCGTGTATGGTGATGCCGATGTTGTTGTGCCTCAGTTCTTCCAGCAGTCCCATATCTTGCAGCAGTATGGCGTCCGCTCCGGCTTTCTCTATCTGCCTGACAAGTTCCACCGTCTCGTGCATCTCGTTGTCATAGATGACGGTGTTTACCGTTACATACACCTTCGCCCCGAACTGATGGGCGTATCGGCACAATGTGGTGATGTCCTCTATGCTGTTGCCTGCGGCAGCCCGTGCGCCAAACTTGCTGGCACCTATATATACGGCGTCGGCTCCATGGTCTATGGCGCAGATGCCGCATTCCAGATTGCGGGCGGGCGATAGAAGTTCGAGACTTGTCATTGTGCTTCGGGTTATAAGTGTCTTATCTTGTTTCTTATGGCGGTAACGTTTATGACTGTCACAATCAGCAGCAGTATTACGCCGAGTATCATTGAGTAAAGTATTGTGCCGCTGTTGATTTCCGGGAACAGGCTTTGTACTATACCCATATAATAACTTCTGAGCATTGCTACGACGGCAATGGATATTAGCAGCACCGCGATGTTGAGTCCCGCTGTGAGAAGTTGGTATGGCATTGCAACCTTGTTCGTGGAGTAGCCGATAAGGATGAGGTTCTGCAACTTCCTCGTGTTCTTCTGCACCAGCAGATAGATGCTGAGCATGAGGATGTAAAAACTCAGTATGCTGATAATCAGTCCCACTACCATGACAAGGGTTACCACCATCCGCAGGAAATAAGTAGTCTTCTCGGCGTTGAGCTTGTCGCTTTCGATTTCCAGTCCTTGGTCGTCGAGATAGCTTGTTATCTTCTCGTCGGCAGGATTGGTAACCTCTATCAGCAGCCGTGTTGGCATGGTGTCATCTTCCGGGGCGAACTCTTTGTTGCTCCATTCCATGAATGACTGCGGTACTAAAACGGAGGACAGAGAGCCGGAGAGTGCCACGACTTTGCCGATGAATTCCTGTTGCCTGCCATTTCCGTGGGCCATCATGTGCACGTCAATCATTCCCGTCAGTCCCTCGGAGATTTGAGGAAGTGAGTGTGTTTGTGCAAAGCCGAAGTTATACATATTGATATATGTACGCGGGAGTATTATCGGTATAACCTTGTCACCCGGTGTGTAGTGCCAGTCGCGGAGGTTGATGTCAACAAACTCGTCAGGCACACTTTCGAAGTATATCTCAGTGTTGAGTATCTGCTGCCCGCCCACTCCCAGACGTGCGTCGATTTTGTAGTTCGTTGAGGTGAACAGCCCGATTTTCTTTATGAAAGACTGTTCTTTAAGTTGTTCTATGTCGTTTGTGGAGAACGTGCTTGACCGTCCTGACAATGTAGCGGTGGTGCCTATCCGCTTTGACACCATCAGGTAGTCCGCCTTCATGAACGAGTCTTCCGAAGTGAATACCGGCAGCACGTCATTATAAAACTGAAATCCGGCCAATACGATTATCATTCCGAAGAGATTGGCAAAGGCAAAGCCGCAGAACTGGCCTATGCTGATATGTTGCCGGAGTAATTTCCAAAGAAGTTTCATAGTCTTACAGTTTATACACCTTGTCATAGTCAAGACTCATGTGTTTGCCTATGCTGGTTATAATCACGCAGGCATCTTGCCTTTTCGCTTCCTCCATCATTATTTCGCCCATGATGGAAGAGTTGCGGTCGTCAAGATGGCTTATGGGTTCGTCCGCAAGCAGGACGTCAAACGGTTGCGCCAATGCTCTCATCATGGCCACACGCTGTTGTTGGCCGAAAGACATAAGCCTGACCTTTGTGTCGATTTTGTTTTCAATGCCGAGACGTTCGAACCATGAGCATATCGTCTTCATGTCCTTATGTCCCGTTAGTTGGTTCTTTATTTGTACGTTCTCCATCGCCGTCAGTTCGGGAAACAGCCTCAGTTCTTGAAACAGATGGCTTACATGGCGTTGCCTTATTTCCGTCCATCGGCTGGTGGAGTATGCCTTTATGTCTTCTCCGTCAAACATTACTTTGCCGGTGTAGTCATTCCTGTAACCGAGTATATAACTGCAAAAGGTGCTCTTGCCCTTTCCCGATTCCGCTTCAACAAGGTACAGCTTGCCTCGCTCGAACGTCGCCAGTGACTGCCAGATGCCAGACTCCGGGCATCCGGCGTTTTGGAAAACTCTCGGCGTTACGTTGTCAAATGTTATCGTTGTCATTGCTTTGTGTTCATGTTGTATATAATCCTTTTGACTTTCCCGAGGAGCGGAATGCCGCTCAATGCCATAGAACTTGTCAATGCTTCCATGTTCACGGCTACGACAAGCCTGTCTCCGTTCTTGTTGCTTCCGGCCGGAAGATTCATTACCTTTGCTGAGAACATACCGTCGGTAGTATCGGCTTTCTCGTTGTGGGATAACAGTATGGCGACATCTCCTTTGGCAGTTCTTATTTGGTCATACGCGTTTGTTCCCATAAGCATCGTTCCTATGGTCCTGTTGTTTTGCAGATGCGGCGTCAGTGTCTCGCCTTCCACGTTCATGAATACACCTATCAATGTCGTGTCGCCCATCACTTTTTGCCAGTCAACGGTTATAGGGCGGTATATGCTCTGTGACTTTCGCAGTGCCTGCCTTACACTCGGATTGTAAGAACAGGTATTGCCGGTCAGCAACAGCGTGCCGTCATTGTATGACAATTCTGCTTCCAACAGCACATCGGCAGGATCGGTTCCTTTCGGTGCGCCCAATGTTACTACCGCCGCTATCTGTTCCGGCAGTGCGCAAGCCTGTGCCACCATGCGTATGTGGCTTTGGCGTTCTTGCAGATGTTCCCACAAGGTATAGTTCTTGATACTACGTTCGCTGTCGCTGTCCATCTGCCTTGCCATTCGTCTTATCAGCTTTGTTTCCGCCTCGGCTCCTGTCACAGGCCCCATTATGAGCAGTGCGCAGTCATTGTAGCCGATAACCCATTGGTCGTTGATTGTATAAAAATCTTTTCCGTCCTCTTCTTGGTGGTTCTTCACCACGTTGAGGTTCGCAAGGCGTTTGATGAAGTCGTCCAGTTCATAATCATCACTTACCGGTGCACATATTCCGAGATTACCGTCACCGGACGCGAAAAGATAGATGTCCCTTGTCAGGTCTATACCCTTCATCCGTTTCTCGTCATCGCTGACAAAAGGCATCAGTATGGAGGCGAAAGGAGACTTCTCCCCGACAAAATCCGCGGCGTTTATGGCTATCAGGGCTGTGCTGTTCGCCGGTATGGCGTCAGTGTATTCCGACTTGGAGCAAGATGTCAGCCCCAAGGCCGTTATAATAAATAAGGTATATATAATCTGTCTCATATAGATCAGTGTTTTTGTCCCAGCTGTGCCATCATTACCGCACTCAGCGCGGCTGTCTCGGTGCGTAGCCTCGATGTGCCAAGCGAAACCGATATGTACCCGTGTGAAAGGGCATACCTCACCTCGTCAATGGAGAAGTCACCCTCCGGCCCTATGAGGATTGTTATGTCCTCGTTGATGTCCTGCTGTTTGCCGTTCAGCAGTGAAAACAAATCTGTTCTCTCTATCTCGTCATAGCAGTGGCAGATGAACTTCTGCCCGCTGCGGTCTTCATTGATAAAATCTTGGAAATGACAAATCTCCCTCACTTCGGGCAGCCATGCCTTCCTGCTCTGTTTCATTGCGGCGATGACTATTTTCTCCACTCTGTCCTTCCTAATCTGCCTGCGTTCGGAAAACTTGCATTCAAGAAAAGAAAGGCTGTCCACCCCTATCTCCGTAGCTTTTTCCGCCATCCATTCCACTCTTTCCATCATTTTAGTGGGCGCCATGGCTATGTGTATCTTCCTGTGCCACTGCCGTTGTTGCGGCATTTTCTCCTTTATGGCGTATGAACACTTCTTGCTTGCGGCCATTGTCACTTCCGCCTTGTAAAAACTTCCGCATCCGTCCATAAGGAAAATGTCGTCCCCCTCATGCAGTCGCAGCACTCTTGTGGCATGTATAGCCTCCTCCTGCGGTAATGAGTCGTTGTCTGTCGCATCCGGTACAAAAAAGAAACGTTCCTCCTTCATGATAATTCAGCCTCCTCTTCTGTCTATCTCTTCCTTTAACTGTTTTGCCAATTCGTATTTTTCCTCCTTAATGCTTTTTTGCAATGCCTGTTCCAGCATCTCCATGCTTAGCGTGTTCAGCGGCATGGCTACTCCGCTCGCATTCGGGCCGAGGTACGGTACACTTTGTCTTATCCATAGCGACTCTTCTATATATAAAGGTATATGCGGGTCGGCATAGCACAGCAAAGCCCCGTCACTCACATGTATAGGGAACGCTGTACCGGTGTTTGTGTCCTCTATCACCGCACGGTATTGCCCGTCAAACACACTCACTATTACAACCGCCAGTTGCAGGTCCGTCATGTATTTTATGATGGCCGTGACCGTTTCCGGCAACGTGTTTTTCAGAACCTCCGCCACTTTCGCCCTTTCCTCTTTGTCGCCAATGTACTTTCCGCGTCTGATGCCAAACTCGTGGCGCATTATTTCGTCACACACAACGGTCAGTTGTCGTTGCTCTTCCTTGTCTGTTATTATGAGCAGCGAGATGTTGTGTGTAGCGGATATATCCGTCACGCCTTGTATTTTCAGCGGAATCCTTGACATTTATTTAGAGTGACAGTCGTCGGCTGTATATGTATTATTCAAAAAGGGGATGCGCTTTTGGCTTAGCGCCTATGCACATCCCCTTTGTCTCGTTAGGAAAATTGTTTTCTCTTGACAGGCTTTATGCCTCTTCTGCCGGAGCTTCTTCGGCTTGTGGAGCCTCTGCCTCGGCAGCGGCAGCCTCAGCGGCAGCTTTCTTCTCCGCTACCTTCTTGGCTATTTCCTCAGCCTTTTTCTTCTCAGCCTCGATAGCGTCCGCCTTAGCCTTGGCCTTAGCCTTGGCGTCGTTGGCCTTTACTGCATCGAAACCTGCGGTCTTGGCCTGCTTCCAAGCCTCAAACTTTGCCTGTGCGGTAGCTTCGTCAAAAGCGCCCTTCTTTACACCGCCTTTGAGGTGCTTCATGAGGAGCACACCTTCTCTTGAGAGGATGTTGCGTACTGTGTCTGTCGGCTGTGCGCCGCATTCGAGCCAATACAGTGCGCGCTCGAAATTCAGATCTACTGTGGCAGGATTGGTGTTAGGGTTGTACGTACCAATCTTTTCAGTAAACTTACCATCACGTGGTGCTCTTACGTCAGCGATGACGATGCGGTAAAAGGCATAGCCCTTACGGCCGCCGCGCTGCAAACGAATCTTTGTTGCCATTTTGTTGTTTTGTTGTTATTGTTATAGAAGTGAATTATGCCGCTAACTCGTAACGGCGCTGCAAAGGTACACATTTTCTTGAAGAAATGCAAGCAAAATCCCGAAAAAGTTATGCTTTGCCTTAAAATACTTGCCGATAGGCTCTTATTGTATGTAACACAATGATACTTGCTTCATTAATATATATTATCGTTTAATTTTGTTCACTTGCTTACAAAAAGCGGGCAGGCCGTGTCTCACGACGCAGCCTGCCCTGATTAATGTCTAAGATATAAGATTAAAAATTGTAACCGATGTTGAAGGTGAAGTTGCTGTTCTTCACGCTGCTGTCACTGCTGTCATAGATGTTGGTCATGCCGATTTCATACTGGATGCCGAAGTAGAACTTGTTGAATGTCAAACCGGTGCCAAGGACTATGCCCGTGTCAAAAGAGTTTATTCCATCGCCAAAGAAATCTTCTTCTTTTTCTTCGTATGGAACGGCGGCAGAGTAGCGTCCGTCACTTGCTGTGACAGCCCCCTCTTCCTTTATCTTTCCGCCAACGCCGAATGCGAAATATGGACCTGCGTTAAATTCCCAACGCAGGTCATCGTTGATGTAGTAACGGTAAGAAGCGAGTACGGGGATTTGAAGATACATAGGGTTGTACTTCTTTGTTCCGGAAATGGTGTAATGATACTTGTCATAATAAGAGTATTCTATATCCTGTTTCGCGCCTTTGGTGGTAAAATACAAGCCTGTCTGTATGCCAAAACTTTCCATGATGGAGTAGTCAACGCTGACACCTACGTTGAAATTGAATCTTGACTTCAAATCGTCTGTGCCGTCGCCGGTGAACGTTGACAGGTTGCCACCGGTACGCACACCGATAGTCAGCGGGTTATCTACTTTTTCCGTTGAGAAGAATGAAGAACTACTTGCTCTTTGGGCAGAAACAGTGAGTGCGCATACCGCACACATAAATGTAAGAAATACTTTTTTCATTGTTGTTTGTTTTTTAAGTTTGAAAATAGAAAAAGATTGAAATGTTGTTACATGTTGAAGTCCATGCGCCATACGTTGAACACCCTCTTTGCGCTGCCACGCTGTGAGAGGAAGAAGATGCTGTGTCCGTCAGGGCTCCATATCGGTGAAAGGTCGTCACCGGGATGATAGGTCAGCTGCGTGAACTGTGTGCCGTCTGTTCTTATGACGAAGATGTCCGTGTTGTCAATCTTCTCCTTTTCCGCACGGCTGGAACCTGTTACGAGCAGCCATTTGCCGTCGGGTGAGAGTTGCGGGGAGGTGAAACTCTTTCCCGGCTGTGACAGAATGCACTCCTCCACGCCCGTCTGGAAGTTCACTCTCCATATCTCGCTCTCGCCACGGTCGGTGAAGCGTGCGCAATACACGGAGTTGCGGTCATCCGGTATGAGACATACGGTCATTCCGCGGGAATAGTTTGAGAACAGGTTCGTCTTGCGGTCGTAGCTCCACAGTGAGTAGTTGGCATATCCCTCACCACGGTGAAAGAAAATAGTGTTGCCGTCGTTTGACATTACGCCGTAATAGTCGTTGTCATTGCTGCTTGATATTTGCCTTACCACGGCTCCCTGGTCCGCCGGTACCAGATATACGCCGTGGTGTCCGCCGCGTACTTCTGTGAAACACAGTGTCTTGCCGTCGGCACTCCATGAAAATCCCTCCACGTTGGAGCGGAAAGTGCGCTGTATGCTCGCGCCGCCTTTCTTTGCGTCTTTTACCATGACGTTGGTCACGCCGTTCTTTTCGTTTATGTAGCCGAGTTTCCTGCCGTCAGGCGAGATACCTATCTGTGGTATCACCCACCAGTCGAGTGTCAGTGTGCCGCTGTTGCCAAACAGTCTTGTGGCATGGCGTACCAATTTCCCGTCGTAGTCGGCCACGCGGTCAGCGTCTTCTGTTATCTTCTCAAACTTTACGCCACCTTCTTCCGGCACAAATGTCAGAGACCAGTCAAAGCGGGGCTTGGCTTCAATGCTTGTTGCCGCAGCTATTATTGCGACAGCTGTCAGTAATAATTTCTTCATGCTTGATTTTTTATTCAGAAGTTGTTTCATAAATCTCGGTCCAACTGCAAACTGTTTTTCCTAAAAGGTTTACATATCTGCAATCTTCCTTATAAGAAGAGCCAGACTCAGTTAAAGATATAATAAAAAATAGTCCGCTGCGGAATTCTACCGTTTCGTTTTCTTGAAGTGTCATTACTACATTTCCTGATTTGTTAATACACTGTTTCGTGCCGTCAATGTTGGTGACTTGTGCATATCCATTATGGAAAGCGTCTGCATCATTGTATTGAAAATCTATTATGACATTGCCGTTCTTATCTATATAGCCGTATTTGCCATTTAGGGAAGTTCGTGCTACCGCTACACCATCGTCCGTAAAACTTCCTATGCGAAAATAAGTTGCAGGTGTAATTTCTTTCCCAGAAGAGTCTATTATACCATAAAGATATCTGCGTTGTTTATCATAGTTAGCGAAAATATATCTATTATCTCCTATATAAGAAAGACTTTTGTATTGCGGAGATACAACATAAGAACCTCGCTCGTTTATCAAACCATAATTCCCCTCGCTAATCATCATAGAGTTAGAGGTGTTGACTATTGCAACTCCATTGTAAAATTGCCCCGCATCGTAAAAATTAGTGGAAGGCTGAATAACAGTTTTACCATTCGTGTCTATGTAATGATATACAATACCTCTTGCAGTCATACCTGGATGCCAGATGTTTGTTCCACACGCAACCAAACCGTTCTCGGAAAGTTCTCCAAGATAGTCGTATTTGAAATCAAGAACAGTTTCCCCATTTGTATTTATATAACCATATTTGCCATTTTCGTCTTGACATTTTATAAATCCGGCAGGCGATATGTAACACGAACTTGAACCGTTCAATGATATAGGGACAATTTCTTTGTATTTGGGCTGTATTACATAATCGAAATTTTTGTTTATCAGTCCACACAAACCGTCTTGTTCCACAACTGCGAAACCGTTGAGGAAATAGCCTAAAGATACTGGCAAAGTTTTAATGTTGCCCAATGAATCAATGAAACATTCGCCGTTTTCAGTATATACCTTTGCTATGCCTAACTCGGCATTAAAAACTTCCGCATGATAAAACTGCGGGGCAATAACCAATTCTCCGTTTTCGTTTATGAATCCCCAAAGTCCACTTGCTTCGTCGCAAGCTGGTACCAAACATTTTGACGTGTTTCCTTGTGTCTCATTTGTTACAGGGAATGTCTCCTCTGGGTTGCCGCCATCGTCATCGCTGCTTGAGCAGGCAGTAAATGCCACAGATGCTAAAAATAAAGACATCATGAGCATGATTTTCTTTGAAAGAGTTTTCATAGTTGTCTTCTCTTTTTGTGAAAACCACGGCTCCTATGATTTCCTGTTAAACTTGGTTTCTGATTTGGAATAAATGGTGTTGGGGATATACAATAAAGAGCGTGGAGCCGATACTGTTGCTCGTTCCACGTGTTGAGGCTCTCGCATTGCCCGATAAGTCGAAACGAGCAACGCCGAAAGCCCCACGCCGATGTATAATATCCACAACCTTGCCAGTGGTATAAATAAAAACCGGCAAGGAGCATAATAATACATCCCATAGGACGTTCCCGTTGCTTTGTTATTGACTTATCGTTTGAATTTGCGAGATTCCAACACGTCAAAACCAAAGCGTACAGTTACGCCTTTTTAGTATATGTGTCCCGCCCGTCCTGTGCCCATTGGGGCTTTCGGTACGGGCTATAACGTTGCAAAGGTATAACTTTTCTTAAAATACTGCAAGAAAAAGATGAGAAAAAGTATAGAATAGTATGAAAAATATAGTTTTTTAATGATGAATTACCCTTTTCTCTCTTGTTCTTATCTTTATGCAGGAGGGGGATTCTAAAATGCAATAGCTAATGCAAATTTGTCTGTCTCAATGCAAACAGGTGCTGATTGCATTGTAAACAGGTGCTGTTTACAGTGTAATCAGCACCTGTTTACGAGGTAATCGGCACCCTTTTACAAAACCCTTGGCTGTGACTTGTGTGCCAATGATGTAGAGACGATGTACCACATCGTCTCTGAAACACCATAATTCCGTATCATATATTGAGACGATGTGGTACATCGTCTCTACAATGCGGGTGCCAAATGGCTAAGAAGCGGACACGGTAGGCACGGCATATTGCCGTGCCTACCGCTTTTCGTGTTCCACGCCGCCTGTTTGTTGCGGCAGGATTCCGTAACTGCTCATAAGCCGGTGCCGGTTTATTTTACATCGTTGATTACTGTCAGTTCGCCGGTTGTGGAGTCCATGATATACCCTCTTACTATGATATCTTTCGGCATAAGGGGGTGGTGCTTTACCAGATCGACCGTTTCCTGTATGGCGATGTCCGTCTCGTCAAAACCGTGCAGCCAAGAGTCAAGGTCTATGCCGCAATGTTTCATGAGGGATATATGTTCGTCGTCGATTCCGCGCTCTTTCATCAGACGCAGCATCTCCTGACTGTCCATGCCTTGCACGCCACATCCTGTGTGGCCGATTATCATCACTTCTTTTACTCCTAATTCGTATATGGCGATGAGTAATGAACGCATTGCGGAATCGAAGGGGTTGGTGATGGTGCCTCCCGCGTTGCGTATTATCTTTACATCGCCGTTTTTAAGTCCGAGGGCTGCCGGCAGCAGTTTTATCAGGCGTGTGTCCATGCAGGTGACAATGGCGATTTTCTTGTCGGGATATTTGCTGGTCACATATTTCCTGTATGCTTCTGTGGCGACAAATTGTTTGTTGTGATTCAGTATCGCCTGCAAGTCAGGGCTTAAAGCCTGGTCTTCGTCGTTGGAGCAAGTGACGGTGTCGTTATCCGCGGTCAGATTGCCCACGTCGATGGTTTTTAGCAGTTGTCCGGCCTGTGTGTGCCCTATGGCGGCTGCTTTTGATAACAGACTGTATGCTTTGTTGAGGTCTTTCTCCAGCCCGTTGCCATATAGGAATCTGCGTCCTACCGAGAACATTGCCTCGGCATCGTCGCAATATGTGTTGATGTTGTCTTGCTCGCAATTCATGTTTTCTGTCTTTAATTGTTTTCCAATGATTTCGCGTCGTCCGGTATTTGCTTTGTCGGGCTGACCCCATATTTCAGCAGGTCCTGCAACTGTTTTGACAGGTTGCCCCTGCCTTCCCGCAGTTGTCCCATTCCCCTGTCGTAGGTGTTGCGTGCGGTGTTTATCTGGTTGCCCAGCGTTATGTAATTATCGGCAAACGTTGTGTATTTCTCGTATATCTTTCCTGCGGCGGTAAGTATCTCGCGATTGTTCTTTTCCTGTCTTGTGTTCTGCCATGTGAGGAACATAAGCCTTAACACTACCATGAGGTTTGTGGGGTTTATTATAAGTACTCCTTTTTGGTAGGCCTTGGTTCCCAGCTGCGGGTCTTTGTTCATTGCGAGGATGTAGCTGCCCTCGTTGGGCACGAACATTAAGACTATCGGCATAGCCTTTTCAACGTCTTGATGGTATTTCATGTCCGCCAGCTCGCAAACGTGTTTCCATATCGAGTCATGGTTGGCTTTTATCGCCGCGTTGCGCTCATCGTCTGTCTCAGCTCCCACATAGTCCGTGTATGCGGTGAGCGACACTTTGGAATCGACGATTATCCGTGAGCCGTCAGCCCCTTTCACGATTATGTCCGGGCGTTCGTTGGCTCCCGATTCGTTTTTCACGTTGTATTGCTTGATGTATTCCTCTCCTTCCCTCAATCCGCTGTCACGCAGTATGTTCTCCAAGACCATTTCTCCCCAGTCACCTTGTACTTTTCCACGGTTCTTCAACGCCGCCGCAAGGCTCTGTGTGGTTTTGTCACGTTCCTTGTCGTGCTCGAAAACGGCTTTTATGCTCGCTTCCAGTGAGGTGGTGTTCTTTGTTTGTTCCTCGTGGCTTTTATCCACAAGCTGCCGCAACTGTTCCAGTTCCTTTTTCAGAGGGCCGACAACTTGTTCCATCTGTTCCGCATTTGTCTTGCGGAGACTCTCCATTCTCTCCTGCGCTTCCTGTTTTAACGTGGCCGAACGCTCAGTCATCTCCTTCTCGAACTGCGCCCTCATCTGCTCACGCGCAAGGCTTAATTCCGTATTGAACTTGTCCTCACGGCTTTTCCCGTCTTTTGCCGCCTGCATCTTGGTGGCTTCCAATAGCTGGCTGGTGGTTTCAAGACGGGCTTTAAGGTTGGCGCACTCGGTCTTTGCCTGCTCCCTTTCTTTCTTTATGTTGTCTCGTTCTTCCTTTGTTTCCGCAATGATGTCATTAAGTTCTTGTTTCGCCGTCGTGAGCCTGCGTTCCGCCTCTTCCTTTGCTTCCGCCACCCTTTTGTCCGCCTCCTCTTTTGTGTGGGCGGCATTAAGGGCTGTCAGTTCGACCTCCTTCTGCAACTGCGCAATCTGAGCCTTGTATTCGCTTTCCGCCTTGAATAGTGCGGCGTTACCCTTCAATACCTTTATTATATATGCTCCAAAAGCCATCAGCATTATGATGGCGAGCATTATCAGCCAAGTCGGTTCCATAGTCCTTTAATCTTTATTATTCCTTTTTATTCCTCTTTCCTCATGAACTTCACAAGTTCTATTTTCGTTTCTGTGTTTTTAAGAATCTTACATTTCCAGCCGTCGAACTCTATTACCTCGTTCAATTTCGGGAAACTCTGGTAACGATCCAGTATCAGTCCGCCAACGGTCTTGTAGTCATCGCTTTCAGGCAGGTCAAGGGCGAGGAGTTCGTTTACCCGTTCTATTTCCATGCGTGCGGAAACAATATAGCCTCCGTCATTTGTCTTTCGGCATTCATAGCTTGAGGTGTCATGCTCGTCTTCTATCTCGCCTATTATTTCCTCCACTATATCTTCAAGCGCCACGATGCCGCTTGTGCCGCCGAATTCATCCACCACGACGGCGAGATTGGTTTTCTGCATGAGCATATTCTGCATCAGTTTGCGTACCGCCATCGTTTCCGGCACGAACTGCATTGGCCTGATGTGTGAATGCCATTCGCTCTTTATGCGGAACAGTTCGGAAGAGTGTATATATCCAATGATATGGTCTATGTCTTCTTCAAAAACGATTATCTTTGACCTTCCGCTTTCTATGAACCTCTGTCTCAGCTCTTCCAGCGGAGTACCTTTCTCCACCGCGTTTATCTCTGTCCTCGGTATCATGCAGTCCTTTACCTTCGTGTCGGACAGGTCAAGCGCATTTTGGAAGATGCGTACCTCTTCCTGTATCTCCTCCTCTTTGCCCGCCTTGTCAATACTCTGTTGCACAAGGTAGTCAAGATCAACCTTGGAGAACTCTTCCTTGGGCTGTTCCTTGCCTACGCTGACTCCGCACGCTTTCAGCATTACGCGTGACACTGACGTGCACAGACGTGATATGGGGAACAGTATGAGGTAACACAGCCATGCCGGTATGGCGAAGAAGTCGAGCAGGGTGTTCGCGCTGTTCTTGAATATGGTCTTTGGCAGGAACTCACCCGTGAAAAGTACTATCAGTGTAGATATGATAGTGTCTGCCGGCATGGTGAAAGCCTCCGACTGACCTTGGAAGATAGTGGAGTCGAACAGTTTTGCGATGAGTATGCCGTAGATGACAAGGGCAATGTTATTGCCGACAAGCATGGTGCTGACAAAAGTGTTTGGGTGTCTGTAAAAGAATGACACTATGCGGTGGTTGATGCTGCCGTTGTCTGCCGTCATCTCTGCAAGCATCCTGTTACTTGAAACGTATGCTATCTCCATGCCTGAGAAAAAGGCGGAGAACAGCATGGTAATGATGATTGATATTATAAGGTGTATGTCCAAGTCGTGTCAATGTTTATTTTATTCTTGGTATTATCGGCGCACGTTGTGGCGTGCTGTCCTTTTTGGTTGTGTCAATGCCGGCATTGCCTTCTTTCTTCTTGTCGGCGTCGTCTTTGTTGAATGCGCCTACGGAATTGGAAACGGTGTAATGCCGCATATGCTCGTCGCTGGTAAAGTATGTGCCCTGCAATTCACGTTCAGGAGTGATGACACGCGAGAAACGGAAGGAATATAGCTCGTGGCGGTTTTGGTCCCAATACAGTTCCTCACTGTTGAACCGCAGGCCGTCGATGGTCTTTACCTTTACGTTGCCTATCAGATGCCACAGTTTCTTTACCGTATAGTAATAGGCGGTATCGGCCTGCACGTATGCCTCTGTGTGGAAGTTCTGGTCGAACTGTTCCATGAATATGCCCCTTTTGAATATCCATCGTGGGGGATTCAGCACTTCATTCACTTCCCACCGTTCGGCTACGATGCGGTATTTCATTACTCCTGAGTCGCTGATTAGGGTGTTGACACCAAAAGACTTCATCATGGAAACGGAGTCACGCGCGTTTATTGCCGGTGCCGTGTGCTCTTTGGGCTTGTTGCAGGCAATGAAAGCTATTGCAAGAAAAAGGGTGAACGGTATGTAGGTAAGGCGCATCATTCAAACCTCCATTTATCGAACCATTTTTCGTTGAAAGTTATTCCTATGTTGATGAGGAACGTGTTTTCCGTAAGCAGCTTGTTGCCGGACATATTTTGCCATTGGAATCCGACATTCAGTATTGAGCGGTTGTTCCAGCCGTTGGTTATGGGAATGCCGATGCCGGCACTCATTGATATTTCCTTTGGACCGTCATTGCCGTTAACCTTCAGGTAAGGAGACGTGTAACCGACGCCGAAGCGGTATCTGAGCCTGTCGCTGAAGTTGCGGCTTCTTTCGTTGCGGCAATACTCGGTACCGAGGTTTATGCGGTGCCTGTTATTGAAGACGTCGGTTTGCGTGGCATAGCCCGTGTTCCCGTCATATACCGGAAACTTGACGGAAGACCACTTCTGCAACGTGTAGTCGAGGCCGAACAGCCACTGGTTCGCGTGCTTGTATGAAAGGCCGATGCCGTATTGTGTGGGTATGCTGCATCCGTCGGCTTTCATGGCTGTCGTGTCATTGACGCTGCTTTGTGAGTTTGACGCGATGATTAGGCATTCGGGGTCTGCCGACAAGTCATGTCCGGGGGAGTAAGTGAAGCCGATTGTCGCAACGTCCTTGTTCTTTAATACATGACTGTATTGCACGCCGAAGTCGAGTTTGTAGTTGCGTACTGTCATGGTGTATTGTTTCGCCAAAGACTTTACGTAAGTGTCACTGTAAGTGTTTGTCATATAGTTGGACACTGTTCCCCACAGGTATCCGGCGTTCATGCCGACCGACAAGCCTTTTACCGGCGTCTGCCATCCTGCGCCGATGAATACTTGGTGGAGTCCCCCCGTGCCGGAGTAGTTCTGTGTGTAGGTGATGTCTGTCGTGGCGGACGGGACAACATTATAGTCAGGTATGGACTTGGTGTCCGAGAAATTATAGCCTACGTTGGTAAAGGGGAGTATGCCGAAACTCATTCCTACGTTTTTCACAAGTCTGAACGCTCCTACCGCATATTCAAAGTCTGCATTGTTGGCATTCTTGCTTTTGCCGTTTTCCTTGAAGTTTGTCATTTGCAGTGACATTCCAACGTCAAAGATAAAGGTAAGGGAGTCAATGGCGGAATATGATGCCGGGTTGATGTAGTTGACCTGGTTGTGCTCTCTGAATGCCAGTCCCACTCCGTTCATTCCCCGGTTGAAACCTTGGGATTGCTCGGAAAGCTTGCCGTAACCGAATCGTGAGTAAGGGGAGTTGGTGCCACTTTGAGCCATAGCCGAGAAAGATATGAGGCAGAAAGTGATTGTAGATAGAGTTTTCTTCATTATAATATAGTGTATTTTGCTATAATGGTGCAAAATTATTGAAAAAAAATGACATGACCAAACGTTCTTGCGTAAAAATAATTAAAACGGTGTTGCGGGCTGTGGTTTTGCCCCCAAACAGACCATTGGGGAAACCGCATGACCCGCCCTCTCCGCAATCAGGTGCTGATTACCTTGCAATCAGGTGCTTATTGCAGTGTGATCAGGTGCTGATTACCGTGTAATCAGGTGCAGATTGCGGAGCCCTTGTTTTTCCGTTGGATATCAGGTTGTTCCGTACTGATAGAGAATTTAGTGGCTTGTATTATTTTGTCATGTCGTTTTTTTTTGCTATTTTTGCATCGTGAAACGAGATATTAGTCTATTCAAGAGCTTTTTCGCGTGTGCCTTCATGCTGTTTTTCAGTATGGGGAGCGTATCAGCGCAGAGGCTGTCAGGTGATGTGTCCGCGTTAGACAGCGTGGATATTTCTTTGCTTACCTGCCAGCCTCATGATGAGGTGTATAGCCTTTACGGGCATACTTCGATAAGGGTGCAGGACCATAACAACGGGGACGACTACGCTGTTAACTTCGGCGTGTTCGATTTCAGTTCCGATTATTTTGTGCTCCGCTTCCTGTTCGGCCTGACGGACTACATGATGGCGATATATGACTTTGACAAGTTTGTGGCTGAATACCGTTCTTATGGCAGCGGTATTTATGAGCAGCATATAAACATGAGCAATGAAGAGAAAGCCGCGTTCCTTCATAAGCTGTCTGAAAATGCAAGGCCGGAGAATGTTGTCTATCGCTATAATTTCGTATATAACAACTGCACGACAAAGGCAAGGGACTTGATTTTAAGTGCGCTTGACGGGAGTGTGCAGTATAAGCCGACCGCTCTTCAACGCGGCGACCGTTCGCTTCGCCAGCTTATACATACGAAAAACGATGATTATCGTTGGGCTAAGTTCGGTAATGACATAGTGCTTGGGGTAGGGGCTGACGCTAACACGACCCATGATGAACGGCAGTTCCTTCCCGATGTGCTGAAGAATGACTTTGACAGTGCTTCGGTATTGCTTCCAGACGGTACATCCAAGGTCCTTGTCGATGACGCCCGTTGGGTATTGCCGCCGGGTACGCCGTCTTGTCCTGACGGTATGGGGAAATTCCCTTTGTCGCCAAAAACGATGGCAATACTCTTCTTTTGTGCCATTTTGTCATTATGCCTCGTGGAAATCTTTTTGCTGAAACGGGCATTGTTGTGGCTGGAATATTGTATAATACTGCTATATGGCTTGGCGGGTGTAATATTGGGGGCGATGATTTTCTCCAAGCACCCGACTGTGAACGTTAATTTACAGATACTTATATTAAATCCTTTGTTCATCGTCCTGATGCTCCCAAGGCTGCGTTTCAAATGGAAATGGCATATAGTGCTTGTCTGCATAATATTGTTCTTCACAGGCAATGCCATTCAGTCATACGCCGAAGGAATGAACATTATGGCATTAGCTTTGCTTGTATTGGCAATAAAAGGCCTTTTATTTGGGCGTTACAAACATTTAATACAATAAAAACAAACCTTTTTCGGGATTATGTTTGGTAGTAAAGAAAAAATGTACTACATTTGCAAATCATTTGCAGTATGGCATCATACCAATCATCCTGTATAAAAACAAATAATCAAAATATGAATTTCAATTCGATACTTTCCGCGCTTTTTGGAAACAAGTCCACACGTGACAGAAAAATGATACAGCCTTTGGTGGATAAGGTAAAGGAGGCATATCCGGCCATAAAGGCGTTGTCTAATGATGAACTCCGCGCCAAGAGCAAAGAGATACAGGCATATGTGCAGAACTCTGTCAGTGAGCAGAAGAAGCGGATAGCGGAACTAAAAGAGCAGATAGAGAAGACTCCCATCGACGAGCGTGAGCCGATTTTTAACCAGATAGACAAGTTGGAGAAAGAAATCCTCGATGTCTTGGAGAAGGCATTGGAGGAAGTTTATCCTGTCGCCTTCTCTATTGTGAAGGATACGGCACGCCGTTTCACGGAAAATGAGGAGACTATTGTAACGGCAACGGATTTTGACCGTGAACTGGCGGCAGACCCTTCACATGACTTTGTGACCATTGACGGCGACAAGGCAATATATCATAACCACTGGACTGCCGGGGGAAATGACTTGAAATGGGAGATGGTGCACTATGACGTGCAGTTGTTTGGCGGCACGGTATTGCATCAGGGCAAGATAGCCGAGATGGCGACGGGTGAGGGTAAGACGCTTGTGGCGACCTGCCCGGTATTCCTCAACGCCTTGACAGGAAACGGTGTCCATGTCGTTACGGTGAATGACTATCTTGCAAAGCGTGACTCTGAGTGGATGGGACCACTCTATATGTTCCATGGCTTGTCGGTGGATTGCATAGACAAGCACCGTCCTAACTCGGAAGAGCGCCGCAAGGCGTATCAGGCGGACATTACGTTCGGTACCAATAACGAATTTGGTTTTGACTATCTGCGTGACAACATGGCCATGCAGCCGGAGGACCTTGTGCAGCGCAAGCATAACTATGCCATAGTCGATGAGGTTGACTCGGTACTTATAGACGATGCGCGTACACCTCTTATTATAAGTGGCCCCGTGCCGAAAGGTGACGTGCAGATGTTTGAGGAATACCAGCCCATAGTTGAGAAGATTGTGGGCGTGCAGCGTAAGCTCGCCACTCAGCTTCTGGCCGATGCTAAACAGCTTATAGCAAAGGGCAATGAAACGAACGACAAGCAGATGCTTGCCGACGGTTTCCTTGCGCTTTACCGTTCTTTCAAGGCTCTGCCTAAGAACAAGCCGCTTGTAAAGTTCCTGTCAGAGGAAGGTATCAAGGCCGGAATGCTTGCCACCGAGGAGATTTACATGGAGAACAACAACCGTAAGATGCCGCAGGCGATAGAGCCGCTGTATTTCGTTATTGACGAGAAACTGCATTCGGCTGACCTTACGGACAAAGGTGTAGAGTGGTTGTCCTCACAGGTTGATGACAAGCAACTGTTCGTCTTGCCCGACATTACGTCAGAGCTTTCCGCGCTTGAGGCGGAAAAAGACCTTACTGACGAGCAGCGTCTGGAAAAGAAGGATGAGTTGATGAACCATTATTCCATACAGTCCGAACGCGTACATACTATACAGCAGCTCCTTAAAGCATACAGCCTTTATGATCGTGATGACGAATATGTCGTGATGAACGGGGAGGTGAAGATTGTGGATGAGCAGACTGGCCGTATCATGGAGGGACGCCGTTGGAGTGACGGACTGCATCAGGCTGTTGAGGCTAAGGAACATGTAAAGGTGGAAGCAGCCACGCAGACTTATGCGACCATCACCCTGCAAAACTACTTCCGTATGTATCATAAGCTGTCCGGCATGACCGGTACGGCATCAACAGAGGCCGGTGAGTTCTGGGACATCTACAAACTTGATGTGGTGGAGATACCTACCAACCGTCCGGTTATAAGAAAAGACATGGACGACCGTGTCTATAAGACTGCCCGTGAGAAGTATAAAGCCGTGATAGAAGAAGTCGAGGCTATGCGTGAGGCCGGCCGTCCGGTACTTGTAGGCACAACTTCCGTTGAAATATCCGAGTTGATTTCGCGTATGTTAAAGATGCGCAATATCCCTCACAATGTGCTCAACGCAAAGGAACACGCACGTGAGTCGCTCATCGTTGCCGAAGCCGGACGTAGCGTGGATGGCAAGGGTGCGGTTACCATTGCAACGAACATGGCAGGCCGAGGCACCGACATCAAGCTGACACAGGAGGTGAAGGAAGCCGGCGGTTTGGCTATCATCGGTACCGAACGCCATGAAAGCCGCCGTGTTGACCGTCAGCTTCGTGGCCGTGCCGGACGTCAGGGTGATCCGGGATCATCTGTATTCTATGTTTCCCTTGAAGACAAACTGATGCGTCTTTTCGCCTCGGAACGTATAGCCAAGGTTATGGACCGTTTAGGCTTTGAAGAGGGTGAGCGTATTGAAAGCCCGATGATTTCAAGAAGTATAGAACGGGCTCAGAAGAAGGTGGAGGAAAATAACTTCGGCATACGTAAGCGTTTGTTGGAGTATGACGATGTCATGAACAAACAGCGTACTGTTATATACGACAAGCGTCGTCATGCCCTGATGGGTGAACGTATAGGCATGGACATCACCAACATAATATGGGATCGTGTCGTTTCAATCCTTGGCAACAATGATTACGAAGGATGCAAGGAACGTTTCCTTAAACTGTTCTTCATGGAATGTCCGTTTACGGAGGATGAATTTAACAGCATCTCACGTGACAAGCTGGAAGAATCCGCTTTCCAAAAGGTCATGTCAGGCTTTAAGGCACGCTTGGACGGCATAGCGGCAGAAGCCATGCCTGTTGTAAAGGATATATACGAGAATCCTGACGCTAACTTTGAACGCATACTTATTCCGCTCACTGATATGCACATGATTTACCGTATGTCCTTCGACTTGAAGGAATGCTATGACACACAGTGCCAGAACATCATGAGACAGTTCGAGAAGATGATTATGCTTCACAACATCGATGACAACTGGAAGGAAAACCTGCGACAGCTTGATGAACTCCGCCATTCTGTGCAGAACTCAAGTTATGAGCAGAAAGACCCGTTGCTTATCTTTAAGTTGGAGAGTGTCAAGTTGTGGGATGCCATGATAAACCAGATGAATGATTCCGTATGCACCACACTTTCACGCATACGTATCTTCAAGGACAATGCCCCTATTGAACAGCCGGTGGAGGTTCCACAACCGCAGAAAAGGGAAGAACCACAGTATGAGACACATAAGCAGGAACTGAATGCTGATGGTACTGCGGCTACTCCGGACAATTTGCCCGATGCCGCCAACCGTCCGCGATATAATGATCCTACTGCGCCCAAGATGCCACGCATCCCTATCGTAAATACCAAGACACCGCGTCCTAACGATCCATGCCCGTGTGGCTCAGGATTGAAGTTCAAGAATTGTCACGGAAAAAGATAAAAACTCTTCGGTTGTAGTTTTTGACCTTGCGTTATGTAAGGGCAGAAACTACAACTTTCCTTAATCATACTAACACTAACAACTAATTAGCCAATAATCTTAGACATGACCGAGAAAACCAAACACCAGGTGTCACGCTTCCTTGACAAGGTAGTGGAGAAATACCCTTTTGCAGAAGATCCGGAAATCTTTACAGACATTCACATTCATGCATCGCGGGAAACCGGTGACTTGATGGCGTTTGATGATGACGGAAAAGAGATAACACGTTGCGTTGTAGAGGAATGGATCAATAATCAGGAGGATAGAGAACAATTCTATCAAGGGGTGGAGAGTCTGATGCAATCCATATTGTCGTCCATGACTTTGAACCTTGGCATCATCAAACCATATTCCTTCATTCTTGAAACCGGGTCAGGCAAGCACATTGCGGAGTTGTATGTTGTGGACGATTCGGAGACGGTAATCCTCGGCAGTTCGTTCATGGAAGACATGGAAAAAGATCTTAATGACTTTATCGAGAAACTGTTGAAAGAATAGACTTTGTGCTATTGAGTCAGATACTCATATTTTTTCTGACTGGAAGAGAAAATATACGGTAGTACTTTTTCTATTATATGGTTTGGCGACGAAGTAGGCACGGCAATATTGCCGCGCCTACTTCGTCGCTTTGTTTATAAGGTGGAATATGTTATTTTGACGCAGGTGTCTCTACCACAACCACGCTGTCGGCATTTATTCTTGTGCCAAGCCAATCCCGGAATTTCTTTTTGTCTGTGGCAGTCAAGACCGTTCCCTTGGCTGTTCCTATTATTGCGGCCACATAATGACTTACCGCTGTCGTGTCCTGACGTATCTCCGCTACACGTGAAAGGCTGTAAGTCCTGATGTACGGGAACAATACCGCCATCTCATTACGTATTTCCCCCGACATGGTCTCGTAGCGTGTATATTCATTGAGACGTGCGTTAAGTGTATTCGTCTGTGCCGACAGTTCCAGCAATCTTTGCCTGTCGCTCTCCCTGTTGCTGCTCATTGTCGTCAGTTCATGGTTCAACATCATCAGACTGTCAGTCTGCGCACCTTGGATTACCTGTAACTTATAGCCTCGCAAACTGTAAAATCCCATGCGCCGCAGCGCTTCTTGCTGCTTTGCCTCCGTGATTTCCTTGCCTACTGCCACTATGCGTAACCTAAGGCTGTCCTTGTCAATGTCACTTGATATTATTTGTGTGCCCCGTTGTGTCAGCTCAGACTTTATGAACTGCTGCACGTTATTGTTGAAGATGCTGTTCCTGACAATGTTTATAGTCATGTATGTCGCGGGAATCATGGTTGCCACTACAATGGCCGTTATCACTCGGTTTGCTTTCGGCGTCTGGTCTGACGGCAAGGCTGTACGCCGTTGGAATTTCATCATGCGTACTCCGCCGTATGTGGCGAGGGCTATGAATACCGTATTTATAAAGAAGAGATAGAAAGCCCCGAGGAAATAGAGTATATGGCCGGTTGCCAGTCCGTAGCCGGCTGTGCACAGCGGCGGCATCAAGGCGGTGGCGATAGCCACGCCCGGTATGACGTTGCCTTTGCCTTTGGTGCATAAGGCGATGATGCCTGCCGCGCCGCCGCAGAAAGCTATGAACACGTCATACAGCGTGGGCGATATGCGGGACAGCAGTTCCGACTGCGCTTCGCCCAACGGTGAGATGACAAAGTAGGCGGTGGCTGTGGCAACACTGATCAGTGTCGCCACGGCGTAGTTCTTTGCTGAGCGTTTAAGCAGTTCAAGGTCGTTTATGCCCACCGCCAGTCCCATGCCGATGATAGGTCCCATAAGCGGTGATATGAGCATGGCTCCTATGATGACTGCTGTGGAGTTGACGTTCAGTCCCAAAGAGGCAATGAAGATGGCGAAGATAAGCACCCATAGGTTTGCGCCCCGGAAGGTTACGCTGCTGCTTATCTGGCTGACCACTGCCTGTTCTTCCTCTTTGTCGGGCAAAATGTTGAAGCGGTCTCTTATCCGCTCTGTTACGCTTGCTTTATTCATATCCGTGATTTTTATTGTGAGTCCGATGTATATTCAAGATAATCCACATCCACATAGCCGGCTTCTTCATTGTCGTTGAAGCAGTATATGCCTATCCTGTCTCCGCGGTACTGCCCCCATGCCATTTGGTATGGCTCCCCGAAATGTATGAAACGCTTTCCGTCCGGACTGTATGAGAAAGTTGAAAGACCGTCCAGTCCCCATACGGTTCTAAGCCATACCACACCCGCCGATAGCCGCTCTCCGCGTAAGATACGGCCGTCCTTTCTGTATTCCACATAGCGTTGCCCGCCTTCCGATACCACTCCGATGGCGGCATGAGTGGAAGAGAAATGACACAGGCCGCTCTTCTGCCCGTCAGCCATGTTGGTTACGTCCATCTTTATCACCACCTCATTGGCCTTGGTTTGGAAACATCGCTGTGTCAGCGTGTTGCCGGCATATTTCAGTTGGTTGGCTTTCAGTGGCTTGAACGCCTTTAATCTCAGCCATCCCTTGCGCTCTGTCAGGGAGAACATATCATTGCGTGGCTGGTAGTTCCACTGCCATTGTGGTGCCAAACGGCGTCCCTTGAAGCCGTCACTGCGTGCAATGGATAGTTTTCTGCCGCCCTTGGCGGGAATCTTTCCGTCCCACTTCATCTTTCCTATGCTGTCAGGTGCGGTTATTTCGCCTATCACGGGCCATCCGTCTGCCCACGTTACGGGCAGCAGACTCACAATGCGGCCGCTCCAGTCACCAGTGCCATGGTGTGTGAGGAAGTACCACTTCCCGTCCTTTCCTTCGATGATTCCCCCTTGGTTAGGTTCGTGTGCCTCGCGGCAGGCGTATGCCAACTGCCGTTCTTCGGTGTAAGGCCCGGTTATGCTATGCGCCCTCTTTGCCATCACATAGCGTCCCTTGCTCCCTTTGTGCTCACTGAACACAAGGTAATACCAGTTGCCAACCTTTATCAGCTTGTTCGCCTCCCGTCCGTTCCCGGCGTTAACCAGTCTTGCGGAGCTGCGGTCTATGCTCCTGCCGTCGGCCGCCATATCGAAGATATAGGTCTTGTAGCCGTCAGAAAAATGTGTGCCGACGAAATAAGCCTTGCCGTCGTCGTCCCACAACGCCGAGCAGTCATCCCATCCGGGTTCGCGGAGCAGACACGTAAGCGGTTCCCACGGCCCTTTGGCGTCAGGCGAGGAAGTCATGAAGAAACCCTCGTCGGGAGTGCCGAAGAAGAGGTAAAAGCGTCCGTTATGATAGCGCAGCGTGCCTGCCCAGACACCTTTGCCATAGCGGTTCATGCGTGTCCAGTTCAGTTCCTCGCCTATCTGTGTGAGGTCTGATATGATGTTTGTGCATATCTCCCAGTTTACAAGATTCTTGGAATGAAGCAGAGTCATGCCGGGAGAAAACTGGAAAGTCGAAGAAATGGCATAATAGTCATTACCTACGCGTATGCAGTCTATGTCGCTGTAATCGGCGGGAATAATGGGGTTGAGGTATGTTCCGTCACCTTGGTCGCCCCATTTGTCCCAGTCCCCCCATTGTCCGGGGACCGGCGTGCGGGCGTATGCCGCAGTGAAACTCAGCATCAGCAACAGGGCGAGACATAGATTGATTTTCCGGTTGTTTGCAGTCATGGATATAGTTTTAGTCAGATAAAATCATCATAATATTTGCTTCCAAAATAAAAGGGTGCTGATTACAAGGTAATCAGGTGCTGATTGTGATGTAATCTGCACCAAATTACACTGTAATCAGGTGCAGATTGCACCGGTGTTCCTTGACAGCAGGCGTACAAATAGTTGTCAGTTGTATCTAAGTGGTTAGTTATTAGTACGTTAATTGATTTGTGTCGCATAAGCCATGTCACAGTTCTTGCCGTAAGAAACGGGCAGTCTCGCTGTCCTTGCACACTGCCACCTCTTCCGGAGTTCCTGCCGCTACCACTCTGCCGCCTTTGCGTCCTCCCTCCGGCCCCATGTCTATTATGTGGTCGGCAAGTTTTATCACGTCAAGGTTGTGTTCTATCACAATCACCGTATTACCCTTATCCACAAGGCGTTGCAGTATGTCCATCAGTATGCGTATGTCCTCAAAGTGCAGTCCGGTGGTAGGTTCGTCGAGTATATACAGCGTCTTTCCCGTATCCCGCTTTGCCAGTTCGGTGGCGAGTTTCACGCGTTGGCTCTCTCCGCCGGACAGGGTTGTGGATGGCTGTCCGAGCTTTATGTAGCCCAGTCCCACCTCCTGCAAAGTCTTGATGCGGCGCAGTATGTGCGGCACGGAGTCGAAAAACTCCACGGCTTGGTTTATGGTCATGTCAAGCACGTCGGCTATCGACTTTCCCTTATACCTCACTTCCAGCGTCTCGCGGTTGTAACGTTTGCCGTGGCACGTCTCGCATGGCACCGTCACATCCGGCAGGAAGTTCATTTCTATGGTCTTATATCCGTTTCCGCCGCAAGTCTCGCATCGTCCGCCCCTCACGTTGAAGGAGAAGCGTCCGGGCTTGTAGCCGCGTATCTTCGCTTCCGGCAGCTCCACGAACAGCGTGCGTATGTCAGAGAATACGCCTGTGTATGTAGCCGGATTGCTGCGCGGCGTGCGTCCTATCGGTGACTGGTCAACGTTCACAACCTTGTCTATCAGGTCGATACCTTCAATCGAGTCGTAAGGCATCGGCTTTTTCATCGAGTGGTAAAAATGTTGCGAGAGGATGGGTTGCAGTGTCTCGTTTATCAGCGTTGACTTCCCCGAACCGCTGACACCGGTCACGAGTATCAGCTTGCCGAGCGGGAAATCCACGCTCACCTTTTTGAGGTTGTTGCCACTTGCGCCGTTGAGGCGTATGCTTTTCCCGCTGCCCTTGCGCCGTTGTTGCGGTACGGCGATGGTGCGTTTGCCGCTGAGGTAGTTGGCGGTGATGGTGTCATGCGCCATCATCTCGGCCGGCGTACCTTGGAATACGATGTTGCCGCCCTTGCGTCCCGCCAGCGGTCCTATATCGACCACATAGTCTGCACTGAGCATCATGTCCTTGTCATGTTCCACAACGATGACGGTATTGCCGAGATCGCGCAGCTGTTTGAGTGAGTTTATCAGCCGTTCGTTATCCCGTTGGTGCAGTCCTATGGACGGTTCGTCAAGTATGTAGAGCACGTTCACGAGCTGCGAGCCGATCTGTGTGGCGAGACGTATGCGCTGGCTTTCACCTCCCGACAGCGACTTTGACGGTCTGCCGAGGGCGAGATAGTCCAGACCCACGTCGAGCATGAATTTCAGTCGCGTGCGGATTTCCTTCAATATCTCCGCCGCAATCTTCGCCTGTCTGCTGTCAAGGTGTGCAGGTGTCTCTCCGAGCCATTCGTATAGCTGGTCGATGTCCATGTCGGCCAGTTCGGCAATGTTCTTGTCCCATATACGGTATGACAGCGCTTCCTGGTTAAGTCGCTTGCCGTTGCACGCCGGACAGGTGACCATCTGCACCTCCTCCTCTTCCGGTTCTACGGCGTTCGCACGCTTTGCGGACGGCTTCTTGGGCGGGGTGGGGGTGTTTTCTTGCGCCAGTGCCCCGAAAGTCTCAATGACAAGAGGGTCGTCTATCTGCACTTCGCCGAGCCCTTTGCAGTACGGGCACGCTCCTTCCGGCGAGTTAAAGGAGAATATGTTGGGCGCAGGGTCTTTGTAGGCAATGCCGGACGTCGGGCACATGAGGCGCTTGGAGTAGTATTTCGCATTACCGGTGTCCTTGTCAAGTATCATTATCAGTCCGTCGCCTTGCCGCATGGCCACCTCTATGCTCTTGCCAAGCCGTTCGGCTTCCGCGGTGTCTTCCGGCGAGGAAGTGACGCGCAGCTTATCCACAACGACCTCGATGTTGTGGTTCTTGTACCTGTCGAGCCTCATGTCCGGCACCAGTTCGCGTATCTCTTCGTCAACGCGTACGGAGAGAAAGCCTTTCTTCCGCAGTTGGTCGAACAGCTCACGGTAGTGTCCCTTGCGGTTCCTTACGAGTGGGGCGAGTATGAAGATGCGTTGTCCCGCATAGTCTTTCATGATCATCTCCACCACTTGTTCCTCGGTGTATTTCACCATCTTCTCGCCGGACACGTAGCTGTACGCCGTTCCGGCGCGTGCAAACAGCAGGCGAAGATAGTCATATACCTCCGTCGTGGTGCCCACGGTGGAGCGCGGACTCTTGTTGGTTGTCTTCTGTTCTATGCTTATTACCGGTGACAGACCCGTTATCTTGTCAACGTCCGGACGCTCCATGCCGCCAAGGAAGTTCCTTGCGTATGCGGAAAAAGTCTCAATATACCTGCGCTGTCCTTCGGCGAAAATGGTATCGAAGGCAAGGGATGACTTACCCGAACCTGACAGTCCGGTGATTACCGTCAGGCTGTTTCTTGGTATCTGGACATCTACATTCTTGAGGTTGTGTACCCTTGCGCCGTAAACATTTATCATATTCTTACAAATCATACAGGTACCCCATCTTCACAACGATGGTGGTATGGTTTGACGCTCCGAAGAAGTCACGCTTTGAATCGCCGTATATGTTGCCGAGACCGTAATAGAACCGTCCCTCAAGGTTGAACCTCCCGACTTTGTTGAAGTGGCATTCTATGCCTGCGCCGAAAGCTATTCCGAAGTCAAACTTGTTCTCTACGGGCATCGTTTCCTGCGCCACTATCTGCGAGGCGCGACCGACCCTGTTCGTAAAGTTCTCCGGGAAGTTCTCCCTTGTGTATGGGGTGTCGTAGTTCTTCACGGTCTTGTCGCTCAGCATGAAGCCTATCTGCGGGCCGAGATTGAGGTAAGCGCACACGCCGCGGGCCTCACGTCCCCATGACAGGTGGGCGAAGATGGGTATCTGTATGTATGTGATGTCACGCTGATACTCTTCCGCCACTCCGGTATTAGGGTTTATTACGGGTGTGTTGTCGATGGTCGCGATGTCCTGTTTCCATCCCATCTGCGCCACGTTCATCTCCACCTGTATGGCGCAAAGCGTGGAAAAATACTTCTCGCTGGTATATCTTCCCGTCAGTCCGAACGTCATTCCGCCGTGCATATTCTGCAAGACGGTAGGCTGGAAACTGATGTTGTTCAGCATATATCCGGCACTTCCGCCGACGCTGAACGTGTTACGGTACTCGCCTATCTGCGCCTTTGCCTGTGAGGGAACAAGTGTCGCGGCAAGCAGTATGTATATAAGGTGAAGAAATCTCATCGTTATTGTCGTTAGGAAATCAGAAGTTCAGCGCCTCTATGCCGCCGCTTGGCTTGTAGTGTATGAGCATAAAGGCCTTGTTTCGGTAACCTCCTCCGCTTGTCTTTTCAAACTTCAGCGGGTTTTGCAGCCACTGGCGGCGGTTGCCTATGAAGTACATCGCGTGGTCATAGCCCGTTATCGCGAAGTGGGGCAGGGCGTACATCATTTCCTGATGGAAGCTGTTTCTGTACTTGTTTGCCAGCTCCATGGTCTGCGGTGACGCCTCGTTGTAGTAGAAGTTGGTCGGCACGAACGTGTCATATTTGGCAAACCGCGCCTTGTTGTACTTGGCGTACATCAGCCATTCGGTGTAGCCGAAGAGTGAAACCTGCACGTTCTTATTGTCTGTCAGCAGCAAATCGAGCTTGTTCAGTGCCGCTGTCAGCTCCGGAGAGCGTCCGCTGTTGAGGATGACGAGGTTCGGTTTCGTTAGTGAGAACGCCCTTGCGAATGATTCAGGAGACGAGTTGAGGTTCGTTATGTCATACTCCACCTTCTTCTTTTCGAGTATCTTGCGCAGTGCGAAGGTGAAAGTTCCCTTGCGGGAGGTAGTGTCGTTGCAGTCGATTATTACCGGATGGTACTTGCCGAACTGCTCCACCACGTGCTGTATGGTGGCACTGTTGAGGTCGTCCGGCGACTGATAGACCTGGTAAATCTGCGGGTTCTTCTCCACATCGTTGCCTGATATGGAGAACGGTATCACCATCTTTATGTTGTAAGCCTTGCAGAAGTTGCCGAGATCGGCCACCTGCTTGCTGTATAACGGGCCGAAAATGATGTTGCAGTCAGGCGCGCCGTCTTTCAGGAGCGTGGTGCGTATGTCCGCGTCTATCGGCACATTCCACGCCCGTACATTGACACTCGTCCCCTCCTGTTTCAGTTTTTCCACTGCGAGGAGTATGCCCCGGTAGTATTCCACCATGCGTCTGCCGTCACCGTCCACGTCGTGCAGTGGCAGCATCACGCCCACATTTACGGCCTTCTGTGTCAGTTGCGCCCTCATGCCGCAGCCGAATGCCATGGCAACCAGTAAAAACAGATATTTCAAACTCTTTGTCATAAGTAAGTAATCAAAATTGATTTTGAGATGCAAAAATAGCAAAATTCTTTTGAAAAAGCGAAGAGATACAAAATAAATTGATTAATTTTGCAAAAAATAATCCTTTTTATGCGTAAAACAATTATTACCGTTATACTGTCAGTTCTATGCCTTACGGCCGCCGTGGCGAGTGATTATCCGTATATAACCGTCTCCTTTGACGCTACGGACAGCGGTGAGGAGTCGCAGACCAACGCCGCCGCGTTTGAGGGTTCGGCGCCCATCAGCGCCACTTTTCACTTTGAAACGCATGACGCTGACGGCTGGACACTGGCTTACGAGTGGCGTTTCTGCCATGAGGGAGGTTCGCTTGACGAGCCGTATATGGTGCGTTATGAAGAGTCCCCGCAGGTGACTTTCACGCAGGCCGGTACGGACAGCATTGCCCTCTACGCCGTCTTTACCCGTGAGGGCAGCCTGCCGGTGGAGTTCAAGAGCCTGTACTGGCGTGACAAGACACAGGTTTCGCCGCTCACCATACTCGCAAGCGAGAGCGTATTGACATTCCCCAACGCCTTTTCGCCCAACGGCGACGGCATCAACGACTATTTCAAGCCGAAGACCTTTGAGTCTATCGTCGATTTCCATGCCACCATTTACAGCCGCTGGGGGCAGAAAATATACGAGTGGGACGACGTCAGGGGCGACGGATGGGACGGTAAGTTCAACGGCAAGGACGTGAAGCAGGGCGTGTATTACATACAGGTCAAGGCGCGCGGAGCCGATGGCCGGGAGTTCGTCATAAAGAAAGACGTGAACCTTCTGAGGGGATATACCGAGGAGGAGAGTCTCGGTTCTTCCGCAACAATGTAAGGACGATATGCGAACCGATGCCGAAAAAACGGAGTACCGCATACGCCGGCTGTTCCATAAAGGCTGCGTGGAGTATGGACTGGTGGCGGACGGCGACCGCATACTCGTGGCGTTGTCGGGCGGGAAAGACTCTCTCTGCCTGCTGCGTATGCTGGCCCGGCAGAGCCGTCTGCACAAGCCTGCCATAAGGGTGGAGGCTGCGCACGTCATAATGGACAACATACCTTACGAGACAGACCGCACGTTTCTTGTGCGGTTCTGTGAGGAACATGGTGTCAGGCTGCACCTTTTGCACTCCTCTTTCAACGAGTCCACTGACCGCCGGCGCACAAAATGCTTCCTGTGTTCATGGAACCGCCGCAAGACGCTGTTCACTTTCGCGTCGGAAAACGGGTTCAACAAGGTGGCGTTAGGCCATCATCAGGACGACATCATCGTGACACTGCTGATGAACCAGACGTTTGAAGGCTCCATACAGGCCATGCCCCCGAAGCTGAAGATGGAGCATTACCCGCTGGAGGTGATACGTCCGCTGTGTCTTGTGCCGGAATGTATGATAGCGGAACTTGCGGAACAGCTGGGCTTTGAGAAGCAAAAGACGCCGTGTCCGTATGAGACGGTTACGCACAGAGCGACCATGACGCGTCTCTTCCGCCGCTTGGAGGAGATAAATCCGGAGGCGCGCCACAGCCTGTGGAGCGCAATGAAGAATGTGCATCACGACTTGCTACCGTAGCAGCAGTTGTGAGTTGTAGGTTGTTAGTTATGAGTTGTTGGTACAAAACCGTCACTTATAACTGATAATTAAAAACTCACAACTAAAAACGTAACTCACAACTGATAATTAATAACAGATACACAATGGAACTGATACCAAGTTTTGCCGTTGACCATACGAACCTTATGCCCGGCATATACATCTCCCGCCAAGACATGGTGGGCAATGAAGTGATAACGACTTACGACATACGCATGACCGCTCCCAACCGTGAACCGGCGTTGGCACCCGCTGCCATACACACCATCGAGCATCTTGTGGCGACCTATCTGCGCAATGATGGGGAGTGGAAGGAACGCATTGTCTATTGGGGGCCTATGGGTTGCCTTACGGGTAACTACCTTATAATAAAGGGCAGCGTGCCGTGTACGGAGATGCGTGACCTTATGCTGCGTGCCTTTAAGTATGTGGTGGACTATGATGACGAGGTGCCCGGCACCACCCCGGCTACTTGCGGCAACTGTCTTATGCACGACTTGCCCATGGCGAAATATGAGGCGGAACGCTATATCCGTCGTCTTGAAACCGCGTTTGTATGCGAATACCCCGGCGTGGAGCGTCCGACGGATGTCAACGGGAAGCAGTTTTTCGATGCGTAAAGGCGTATAACGGGGAGAAGAGATATGATATTTTCTGCAATGTTTGTAAAAAAGAGATGAAAGATATGACACAATTAATAGTAACCTTGAACGAAAATTCGCTTGCGGCAGACATTAAAAAAGCCATTAAAATGCTTCGTGGCGTGGCTGGTGTGACTGTGTATAAAGACAAAGTAAATAGGAAAACCCAGAAAGCCATAGAGGAAATGCGTAAGGGAGACACTATCAAGTGTGCAGACATGGATGACTACTTGAAACTTGTAGAAAATGAAATATAAGATAGAGGTCACAAGGCAATATCTGAAAGACCTTAAATTGGCTCGGAAACGTAATCTTGATGAGGCTAAGCTGAATGAGGTTATCCGTCTTCTTTCTGAGGGAACTGTATTGCCGGAAAAGTATAGAGACCATGTACTTACAGGCAATTACCGTAATATACGCGAATGTCACATAACGCCGGATTGGCTGCTTTTGTACGCAAAAGAGACAACGTTGTGCGTGCTTTCGTTGATAAGAACCGGGACACATTCCGATTTGTTTTAGGGTGGAGAGCTTGTTCCGCTTGCAAAAGGGTGCTGATTACATTGTAATCAGCACCCTTTTACTGTGTAATCAGCACCTGATTATAACCTAATCAGCACCCTTTTGCGGAGTGGTGTTATGCGCTTCGCTTGATGATAACGGTAACGTGTTAGCTTTTAATGCTTTATCTTGTATCGGTAAAGACGCTTGCGTGGGGCTATTCTGCCACGTTTTGTATCGTGAGTTGTTTCAGGTCGTAATAAGAGCCGTTGTAGATATTGAAATCCACATAGCCTTTTATGCCCGGCAGACGGCCGGCATCGGTGTGCTGCCAGAACTTCCATTCGCCCTTATACTCCATCTTATCGACGTAGTAGTGGGCAATCCAGTACGGGTATCCGTCAAAACGCTTGTCGGAAAGGTACTTCTCCTTGAACTTATAATAGGTGTAGATGATTGGTTTCACATGATAGCGGTCTTCCACAATGTGCAGCCACAGCAGCACATCCTGTTGGAAATCCTCCGTTGACTGTTCCGGATTCTTATGCTCCACGTCAAGCACCGGAGGCAGATCCCCTTCTTCCAGCTTCACTTTGTCAAGGAAATGGTAAGCCTGTTGGCGTGCGGGAGACTTGGTACTGTAAAAGTGATACGCCCCGCGGATGAAGCCATATTCGCGTGCTTGGTAGAAGTTGTCGGCGAAATTCTCGTCAATCATTGACGCTCCCTCCGTTGCCTTGATAATGACAAAGCGCACGGGGGCTTTCTGTATCATGGCGTTGCGCAGTGCCTCCCAGTCTATTGTGCCTTGGTAATGGCTGATGTCTATGCCCTGAATCTCGAATCCCTCTCCTTCGGGATATGTCACATCGCCGTATATCGCCCTCCAGCGGAAGCCGGTAGGACCTACGAAAAAGTAGTAGAACACGAAGATATAGACAGCGGCGACAAGCAATCCTCCCACCCACCAATACCAGACGGGAAAGCGGGACGATGTGCGTGTGCGCTTCTGTCGGGTACGTCGTTTAGTGGAAGAGGTGGACATAGAATGGTGTCTTTGTAAAAAATAAAAGCCGAAAGTAAGGAGATGGAAGTGGCGGTCACGTGATATTGTCTGGTGTATGTCATGTAAATAACGGCATACTTCACGTAATCCGGCTTCCTGTTCTTTACTTCCGGCTTTTTCAGTTGTTATTATTCGTGTTCAAGTATAAGGGTCTTCGTAGGCTGGTCGCATACTTCCGCTGGGCCGAAGTACTGTATCGGGCCGGGGTAAACGAAGTCTGTCTCACGCGCCCACTGTGTGCGGTGTGCCACGAAATACCTGTAAGGCTTGCCGTCAAGCTCTACGAGAGCCTTGCGTATCACTGGCTTCATCTCGCCGTTACGCTTCTCCATGTTCATCATCATGGTGATAGGTATGCCGCCGGCAATCCACTGATCGACAGGCTTTGAGGTGTTCTTGATGGAAGACATGTAACCGGTCTTGCCCGATGCGATGAGCATGGAGGCGTTGAAGCCGAGTGAGTAGCAGTAGTCTGCGTCGAAGTTTGAAGGTGCGGCGCAGCGTCCTTCGTAGCCGAAGAAGTGGTGCTGTGTGGAGAACTTGCCGCTATACAGGCCGTCTTTCTTCCACTGTGCGAGCTTCTTTCCTACCATTTCCGCGAGCAACTGCTCTGTCTCGATGAGTGATACCTGTACGTTGCCGTGCGGGTCACGCTCCAGTGCAAGCTGGCGGGAGACTGAAAGCGGGAGGCTCTTGAATATTGCCGCATTGTCGGCGGAGAGGTGTTTCAGCACATAGTCAATCTTCTTGTCGTCAGCCACGAGGTCGAAGTCGGCCTGGTTGGCGGCGAGCATGTCATTGAGTTCGGCGATAAGCTTCTTGATTGCGGGGATGAACTCGATGAGACCTTCCGGCACAAGCACCACGCCATAGTTCATTCCGCGTGTGGCACGGTCGGCTACTGCCTCGGCGATGTAGTTCACTACGTCGTCCAAAGTCTGCTCCTTGGCCTCTACCTCCTCACCTATGAGGGTGATGTTAGGATGCGTCTGAAGCGCGCACTCCAATGTGACGTGTGACGCAGAACGGCCCATGAGCTTAACGAAGTGCCAGTATTTCTTGGCGGAGTTGCAGTCGCGCATGATGTTGCCGATAACCTCTGAATATACTTTCGTAGCTGTGTCAAAGCCGAAAGAGGTCTCTATCTCAGAGTTTTTCAGGTCGCCGTCGATGGTCTTCGGGCAGCCGATCACCTGGACGCCTGCGCCGATGGCCTTGTAGTATTCGGCAAGCACGCAGGCGTTGGTGTTGGAGTCGTCACCGCCGATGATTACAAGCGCCTTGATGTCGAGGGCTTTCAGTATCTCAAGGCCCTTGTCGAACTGCTCCTTCTTCTCGAGCTTTGTGCGTCCGGAGCCTATGATGTCGAAGCCGCCGGTGTTGCGGTACTCGTCAATGATGTCCGCTGTCAGCTCCATGTAGTTGTGATCCACAAGACCGCCGGGGCCGAGTATGAAGCCGTAGAGGCGGTTGGCGGGGTTGAGTTTCTTTATTCCGTCAAAGAGACCGGATATGACATTGTGTCCGCCGGGAGCCTGACCGCCGGATAATATCACGCCAACGTTTATGGCAACGCTTTCGCTTTCACCCTTGGTAGGTTCAAAACGTAGGTAAGGCATACCGTAAGTGTTGGGAAATAGTTTCTGAACTTCCTCTTGATCGGCTACTGACTGTGTAGGATCACCTTCTACTGTCTTCAAAGCTCCGCGCAGAGCCTTGGGCAATTTAGGCTGATAGGCAGCACGTGCAATCTGTAATGCGCTTTTTTCCATTTTCTTATTTTAATTAAAACTCAAGTGTATCTGAATTTAAGTTTAAGTATATTGTTAATTTAGAATTGTGATGCAAAAATACAAAAAAAATAGAAAATAAGCGTAGAAGTCCGCAAAATATTTAGGATATTGCGGAAAAATGTTTAACTTTGCAATGTCAATTTGACAATTATCACGAATCTACATTATTAATATTAAAAAGGGAACAGAACATGAAAAGGATTAAGTTTCTCGCCCTTATCGTGGGCTTTTGTGTGGCACTTGCAAGTTGTAACTCTTGGAACAATATGAGCAAGACTGGTCAGGGAGCGGTAGTCGGCGCAGGAGGCGGTGCAGCCTTGGGTTCCATTATCGGTGCGATAGCCGGCAATACGGGCATTGGCGCAGCCATAGGTACGGCTGTTGGCGCGGGAGCGGGTGCTGTCATAGGCAACCGTATGGATAAGGTGAAGAAGCAGGCGCAGGCACAACTGCAAAACGCGGAGGTGGAAACGGTGAAGGATGCCAACGGGCTTGACGCGGTAAAGGTAACGTTTGACTCAGGAATCCTGTTCGCGACAAACAAGTATGACCTTACAACCACCAGCAAAAACGAGTTGCAGAAGCTGATAAACATAATGAAACAGAACACGGATGTGAGCATTGACGTGCAGGGTTACACCGATAACACTGGCAACGACGCCATCAATAATCCGCTGTCTGTAAAGAGAGCACAGTCTGTCGCGAACTATCTTACATCCAATGGCGTGCAGTATGCCCAGCTGAAAAACGTCAACGGCTACGGCGCAAGCAACCCTGTCGCAGACAACAGCACAGCGGAAGGCCGTCAGAAGAACCGTCGCGTGGAAGTTTATCTCTATGCTTCTCAGGAGATGATCAATAACGCGCAGCGGCAGGTTCAGTAATACTTGGCATGAAATTTTCTATACCTGTCATAGGAAAAATAATCAAATGGATAGTAGGGGCGTTCTTCGTCTCTACTATCCTTGCTGTTGTGGCCTTCAAGGTCATGCCCGTTTGGTTCACCCCTCTGATGTTCATACGTGCCGCGCAGCAGGTGGGTGACGGTGAAATGCCGCGTATGCACCACCATTGGGTGCCCCTGAAAGACATGACGCGGAATATGCCTGTGGCCGTAATGGCAAGCGAAGACCAGCGTTTTCTTATGCACCACGGCTTTGATTTCGATGCCATACAGAAGGCGGTGGAGCGCAACATGAAGGCCGGAAAGAAGAAATACGGGGCGAGCACCATAAGCCAACAGACTGCCAAGAACGTCTTTTTGTGGCCCGGACGGTCATGGTTGCGCAAGGGATTGGAGATGTATTTCACCGCATTGATAGAGATTGTCTGGGGGAAGGAGCGCATAATGGAGGTCTATCTCAACTCCATCGAGATGGGAGACGGCATTTATGGCGTAGATGCAGTGGCGGAATACCATTTCGGCAAGACCGCTTCCACACTGTCAAGGCGTGACTGTGCGCTGGTAGCCGCCACGCTTCCCAACCCGAGGAGGTTCTCAAGCAAGGACCCTTCGCCGTATATGAAGAAGCGACAGAGGCAGATATTGAAAGAAATGAATTACGTTAAGTGGAAGGAAAACAAGTAATGCAACATCCCGATTTCCTTGAAGAATTGAACGAAACACAGCGAGAGGCCGTTGAATATGTCAGCGGTCCCTCGCTTGTTATTGCCGGTGCGGGTTCCGGAAAGACCCGTGTGCTGACATACAAGATAGCCTATTTGCTCACGACGGGCTTGAAACCGTGGGAGATAATGGCGCTCACCTTCACCAATAAGGCGGCGAGGGAGATGCGGGAACGTATCGGCAGGCTCGTGGGCGAGGACACGGCACGCCATTTGCGCATGGGAACCTTCCACTCATTGTTTGCCCGCATCCTGCGTGCCGAGGCTGCGGCGATAGGCTATAACAGCAATTACACCATATACGACGAGGTCGATTCCCGTGCGTTGTTAAAGGCAATAATAAAGGAATTGGGGCTTAACGACAAGATTTACAAGCCCGCCGACATACACCGCCGCATCTCCGAGGCGAAGAACCGCCTGATGACGGCGGAGCAATATGCCGCAGACCCTCATGCCACAGGCAGGGATGCAGGCGATAAAGTGCCCGACACCGCACAGATATACACCATCTACCAGCAGCGGTGCAGGGCGAGCAACGCCATGGATTTCGACGATTTGCTGCTCAACACGTTCGTCCTTTTCAATGAAAACGCGGACATCTTGCAGATCTACGCCACCGCCTTACGCTTCATACTGGTTGACGAGTATCAGGACACCAACTACGCGCAGCAGCGCATTCTGCGGCAACTGACCTCTCAACACCAATACGTCTGCGTGGTGGGTGACGACGCGCAGAGCATCTATGGCTTCCGTGGCGCGAACATAGACAACATACTTAACTTCCAGAACGTGTATTCCGGCTCCCGTCTTTTCAAGCTGGAACGGAACTACCGGTCAACACAACGCATCGTTCAGGCGGCCAACAGCCTCATACACAAGAACCAGTGGCAGATAGAGAAAAACGTGTTCAGCCGCAACGACGAGGGCGAGAAGATAGCCCTTAGGGAGTTTTACAGCGACAAGGAGGAGGCCATGTTCGTGTGCAACGACATCAAACGGCGTGTGAGACACAATGGCATCGCATACTCGGACTGCGCCATTCTCTACCGCACCAACTACCAAAGCCGTACGTTTGAGGAGCAGTTCATGAAGAACAACGTGCCGTACAGCATCTATGGCGGCATGAGTTTCTACCAACGTAAGGAGATAAAGGACATCATTGCCTACTTCCGCCTTGTGGTGAACCGCGACGATGAGGAGGCGTTCCGCCGCATCATCAACTATCCGGCACGCGGCATAGGCGACACGACAGTGCGCAAAATCGCCGTGGCGGCGCAGACGTCAGGCTTGAGTATGTGGCAGGTCATTTGCTCGCCCCTCCGGGTTGGCCTTGACGTCAACAAGGGAACTATGGCCAAACTGACGGCTTTCCGCGCATTGATAGAAGGCTTCTCCGCACGTCTGGATTCGGAGGACGCCTTCGCTTTGGGTCACGACATACTGAAACAGTCGGGTATCACACAGGACATATATTCAAGTACTGAGCCGGAATACCGTGCCCGTCAGGAGAATGTGGAGGAGTTCATGTCGTCAATGCAGGAGTTTGTCGAGTCGGCACGCGAGAACGGAGAGTCAGACAAACTCGTGGATTTCCTGCACGACGTGGCGCTTCTCAGTGACCGTGACGACACTGAGGCCGCGCAACCCAAGGTGTCGCTGATGACAATCCACAGTGCCAAGGGACTGGAATTTCCCGTTGTCTATGTAGTTGGCATGGAGGAAAACATCTTCCCGAGCCCGATGTGCGTTGACTCCCAACGCAAATTAGAGGAAGAGCGCCGCCTGCTTTACGTCGCCATAACACGTGCAGAGAGATGCTGCACGCTGACATACGCCCGCAGCCGATACCGTTACGGCAAGATGGAGTTTGACGCCCCCAGCCGTTTCATACGTGATATAGACCCCGGTCTCATCGCCATCGACGGCAGGACGCACACATCTTCCGGCGCGACAGCGGGCGGAGGCCGATGCTCTTTGTTCGGCTCGATGCCGGAATACGGGCAACAGCCGGCGCAGTCACCACGCTTCGGCAATATGCGCAGCATGGCAACCGTTACTACTGCGAGGCCGTCTTCCGTTCCTCCGGCAGCATCCTCTCACGTAACACCGGCGGGTGCGGGCATCGCCAATGGATACCTAACAGTAGGTACGGCCGTTGTGCACGACCGTTTCGGCAGGGGAACGGTACGCAAAGTGGAGGGAAGCGGTGAGAGCGCAAAGGCCACGGTGGAGTTTGAAAACGCCGGAACGAAACAGCTTCTCCTGAAATTCGCAAGGCTGAAAGTGCTGGGTTGAGCGGCGTGTGCGGGCGAGGCTTGTTTGCACACCAAACAGATGCTCCTGCAAAAGGGTGCTGATTACTGTGTAAACAGGTGCTAATCACCCGGTAATCAGCACCCTTTTACACAGTAATCGGCACCCTTTTACAATGACCTTGGCAATGTATTGAAATGTAGTACGTTACATTGTACGTTGCGCCGCCTTTGCTTTTTGTGTTGTGCCGCCTTTGTAGGGACGCACCTTGGTGCGTCCGAATATCGCGGATTGCGGGTGTTGGCGGACGCACCAAGGTGCGTCCCTACAATCTCACTGCGGCAAATCGTCGTGGAACGGGTCATTGACACCATCATAGCTGGATGCCGGGAAAATACCTATTTCACGGTATTGCCCATATCATCAAAATTAGGTAATTTTGCGCCTGAAAACCAGTTACACAAAGAATAAGGCATGAAAAAGATGAAATTATACGAGCCGGACGATAAGATGCTGGAGCTTATCCGTGACAACTATAACGTGTTGCAGAGCCTTAGCGCCTTTGGCATAGGCATGGGGTTCGGCGCGAAGACCGTAAGGGAGGTGTGCGAGGCGGACGGAGTGGATACCTTCACCTTCCTCGCGGTGGTCAACCTCACCATCAACGGCTATCATTCACAGAACGACATACACCATCTTGACATACGCACGCTGCTGCGCTATCTGCGCGCCTCACACCAATACTACATCGATTTCCAGCTGCCTTTCCTGCGCAAGGAACTTGTCGAGGCGTTGGCGGAGGGCGACAGGCTCGGCAAACTGATAATAAAGATATTCGACGAGTACGCCCGTTTCATTGCCCATCACATGAAGTTCGAGGAACAGACGCTCTTCCCGTATGTGGAGGGGCTGCTCAATGGCGAGAGGAAAGCGGGCTATGACATTGAGACTTTCTCCAAACATCACGACCAGACAAGCGAGAAACTGAAAGAGCTGAAGAGCATCATAATAAAGTATCTGCCCTCTGACCCGCAGCTCGGCAACCTGCTTACCGCCACGCTTTATGACATATACAACCTTGAGGAGTGGCTCGCTCTGCACGCAAACGTAGAGGAAGCCATCTTCATCCCGGCCATAAAGGAACTGGAAAAGACGCACGGTGTGAACGCATCCGTTCCAAGTCTTGCCTCGCTGATAGGTGCGCCGTCAGACAATGGCGAGACTTTGTCCGAGCGCGAGAAGGACGTTGTGGTGGGAGTAGTGCGCGGATTGACCAACAAGGAGATAGCGGACAAACTGTTCATTGCGCCCAACACCGTCATCACCCACCGCCGCAACATTGCCCGCAAGTTGCAGATACATTCCATAGCCGGCCTTACCATCTACGCCATTGTCAACAAGCTGGTGGAGCTGGAATAGCAGAGTGGTTGACGTTTGTATGGCTTATCGGCGGCTTTATGCAACAGCCCCTTAAACCCAAATCGGTCATTAGATTTCTAATTCGTCCAGTCTTTATATTTGTTGCATTGCAACCGTCTTGGCGAAGGCATAGCGGGCTATGGCGAGACAAGGCGGGAAGCAAGACAGCAAATAGAAAGGCCGGACGGAAGAAAAGACATATAAATTAACAATAAACATCCTAATTGTCGCTCTAATGACCGATTTGGGTTAAACGTCAGTTCTCATGATTCATCGGTATTTGTTAGTCTTATTCCTCTAATTTTAAGTGTATTGTGGCAGGTCAGCTTGCCTTGCAGTGGCAAGGGGAAAACAAGGCCGTCGCAATCAGCACCTGATTGCATTGTAAAAGAGGCCTGATTGCACAGTGATTAGGTGCTGATTGCGGTGTAATCAGCATCCTTTTGCAGATAGGGTGGTTTCGCCTGTGAAAATACAACGGTTTTATGCAAATTTGAAGTTGTATTTCAAATTTGCATAAATCAAAGTGCATTAAATACAAATCAGCCATCGGGAAAGTCATTCCCGATGGCTGATTCTGTCAGTTCTTTATGTATATTGCCGTGAGACTATTCCCACTCGATAGTTGCAGGTGGCTTTGATGAGATGTCATAGCAAACGCGGTTGACACCCTTCACCTTGTTTATTATCTCGTTGCTCACCTTCGCCATGAAGTCGTATGGCAGGTGTGCCCAGTCCGCTGTCATGGCATCCGTTGAGGTAACGGCACGCAAGGCCACGGGATGTTCGTATGTACGTTCGTCTCCCATCACGCCGACAGAGCGGACGGTGGAAAGCAGTACCGTTCCGGCCTGCCATATCTGGTCGTATAGGCTCACCTCTATCTCGCCGTTCTGCATATCCGCCGGTACGCCCGCCGCAAGCACACGGCGTGCTTCTTCGCCCGTGAGCTTTGTCTTGTACTCACGCAGTCCGCGGATGTAAATGTCGTCGGCGTCCTGTAATATGCGCACCTTCTCGGGCGTGATGTCGCCAAGTATGCGCACCGCAAGGCCGGGACCGGGGAACGGATGGCGGGTTATGAGGTGCTCCGGCATACCCATCGAGCGGCCGACGCGGCGCACCTCGTCCTTGAACAGCCACTTGAGCGGTTCGCAGAGTTGCAGGTTCATCTCCTTGGGCAGGCCGCCGACGTTGTGGTGACTCTTGATGACCTTGCCGGTGATGTTAAGCGATTCTATGCGGTCGGGGTAGATAGTACCCTGCGCAAGCCACTTGGCGCCGGTCTGTTTCTTGGCTTCCGCATTGAACACCTCAACGAAGTCACGGCCGATTATCTTGCGCTTCTGTTCCGGATCGGACACTCCCGCAAGGTCAGCGAAAAACTTTTCTGATGCGTCAACGCCGATAACGTTAAGGCCAAGGCACTTATAGTCGTTCATGACATCACGGAATTCGTTTTTGCGGAGCATGCCGTGGTCAACGAATATGCAGGTGAGGTTGCTGCCGATGGCTTTGTTCAGCAGTACGGCAGCGACGCTTGAGTCAACGCCTCCGGACAGTCCGAGGATTACTTTGTCGTCCCCTAACTGCGCTTTCAGCTCGGCAACGGTGGTCTCAACGAATGAGTCTGCGCTCCAGTCCTGCTTGGAACCGCAGATGTCAACCACGAAGTTACGGAGCAACTGCGTGCCTTGCAGCGAGTGGAACACCTCCGGATGGAACTGCACCGCCCATACAGGCTGCTTCGTTGAGGCGTAAGCCGCGTACTTAACGTTATCCGTTGACGCTATGCACTTGAAGTCCTGCGGTATCGCCGTGATGGTGTCTCCGTGGCTCATCCATACCTGCGAGTTCTCCGTAAAGCCGCGGAACAGAGGGTCGGCGGTATCGAACTGCACAAGGTTGGCACGCCCGTACTCCCGTGAGTCGGCCTTTTCCACCTTGCCGCCAAGCGTGTGTGAGATGAACTGTGCGCCGTAGCAGATGCCCAATACCGGTATCTTTCCGACGAATTGTGCCAACTCTACCTTGAATGCTTCGGGGTCATGAACCGAGTAAGGCGAGCCGCTGAGGATGACACCGATTACTGACGGGTCATCCTTCGGGAACTTGTTGTATGGCATTATCTCACAGAACGTGTCGAGTTCTCTGACACGGCGGCCTATCAGCTGCGTGGTCTGTGAGCCAAAGTCAAGTATTATTATTTTCTGCATGATTGTTTTTTATGTTTTGAATAAAGTCTTCCGCATTGGCAAGAGTGTCCAGCTTGCCCACGTCGAGCAGCCTGAGGTCTTGTTTCACTATGCCCTTTATCTTCGCTTCCGCACAGTGTTTCAGATAGAAATCCATTATAGGAAAGCGGTCTGGCCACTGGTTCATCAGCGGAAACAGCGACGGGGAGAAGGCGTGTATGCCGGAGAATGCGAACATATATCCGGCGAACCGTTTTGCCACCGCCTCCTTATCGCCTGTCATCGAGGCGATGTCGGGGTAGGGACTCTTCACTTCTCCCGTGGCGATGTTGGTCCATCCCGCCAGCCGCATATCCTCCGAGAACAGCAGATAACGCTGTGTCTGTCTTTCGGAAACAAGCAGTGTGGCGTCGTTTCCCGCGCTTTGCCCGTGGAACTTCGCTAGGTTTACATTGCTCAGGATGTCAACATTGTGTATCAATATAGGCTCCGTTGCCTCGTGAAACAGCGGTATCGCCTTCTTGATGCCGCCTCCCGTCTCCAGCAGGGCGTCCGTTTCGTCCGACACGGAGATGCTGAAAGGGTAGTGCACCCGTGCCAGTGAAAGGAAGTTCCTTATCTGTCCGGCGTGGTGGTGCACATTGGTTACCACGTGGTCTGCCCCTGCCTCACGCAACCTGTCCATGACATGTTGCAGCAATGGCTTGTCGGCTACGGGCACGAGAGCCTTCGGTATCACGTCCGTCAAGGGCTTAAGCCTTGTTCCCTTGCCGGCTGCGAATATCATTGCCTGCATAACATTAAGCGGCGGGTTGGGGTTATTTGTCGTCCTGGTTGGGGATGATGAGCTTGTAACCCTTGCCGTGTATGTTGATAATCTCTATCTGATCATCGTCACGCAGGTGCTTGCGCAGCTTTGTTATATACACGTCCATCGAGCGGGCATTGAAGTAATTGTCGTCAATCCATATCGTCTTCAGGGCGAAGTCACGCTGGAGTATCTCGTTGGAGTGGCTGCAAAGCAGTGACAGCAACTCGTTTTCCTTTGTCGTCAGCTTCGTCTGCTTGTCGCCGATGGTGAGCAGTTGCTTCTGTGTGTCAAACAAGAACTTGCCTATTTGGTACTGGGTGCTCTCCTTGGTCTTCTTTCCGTGTACCCGGCGCAGTATCGCCTCTATACGGAATACCAGCTCTTCCATGGAGAAAGGCTTGGTGATATAGTCGTCTGCGCCAATCTTGAAGCCCTCGAGTATGTCCTCCTTCATCTGGCGGGCGGTGAGGAATATGATGGGAATCTCGCTGTTAGCCTGGCGTATTTCCGTGGCAAGCTGGAAGCCATCCTTCTTCGGCATCATGACGTCAAGCACGCAAATGTCATACGGATTCTTGATGAATGCGCGGTAACCGGCCTCTCCGTCGGCGCATAAGTCTGTCTCAAAGCCTTTGGCTTGCAAATACTCGCGAAGGAGCATGCCCAGGTTCTCATCGTCTTCACAAAGAAGAATTTTCAGGTTATCTTCCATAATCTTTTGAATTTAATGGTTTATACTATTATTGTCTTATTTGTCTTCCACTGCGTCTATCGTGATAGTGAAGGTTGTACCCTTGCCGTATTCCGAGTCAACGTGTATGGTTCCCTTGTGCAGATCGACCACTTTCTTTACGTATGCCAGTCCCAGTCCGAAGCCCTTTACGTCGTGTCGGTTGCCTGTATGCACCCGGTAGAAGCGTTCGAAGATTTTTTTCAGGTTGTCTTTCTTTATTCCTATCCCCGTATCCTGTATCGATATGCCGACCTTTCCGGGCGAAGGGTTCCATGTGCGCAGGTATATGTTGAGCGGTTCGTCAGTCTTGCAGTACTTCACCGCATTGTCCATGAGGTTAAAGATGGCGTTGCTGAAATGCACCTCGTCTATGAATACCGACGAGTCAACGGCCTCCACTTCCGTATAAACGTGCCCTCCGGTATGCTCAACCCTAAGCGTGAAGGAGTTGGCAATGCCCTCAACAAGTTCGTTTATGTCAAGTTCCTTCATCTTGAAGATAGACTTCTTCTTGTCAAACATTGACATCTGCAACACTTTTTCCACAAGGAAGCGCAGGCGTTTGCTTTCATCGTTTATCACGCCTCCAAGGTGTGTAATCATCTGTTCGCTCTTTTTTACGCTGGTGTCGTTCAGCATTTGCGAGGCGAGCGATATGCTGGATATTGGCGTTTTCAGCTCATGCGTCATGTTGTTGACAAAGTCGTTGCGCATTTCCGAGAACCTCTTTTGCCGGAATATCACCACGATGGTGAAGATGAATGTGACGAGCAGCACCCCAGTGAACACCAGTGCGGGTATCATGAAGTGGACACTGGAGTAGATGTAGCTGTTGATGTCCGGGAAATGGAGGGTCACCGTACCGGTGTTTGCCACCGGATCATTGCGGAAAAGCGTCTGTGAGTAGGTTATGTCCTTCCCCTCGTCCGTAAAGTCCGGGCAGCGGTATATCTCCCGGCCGTCACTTGTCTTTACGCAGAAATGATACTGCAAGTCGATTCCGTTGTTCAGCAGTTCGCTGCGTATGTCCTGATCCAACTGCTTGAAGTTGATGCGGTCACGCAGCGGTTTCTCGTTGGCCGTGTAGAGAATGCTATAAATCACCTCGTCCAACAGTTTCTTCTGATAGACATATCTGTTGCGCACTATCTGCTGCATACTCTTCTGCGCGTCTGCGATGGCACTCTTGTCAGACTTCACCATAAGTCCCTTGCGCATCTTCTGCGGGCTCAGCGCTATTGTGCGCAACTCGAAGGAGGAGTATATCGTGCCGTCGTCACCGGCTACGGAATACTGGTGTGACTGCTGCACCGCACCGCCGAAGGTGTTGCTGTTAGTCTCGGTAGTGGTGCTGAAAGCCTTGCGTTCCGTTTCGTTCACGTCCTTTTCCAGAAACCGCATCGTCTCGTTCAGTTCGAGATTGCGTGAAGCCTGGTACAAAGCCCTTGTCACCGACTCGTCAAACTGCTCCCGTTTCATTTTCGCCATCTCCTCGATGTACGACACCTGAATCCAGAGTAACCCGACGAATGACATTCCCATGATGATGGCTATTGCCCATATTGTTGACTTCTTCATCTTGTTCTGTAACCTTTCTGACGACAAAGTTAATATTTATTTCCGTTAACACCGCAGGTAAAAGGGGTTATTTTTGCCGACTTATCAAATATTAACAAAAGATTATTTGTATAATTCTTTATGAAGAACTTGACGTAGATGTATAACATAATAAAGTGCGTCAAAAACTCATGGATTATTAATCGCTAAAACGCTGTGTCCGCATTAAAAAACAAACAGGTGCTGATTGCACTGTAAACAGCACCTGTTTACTGCGTAATCAGCACTCTTTTACACTGTAATCAGCACCTGTTTGCGGGGACGTGGACTTTTTATATGTTTTGTACCGTATTATATATAATAATGTAATCCATAATGATGGTACATTTCTTATTATTTGGATATGATGTGGCTGAAATCTCTATTTAACCAACCTGATACTTGATTTATATCTATTAAAAAGCCTTGCCCCTGCTGATTTTGCTGTGAAAATTTTGTGGTATGAAATAAAAGTCGTACCTTTGCACTCGAAATCAGAAAACAACATCGCGGAGTGGAGCAGTTGGTAGCTCGCCAGGCTCATAACCTGGAGGTCGTTCGTTCGAGTCGAGCCTCCGCAACAAGCGAAATGCCAAGATACATATTGACGGTATCTTGGCATTTTTTATTGCAGGTTTATGCGGCGGTAATTCGAGAAAACGAGTAGTAAGACAACTGCGATGTTGCCGCCGTCATCCAAGTTCTATCATCTCCAAATCCTTTATCTCCGCACCGTCTATGACGAAGCGGACAAGCGTGCGCACGGGCTGTTGGCCGTATAACCCTGCCGCACCGGGATTGATATGCAGCAGATTCAACAGCCGGTCGTACATTACCTTGGCTATATGAGAGTGCCCGGATATGAACAACCGCGGCGGTCTGGCGTGCAGTGCCCTTGCCACGGAGCGGTCGTAGCGGCCGGGATAACCGCCGATGTGCTTCATCATCACCTCCACCTCCTCACAGCGGAAGCGCAGCGTCTCCGGAAATTCGCGGCGTATGTCGGTGCCGTCAATATTGCCGTGCACACCGCGCAGCGGGGCAATGGCGCGCAATCTGTCGGCCACGGCGAGCGAGCCGAAGTCTCCGGCGTGCCATATCTCGTCGCATCCGGCGAAGTAGCGGGCGTAACGCTCGTCCCAATGCGAGTGTGTGTCAGAAAGCAATCCTATCTTTTTCATCTTCTTTGCTTGTTATGTTCTGTGATGCAAAGGTAGTCATTTTCCTGAGAAAAATGACGGTTAAAAGTGAAAAACAAATGAGAAAAGAGCCGGAAATGAAAAAAAATGACTACCTTTGCCAAGTAATAGCACGGAAGACAGAAATCTGATTAACCAAAAACAATGCAACTTTTTCCTGAATTAAAGAAGAGATATACCGCCGAAGGAATGACTGCGCGTGAGGCACAGAGGCTTGCGGAGTTCATCGCTTGGGGGCCGGTGGTGTTCCAAGCGTCACGACTGATGGTGAAATTCGGCATCCTCGACCTGTTGCGTGACAGTGACAACGGCCTTACGGAGAGTGAGGTGGCCGGGGCTACGGGGCTGTCGGCGTATGCCGTGAAGTGCCTTATGGAGGCGTCGTTATGTATCGGTACGGTGCTGGTAGATACGGAGACAAACCGCTATTCGTTGTCGAAGACGGGGTGGTTTCTGCTCAACGACCCTGCCACGAAGGTGAACATGGACTTCAACCATGACGTAAACTACGAGGGATGGTTCCGCTTGGAAGAGTCGCTTAGAGAGGGACGGCCTGCCGGACTGGAGCATTTCGGCTCGTGGAAGACGGTATATGAGGGTTTGTCAAGCCTGCCGGAGCAGGTGCAGAAGAGCTGGTTCGGCTTCGATCACTTTTACAGTGACTCGTCATTTGCCGAGGCTTTGGAGATAGTTTTCCGCAAACACCGCACCAGTTCGCTGTATGACGTGGGCGGAAATACCGGCAAATGGGCGTTGCGGTGCGTGGAATATGACAAGGAAGTGGAGGTTACGGTGCTTGACTTGCCGCAACAGATAGAGATGATGCGCCGCAATACGGAGGGTAAGCCGGGTGCGGAGCGAATCAAAGGGTATGGCATTGACCTGCTGGACGCCGGTGTTGCCTTTCCGAAATGCGGCGAAGGACCTGACGCTATATGGATGAGCCAGTTCTTGGATTGCTTCTCCGAGCGTGAGGTGGTGAGCATATTGCGCCGTGCGAGGGCTGCGATGGCTGACGGCACACGCCTTTATATCATGGAGACACTGTGGGACAGGCAGCGGTTTGAGCCTGCTGCGTTCTGCCTTACCATGACAAGTCTCTACTTTACGGCTGTCGCCAACGGCAACAGCAAGATGTTCCATTCAGAGGATTTGCTGCGTCTCATAGCCGAAGCGGGTCTGGACGTGGAGCGGATTTATGACGGATTGGGACAGGGACACAGTGTCATTGTGTGTAAAACGGCGAAAGACTGATGGCACAGTGGCAGGGTACCACATACGGTAACGGTTGGATGCACAAATGGCTGATACGCCTGTTGCGCCATACGGACACAAGGGTGTTGTACGCCTTTGCGGCTGTCTTCATCGTGCCGGTGTGCCTTATTGTCAATCCCGCGCAGCGAATCACATACCGTTATTTTCGTGACCGGTGGGGGATGTCGTGGTTAAGGGCGGTGATAAAGACGTATGTTAACTTCTATATGTTCGCTCAGGTCGTGATAGACAAGTTCGCCATGTATGCCGGCCGTAAGTTCAAGACAGAGATAGAGGGTTACGATTACTTCCTCACTCTTGCCGGCAAGGAAGGCGGTTTCATACAGCTCAGCGCACATATAGGCAACTATGAGATAGCCGGATATACGCTTACGGCGGAGAAAAAGCGTTTCAACGCGTTGGTATTTGCCGGCGAGAAGGAATCGGTAATGCGCAATCGAAACCGTATGTTCGGCGACAGGAACATACGTATGATAGCCATAAAGCCTGACATGAGCCACATATTCCTTATTAATAATGCGCTCTCTGACGGTGAAACGGTGAGTATGCCGGCCGACAGGGTAATAGGTTCGCAGAAGACCATGGCGGTGACCCTGCTGGGGAAGGAGGCGCATCTGCCGGCAGGGCCGTTCACGGTAGCCACCATGAGGGGGCTGCCCGTGATTGCGGTGAACGTCATGAAGACTGCGCATGACACTTATAAGATATATGTAACGCCGCTACGCTACGACCTTTCGGCGCCAAGACGGCAGCAGGCAAGGCAGTTGGCGGACGCATACGCGGCGGAGATAGGGCGCATGATGACGATGTATCCGGAGCAATGGTATAACTATTTTGACTTCTGGCAATGACGGAACATGACTACTCCAACCCCTCTGACTGCTTCGTGCAGAGCCTTGACATACGTTCGTTGCTGCCGCAGCGGGAACCGTTTGTCATGGTTGGCCGTCTGATGCACTTCGATATGTGCCGCACTGTGACCGAGACCGTGGTGGCCGGGGATAACATCCTTGCGGAAGACGGGTGTTTCTCCACCGCCGGACTGCTTGAGAATGTGGCGCAAACATGTGCCGTACGCATAGGTTACATCAACCGGTTCATTCTGCATCGTGACGTAGCGGCAGGGGTGGTAGGCTCCATACGCAACATGACCATCCGCCGTTTGCCGCACATTGGCAGCACCATCACCACCACAGTGGAGGTAACGGGCGAAGCGTTCGGCTGCATTCTTGTCAGCGCAAGGGTGGAGTGTGAGGGCGAAACGCTGCTGAGCGGGGAATGGGGAGTGAAGAGTAGTTAGTTAAGAGTTGTGAGTTTCCAATTTTAAGCAGACCTTTGCAACTCGCAATTAATACAGTCTTCTTTTTACAACTCACAACCAACAGTCTCATTTCTCCTACAACTCATAACTTAGAATTTACAACTCACAACTAAAAAGTGTACCTTCTTTCAACCAACATAACATCGCCTTTGGGCATGACAACCGAGGAAAACTACCTCGCGGTGAGGTTCGGACGTACCGCTTTGGCACATCATGACAACAGTCGTGGTGTGCCATTTCCTTTTCATGCCGCACTGTTCTCTGATGAACAATGGGCTGACATCACACTGCCCGGGCATACACGCTTCGAGAGTATGGTGCTCCGCTCGGTAAGAGAAGCCATGACCCACACCCGTATTGCCGTGTCCGGACACCGCACTGTCTTTATCCTTAGCACCACCAAGGGCGACATCCTGACGCCGCCGGGCGACACGGCACGCCGCATAGCACGGGAACTGGGCGTGACAACAGAACCCATCGTGGTCTGCAACGCCTGCATATCCGGCGCAGCGGCACAAATACTTGCCCTGCGGCTAATGGCAAGCGGCTTCTGCGATTGCGCCATAGTGGCGGGAGGAGACGTGCTGGGCAGCTTTATAATCTCAGGTTTTCATTCTCTGAAAGCACTGTCACCCTTTGCCTGCCGGCCCTTTGACGCGGAACGGCTCGGTCTGAATCTTGGCGAGGCTGCTGCGACAATGATTTTCCACCGCACCCTGCCCGCAGGCCGAACCGGCGCATGGCAACTCGCAGACGGAGCCATACGCAACGACGCTTTCCACATCAGCGGTCCACATCCGCAAGGTGAAGGATGCCTTAGGGCACTCATGCAAGTCATTGATGACAAAGACAATCTCGCACTGATAGGGGTGCACGGCACGGCGACCATGTATAACGACCAGATGGAATCGAAGGCCATAGAGCGTGCCGGACTGTCAGACGTGCCGCTCTCCGCACTCAAAGGATATTACGGCCACACCCTCGGAGCGGCGGGACTGCTTGAAACCATCGTGACGGCACGTGCCCTTGACGACGGTATCGTACTTCCCTCGCTTGGCTATCAGGAACGGGGAGTAAGCGGCCGGGTGACTATTTCGCCTGACACCGTAACCACAGACAAGCGCGAGTTCATCAAAATCCTTTCCGGCTTCGGGGGAGGAAACGCCGCCATACGCTTCACACACCGTGCTACGGCGATGCCGACAGTCGTGTCAAATATTCCTGTCAGGAAAGAAGCGGAGTACACTCTGCCCGCCATGGATATGGAAACCGTGACCGAAATATACCGGAAACACATCGGCAACTATCCCAAATTCCACAAGATGGACGTACTGAGCCGTGTCGCCTTCATAGCCACCGAACTGTTACTGAGGGATAATCCCGAATGCAATTCGGTGCTAAGCGAACAAGACAATCCGCCCGCCGTGATACTCTTCAACCGCACCTCCTCCGTAGTTGCAGACAGACTCTACATGGAAACCATAGCCGACGCAGCCAATTACTATCCCGGTCCCTCGCTCTTTGTTCACACATTGCCTAACATTTCTACCGGGGAAATAGCCCTGCGCCATGCCATTCATGGCGAGACCTCGTTCTACATACTGCCCCGGTGTGACGAGACGCTGATGCAATCCGTCATCTCCGCCTCCCTTCTCGACAGCGGTGCCACCTCCGTTATAGCCGGATGGATAGACTGTCCCGACACGGAACACGCGGAATGCAGCCTCGCACTGTATAGGAAAGAGTAGAAAAAAAAATAGGGCTATTGCAAAATCCCGCAGGTTTTGCAATAGCCCTATAATTATATAGCCTGTATTCGCTTATTCCTTATAAGTATCCAGAGGTGTTTATTTCAAGATTCGAACAACAAATTTTTGGCTGAAAATTTTATGATTAATAGGTGATAAGTAGATATATTGGTTAGAGTCAAAAGTATTATAAAATCAACCTAAACGCAATCAGCACCTGATTACTATGTAATCAGGTGCTGATTGCGTTGTGATTTGCCCCCTTTTGCAGTGTAATCAGGTGCTGATTGCAAGTGATTGGAAAAGAGGTGGTTTGCTATGACTCTATTTCTGACAGTTCGAGCCAGCGCAACTCTTTCTCGTCGAGTTCTTGGGTTAGGGTAGGGAGGCGTTTGCTCAGCTCCGTAATCCTCTCTACGCTGATGCCGCCTGAGCTTAGTTCCTGCTCTATACTCTCCTTTTCTGCCGTCAGGGCGGCGATGTCTTTCTCTGTCTGCTGGAACTCCATGCGCTCCTTGTAGGTCATCCTGCGGCGGGTGTCGTTGCGGTATGAGGCGGTTTTTGCTTTCTTCTCGTTGTCTGCCGCCGTTTTCTCCGCCTCCGCTTTCGGCAGCAGCGTGGTCCATTGCCGGTACTGTGTGTAGTTGCCGGGGAAGTCTTGTATCTGTCCTTCGCCTTTGAACACGAGCAGGTGATCGACCACTTTGTCCATGAAGTAGCGGTCGTGGCTTACGACGATGACGCAGCCGGGGAAGTCTTGCAGGTATTCTTCCAGTATCTGGAGCGTCTTGATGTCGAGGTCGTTGGTGGGCTCGTCGAGTACGAGGAAGTTTGGATTGCGCATCAGTATGGTGCACAGGTATAGCTTCCGCCGTTCGCCTCCGGAGAGTTTATAGACGTAGTCGTATTGCTGGGTGGGGCTGAAGAGAAAGTGTTGCAGAAACTGTGACGCGCTGTAATGCCGTCCTCCGCCGAGGTCTATGTATTCGGCTATGTCGCGCACGATGTCTATTACCTTCTGTTGTTCGTTGAATTGCAGTCCTTCTTGTGAGAAGTAGCCGAACTTTACGGTCTCGCCGATGTCGAACTTTCCTTCGTCAGGCGGGATGATACCGAGCAGTAGCTTGATGAATGTGGATTTGCCGGTGCCGTTGTTTCCCACTATTCCCATCTTCTCGTAGCGGGCGAAGTTGTAGTAGAAGTTGCTGAGTATTGTTTTTCCGCCGGTCTTTTCACCGTTGCGTGGCGGGAATTTCTTGGAGACGTATTGGCACTCGAAGATTTTGGAACCTATATATACGTTGGACGATTTCAGCCTTATCTGCCGTTCTTCCATGCGTTGTTTCGCCACTTTCTCCAGCTCGTAGAAGGCTTCTTCACGGTAGCGTGCCTTGTGGCCGCGTGCCTGTGGCTGGCGGCGCATCCACTCCAGTTCGCGGCGGTAGAGGTTGTTGGCGTGCTGTATGTTGGCTATGGTGGCGTCGATGCGCTGTTGTCTCTTGTCAAGATAGTAGGAGTATGAGCCGCGGTAGGTGTAGAGCGTCTTGTTGTCAAGTTCAAGTATCACGGAGCATACGTTGTCGAGGAAGAAGCGGTCGTGTGTTACCATCAGCAGACTTTTGCTTCCCCGTTGCAGGAATCCTTCCAGCCATTCCACCATTTCGAGGTCGAGGTGGTTGGTAGGTTCGTCGAGTATGAGCAGGTCCGGGTTGGAGATAAGGACCTGTGCCAGTGCCACACGCTTCTGTTGGCCGCCGCTGAGTTGGTCGATCGGCTGGTTAAGGTCGGGCAGCCGCAGCTGTGTGAGGATTTGTTTGGCTTTCAGTTGCGCGTCGTCATCTTTGTCAATGTCATGGAAACAGGCCTCCAATACTGTCGCTCCCTTGGGAAATTTGGGGTCTTGTCGCAGATAGCCTACCTTAATGTCGCGGCGATAGATGATTTGTCCGCTGTCAACGGACTCTTCGCCGGTCAGCATTGACAGCAGGGTTGATTTGCCTGTGCCGTTCTGGGCGATGAGGCCGACACGCTGTCTTTCTGCAATGGAGAAAGAGATGTCTTCGAAGAGTATTCTCTCTCCGAATCGTTTAGATACGGATTGTACGTCGAGCAGTGGTGTTGGCATTACAGTATCTTTTCTATATAGTCAAGCAGTTCTTCCTTGCCTGTGCGGTTCTCGGAGCTTGTTATGAAGTGTGGCGGCAGTTCTTCCCACGTGTCAAGGAGTGAGTCGAGGTATTTCTTGACGTTGGCTCTCGCCTTGCCGGCGGTGAGTTTGTCGGCTTTCGTGAAGACGATGGAGAAGGGAACGCCGTTTTCTCCCAGCCATTCCATGAATTCAATGTCAATCTTTTGCGGGTCGTGGCGTATGTCTATCAGCAGGAATACGTTGACAAGCTGTTCGCGGTAGAGTATGTATGAGGAAATCATCTGTGTCAGTTCGTCCTGCACCTTCTTTGAACGCTTGGCGAAACCATAGCCCGGCAAATCGACGAGATACCATGAGTCGTTGATGTTGAAGTGGTTTATCAGCAGTGTCTTGCCCGGTGTGGCACTGGTTTTTGCCAATGCCTTGCGTCCGGTCAACATATTGATGAGGCTTGATTTGCCAACGTTGCTTCGTCCGATGAATGCGAGTTCCGCCTTGTTCTCTTTCGGACATTGCGACAGTTTGGCTGAACTGATGGTAAATTCCGCTTTGTTTATTTCCATGATGGTAGTGTGTTCGTTAGGACAACTTATTTCTTCTTTGTCTGTACCGGTGTTTCTTCTTTCCCGTATGTGGCGAGGAAAGCGTCGGCCTGTGGATAGCCCAAGGCTTTCGCACGCTTCAATTCTGCAATGCCGGTGGGCTTGTTGCCTGTCATGCAGAGCGCAAGTCCGAGCAGACCGTGTCCCTCTGCGTATTGCGGAGCGATGCTGATGGTCTGCTGTGCGACGGCGATGGCGTCGCCTGCCCGGTTCATCTTCATCAGCAGGAGGGCTTTCTCTGACAGGTATAGCAGTTGTTTCGGAGCGAGTACAGTTGCGCTGTCGAGCATTTCCAGTTGCCGGTCACGCTCCGATTTCATGTTCTTGAGGCATTGGTAGGCGTAGTAATACACATCCGCACTGCGTGGTTCGGTCTTGTTTGCCTCGTTAAATTCGTTTAGGGCTTCCTCATATTTTGTCTGCGAGAACAGCATTTGTCCTTTTAATATGCGGTAGAGCGGCAGGGGCTTTATGGCGATGGCGGTGTCAATCTCCTCCAAAGCCTTGTTGACGGACCACCGGTCGTAGGCGGCATCGGGCATTACTGTCTCCTTGTTGAATATGAGTCTTGCGTAATAATAGTGCGCATTGTCCTTTGCCTGGCTTGTTTCTATCGCTTTCTGCATGGCTGCTTCCGCTCCGGCAAAGTCTTTGCGGTCGGTCAGCATGGTTGCCTTGTACTCATAACCGTCCTCTTTGTCAGGGAACATAGTGATGAAATCCTCTATCGTAGCCGGATAGTTTACGCTGTCGTTCTTTTGCGACGCTATCATCATTGCGAGCATAGCCTGGTTGTATTCCTTCGGTAACGCTATGCGTATTGCTGTTTTCCGCAGTGTATTGTCATTGGCGGAGAGGGCCGATGGTTGCAGTGTTTGCGCGAAACGGGCACTTGCCACATACAGGTCAGTGCGTGTTCTGCTGGTCTTTACAAGCCCCATCAGTTCGCCTTTTGCGTTTACAAAGGGGCTTCCGGTGTGCGTGTCCGTGATGGCGGCGTTGTCTTGTTCGAAGATGTAGTAGGGCAAATCTGTCATGAATGTCTCTACCTTTGCAGGCGGGATTTTACTGAATTGCGGTGCCTTGACATCGTAGTTGACGAACCATGTGTCTGTGCCCGCCGCCTGTTGCCCTTGCTCTATGGGTATGGGGACAATGGATGTCTTGCCCTCTTTCTTCACTTTCAGACGTGCAATGTCGTATATCTCGCTTGCGCCATATATGCAGTCAACGTCGTATTTCTTTCCTTGTCCGTCGATGATGACGGCTGAGGCCGCTCCGATGAACGGTGTCCATGCGGTCAATGCAATGCCTTCCTTGTCTATGAATGCCCCGTATCCTGTTGCGAGCAGTGTGCCATCGGCCTTGAATGTCGTTAGTTTCAGTGCGCTTTTTGCGGCTTTCTTTACCGCTGATGGCTGTGCCGTGGCTGCCAACATGGTTGCCAATATATATAATAATGTGTAAAGTCTCTTCATTTTCCTACTCTTCTTTATTGCATTTTCAACAGAGTCTTGGCGTTGGTGCGTGCCGCTTCCGTAATGGAGGCACCGCTTAGCATTTGTGCTATCTCGTCAATCCTCTCGTTATCCGTAAGCATTCGCATCACAGACGTGGTGCCGTCTTTGGTCTCATGCTTCTCCACTTTGTAGTGAGTCTGTCCTGATGCCGCTATCTGTGGCAGGTGCGTGATGCTTATTACCTGCCTGTCCGTGTTGCCCATTTGCTGCATTATGTCCGCCATCTTCTCCGCAACACGTCCGCTGACGCCTGTGTCTATCTCGTCGAAAATAATGGTCGGGAGTTTTACAGCACCGCTTATGAGGGCTTTTAGCGACAACATCAGCCTTGCGATCTCACCTCCTGACGCAACTTGTGCAACCGGGCGCAATGTCATTCCCTTGTTGGCGGAGAACAGGAACGCCACCTTGTCCTGTCCCTTTACGGACAGTTCTTCCTTTGTTATGTCAATCTTGAAGTCAACATTAGGCATCCCTAACGATGCGAGACTGCCACAAATGGCTTTCTCAACTTTCCCTACTGCTTTCTTTCTTGTTTCCGTTAGTTTGTCGGCTTTGGCGTGTGCGTCTTGCAACAGACGTGCTACCGTGGCTTCTTGTTCGGCCACTGCCTCGTCACTGTTATCCATGTTGTCCACGGCTTTTTGCAGGTTACGCTGCTCTTCTATAAGTTCCGCCACGGAATCTTTGTGGAATTTGCGCTGCAAGGAGTATATAGTGTCCAGCCGTTCATTGACGAAAGCCAGCCGTTCCGGGTCAAACTCTATGTTTTCCGCCACCGTTTCCGTTTCCGATGCGATGTCTTTCAGTTCGATTAATGACGCCTCCATTCTCTCAGCCAAGTCCCTTATCTTTGGATATAGCCTTGCTCCCGCTTCAAGTTTCGCGTTTGTCTGATGCAGTGCCATCAGTGCACCGATGTTGTCATCGTTTAATAGTGAGTTGGCTTCAAACAACAGTGTCTTGATTTCTTCCGTATGCGTGGCCGCTTCCTGCTCCTGTTCCAGTTCCTCTTGCTCCTCCTCTTTCAGCTCCGCATTGCTCAATTCGTTAAGCTGAAAGCGCATGAACTCTTCGTTTTCCCTTGCCTGCGCTATCTGTTCTTTAAGTTCTTTAAGCGCATAGGCGGCCTTACGGTATTTCTCAAAGGCCTGTCCGTATTCCTTTTTGCAGTTGCTGTTGGCCGCTATTATGTCAAGTACGTTTACCTGAAAGTCCTCCTTTTGCAGTAAAAGGTTCTGATGTTGCGAGTGCACATCCACCAACATCTCCCCAAGTTCCCGCATCAGTTGCAGCGGTGCGGGCGTGTCATTGATGAATGCGCGGCTTTTCCCTGTCGCTGTCAGTTCGCGTCTTATGATGCACTCGTCCTCATCACAGTCGAGGTCATTGTCCTCAAACCACGTCTTCATACCATAGCGTGATATGTCGAAACGCGCTTCTATGGTACATTTCTGCGTATTTGTCTTTACGGCCTTCGAGTCCGCACGCTGTCCGAGCAGCAATCCTATCGCGCCGAGTATGATACTCTTTCCTGCTCCCGTCTCACCCGTTATGACGGAGAAGCCTGATGAGAAGTCTATATCCAGGACATCAATCAGCGCATAGTTCTTTATATAAAGATGTTTAAGCATTTATTCCTTTATCTTGTTCCATGAATTGCTTTGTGACGGATTAATGGAGAACAGTACATTATAAACCGCCTCTTTCTCTTTCTGCGTACCCTTCCCCTTGTAAATGTTGGCCAATTCGTCCTTCTTGTAGTCTGTCCATATCTGTGGAACCATGCTTAGCGGACGGTCTTTGTGAGCCTTCTCCAGTCTTTCCTGTATGGCTGTGGATATTTCCGTCCTGCCCCTTTCCACGTTGTTAGCCATTTCGTCCAACCCCTTGCGGTAATAGTCGTACTGCAACATACGGAACGGTTCCATGGAACCTTCAAGATAGTCGTTGATGAATGCAAACCTGTTCTTGCTGCTGTCATACGCGCTCCATCCGGGATAGTTCAGGTTTTGCGCGTTGTTGGTGAGGTTCATGCAGCGTTGCAGTACATCCTCTCCTCCCTTGGGGGCGAATGTGTCGAGGTTCATTCCAATGATAAGGTAGGCATAATAGGCAAACAACGCTGTCAGCTGGTTGTCTATCATGTCCGGGTTGAACTCTATCTTGTCAAACTGGTTGTACGTGAAAGTGAAATCGTTGTCTTGGTTTTGATAGAAAGTGGTGGTGTAGGAAGAGTTGAATACCGGCCTGTTTGCCTGTATCATGCAGGTGCATCCCCATGTTCCCTCATCCCGTTTGTATTCCTTTACGGTTATGTTGAAACTGCATGAAATCCTTTCCTGCTCCATGAATTGCAGTGATGTCCATTGCTGGTTGTTTACAAACTCCTCCAGCTTGTCTTTCAGTTCAGTGAACACTGATTCCTCCGTACCCTGAATCTGCGCATGATTGATGTTCACCTTCGCCTGTAATTCCTGCGCCTCCATATATCCGCAAGCCGCCCATGGCATTACGGCCATGAGCAGCAAGCGTGGTATGTATCTCTTTCTTTTCGTCATATCGGGTTTATTTCAGCATTTGCGCCTCACGCAGTCTTATTCTCGTGAGAACCTGCTTTGTATCCAAGGCGAAATCGCCGGCCAGCATCCAGCTGAAATATCCGGGGTCTCTGTGCAGCACACTTGCCACCGGCCATCCCTTGTATTTGCCGAAGTTGAATACCTCCTGCAACCTTTCCGTCCCGTCAGTGTTCATCAACGGCTTTCCGTCCGGTCCCGGAACGGGAGCCCAGATAATCTTGCCGGCGAAGTCAACGTTTCTCTTTTGGTTGCAGAAAGCGTGCAGGGCGTTCATGTCGTTAGGCAGTTGCCTTTCCTCCTCTTCCTGCTTTCCCGGTTCATACATATCCAGCTGTCCCTGTAACACGCGGTATGTAGCCTCCGTGTCCTCATTCGCAAGGTGCGCCTGAAAGTCCTCCTCCATCTTCCTGCCGCAATAGAACTTGTATGCGGCGGCAAGGTTTCTCCGTTCCATCCTCATGAAGATGGTGCAGGCGTCAATCATCCTTGCGTTGGAAAAGTCAAACGATATGCCGGCTCTCAGGAACTCCTCGGCGAGCATCGGAATGTCAAAGCCGTTGGAGTTGAACCCCGCAAAGTCGCAACCCTTCATCTCTTCCGCCAAGGTAGCGGCAAGCTGCTTGAAAGACGGTGCGTCCTTGACCATCTCGTTGGTGATGTGTGTCAGTTCCTGCACCTCCTGTGGTATTGGCTTTCCGGGGTTGACGAAATAGTTTTTCCTTTCTTCCTGCCCGTCGGGAGACACCTTGATGTAGCTTATCTGTATAATGCTGTCTTTGGCAATGTCAAGTCCCGTGGTCTCAAGGTCGAATATTATGAGAGGCTTTGTTATGTTAAGTTTCATCGTTTCTCCTGTTTCTTTAATCGTTCAGCAACATCGGCATGATGAGCATCAGCACATCCTCACCCTCCGGCTGTTCGCTTGGCCTTATCACGCCTGCGCGGCTTGGGTCCGCCAGCTCTATCACCACATCCTCGCTGTCGAGGTTGTTCAGTATCTCAAACAGTGTCGTGCCCTTGAAACCTATGCTCATAGGCGTTCCGCTGTAATCGCACGTCACGTCCTCATGTGCGCTGGTGGCAAAGTCGATGTCTTCGGAAGTCAGCTCGATGTTGTTGAGGTTCAGGCGCAACTTGATGAGCTGTGTGCTCTCGCTCGCAAACGGTATCACCCTGCGCAACGCGCTTGTCAGCGCCTTGCGGTCAACTGTCACGATGTTGGGGTTGTCCGTAGGAATTACGGAAGCGTAGTTAGGATAGCGTCCCTCTATCAGCCTGCATGATATGAACCCGCCGGGGAAATATATCTCCGCGTTGTTTCCGTTGAACTTTATGGTTACCGTGTTCTCGTCGTCAAGCGACAATACGCTTCTCAACAGCCCCGCAGGCTTTTTGGGCAGGATGAATGATGCAGGAATCTCCGATTTGCATGAGAACAGCATATTGCGCACCATCTTGTGCCCGTCGCTTGCAACTATGTTGAGGCTCTCCTCTTTCAGGTCGAAGAATATGCCGTTCATTATCATCCTGAGCTCGTCGTTTGCCGTGGCAAACAAAGTGCGCTGTATGTTCGTGGCCAATGCCCCGGCTGTCATCGTCGTCTCGGTATATTGTCCCTCAAGCGGCTGCGGAACGGGGTATTCGTTGGCGTTTTGCCCCACGATGCGGTAGTTGCCGTTCTGGTAAATCATCCTGATGCTGTTGTCGTCATTGTTCACCTCGAAAGTCAAAGGCTGTTCCGCCAGTTCCTTTACGGCTGTGAGTATTATCCTGTTAGGTACGCAGAAAGCACCCTCGCCGTCACATTCGTTCAGCGCAATGACGCATTTCATCATGTTGGCGTTGTCGCTGGCCGTCAGCGTCAGTTCCCCGTTCTTTACCTCAAAGAGGAAACTGTCGAGGATAGACAGGGAGTTTTTGGAGTTGATGACTTTGGCAAGGGTTCCCAGTTTACTGCTTAGTGTAGAAGATGATAGTGTGAATCTCATTATTCCGTATTATTTGTATTATTAGTTTCAGTCAGATACTTTATTGTATGCGCACATTAATGCCTGCGCTTCAAAAGTCATGCAAAAATACAAAAAAGTTGTGTGCCGGACAAAAAAAACAACAAAAAGTTTCTTAATTTACCGATTTTTTCGTAATTTCGCAACAGAAACAAATAAAGGAACTCAAATAAAAAGTAAAAAAGCAACAATGGAATTACAAGGAAAGATCATCGCTGCCTTACCTGAGCGTAGTGGAGTCAGCCAGCGTGGAGAGTGGAAGACGCAGGATTTCGTATTGGAAACGCACGACACGCAATATCCCCGTAAATTTGTATTTACGGTCTTTGGCATTGACCGCTTGCAGCGATTCAACATACAGGTGGGGCAGGAGGTTCTGGTAGCCTTTGACATAGACGCCCATGAGTGGAACGGACGCTGGTTCAATGACATTCGTGCATTCGATGTCCGTCAGGTCGATCCGTCGCAGTATGTGGCTCCCCAGCCGGCAGCCGCCGCACCGCAGCAGGCCGGTGCAGCCCCGGTTTCAGCCGCTCCTCAGGCCGCTTCACCGGTTGTTCCGGAAGCGGATGGCGCGGAAGACCTGCCGTTCTGATGTCGCAGGTGTCAAAATTAAGTTGGCGGGAGTTACCGCTTCGGTTGGAAATCGGCGGGAGTTGCCGGACAAATGCTTCCTCATTTTGGTAGGGGCTGTTGTCCGTTAACTTTGTATGGTGTAAGCAGTACATCCCCCGTGGGTACCGGTGACTTCCGTAACTACTTTTTGACAAGCCTTCCGAATCACACTAAAAAGACAGCAGTCAATGAAAGAGTACACGTCATACAAATTAGGATTGAGGCCGGCCATCTTGGAAGAGGCGCAGAGAAGCTTTACGCTTTATGGCATCCGTGCCGTGAAAATGGATGATATTGCCAAGAATTTAGGAATATCAAAACGCACGGTGTATGAACTGTATGCCACCAAGGAGGACTTGCTTTGCGAGGTGGTCATGGCGCGGCAAGAGGCTCGCGAGAAGCAGATAGAGGCTTTGTCGGCGCAGTGTGACAATACCATGGACTTGCTTATAGGCGTGCTCAGTCTTCAACTGGAGACGGCGGCCAGCACCAACTTCAATTTCTTTAAGGACATAGTGAAATATCCTAAGGTGGCGCAAGCCGTTGATGACTATTGTGAGCGGCAGCATGTCTATTCCGCGCAATTCTTTGCCAAGGGAGTGGAAGAAGGGTATTTCCTTTCCGGTGTGGATTATGACGTGTTCAATAAAGTCGTTTTCGGCACAATGGAGATGCTCCGTTCGGATGACAGATATGGTGACTTGGAATACAGGAATCTATTTCTTGGTTATCTGTACGTGATGATTCGCGGTCTCTGCACGCAAAAAGGCTTGGAGAAAATAGACGAATTTGTAAGGACGCATTTTTAGGTTAAAAGGCCGTGGCGTTTAACTTTACAGTCGGATAAATTAACACTTTTATGGCGGTTGTTCCTGCATTGTCGTCCGGTCATGCAGAAATAACCGCCTTTTTGCGTGCGTATAAAGTGCTGACAGTCAGCTGCTCTCGATGTGGGTGCATCTCTTTTATGCCGTAAAAGCGTGCGGATGGTCGTGTAAACAGGCTGTGTTTACATGATGAAAAGCGCCTGATTGTCCTGTAATCAGGTGTGTTTTGCGTGATGAAAGGCACTTGGTTGCGTTGCCGGTGCGCTGCCTTGCTGCAATCAGCGGCTTTTTGTCGTCCGCAGAATAGCGGGAAATCCTGTTTTCACGTGTTTCGCATTTCTGTATGAAAGAGAATGTGGAAAGCGGGAATTAACAAATGAAGAGTTTGTTAACATTGTCTGCTGCGGCTCGTTCCGCTGCTGGATTGTTGTTGAAATGTACTTGGAATTATGGAAGAGAAGTCCGTGGAAAGGTGCAAAACGGACAAAAGTTACAATGATTCGGACGAAAAATGCCTTTTCGTGTTCTTGAAGAATAGTACTTTTGCAAAGTAAAACATCAAACAATAACAAAATATGAATATTAAAAGACACGTATTTGCAGCATTAGCTATGACACTGCTGACGGCACAAACGGCCGTTGGCAAGAAACAGACTACCGCAGAGACATGGCCGGACGGCACGCGGATAGAGGCATGGTTTGCCGACACGGTAAAAACAGACGTTAATTCATTGGGACGTTTCTACCGTGTGACAGATTATGGTGTGCAGGCAGACAGCACCATCATACAAACCGAAGCCGTGCAGAGGGTAATAGACCGCTGTGCCACGGAGGGCGGAGGAGTTGTCGTTATTCCCGGTAATGTGACGGTGTTAACCGGCGCTTTGTTCTTTAAGCCGAAGACACATCTGCATATAGAAGAAGGTGCGCAGCTGAAGGGTATCGACGATATACGCCACTATCCGCTGATAGATATGCACATGGAGGGTAAGATGATAAAGTATTTTGCGGCCTTGGTGACGGCCGTAGGGTGCGACGGCTTTACCATTACCGGCCGCGGGACAATCAACGGCAATGCCCGCCGCTTCTGGGACGAGTTCTGGATTCGCCGCAAGATGAACCCGCGTTGCACCAACCTTGAAGCCATGCGCCCGCAGTTGGTCTATATAGCCGAGTCTGACGACGTTACGGTGGATGGCGTACGACTGGTAAACAGTGCTTTCTGGACCAATCACTTATACAAGTGCTCACGTGTAAGATACCTTGACTGTTACATTGAGGCACCTACCCAAGGGAAGACACATGCTCCAAGCAGTGACGGTCTGGATCTCGATATTTGCAGCGACGTGGTAGTGCGCGGCTGCTACATGAATGTCTGTGACGATGGCGTATGCCTGAAAGGCGGCAAGGGAACATACGTGGATCGCGATTCCACGGCCGGCTCCGTGTGCCGCGTGCTGGTGGAGAAGTGCCGCTTTGGCAAATTCACCAATGCCGGCATAACCTTTGGCAGTGAGGCGTGGGACTGCCAGAACATCATCTTGCGCGACTGTCATTTCGAGGGGGCGAGCCATGTGTTGCTCTTCAAGATGCGTACTGATACGCCGCAGACCTATCAGGATGTGCTTGTGGAGCGTTGCACGGGGTGGGTGACCAATGCCATCGAGACTTCGTCTTGGAAACAGTTTCATCTGCTGGAGGACCGCCCGGATATGCCCGTCTCGGTGGTACGCAACGTGGTTATCCGTCAACTTGACAATCTGAAGTCCGAGCGTTTCTTCTATGTTGTCAAGGATAAGGCGACCAAACACCGTTTCGATATGGAGAACTTCACTTTGCAGGACATCTCGGTAAGAGACAAACGTTCGCGCTTCGATATAGGGCAAGTGAAGAATGTAACGTTAAAGAATGTGGTTGTCAATGGTGAGAAAAAAGACTGATGTTCAGCTTATTCACTCCCTTTCTGCGGTTGTTGTATTGCTTGGTGCCGCTATTTTAGATGAAAATTATATATCTTGTTGAATTATTTTTTACGGGAATTATTTGTGGAATGAAAAAAATGTATTAACTTTGCACAGAATTAGTTGAGGTGCATTGTTTGGGCCTTTTCAGTTCTACAACTGGGTAATTTGTTTGAGTAGGAGTAAACAACCTGATATATAATGAAAAAAATCTTGATAGCCGTAGCACTAAGTGCAATGACCGTGATGTTTTCCGGTTGCGTGATGACCAAGCAAGTATCATATTTCCAGAATCTTGATTCTGTTGACATAACGCAACGCGTGGCAGTGCCTGAGGTTAAAATCAAAACCAATGACGAACTGACCATTCTTGTGTCTTCCATTACTCCGGAAGCGGCAGAGCCATTTAATATGAATATCGGTTCGCGCAATATGTCTTCCATGTCCAACACTACCGCCGGAAGAAGCATGTATTCCTATATTGTGGATAAGGATGGCAATATCAATTTTCCCGTTATAGGCAAGATAAACGTTCTCGGACTGACGCGTCCGCAGGTGGAGGAAAAACTCGCCGATGCCATCAAGCCTTATTTCTCTGCTAAGGAAATGCCGGTAGTCAAGGTGCGTCTTTCCAGTTTCCGGATTACCGTGATAGGTGAGGTTACGGGGACAAAAGTTATTAATGTGGAAAACGAGCGTATCTCCATCATAGAGGCTTTGGCGCAAGCCGGTGACTTGTCTGTTTATGGTAAGCGACCGAACATATTGCTGGTGCGTGAAAATTCAAACGGAGAGAAATTGGCGGTGCGTTACAATATCAACGATGCCAGAATCTTTACTTCGCCTTATTATTACCTTGAACAGAATGACATAGTGTATGTAGAACCGCAAAAAGCGAAAGCGCGGAGTGCGGATGTCAGCTCATATACATTCTGGACGCCTATATCAAGCGTTCTCGTGTCATTGGCGACGTTGGCCATAAGCCTTACTAAATAGTTAATAAACATAGAGTTGATATGGAGAGTGACCCCCTTCGTATTGACTCTTTTTTCTAATACAGGGATTTGTGTCCGGCACTTTCATGAGAGATAAGGCGGAGGGCTTGGGATTGCAGGCCGTTTCGGCGTTGCGTCATGTCTTCTTCTGTGTGCGGTATGAAAGGCGGATTTGCGAATAAAAAGAAAAAATTATGTGCGGAATAGTTGGATATATCGGAAATAGAGAGGCTTATCCTCTTCTCATAAAAGGATTGAGGCGTCTTGAGTACCGCGGATATGATTCTGCGGGATGTGCCTTGATTTCCGGAAAAGACGGAGCCCTGAATGTTTACAAGGCCAAAGGGAAAGTCTCGGATTTGGAAAAGGCGACGGAGACAAAGGATGTCAGTGGAGGGGTAGGCATAGCCCATACACGTTGGGCTACCCACGGAGTGCCTAACGAAGTGAATGCCCATCCTCACGTAAGCCAAAGCGGTAACCTTACACTTGTGCATAACGGCATCATAGAAAACTATGCGACTTTGCGGGAACAGCTGAAAGGACGCGGATATACTTTTAGGAGCGAGACGGACACGGAGGTGCTGGTGCAGCTTATAGAATATGTGATGGTGTCGAATGATGTCGATCTCCCTACCGCAGTGCGTGGCGCGTTGAATCAGGTGTTTGGCGCTTATGCCATAGCGGTTATTGACAGACGCTCTCCTGAAGTGCTTGTCGCCGCACGCAAATCATCGCCGCTTGCCGTGGGAGTGGTGGACGACTGTTCTGAATTTTTCCTTGCTTCTGACGCATCGCCGATAGCGGAATACACAAAGCATATAGTCTATCTGAATGATGAGGAGATGGCCGTGATAGAGCGAGGCAAGAAGTTGCGCGTCCTGAAACTTGACGGTGAGCAGACCAGTCCGGAGGTGAAGGAGGTGAATGTGGATCTCTCGATGCTTGACCATGAGGGCTTTCCGCACTTTATGCTGAAAGAGATTTTTGACCAGCCGAATGTGCTGAAAGACTGTATGAGCGGCAGAATAGTGGAATCTCCATATTCCCATGCTCCGCAGGTGATACTGTCTGCCGTCACCAACAGCCGCAGGCAGCTGTTGCAGGCTAAGCGTATTGTCATCGTTTCGTGCGGCACTTCTTGGCATGCGGGATTGATAGGCAAGCAACTTATAGAGCATTTCTGCCGCATACCGGTAGAAGTGGCTTATGCAAGTGAGTTCCGTTACTCTGATCCGGTGATAGGGGCGGATGATGTGGTGATGGCAATCTCGCAGTCGGGAGAGACCGCCGACACCCTTGCCGCCATACAGTTGGCAAAGAAAAACGGTGCGCTGATTTTTGGAATAGTCAATGGTGTGGGCTCATCCATAGCGCGGGAGTCGGACACAGGCACTTATATACACGTCGGACCGGAGATAGGCGTGGCTTCCACCAAGGCGTTTACAGGGCAGGTGACGGTGCTGACAATGCTGGCGTTGGCGCTGGGTATGGCAAAAGGTACGGTGGAACAGGACGAGTATGATAAGACTGTCAGGGAACTTCTTAGGATACCGGACAAGATAAAGAAGGTGTTGGAGCAAAACGATAAGATTGAGAAAATTGCCCAGACATATACATACGCCCATAACTTCCTGTATCTCGGACGGGGATGGAACTATCCCGTGGCACTGGAAGGCGCTTTGAAACTGAAAGAGATAAGTTACATTCACGCGGAGGGTTACCCCGCAGCGGAAATGAAGCATGGCCCCATCGCACTGGTGGATGCGGAAATGCCCGTGGTGTTTATCGCCACACGGCACACGCTTTACCAGAAAGTGGTCTCGAATATGCAGGAGGTCATTTCACGGCATGGCAGCATAATAGCCATAGTTACGGAGGGGGATGAGCAGGTGAAGGGCATGGTAAAGGAGGTGATAGAACTTCCGGACACGCTTGACTGTCTTGATCCGTTGCTCAGTGTGATACCTCTGCAACTGCTGTCTTATCATGTAGCTGTGGCGAAAGGGTTGAATGTGGACCAGCCGCGAAACCTCGCCAAGTCGGTAACGGTGGAATAAGCAAACGCAACAACAATACAACACAAACACAATATCTATATGGAACCTCTGAAGCATGAATGCGGCGTTGCGATGATACGCCTGCTGAAACCTTTGGAATATTATCAGAAAAAATACGGTACGTGGATGTATGGCATCAACAAACTGTATCTGATGATGGAGAAACAGCATAATCGCGGGCAGGAAGGAGCGGGCTTGGCTGCCGTGAAGCTGAATGTGAAGCCCGGTAATGAATATATGTTCCGTGAGAGAGCGGAAGGCTCGAATGCCATAAAGGAGATATTCTCAACGGTACATGGCAAGTTCAGCGGATTGTCAGCGGAACAACTTGCGGATGTGAACTATGCGCGTGAGCATCTCGCTTTTGCGGGAGAACTGTATATGGGGCATCTGAGGTACAGTACAACTGGGAAGAGCGGTATCTCATACGTGCACCCTTTCCTGCGCAGGAACAACTGGAAAGCCAAGAACCTGTGCCTGTGCGGGAACTTCAATATGACGAATATTGACGAGGTGTTTGACATTCTCACGAAGCAGGGACAGTGCCCGCGGATGTATAGTGACTCCTATATAATGCTTGAACTGATGGGACACCGTCTGGACAGAGAGGTGGAACGGAATTTCGTAAAGGCTAAGGAACAGGGGCTGATGGACTGTGATGTGACGAGGTTCATTGATGATAACATGGATATATCCAATGTACTGTTAACCTCCATGCAGTATTTCGACGGCGGATATGTCGTGTGTGGCGTCACTGGCAGCGGTGAGATGTTCGCCATGCGTGACCCGTGGGGCATACGGCCGGCATTCTTTCATCTTGACAATGAGGTCATGGCACTGGCGAGTGAGCGTCCGGTGTTGCAGACAACGTTCGACTTGCAGGTTGAAGATGTGGTGGAACTGATGCCGGGTGAGGCCATCCTTGTCAACAGGGCGGGCGAAGTCAGGCGGAAGCAAATAATAGAACAGAAGGGAGACAGCAAGTGTTCTTTCGAGAGAATCTATTTCAGCCGCGGCTCAGATACCGATATATATAAGGAAAGGAAGAAACTTGGCGAACAGCTTACCGAGCCGATATTGAAGGCGGTGGAATATGATCACAAGCACACCGTGTTCTCTTATATCCCCAATACTGCGGAAGTTGCATATTACGGAATGCTTACAGGCTTCAAGCAATATGTCAATCAGCAGAAGGTAGAGAAACTTCTCGCCTTGGAACATAAGCCGACAAAGGAGGAACTGACCGCATTGCTGGCGGAATATGTGAGGTCGGAGAAGATAGCGTGGAAGGACATTAAGCTCCGGACATTCATCAGTGAGGGCAGCACCCGTAACGACCTTGCCTCACATGTGTATGATGTCACATACGGATCAGTGGAGAGTGGGGTGGATAACCTTGTGGTAATAGACGACTCCATAGTGCGGGGAACAACGCTGAAGGAGAGCATCCTGAAAATACTTGACCGGTTGAAACCACGTAAGATAGTGATTGTCAGCAGTGCTCCGCAGATACGCTACCCGGACTATTATGGCATAGACATGGCGAGACTGGAAGAGTTTTGCGTCTTCCGGGCAGCGATACAGTTGCTGAAAGACCGCGGTATGGAAGAGTTGATAAGAAGCGTTTATGAAGCGTGCAGGAAGGAACTCTTGAAGCCGAAGGAAGAGATGGTGAATCTGGTGAAGGGAATCTATGAGCCTTTCACAGTGGAAGAGATAAACCATAAGATAGTGGAGATGCTGCATCCGGATGGCATGACAACGCCGGTCGAGCTGGTATTCCAAAGCATTGAGGGGCTTCACAAGGCGATACCTGACCATAAAGGCGACTGGTACTTTACCGGAAACTATCCTACACCGGGAGGAACCAAGCTGTGTTTGCAGGCTTTCGTAAACTATTATGAGAAATACGCCGGCCGGCTTTCACAAGTGAACATGGTGTGGCAATAATCCTTTCAGACAGCGAAAAAGGACATTGCACTGCGATTATAATACGACAAAAGGAAATAAAAACAAAATAAACTCAGGCCTGAGGAGCTTCATTTGAGCTTTATAAAGGGCAGGTATGATAAGATGAAAAAGGTAACATTAGTATTACAGGACGGAACAAAGTTCCACGGAAAGTCATTCGGGTACGACAAACCGGTAGCTGGTGAGGTGGTTTTCAACACTGCCATGATGGGGTATCCAGAGAGTCTTACCGACCCATCATACGCCGGTCAGCTGATGGTTCTCACCTATCCGCTTGTGGGCAACTATGGTGTGCCGCCTTTCTCGATGGAAGAGAACGGGTTGCCGACATTCATGGAGAGTGACAGAATATACGCTTCCGCAATCATTGTGGCGGATTACAGCACGGAATACAGTCATTGGAACGCGAAGGAAAGCCTTGCCGAATGGCTGAAACGCGAGCAGGTGCCGGGCATAACGGGTATCGACACGCGTGAATTGACAAAGGTATTGCGCGAGCATGGCGTCATGATGGGCAAGATAATCTTTGATGACGAGCCTGACAACATACCGGAAGCGGATTACGAAGGCGTTAACTTCGTTGACAAGGTGTCGGTAAAGAAAATCGTCGTTTATAACGAAGGTGCGCCAAAGAAGGTCGTGCTTGTCGATTGCGGCGTAAAGGCCAATATCATCCGTTGCCTCATAAACCGTGGCTGCGAGGTCATACGTGTGCCATGGAACTACGATTATACCGACATGATATTTGACGGATTGTTCCTTGCCAATGGTCCCGGCGACCCGGATATGTGCGAGGATGCAGTGGAGATAATACGCAAGCAGATGGCGAACAGCGACAAGCCGATATGCGGTATCTGCATGGGTAACCAACTGTTGGCAAAGGCTGCGGGAGCCAAGATCTACAAATTGAAGTACGGACACCGCTCCCACAACCAGCCGGTGCGTATGGTTGGTACGGACCAGTGCTTCGTGACATCACAGAACCACGGCTACGCTGTGGATGCAACCACATTGGGCGGCGAGTGGGAAGAGCTGTTCGTGAATATGAATGACGGCTCAAACGAAGGCATACGCCATAAGACCAAGCCTTGGTTCTCAAGCCAGTTCCACCCCGAGGCATGCTCAGGACCGGTCGATACGGAATTTATGTTCGACAAGTTTGTGGCAGCTCTATAATAATATATATAAGGTAAAAGAATCTTACGATAATGAAAGACGATAGCATAAAGAAAGTTCTCCTCCTCGGTTCCGGTGCATTGAAAATAGGTGAGGCCGGCGAATTTGACTACTCCGGTTCACAAGCTCTTAAAGCATTGCGCGAGGAAGGCGTCGAGACTGTTCTTATAAACCCGAACATTGCCACAGTGCAGACATCGGAAGGCGTTGCCGACAAGATTTACTTCCTGCCTGTCCAGCCTTATTTCGTGGAGCGTGTCATACAGGAAGAGAAACCGGACGGCATCCTGCTCGCTTTCGGCGGACAAACCGCCCTCAACTGCGGCGTGGAGCTTTACCAGTCCGGTGTGCTTGAAAAATACAATGTCCGTGTGCTCGGTACGCCCGTTCAGGCCATTATGGACACGGAAGACCGTGAGCTGTTTGTAAAGAAACTGGACGAGATAGACGTTAAAACCATCAAGTCACACGCCTGCGAGAATATAGAGGAAGCGCGCAAGGCTGCCGCGGAGCTGGGGTATCCGGTCATCATACGTGCGGCATACGCCCTTGGCGGTCTCGGCTCAGGCTTCTGCGATAACGAGGAAGAACTGAACGCTTTGGCAGAAAAAGCCTTCTCTTTCTCTCCCCAGGTGCTTGTGGAGAAGTCGTTGAAAGGCTGGAAGGAAATAGAGTATGAGGTAGTGCGCGACCGTTACGATAACTGCATTACCGTATGTAACATGGAGAACTTTGACCCGCTTGGCATCCATACAGGCGAATCAATAGTCATCGCTCCGTCGCAGACGCTGACAAACTCTGAGTATCATAAGCTCCGTGCGCTTGCCATAAAGATAATACGCCACGTGGGAATCGTGGGAGAATGTAATGTGCAGTACGCGTTCGACCCTAAGTCTGAGGACTACCGCGTCATAGAGGTCAACGCGCGATTGTCACGCTCTTCCGCATTGGCGTCAAAGGCAACGGGCTATCCTCTCGCCTTTGTGGCGGCGAAACTCGGCATGGGCTACGGGCTGTTTGAGTTGAAGAATTCTGTCACAAAGACAACGTCCGCTTTCTTTGAACCGGCACTTGACTATGTGGTCTGCAAAATCCCGCGCTGGGACCTCTCCAAGTTCCGTGGCGTAGATAAGGAGCTTGGCTCGTCAATGAAATCCGTCGGCGAGGTTATGGCCATCGGCCGTAATTTTGAAGAGGCCATACAGAAGGGACTCCGCATGATAGGGCAGGGGATGCACGGCTTCGTAGAGAATAAGGAGTTGGAAATAAACGATATAGAAGCAGCTCTTAAAGCTCCTACGGACAAGCGCGTGTTCGTCATCGCGAAAGCCCTGAAACGAAAGATATACACTGTGGACCAGATTCACGAGATGACCAAGATAGACAAATGGTTCCTCGAGAAACTGCAACATATTGTTGACATTGACGACAGGCTGGATAAGTGTACTTCCGTCAATGTGCTCGACAAGGAACTGCTGCGCGAGGCCAAAGTGTATGGCTTTACCGATTTTCAGGTTGCCCGCGCCGTAGGATTGGAAAAGGAACTGGGCAATATGCACAAGGCCATCCTTACCATCCGGGCACTGCGTAAGCGTATGGGCATCCTTCCTGTGGTAAAGCAGATAGACACATTGGCTGCGGAATATCCGGCGCAGACAAACTATCTGTATCTCACATACGCGGGAGTTGCGCATGATATAGACTATGTCGATGACAAGAAGTCCATCGTTGTCCTTGGCTCCGGAGCTTACCGCATAGGCTCTTCCGTAGAGTTCGACTGGTGTGGCGTGCAGGCTTTGAACACCATACGCAAGCAGGGTTACCGTTCAGTGATGATAAACTACAATCCGGAGACTGTGTCAACTGACTATGATATGTGTGACCGCCTGTATTTCGACGAGCTTACCTTCGAGCGTGTCATGGATATTCTCGACCTTGAGAACCCGAACGGCGTAATCGTATCTACGGGCGGACAGATACCTAACAACCTCGCCATGCGCCTTGATGCGGAGAACGTCCCGATTCTCGGTACGTCAGCCAAGGACATAGATAACTGCGAGGACCGCGCGCAGTTCTCCTCCATGCTGACAAGAAACGGCATCAACCAGCCGGAATGGTCTGCGCTGACGTCTATGGACGACATCAACAAGTTCATTGACAAGGTCGGTTTCCCCGTGCTTGTACGTCCGTCATACGTCCTGTCCGGTGCCGCGATGAACGTTTGTTCCAACAAGGAAGAGCTGGAGAAGTTCCTGCAACTCGCCGCGAATGTCAGCGAAGACCACCCCGTTGTGGTAAGCCAGTTCATCGAACACGCCAAGGAAATCGAGATGGACGCCGTGGCTAAGGACGGTGAAATCATGGCGTATGCGATATCAGAACATATCGAGTTTGCGGGAGTACATTCCGGTGACGCCACGATACAGTTCCCCCCGCAGAAACTTTATGTCGAGACCGTGCGCCGCATCAAGCGCATCTCAAGACAGATAGCTAAGGAACTGCACATCTCCGGGCCTTTCAACATCCAGTATATGGCGCGTGACAACGACATCCTTGTCATTGAATGCAACCTCCGCGCGTCACGTTCGTTCCCGTTTGTCAGCAAGGTGTTGAAACTGAACCTTATCGATCTTGCCACAAAGATAATGCTTGGCGTGCCGGTGGAGAAACCGTCCAAGAACCTCTTTGACCTTGATTACGTAGGCATCAAGGCTAGCCAGTTCTCTTTCAACCGCTTGCAGAAGGCTGACCCGGTGCTTGGCGTTGACATGGCATCGACTGGTGAGGTAGGCTGTATCGGCAACGATACTTCCTGCGCTTTGCTGAAAGCCATGCTGTCCGTGGGACACCGCATTCCGAAGAAGAACATATTGCTATCTACCGGTTCTACAAAGCAAAAGGCGGAGATGATGGATGCCGCCAAGATGCTTGTCAAGCACGGCTATCAGCTGTATGCGACAGGAGGTACATACAAGTTCCTTTCGGACAACGGCATACCGAGTGTGGAGGTCTTCTGGCCGTCAGACGAGGGCAAGACACCGCAGGCTCTTGATATGCTTCATAACAAGGAGATAGACATGGTGGTCAACATACCGAAGAACCTTACCGTCCGTGAATTGGACAACGGATACAAGATACGCCGCGCGGCCATTGACCTTAACATCCCTCTTATCACCAATTCACGCCTCGCGTCGGCGTTCATCAATGCTTTCTGTACCATGCCTCTTGACAACATCGCAATCAAGCCATGGCAGGATTATAAATAAACGCAGGTGAGGTCAAATCGTAACGGTCGGACAAAAGGGTGCTGATTACTGTGTAATCAGGTGCAGATTGCACGGTAATCAGGTGCTGTTTACAAGGTAATCGGGCGCAAATTACATTTGCATTCCGTTGCCGTTGATTACCAGACTGTTAGAGACTGATCGGATTCACATTAACAAAGAAACCAAAAGACTATATTATGCAGAATATTTTTCGCGGGCTTGGAATAGCCCTTGTCACACCGTTCAATGAGGATGGAACAGTGGATTACGATTCCCTTACAACCATCATAGACTATCAGTTGGGTAATGGCGCCGATTTCCTCTGCATCCTTGCCACAACCGGTGAAACCCCTTGTCTCTCCCCGAAAGAGTATTATGAGGTCAAGCAGTTTATCGTGAAGCAGGTTGCGGGGCGCGTTCCTTTGCTCATGGGATGTGGCGGAAACAACACTGCCGCCATCATCGACACCTTGAAGACGTTTGATTTCAGCGGGATAGACGGCATCCTCTCCGTGTGCCCATATTATAACAAACCGTCGCAGGAAGGACTTTATCAGCACTTCAAGGCCATTGCGGCGGCAACAAAGTTGCCGATAGTGTTGTATAACGTGCCGGGGCGTACCGGTATAAACCTGAAACCGGAGACAACCTGCCGCCTTGCCGCCGACTGCGACAATATCGTTGCCATAAAGGAGGCGAGCGGCTCAATAGAGCAGGTGGATGAGATAATAAAGTACAAACCGGCTGACTTCGAGGTCCTCTCCGGTGATGACTCGCTCACGTTCCCGATGATAGCATGCGGTGCGGTAGGCGTTATCTCCGTAATAGGCAACGCCTTGCCAAAGGAGTTCTCCCGCATGATACGTTTGGAATTTCGTGGTGAGTTCGGTGCTGCGCAGAAGATACACCACAAGTTTACCGACCTTTACGGACTGCTCTTTGTTGACGGCAATCCCGCCGGTGTCAAGGCACTGATGAGTGAGATGGGACTGTTGAAGAACATTCTTCGCCTTCCCCTTGTGCCGACACGCCTTACCACACGTCAGAAGATAGCGCAAGTGTTGAAAGAACTCAAGCTGTGATATGGAAAACAGGGTATCTCTCGACTTGATGGAATTTATCGAACGTAACATTCTTCCACGTTATGCCTCGTTTGACGCGGCGCATAACATGGAACATGTCATGCACGTCATCAAGGCTTCGGGTACCCTTGCGCGCCGTATGGGAGCCGATGCCAACATGGCATACACCATAGCGGCGTATCACGACCTCGGACTGGAGGGACCGCGTGCCATACACCACATCACAGGCGGTAAGATTCTCCGTGCCGACAAACGGCTGGAAAAATGGTTTTCGCAACAACAGATAGAAACGATGGCGCAGGCGGTGGAGGACCATAGAGCCTCCGCATCACGTGCGCCGCGTTCTGTTTATGGCCGGATGGTGGCCGAGGCGGACCGTGACCTGTTGCCGGAGACGGTCTTCCGGCGTACCATACAGTTCGGACTGGAGCATTATCCGGAGAAGGCGGAAGAAGAACAGTGGCAGAGATTTCGTGAGCATATACAACAGAAATATTCCTCTTCCGGCTACATCCACCTGTGGATTCTCGGCTCGGAGAATGAGGCCAACCTGAAAGAATTGCGCGGCATAATCGCTGACGAGCAGCAGTTGCGCAACGCTTTTGACAGAATATATAAGGATTTAAGTTTACAATCAGGTGGACGCAAACGCGGTTAATACATTGGAAAGCATACGGCCGAACTCATTGCGGGCATGGTTTCTCGCTGCAAGGCCAAAGACTCTTACGGCGGCTGCGGTTCCAGTCATGATAGGAGCGGCATACGCCTGGCACCTCACGGATGGCATAGGGTATGGCTTTGTGCCGATGGTGCTTTGCTTCCTCTTTGCTTTCGTGATGCAGATAGACGCGAACTTTATCAATGACTATTATGATTGCGTGCGGGGACGTGATGACAACACCATGCGCCTTGGCCCTAAAAGGGCGTGCCAGCAGGGATGGATTACACTGTCGGCAATGCGTAGGGCGATAGCCTTCACCTCACTTTTGGCCTGTCTTACGGGGCTGCCGCTAATCTGTTATGGCGGCTGGGAGCTGGTAGGGATAGGCGTGTTGTGCCTGCTTTTCTGCTTCCTTTATACCACTTCGCTTGCCGGTAAGGGCTTGGGTGATTTGCTTGTATTGGTGTTTTTCGGCATCATCCCGTGTTGTTTTACAGCCTATGTCACCTTGCCTGCACCCTTGCAGCGGATGGATACACTCCCGTGGCTCCTTGCTTTGGCGTGCGGATTGGTTGTGGATACCTTGCTTCTGGTGAACAATTACCGTGACATTGACAATGACAAGGCGACAGGCAAGAATACTCTTGTGGTCATGTTGGGGAGAAAGGTCACTGAGGTGCTGTATCTGTTGATAGTGCCGGCGGCCTTAATCATCGTTGTTGCCGGTGTGCCTGCCCGTTTAATAGGAATCATATTGTCGTTGCCTACACTTTTACTGCACCTGTTTACATGGCGGATGATGTGCAGAATCAAACGTGGAACGGCCTTGAACAAAGTTCTCGGAATGGCGGCGCGCAACATACTTATCTTCGGAATAATGACAACTCTACTTATCATTATTGCATGAAAAAGGGCAAATATTGCACAAAAAGACATTTTTGTGCAGTTGTTTTTTGCTACATTCAAATAAAATGACTACCTTTGCTCCGCAAAGTCAGAAACAGTTTGAAAGACGTTTGCTTCTTTCCACTGCTGGCAGGGCAATTTAATAACATCGAGATAAAGATTAAACTTTAAATAATAAATCAATGAAGAAGTACAATTTTAATGCGGGTCCGTCAATGCTCCCACGTGAAGTTATTGAAGCGACAGCCGCACAGTGCCTGGACTTTAACGGCTCAGGACTCTCTCTGATGGAAATCAGTCACCGTGCAAAGGACTTCCAGCCCGTTGTTGATGAGGCCGTAGCCCTGTTCAAAGAACTCCTCCAGATACCGGAAGGATATTCCGTTATCTTCCTTGGTGGTGGCGCATCGCTTGAATTTTGCATGATTCCTTATAACTTCCTTGAAAAGAAAGCCGCTTACCTTAACACTGGTGTGTGGGCAAAGAAGGCCATGAAGGAAGCAAAACTGTTCGGCGAGGTGGTGGAAGTAGCATCTTCTGCGGAGGCTACATACACCTATATTCCTAAGGATTATACCATCCCTGCCGACGCAGACTATTTCCATATCACTTCAAACAACACCATTTACGGAACGGAAATACGCAAGGACCTCGACTCACCTGTACCAGTTATCGCCGATATGTCTTCCGATATATTCTCTCGTCCGGTTGATGTCAGCAAGTATGGCATGATTTATGGCGGTGCCCAGAAGAACCTCGCAATGGCCGGTGTCACGTTCGTCATTGTGAAGGATGAGCTTCTCGGTAAGGTTTCCCGCCAGATTCCGACCATGCTTGACTACCGCACTCATGTGGAGAAAGGCTCTATGTTCAACACTCCACCGGTCGTTCCTATCTATTCTGCGCTCGAGACTCTCCGTTGGATCAAGCGTAACGGCGGTGTTGAGGCAATGGACAAACTGGCCAAGCAGCGTGCGGAAATCGTGTATGGCGAAATTGATCGCAACAAACTCTTCAAGGGTACGGCCAACGTTGAGGACCGCTCTCTGATGAACCTCTGCTTCGTTATGAACGACGAATACAAGGAGTTGGAGCAGGACTTCCTTAACTTCGCGATGAAAGAGCGTGGTATGGTCGGCATCAAGGGTCACCGTTCAGTTGGCGGTTTCCGTGCATCATGCTACAATGCGCAGACCATCGAGGGCTGTGAGGCACTTGTTGCCTGCATGAAAGAGTTTGAGGCAAAACACTAAATCTTAGGTCTTAGGTTGTTGGTTGTAGGTTTTTGGTCGGTTTGTTATACTCTAATATGAAAGGCCGGAGAACCTAAAACCAACAACCTGACACCATATAACCATATAATATCATGGCAAAAGTATTAATAGCAACAGAAAAGCCTTTCGCCGCAGCAGCGGTGTCAGGCATCAAGGAAGTCATTGAAGGCGCGGGTTTTGAACTTGCCCTCCTTGAGAAATATACGGAAAAGGCGCAGCTTCTTGCCGCTGTCGCTGATGTTGACGCTATCATCATCCGTTCAGACAAGGTCGATGCGGAAGTTCTCGACGCTGCCAAGAACCTGAAAATAGTTGTTCGTGCCGGTGCAGGTTACGACAATGTGGATCTTGAAGCGGCCACAGCACACAACGTTGTGGTCATGAACACACCGGGACAGAACGCCAATGCTGTGGCAGAACTCGTGCTCGGCCTTCTCGTTTACACCGTCCGCAACTTCTACAATGGCAAGGCCGGCAGTGAGTTGATGGGCAAGAAGCTCGGCATACTCGCCTTCGGCAATGTAGGCCGCAACGTCGCTCGTGTGGCAAAAGGCTTCGGAATGGAAGTCTGCGCATACGATGCTTATTGCCCGGCAGACGTTATCGAGGCAGCAGGTGTTAAGGCAATGGCATCTCAGGCAGACCTTTTCAAGGAGTGTGACGTGGTATCTCTCCACATACCTGCAACGGCAGAGACAAAGCAGTCCATCAACAAGGCTCTCTGCTCTACCATGAAGAAGAACGCCATCCTCATCAATACCGCCCGTAAGGAGGTCATTGACGAGCAGGGACTCATAGAACTTCTCGCCGAGCGCACTGACTTGAAGTACATCACCGACATCAAACCGGACGCTGACGCAGAGTTCGCCAAGTTCGAGGGACGCTACTTCGCCACACCTAAGAAGATGGGTGCGCAGACAGCCGAGGCCAATACCAATGCGGGCATTGCTGCCGCAAAGCAGATTGTCGGCTACATAAAGGACGGCATTACGAAGTTCCAGGTAAACAAGTAATCCGTTATGCCTGTTATGTTTGCATGGCACACATAATGAAATCTAAATAAAAAGGGAAGAAGAGACATGGCGATTTTCCGTCGCTGTGCCTCTTCTTTTCGTTTCTGCACATTTATGAAAGCAACGCTGATACAGATGGACATAGCGTGGAACGACGTTCCCTCCAACCGCATTGCGGCAGAACGGCTTATGCGCAATGCACCCGGTTCCGACCTGTATGTATTGCCGGAGATGTTCACCACAGGCTTCGCCGTAGAGCCGGAAGGCGTGGCGGAGAAGGCGGAAGGCGACACGTTGCAGTGGATGCAGCGCATGGCGGCAACCCTTGACGGTGCCGTTGCCGGCTCTGTGTCGGTGAAAACGGAGGACGGACAATACCGCAACAGACTGTATTTTGTCAAGCCCGACGGCACGTTCCGCTACTATGACAAACGCCATCTGTTCGCATACGGAGGTGAAAACGAGGCTTATACGGCCGGAGAAGAGCGTGTTGTCGTGGAGTGGCGGGGCGTGAGGTTCCTGCTGCAAGTGTGCTATGACCTGCGTTTCCCCGTGTTCTCACGCAACGGAGTGCCGCATGATTGTCCTGCGGAAGAGGCGCACCCGCTTTACGACTGCGCCATTTACGTAGCCAACTGGCCTGACAGTCGCCGCCGGGTGTGGGACATATTGACCCGTGCCCGTGCCTTGGAGAACCAATGCTATGTGTTGGCTGTCAACCGTATCGGCCGTGACCCTCAGTGCCATTATGATGGCGGTACGGCACTTGTTGACGCATACGGCAAGACCATTGCCGCAGCAGAAGACAACACTTCCGTCGCCATTACCGCCGAGATGGATATGGAACGTCTCGCTAACTTCCGCAAGAAGTTCCCCGTATTGGCCGACCGAGAACGTTTCTGGTTTGAAATAGGAAGGGAAACACCTGTGTAGTACCCTCTGTCCGCATATTATTATCTAAATAAATCAATCTACACGTCATGCGCAAATACCTTCTTACATTCCTGTTTTCACTCATTGCCGCAGTGTCGTTTGCGGCGGAAAAACTGAACACCGGCTCGTATATACGTTACGGAGAGACATATCTCGGCAAGCCATGGGCGTCATTGCCCGTGACAGAGTTTGCGCGTTTCCGCAAAGACGGCAACCGGGTAGGCTACGAGACGCTCGTCTTTGAGCGCCGCCGTCAACTTGCCGCCCTCGTTATGGCGGAGATAACGGAACGCAAGGGACGTTTCATGCCCGACATCATCAACGGCCTTGAGGTGATGATGGAAGAGCCATGGTGGGGCATCCCGGCCCATTACGGAAAACCGGTGCCGCTGTATGGCGAGCAGCCTGTCGATTTGTTCAACGCTGAGTCGGCCTCCCTCATTGCGTGGACGGGCAAGGAACTGAAAGCGGAACTGGACAGTTTCTCCCCCGAATTATACAAGAAGATAGAGCGGGAGATAAGCCACCGCATCCTGACAAAGGCGCTTGGCGTGAAGGCATGGTGGAAGACGGCCGGCATGAACTGGAATCCTTGGATATGCAGCAACTGGCTTACCTGCGTCATGCTTTACGAGAAAAATGCCGGGTTGCGGCAGAAAGCCGTGACAGAGATAGAGGGTTGTATGCGGGCATTCATCGATTCCTATCCGGAAGACGGCGGATGCGACGAGGGTACGGGATATTGGGACCGTGCGGCGGCATCCCTTTTCGAGTGCCTTGACCTAATGCGGCAGATAAAGGCAGACAGTCTTGCCGCCGTTACGGTGCTTGACTACCGCAAGGACAAGGTCGCCCGCATGGGAGCCTATATATATAAGATGTATATAGCCAACGGCTATTCCGTGAACTTTGCCGACGCCCACGAAAACAAAAGCGTGGTGCAGCTTAACGTCCTGTGGCCGTTTGCCCTGTATCTTGACGACCCTGCGATGAAAGGCTTTGCCGCATGGCTGGCCAAAGACAAGTCGTTTTGGGCAGACCCCGCCGCACTCTATGCCAAAAGCGGTAATTTCCCCACCTTGGGCAGGGAACTGATGCTGCTCAGACAGGTGTCGGCTCTCTCGGAAGAACGTCCCGTTGAGCCGCTGGCGGAGGCGTGGCTGCCCGACTTGCAGATTGCCGTTATGCGTGGAAAAGACAAGTTCGTGGCTGTGAAGGGAGGCACTAACGGCGAGAGCCACAACCATAACGACGTAGGGTCATACATCGTCTATGCCGACGGTGAGCCTCTGCTGATAGACTGTGGAGTGGGGGAATACACCTCAAAGACATTCAGTAAGGAGCGTTACACCATCTGGACCATGCAGAGCGACTATCACAACCTGCCGCAGGTGAACGGCGTCAGCCAGCACGATGGCAAGCAGTTTCATGCCGAGGTGGTGAAGAACAGCCGCCACAGCATAACCCTTGACATAGCAAAGGCATATCCCGAAGCGGCGGATGTAAAGTCATGGCAGCGCACGGTGACGCTGAAAGGCACGGAGGTGGAAGTGACCGAGAAATACACTCTCGGCACTTATAAAGCCCCGTCGCGCCTGATGTTCATGACCACCGTCATGCCTGACGTTTCCAAAGCCGGCACGGTGAGGCTCGGCAAGAACACCATCACATACGACGCCGCCTGCCTTTCCGTCACGGTGGAGGACAAATCCGCACTTCTTGACCCGCTGCTCACCGGTCTGTGGGGCAACCGTCTCTATCGCATAGTGATGGAGTTGCGTGGTAAGGCGACAACAGGTAAGGTGACGTACAGGATAAGGTAACAGTAACAGCATTTGTAGGGACGCGCCTTGGTGCGTCCGATTGTGGTTGCCTCCGTTTCCGGTAATCGCCGCAGTTGTTTGTAGGGACGCACCTTGGTGCGTCCGACATTACCCGGAAACGCATCCCTATGCGGACGCACCAAGATGCGTCCCTACAACAGGCGATAACCATCCCAAACATCTACGCCCGCATCTCCAAAACAATCGGGTGCTGTTTACATTGCCATCAGCACCTGTTTACATTGCAATCAGCACCCTTTCACGGTGTAATCAGCACCCTTTTGCGGCGCAAGGAAAAACGGATATAAACAAACAGGATAACAAAAACAACTAAAAAACTCAAACACACACATTTATGAAAAAAGCACTTACGGCATTGGCCTTCGGCACATTCGGCCTCGGAGTAGCGGAATATGTGATGATGGGCATACTGCCGTTCATCGCAAAAGACTTCTGCATCACCATCCCGCAGGCCGGAGCATTCATCTCGGCATACGCACTCGGCGTGTGCGCCGGCGCACCCTTTGTGGCCGTCATCGCGCGCACATGGCCGCTGAAACGCATCCTTTACATGCTGTGTGCCATCATGGCGGTATCGTCTCTGGCCATGACTCTGTGTCCTGTACCCGCTGACGGGCGCGGTGCCGGCTGGCAGTTCTGGCTCATGATGCTCTTCCGCTTCTGCGCCGGCATCCCGCACGGAGCCTACTTCGGCGTTGGCAGCATAGTGGCGGACAGGCTTTCAAAGAACGGCAAGTCAACCCTTGCCGTGGCCATAATGACCTCCGGCATGACCGTTGCCAACCTTGTGGGCATACCTCTCGGCACATTCCTCACCAGCATCGTCAGCTGGAGACTCGTCTTCGGCTTCTCATGCCTGTGGAATGTTGTTACACTCGTCAGCATAGCACGCTGGATTCCCGTGATGGAACCGTTGCCCGACACCGGCTTCCGTGGCAATTTCCGTTTCTTGAAGCACCTTGCCCCGTGGCTTATCATCCTCGCCACCATCTTCGGCAACGGCGGCATATTCTGCTGGTACAGCTATATCTCGCCCATGCTCACCCGTCTTGCCGGTGTGCCGGTGGAGGCGTTGACTGTCATGATGGTGCTCGCCGGCGTAGGCATGGTCGTCGGCAACATCGTGGGCGGTGAACTGTCCGACCGCTTCGGACCCGGAAAGACAGGCCGGGGTTTGGAGATAGCAATCTTCGTAAGCCTTGTTCTCATAGCCCTCACGGCCGACAGCAAATGGTGTCTCGTGCCGCTGATGATGATAGCCTGTGGTTGTCTCTTTGCCGTATCGCCCCCGCAGCAGCTGCTGTTGCTGCGTTTCAGCAAAGGCGGAGAACTGATGGGCGGCGCGATGGTGCAGCTGGCGTTCAACTTCGGCAATGCCATCGGCGCATGGCTCGGCGGCCTGCCCATTTCGGAAACGGACTCATCCACCTACCATTACCCTGCCGCCATAGGTGCGGCGATGGCGGTAGGCGGCATCATCTGTTACGTCGTATTCTGCAAACGGTACAAGTAGGAGAGGGGGGATTACTATGGGAGTTAGCAGAAGTTAACGGAAGTTATGCGGCTTACACCGCATGGAGTTAACGGACAAATGATTTTTAGTCTGACATTCAGGCTATTGTCCGTTAACTCCCGATACCTCTAAAACGAAGTGATAACTTCCGTTAACTCCTTTTTGTTGAATAAACCATTATTCTATCATTACCTTATTATTATTTCCTTTACCATCGCATACGATGTAAATGCCGGAAGGTAACGATGTGTTTTCCTTGTCCTTTCCGCGATATACCACAACACCTTTAAGGTCACGGATTGTAATTTCTTTATCGTTTGCTGCGGCAGGTGAGTCTTTTATGCCGGTCATGTTCCCGTTATAAACAAAAGTTACTTTGCTCTTGGATTTGTCAACGATAAAAAGCAAATCCCTTTTTCCCCAGTTTTCCGGAAGGGTAAAGTCCCCTATATTATTCCCTCCGTATGGGTATAACGTAAATGTCTTTTCGGCTTTCCCGCTTTCTATCTCCGTTGACGTGAATATCGGCTCGGTGGAATTGGTGCCATATTTGTGGAAGTCGCTGCCGTCATATTCTGCAAAGCTAAAAGCCTTAGGAATGTGATTGTAGTTCAGTAAATCCGTGTAATATGTATCTTCTGTTCCGTCTTTATGACTTATCTTAGCGGAAACGTAATCTAACGAACTATTGAAAATATAAGGTTCACAAATATACAATGCTTCCTCTGTGTTGCCAATCTCCCGGATGCTTGTAAAATCTTTCCATTCGTCAGAAGTTTGATATGCCTCGATGGAGTTTTGGGGAACATACAATGTTACAGGATTTTGCCTTACAGCTCCGGCTTCAAGTGTGCATGGCTTTTCTCCTAAGCAAATAACAGAAATCAAACAAGGTGAACTGATAGCACGATTTTTTATTGTCTGCATACTTTTGGGAATAACAATCTGGCTGATTCCTGTAAGTTGAAAAGAATATCCTGCAAGTTCTTCTATTCCGTCTGTTAATGTGACATCCTTAAGGTTACGGCAGTCATAAAAACAAAACGTACTTACCTCACGAAGAGTGCTTGGTAAAATGGCTTTAGTAAGAGACCTACAGTTCCAAAAACAATATGCCCCGATGGATTTTACACCTTCCGAAATGGAAATAGATCTAAGATTAGTGTTAGAAAATGCATTTTTACCAATGGTTTCGAGACCTATCGGAAGTTCTATTTCTTCCAATTTACATCCAGAAAACGCATTATCGTCAATTTCCCGAATGGTATTTGGCAAGATTATTTTCTTTATATTTTGTTTTTTTGAAGAAAAGGTACTTGTCCCTATTTTTACAACCGTTAATCCACAGACTTTTTCGGGAACGACAAGCACTCCATCAGTTTGGTTGGCATTGTAATCATCATCTATATGAGTTAAACAACACTCTTTTTTTGCGACATCAGTGACATCAACGGCCAAACGTGGGACAGTCTTATCTATAGGATACCAAATAGTTTCTCCTTCTGTGTATTGTCTTTGCTTAACGGTAATCTTACATGTAGCCTGTCCTCCTCCTGCATCAGAAGCGTACGCCCATGTTGTACCGGGCGATAGACCTTCGACCCGCAGCGTCCATCCATTACGCAAAGGTGTTCCTTTGGCGATGGTCTTGTCCGCTATACGCCATTTAATTATTCTATCATAGCCACTAAATACCTCAATGTCAACAAGGCCATAGGCATTAACACTGACTTCATTTGAAGCAAGCTTTATCTGTTTACTTCCTGGTGTGTCAGGATTTTCCACGGGATTGTCTTCGCCACTGTTTCCTTCCACAAATATGTGCCATCTTTTATAACCCGAACGTGAATAAATGTATCTGCCCGAAACAGGGTCTTGTTCCAGATAATAATATGTGCATTGCACAATACATGGGTCTCCGCTGAATCCCTGTGTAGCCTTAATTGTCGCAGAAGTATTAAATGTTCCGGGAGTTTGCACGAAAGTTACGTTTGATGGTCTGCTAATGGTCCATTGACAACCTTGAAGATGTGATATGCTGCCCACACTTAATGTTCTTGTTTGTCCGACCTTCAAATATTCTGCCGCGCTTAGGCTGACACATAATAATAAGGTGAACAAAGTTAAGGTTATTTGTTTCATCGTGTGATTTTTGATATAAAAAAGGCGTGCAACCATCTGCAACTTGCCTTTTGTTAGGTTACCGCCAAGTGACCATCTGCATACAAGTAACAGAATAGCTCACGCCTTATTAGCGTGAACCTTCAGTCAACTTGTTCTCATGCAGTGAATGATTTGGCGGTATTCAACAAAAGGAGAACAAGAGCTAAAAGCTCAATATTTATTCTTTAATAAGTCTTTACGAATGGGAGACGCTTTTCGTTGTTAATGTTTTTTACCGCTTGTTGCGGCTATATTTATTCTCAACTTGCGGAATGTCACTCTTCCGAGTGGGTGTTCCTCTTTGCGTTCCGTGTGTCTGTCTGTTTCTTTACCTCCTTTTCTAAGTGTTATCATACTTCGTTCGTATTTTCGCATCCATGGTGTTCCATTGGAATACTGTTGCAAAGGTACGAATTATTTTTCATAAAATGATGTTTTTATGTTGACATTATGCAGAAAAATCTCCATCAGGGCATCAAAAATATGGTGGGAAGTGACATTTCTATATATTGAAACGGCATTTGTAAACAATATGGAGACGATGAGGTTCATCGTCTCTACATCATCGCAGTTATTTTATTTTTTTGCGTATATATGCAAAAAATAAAATAGGATTATGTTTGAAGTAAGTAGATCCGTCTATATCTGCTGAATGAAGAAAGTATGGATTGGTAGTGCGGAAATTAGCCTGAGAATGAAAAACAACATATTGTGGAAAGAGTAAAAGTTTTATAGACGGCTGATTACAATATAAACAAGAGAAAACGTAAACAAATTTTATGTTTTATACAATAAAAACAATAAAAATACGTTTTTATAACCAAAAAACTTACAATGTAAAAGCTGTGGCATTGACATCGCATAAACCTAAACAACCAAATAAAACAAAATCTCATGAGAGTAATTATCGAACCAGATTATGACACCTTGTCAAAATGGGCGGCTGACTATGTTGCCAAACGTATAAAGGAAGCCGTTCCCACAGAGGCCAAACCGTTTAAGTTAGGTTGCCCGACCGGGTCGTCTCCGTTGGGGCTATACAGGGAACTTATAAAGAAATACGAGGCCGGGGAGTTGTCTTTCCGGAATGTCATAACCTTTAATATGGACGAGTATGTCAATCTTCCGGAGGAACATCCGGAGAGTTACCACTCCTTTATGTGGAATAACTTTTTCTCGCATATAGACATTAAGAAGGAGAATGTGCACATACTTAACGGCAATGCCGCCGACCTTGTAAAGGAATGTGATGACTATGAGAAGGCGATAGAGGATGCCGGCGGTATAGATTTGTTCCTTGGCGGTGTGGGGCCTGACGGTCATCTGGCTTTCAATGAGCCGGGTTCTTCCCTTACAAGCAAGACACGCGTCAAGACACTTGCCACGGATACTATCATAGCCAATTCACGTTTCTTTAACGGTGACCTCGCCCTTGTGCCGAAACAAGCCCTGACAGTAGGCATAGGCACGGTGATGGCGGCGAAAGAAGTGCTGATCGTGTGTAGCGGTCACCATAAGGCACGCGCCTTGCAGCATATAATTGACGGCTCTGTGTCGCATAAATGGACCGCCTCAATGCTGCAGATGCACCCGAAGTGTATTGTCGTGTGCGATGAACCGGCCTGCGACGAGCTTACTGTCGCCACATACAAATATTATCTTGACAAGGAGAGGGGCAATTTGTAATTGCAATATAATTTAATTAAGAAATAAAGGCAAGGTGGAATGTCACATTCCCCTTGCCTTATATATTTTGTCTTTCGCTTCGTTTATTTCCTGCATCTTTTTCTTCGCCGCTTCCAATATGTCATTGCCAAGAGTGGCAACGCGGTCCGGATGGTGTTGGCGCACAAGGTTGCGGTAAGCCTTGCGCACTTCTTCGTCGGTAGCGTCGGGTGATATGCCGAGAACCTTGTATGCGTCATCGATGGTGTTGCCTCCAAGAGACAGGAATTGGTCTGTTACACCGGCGTTGAGGCCGAGTAGGGCTGTAATCTCACGTATGGCGTTAATCTCTACCGTGTCAACCTTTCCGTCAGCCTTGGCTATTTCAGCAAGAAACATGACGAGTTGCATACGGTGTGCTTCCGGCATCATGGCGCGCATTTCTGCGCACGCCTCACGTATCTGTTGTCCCCATACGCTTTCACCTTTCAACTTGCGGTACTCGAAGAGACGCCGCAGGATGCTGTCTCCCTGCCGGACGGCAACCTCGCCGAAACTGTTGCGAAGGAACTTGCGTACCGTTTCCATCTCTGAGTGCATGATTTTTCCGTCGGCCTGAATGATGTGTGCTGACAGAACCATCAGCGAGAACAGGAAACTGTTGCGCATACCCTCTTGCTGTCGTTCACTTCCACCGTCATTATGATTGGCGGTGTCGCTTGTGTCTGTGATGTTGTCAAAGACACTTCCAATGGCGAAACCGGCCAGTGCGCCGAGTACTCCGCCGCCCATTGCGCCTATAAAAGCGCCTATCCATTTTCCGTATGCCATGTCTGTTATTCGGTATTGATTGGTGCAAAGGTAATAAAAAACGGGGAAACAGGAAAGTGGGGTTTGCAAAAAGTATTATGATTTACACCTTTATTAAATAAATTAACCATTTGTTTGTTTGCGTAGTCAAAGATAAATTAGTAACTTTGCACCGAACTACTATACTAATTATATTAAACAACGAGAAATTTGGAAATCATGAAAAAGAAATTACTTTCAATGCTCATACTGTTGCTGTCGGCTTCTCTTTCGGCTCTAGCACAGTTCCAATCCGCTCCGGCTTTTCCCGGTGCAGAGGGACACGGACGCTTTGTTACGGGTGGACGCGGAGGTGACATCAGGTATGTCACGAATTTGAATGACAGCGGTGACGGCTCTTTCCGTGAGGCGGTGAAAGGTGACGCCAAGAAGATTGTGGTGTTCAAGGTCGGCGGCGTGATAGCGTTGGAGTCAGACATCAGTATCGGTGCCAATACCACGATATTGGGTCAGACGGCTCCGGCACCGGGAGTGACATTGCGCTATTATACAGTGAGTCCGGGGGCGAACAACATAATACGCTTCATCAGAATACGACGCGGTCAGGAAAGGGATGTGAACGACGGTGCTGACGCTTCAACGCAGAGGCAGAAGACAGGAATAATAATGGATCACTGCTCTTTCTCTTGGAGTATAGACGAGGTGGCGTCATTCTATGACAACAACAACTTCACCATGCAGTGGTGTACCATCGCGGAAAGCCTTACCAATGCCGGGCATGACAAGGGACCGCACGGTTACGGTGGTATCTGGGGTGGTAAACTGGCAAGTTTCCACCACAATATGATTGCCCATGTGTCTAATCGAGGCCCACGTTTTAACGGTGCGCGTTATGGATGGATGGGATATACGGCCAATAAGGATTATGGCACATACAAATGGGAGAATCCTGCACAGGCAGAAAATGTGGATTTCCGTAACTGTGTGATGTATAATGCGCAGGGCACTTGTTATGGAGGTCCCGGCGGAGGACAGATAAATATGGTCAATAACTTCTATAAGGCCGGACCTTCCGGCAATGGGAGTCAGGAGCGTATCACAACGGTTACGGTGTCTTCAAGTGGTAACTCTGATTCCGGACATCCGGAATACTATGGCATGACAAGTCGTTATTTTATCTCCGGCAATACAACGTTGACTACATCCGGTGCTAAGACGGAGAATAGGGACTGGGCCGGTGTAGAATATGATTCCGGTGTCCTGTACAAGAATGGCCTTGTTTATTCAAAGGATGCGAAAAGTATGTATCCTGCTGATGTGCCGAGCATCACTTCCGGCGGCGTTAAGTATGTCCAGATAAAGATGGACGAACCTGCTCCTGCGGGATATATAACAACCCATACTGCGGATAAGGCTTTTGAGAAAGTGCTGGCATACGTGGGTGCGTCATACAACCGTGACGATGTGGATGCACGCTATGTTACCGAAGCCGAGAACGGTACGGCTACATATACGGGTTCTGTCACCAAGAAGAAAGGTCTGATAGACGTAGTGTCAGATGTGAACGGTTATACGGAAGCGACGTTTGGTGAAGGCTCACATCCGGATGATTATGACACTGATGGTGACGGTATGCCGGACGAATGGGAGAAGAAGTGGGGGCTTGACCCGAATAATGCCGCTGATGCGAAGCTATATACCATGGATGAGAAAGGCTACTATACCAATCTTGAGATGTATGCCAACAGCATAGTGGAAGACATAATGAAAGGCGGATGCGAGGATGGTGACGCCAACTTCACGGAATACTGGCCGGAATTGAAGTCGGTGGAGCCAATACAGCCGGGGGGTGAAGCTGTGGAACTTTATCTTGCGGTATCCACGAACACCGGCAGTAACACCAATGCTTCGTATGCTTTTAAGACAGGGGATTATGATGTCACAATAACTAATGTGAAAAGCAAAACTTATCAGACAGTCAAAGAAGATGGCATCAAGTATTCGGCTGGCACTCAGTACACAATCAACCTTCCTGCGAATGTCGTAATAACAGAGGTCGTGTTCTCCGGCTATGACAATTATGCAGAAGCAGATTCTTATGTTGCGGAGTTGAACGGACAATCATACAATGCTACTGATTATGTGTTCCCGATGAAGGTGAATGATAATTATGTAACTGCAACGCAAACCGTTAAAACCAATGCCACAGGTAAACTTACCTTCACGCCGGGCGGCAAGCAGGTAGTATGGGCCATAACCTTGAAGGGAAGCAAGGCAACGGGTGTGAATGGGGTTAGTGCTGACAAACGTAGTGGCAACCGTGCACTGTATAATATAGCCGGACAAAAGGTCAACAGCAACTATAAGGGATTTGTTGTAAAGGATGGCAAGAAATATATAAAATAATAATATATAACGGAGAAATTGCAAAGCAAGAATAATACAACATCACAGAAGAACCTCCTTGGGCTCTCGTTACAGGAGCTTAAGGAGGTTGCTGTGCAGTTAGGGATGCCGGCTTTCACGGGCGGGCAGATGGCCAAATGGATATATGGCAGCCACGTCACATCAATTGACGAAATGACGAATATATCCAAACGAAACCGAGAACGGTTGGCGGAGGAGTACTCCATAGGCGGGATGCCTCCGGTTGACTTTCAGCGTTCAGTTGATGGTACGATAAAGTATCTTTTCCCAACAGCTTCGGGAAAATTTGTGGAGACTGTGTATATCCCGGATAAGGACAGGGCTACGCTGTGCGTGTCATGTCAGGTTGGATGTAAGATGAACTGCTTGTTCTGCCAGACAGGAAAGCAGGGGTATGAAGGTTCGTTGACCGTTACGGATATATTGAACCAGATATATTCGTTGCCGGAAAGGGATAAGTTGACAAACATTGTGTTCATGGGACAAGGGGAACCGATGGATAACCTTGACAACGTGTTGAAGGCAACGCAGGCACTGACAGCAAGCTGGGGGTATGCGTGGAGTCCGAAACGCATAACAGTCAGTTCGGTGGGCGTAAGGGGGAAACTGCAAAGGTTTCTGGATGAAAGTGATTGTCATGTGGCCATATCGTTGCATTCTCCCTTGCATGAGCAGCGTATGCAGTTGATGCCTGCGGAAAAGGGAATGTCAATAGCGGAGGTAGTGGAACTATTGAAGGACTACCCTGCGTTCAGAAAGTGTGGTCGTGACAGTTTTGGGCGTAGCGATGACATTTCACGTCAGCGCCGTCTGTCGTTTGAGTACATCGTGTTTGACGGGCTTAACGATTCCATGACCCATGCAAGGGAGATCGTGAAACTGCTTAGCGGCCTTGATTGTCGTGTTAATCTTATACGTTTCCACAGCATACCGGGTGTGGATTTGCGGACGAGTGATGACAGAAAGATGGAGAGGTTGCGTGACTATCTTACCGGTCATGGCATATTTACCACAATACGAGCTTCACGTGGGCAGGACATATTCGCTGCGTGCGGTTTGTTGTCAACGGCAAAGAAAGAGGGACATAATAATAGTAGTAACTAAGAAATGAATATGAACAATAAATTACCGAATATAGCTATTGTCGGCAATGCCGCTGATGATAAGTGTGATTTGCTAAATTCTATATTGGGCGAAGAGGAACTTCCCGAACTTTGTAACATCACACTGTATGGTGCGGATGGGCAACCGGAGAAGATGGCGCTTCATGATGCGGTGGAAGATTGGCGTAATGGCAATATACAGGGAATAGTATGTTTGCCGTTTGCTTCAGATGTTATGGAGGCATTGAATGAGTGTCTGGGTGAAGGAGCGGAGCAGATGGTTGGCCTTTATGTTACTGCCGGTATGAAGATGGCGCCTGTAATGGGGAGCATGGCAGAGTCGGAAGCTATGTCACAAATAACAAAGGAAGCAGTTGTGACTCGTGTCAAGCAGATTGCCGGCATCCTTAAAAGGGATTTTCTGATTTCTAATCCTCGTATCGCGGTCTCATTTATAAAAGAAGATGAAGCCAAAGATGCTGACGAAGATCGGAAGGATATTGCGGCTGAGGCTGTTGGGGAACTTTCCAAAATCGGTGTCCTTGCATTTGGTCCGGTAAATGGTGGCGTGTTCTTTGACAAGGGAGACCATCAGGCTTATGACGCTTTGGTGGAGGTTTATGACGGTCAGTATATGGAGTGTATGGCCAATACCACCGATGATGCCCCGCTTAAAGTGATGACGGGTGTGGACATTCCCGCTGTTTCTGCGCAGTATGAAGGCGTGTTACACGCCATTTTTATAGTGCTTGACATGATGCGTAACAGGAAAATGTATGATGAGCCGTTTGCCAATCCTTTGCAGAAGTTATACCGCGAGCGCAGGGAAGATGGTGACAAGGCTCGTTTCGCCGTTAAGAAAAAAGGATTTAATCCGGCAGAGCACAGGCGTGAGAATGTGAATTACACCACGGCAACAACGCCGAAGCCGCCAAAGCAGGCGTGATAATATTGTTAAATTTCGGCAAAATACTATGGTATGTGAAAAAAAATAATTACCTTTGCATCTCAATATGGATCTCAAAGAACTGCAAAATATCAAGCAACATTATAACATCGTTGGAAACAGCGATGGCTTGAATCGTGCCCTGGATATAGCGTTACAGGTGGCGCGGACAGATCTTGCCGTACTTATTACAGGAGAAAGTGGCGTGGGTAAGGAGATTATCCCGCGTATTATACATGATTGCTCCCTTCGTCGGAGGGAAAAGTATTTTGCGATTAACTGTGGCTCCATACCGGAAGGAACTATTGACTCGGAACTGTTCGGCCATGAGAAAGGTTCTTTTACGGGTGCGATAGGCGAGAGTGAAGGATACTTCGGAGCCGCCAACAAGGGAACTTTGTTTCTTGATGAAGTGGGAGAACTGCCGCTTGCAACGCAGGCACGCTTGTTGCGAGTATTGGAAACGGGTGAGTATATCCGCGTTGGCGGACAGGAGATAAGACGGACGGACGTGCGGATTGTGGCCGCTACAAACGTGAATATGCGTAAGGCCATTACGGAAGGGCGTTTTCGCGAGGATTTGTTTTATCGTCTCAACACTATTCCTATACAGATGCCGCCATTGAGAGACAGAGGGGAAGATGTGGTGTTGCTGTTCAGGCTTTTTGCTATGCAGACATCAGAGAAATATCGCTTGCCCCGCATCCAACTGACGGATAATGCCAAACAGGTGTTGATGAAATACAAATGGCCGGGCAATGTCCGTCAGTTGAAGAACATTACGGAGCAGATGTCGGTACTGTGTAAAAACAGGGATATAGATGTTGATGATTTGTTGAAGTTCATTCCGGTGAATGAGGAGAGCACACAGCTTGTCACAATATCTCCGCAGGCAGGAGGTTCACGTACATACGAAAATGAGCGTGAGATGCTTTTCAAAATCCTTTATGAGATGCGTGGTAATGTCTCTGACCTAAGGAGGGAGATAACATCATTGAGGAAACAAATCAATGAAGCGGCTAACACTCCTGTACCAATACAGGCATATACGCAGCCTGCGTATGAGGAACCACAGCCCATAAACGCCATTGCGCAAGAAATATCAGAACCGGAGAACCTTAATCTTTCCGACTTGAGCAAGAAAGTTCTTGAGAAAGCTCTTGAACGCAATGGAGGTAACAGGAAGAAGGCGGCAATAGATCTTGGCATATCTGACAGAACGTTATATAGACGACTTAAACAATTCGGAATAAGATGAGGACGCGTCACATCATAGTGCTGGCTTCATGTTGCATGACTATATTGGCAATGCTTGTGGCTTGTTCTGTATCGTACAAGTTTAATGGCGCCAGCATCGACTATACCAAAACCAAGACCATACAGATAAACGACTTCCCGATAAGGGCGACGTATGTATGGGGACCTATGCAGGCAATGTTTAACAACAGGTTGAAAGACATATATGCCTCACAGACACGCCTGATACAGGTAAAGCGTAATGGAGACCTCAAGGTGGAAGGTGAAATAACGCAGTACCAGCAGCGTAACAAGTCTGTCTCCGCCGATGGGTATTCGGCGCAGACAGAGTTGCTGATGACGGTGAATGTGCGTTTTACCAACAATGCGAAACATAGCGATGACTTTGAAAGGTCATTTACGGCTACCGCTTCGTATGAGACAACACAAAGCCTTGCTGCCGTACAGGAAGAGCTCGTGACACAGATGTGTAAAGACCTTTGTGACCAGATTTTCAATGCCACTGTGGCGAATTGGTAATAACTCGCGCAACCTTCTTTGTAAAAGGTAAGAACAAATAATAAGAACGTGAATATTCAAGAGTTGATACAACATCCGGAATACCTTAACCGAGAGACACTTTACGAGCTCAGGCGGATTACGGCTCTGTATCCGTATTATCAGCCGGCACGACTCTTGATGATAAAGAATCTTTATCTGTTGCATGACTCTTCGTTTGACGAAGAATTGCGGAGAGCCGCAATATATTTCACGGACAGGAAAGTATTGTTCAATCTTGTTGAGGCTGCGCACTACCGGCTGAAACATAAGTCATTGCAAAGTTTCACCAGTGTTCCGGATCGCAGGGCGAGTGTGGCAGAACTTGACAAAGGTGAGTCACGTACCGTTTCTCTTATAGACTCATTCCTTAATTCCATACCGGAAGAGGAAAATGCTTCGGATAAAGTTCCAAGCAAGAAGGAGAATTTGAAAGAACAAAGGCGTAAACCGACGGCAGCGGACGCTACTGTGGATTATGTGGCATACCTGTTGGCAACCGACTTTGAAGAACTGAATGAAAAATCCGAGAGTACTGACACCGTAGAATTGGCTGATACCAATATGAACGGCGGAGCTCTTATCGATGCTTTCATAAACAACGAGAAAGGCCGCATCACATTACAGGATGAGCCGGAGTATCTGCCGGAAGTGCCGATAGCGGACAACAGTGAGCGTGAACCGGAGGATGAATACCTGACAGAAACATTGGCAGGCATATATATCAAGCAGGGAAGATACCAGAAAGCGCTTGACATTATGAACCGCATAAACGAGAAATCAGCGAAGAAGAATATCTATTTTGAAGACCAAAAGAGATTTCTCGCTAAATTGATAGTAAGCCAGAAAACAAAATAATAACCATAAAACAAATAACAAAATGTACACATTATTAGTAATTCTTATCGTATTGGCAGCATTGTTAATGATTGGTATTGTGCTGATTCAGGAGTCAAAAGGTGGTGGATTGGCTTCCGGATTTTCCAGCGCAAACTCTGTTGCCGGTGTCCGTCAGACAACGCAGTTCATAGAGAAGGCCACTTGGGCGCTTGCTCTTATTATGGTGGTTGTCAGCATTGCCTGCGCGTATGTTGCACCGTCAGCAGTTTCTGAAGGCTCTGTAATAGAGAACGCCGCAACAGAACAGGCAACGACAAACCCTAACAATGTTCAGGGATTCGGAGCGACAGAGCAAAAGAACGCCGCCACTCCTGCTGCTCCTGCTACCACGGGTGAAGCTCCCGCACAGCCTGCCAATTAATAGTTGCAGACATACTTTGCCGTGGTTAGGATAATTCCAATATGGTAAAGCTATTCATTCCTATATTGCTCATAATCTTTGGATTGTTGAGCGACTATTACATATTCCATCGCTACATTAACAGTCCGTCAGTGTGGCGATGGATTTGGTGGTTTCCGGCCATTGTGATATGTGGTTTTATCCTATACTTCATCTTCTTCGGAAAGGGAGTGGGACAGGAGTATGACTCCGTAAATGTATTTCTCCTGTTGCTGGGGCTGTTCTGCTTGCCCAAAATGCTTTTCACCATTTTCTCCTTTATTCCCAAGATAGGGGAGTGGATAGGCCTGATAGCGGCTGTTGGTGTTGTAGGGATGATACTATGGGGCATAACCTATGGCTTTTCTCAAATAAAAGTGCGTGAAGTAGTTTATGAAAGCGCGTCAGTCCCCAAAGCCTTTGACGGTTACCGTATCGTACAGTTCTCAGACGCCCATACCGGAACTTTCAGAGGATTCTATCATCATCTTCTGAAAGAAAGCATTGACACCATCAACGCTCTCAATCCTGATTTGATATGCTTTGTCGGTGACATAGAAAACTTCTCGCCGTCAGAACTTGAGCCTCATGCAAAAACATTTGCAACGTTGCGAGCTAAGGATGGTGTGGTGAGTATTATGGGCAATCATGACTATTCTGCATACGTCAGACTGTCTGCCAAGGAAAGAGTTGCAATGGTTCGCAAGACCCGCCAACTGCAACGTTCTTTTGGATGGAGACTACTTGAAAACGAACACCATGTGATCCACCGGCATGTAAAGGACTGTGATGGGCAGGTTTATACAGACTCTATCATTGTCATAGGCGAGGAAAATTGGGGAAAACCACCTTTCCCACAGTACGGCAATCTGACCATGGCGTTGTCCGGCCTGTCATTACATGAAGGCAAAATCCGTGATGCGGCGGCAGACACCCCAGTGTTTTCCATAATGTTGTCCCACGACCCTACGGCATGGAAAGCCCATATCCTGCCAGTGTTCCGTCCGGACATTACGCTGTCCGGCCATACCCATGGCACACAGTTCTCCCTCTTCGGATGGAGTCCGGCATCAATGGTTTATGATGAATGGGGAGGAGAATACTATGATGCAGATGTCACAGGAGAACACACACTGCAGCAGCGACACTTGTTAAGCGTCACTACCGGTTTCGGAGGAAACTTTCCTTTCCGTTTCAAAATGCCGAGGGAAGTAGTGCTTCTGATTCTAAAACACAAGGAAACTAACTAATATCTATAATATTATGAAAAAAGCTGTCTGTACTTTATTCTCTTTGTTGGTGCTATCTGTCACGTCCGTTTTGGCACAGCAGTCCGACTGGCATCCCGTCAGCGTTTGGCCGTTTGTTTATGAGCAGTTCCAGAATGCGGTAATATATACCGGTCCGGCAAATAAGATTGTCAAGGCCAAGTCAAACATCCACGTCGCCAACGGCACACTGTGGTATGAGAGCAATGGCAAGAAGTTGGAGGCAAAGTCAGAAAACGTCAACAAGGTAGTGTTCCCTGACAGCGTTGCATACTACACCGTCTCAAATATGCTATGCTCCGTCTTAAGCGAAGATTCCATCAACGGAAAACTATGCCGCCTTTATGTCGCGGAGCTATTGGACAAGTCCCAGTTTCAGGAAATGACCCGCATCAACAACCAAAGCATGATGACCATCCTCGACCTCTCACCCGCATTGACAGACATTGCCAATGACGTAGCCAACAATGAGGGGATGAGGAATATGGATCGCGAGCCTTTGCCAATGCGCAACAAGTTCTTTATGCTCTATGACGGCGAGACATTCGAGGCGACAGAAAGTAATATTCTCAAACGCCTTGCCACAAAGCAGGAACGCAACGCCTATCGTGGCTTCACACGCTCTGCGGAAATCCTGTACGGCAGTAAGAGTTCAATGCTCACGGTATGGAAGACCTTTTTTGTCAAATGACAAGACATACATAGACTAACTATCTGATTACTAACTATACAATCCTAATTCATTTATGAAAACAACACTACTGCTGGCAGCGGTTCTCACGCTCGGCTCATCACTATGCGCCGTTCCGTCTGACGCCCAGAACAAAAAAGAACAAGGCGATATATGGCTGGACATCAACGGTGTCCGTGACCTTACCGCAGACTCCATCGACATTGCCAACCAAGCACGTCCCATACCCGGTTCGTCACGCAAGGGTGACAACCCCGTCCTGTTCCTCGTCGGCAATTCCACCATGCGCACCGGCACCCGCGGCAATGGAGACAACGGACAGTGGGGATGGGGATTCTACGCCCACGAATACTTCGATGCCAACAAGATAACAGTGGAAAACCACGCCCTCGGCGGAACCTCACCACGCACATTCTATAAATCACCCGACCTGTGGCAGCGCACCCTCAGCGGAGTAAGAAAAGGCGACTACGTATTCCTCGAACTCGGCCATAACGACAATGGCCCCATCGACGAGATACGCGCCCGTTCCAGCTATCGCCCCACGGGAAAACTAAGCATCAGTGATGATTCCGTCATTATATATAATAAGGTAAAGAAATGTCAGGATACCGTCTATACATTCGGTGGTTACACGCGCCGCTTCATTAACGAAGTGCGCGCCAAAGGAGCCACACCCGTACTGTTCACCCTCACTCCGCGCAACGCATACGAAGCCACGGACACCAACCGCATACAGCGCAAGCTGACAGACTTCACTCCCGCCATCTTCGCCATAGGCAAAGAAATGAACGTTCCCGTCATAGACCTCAACGACATCTCCGCCCGCAAGCTGGAAACATACGGCAAGTGGAAGACCGACTATCATTTCTATCGTGACAAGATACACTCCTCCGCCTTCGGAGCAAGGATGAATGCCGAATCGGCCGCAGAAGGACTGGCTGCATGCGACGATCCGCAGGTGAAGGAACTGAAAACATATCTCATAGCAGAAAAAGTGTTCCCCGACTACGAAGCCAAACTACTCGCATGGGAACCAAACAACTATGACAAGAAGGGCAACGTCACGCCAAAGACCAAGACGGCCGAGGAAAAGAAAACCAAAACCCGCATATACCTCTGCGGCGACTCCACCGGAAAGAACGAAGACAAGAAACCTGACGGTATGTGGGGATGGGGCTCACAGGCTTACACCGTCTTCGATGAAGCCAAATGCACCTTCATCAACGCCGCCAAGGCAGGCCGTTCCACACGCACCTACCTCCTCGAAGACCGCTGGGAAGAAGTCTATCGCACCCTGCGTCCCGGTGACTATGTACTCATACAGTTCGGTCACAACGACATCGGCGGCATAGACAAAGACAAGGAACGCGGTGTCATACCATGCGCCAAGGATACCAGTCATGTGTATCACCTCAAGAGTAACGGCAAGAACCTCGTGGTCTATTCCTACGGATGGTATTTGCACAAAATGATAGTTGACTGCAAGGAGAAAGGATCAATCCCCGTAATACTGTCCTTCACCCCACGCAACGAATGGCACGAAGGCAAAGGCGGTGTGCGCGGCACATTCTATCCGGTCAACGAAAAGAAAGGCAAACACTATATAGAACGCCGCAACGACAACTACATACCCCAGTGGTGCAAACAAGTGGCGGACGAGAACGGCGTGGAGTTCATCGACATCCACAACATTTCCGCAGACTACCTTGACAAGAAATGCGGCAGTAAGGCCAAGGCAATGGAATACTTCAATCACGACCACACCCACACATCCCTCCTCGGAGCACGCAACAATGCACTCAGCCTGAAAAAGGGACTGGAGGCGGCAAAGTCACCCTTGGCGCAGTATTTGAAGTAAAAAGCCAACAGTGGCAGGACATATAAAATCCATAAAAGATAAGAGTTCGGTTTCACGCCGAACTCTTTTTTTTGTGCCTTATGCAGCAGCTTGGAATTTAGAAAATATGAAAAAATATTACCATACTTGTGTAATTTTTACGCAAAATATTTGGTGTTTCAGAATAATTGCATTACCTTTGTGGCGTGATTTTAACGCATCCGATGACAATGAGCGAAACAAACAAGACAGAAGGAGAGTTGAAGTACTGTTACAAATACCCTCATCCAAGCGTGACAACGGACTGTGTCATATTCAGTTTCGATGGCACAAAACTTAGGGTATTGTTGGTACAGAGAGGTATAGAGCCTTACAAAGGGCGTTGGGCTTTTCCCGGTGGTTTCATGAAAATGGATGAAAGTGCCGAGGAAGGTGCACTGCGTGAATTGCAGGAGGAAACCGGACTGGCAGGAGCCTACATCCGTCAATTCCACACCTTTACCGCACCGCAGCGCGATCCTCGTGAACGTGTGATAACCATTGCTTACTATGCTTTGGTCAGAATGCAAGAGGTGAAGGGCGGTGACGATGCCACCGATGCCCGATGGTTCGCCTTGGATGAAGTCCCGCAACTGGCTTTCGACCACGACCAGATACTCCGCAAGGCGGAACAAGCGTTGCGCCAGCAGATACATTTCGAGCCGGTAGGCTTTGAACTGTTACCGGAACATTTCACCATCAAGGAACTGCAAAACCTCTATGAAGCGATACTCGATGTGCGCTTTGACCGCCGCAACTTCTACAATAAGATGAAGCGGTTGAAGATGTTGGAGTTGACGGATGAGACAGTCAATCCCACGCAGAAGAAAGAGGCATACCTCTTCCGCTTCAACAAGGCAAAGTATGAAGAGTTGAAACAAAAAGGATTCAGACTGGAATTTTAATAAAAAGGGTAGAACTATGGATGAAACTTTCAAAATAACTCCTTCAACCGTGGTTACGAGTGAACTTCTTAAAAAATTATGCCGGCAATATCGTGATGAACTATGCTTTGGCTGTGGGCGAGAAGAATTACCGAAGATACGTATCAGATATGTGGAAGGCGAAGGCAAATTCTATTACGCTCGGTTTGGAAGTTTCTTTTTCTGTGGTGACGATTTATATGTTTGGAAGCGCAACGAAAAATATGCGGAAGACCACAATCAAGAAGTTGTAGAAGAAGTGTTTGAAGGTAACTACTTTATGGGCGGCTATGCTTGTCGATTCTTATATGCTGGCGCAGATACCAACTATGTTGACAGCAATGGGGAACATATTTTTGTCGGTGACGTGTTGGAGATAGGGAATGTCAGAAGACGGCAGTTCGCACTGGGATATTTACCCGTATATGGAGATGAAGGCATGGTTTATTGTTTTGTGTTTGACAACCATTTCCTGTCTCTTGACGAATGTCTTACTCGGAAAGACACCAAAGTCACAAGAATAGGGACTACTTTCTTTCAACTTGATTGGAATTTCAGCACGGAAGATATGAACGACAAGGTTCGTGAGTTTAACGGTTGGCATGACACAAGGGAAGAGCATAGAAACAAAATCATGATGGCGAGATACACCCCAAACTTTGACAAAGAGCCATGGAAATACTATGGGCTTGACTTGTTGGGAGTGGAATATAATTGGAGATAAATAACTAAAAACGAAATAAGATGGAATTCGTACAGAAAAAAGAACAACAAAACAAGGCACGCTTAGGTGCGATTGGAGAGTACAATGTCGTTTCATTACTGATGCAACATGGATGGGACGCCTTTAATGCAAACTGTTCAATTAAAAATTACAAGTCAATAGATATTGTATGTTTGAAAAATGACAATGAAGATAGTTTGTTGAAACCGGAGTTTGCGCTTGTTCAAGTTAAAACGTGTACGCAGAACAACATTCCTGTGGGATTTAATATAGAACAGTGTCTTGACAAGGACTATTTAAGAAAGATGGTAAAAGGACCATACGTGTTTGTATATGTCAATAAGACGGATGGAAAGTATAGTTTTAGATATTTTATCCTGTCAAGGACACAATTTGTCGAGTTAGTTTATGCTGCTCATAATTATTATGTCAACGGATATAAAAGAGAGAAAGGATTGAAATTGAAGTCTTTGGGAGGATTGTATGTTAGATGGCTGGAGGGTAAGAGTGATGAAGCTACGGATAAACATGTAGCTTTTGAGAATCCATTGAAAGGTGTTACATGTGAAGATTGTTGGAATAATATATGGGAAGAATGAAGTACGACAGGAAATACACCCCCGAATGTGTTTCGGAACTGCAAGAAAGCGAGATATTTGTTTTCGGCAGCAATCTGGCTGGTGCCCATGGCGGAGGAGCGGCAAGGTTGGCATACAAGAAATTTGGCGCAGTATGGGGCAATGGAGTAGGGCTGCAAGGGCAGAGTTATGCCATTCCCACCATGCAGGGCGGAGTAGATACCATCCGGCCTTATGTAGATGAGTTCATCCGGTTTGCCAAAAAACATACGGAACTGACGTTCTTGGTGACCCGCATAGGGTGCGGCATAGCGGGATTCGATGACAGGGACATTGCGCCGTTGTTCAAAGACGCTGCGGATGTTGCGAATATCCTTCTTCCGCAAGAGTTCGTTGAGTGTATTCAAGCGAACACACTTGTGAAACCGTAGTATCAATTTTTCTGCTAACTTGACAACAATTATGAACAACTATCTAATGGCGGCCGCGGTCGGTGACATAATAGGCAGCGCGTATGAGGGGCGTACCCGCAGGACAAAGGACTATGACGCTGTGCAGATTTTTTCTCCCAAGGCACATTTCTCTGACGATACAGTGCTGACATTCGCCTGTGCCGAAGCGTTGATAAAAGGCATAGACATGAGTCACAACCTGTGGATGTGCGCCAACCAATATCCTCATGCCGGCTATGGAAGACGTTTCAAGGAATGGATGCAAGACCACTATCATCTGCCATACGAAAGCTTTGGCAACGGTTCCGCCATGCGTGCCTCTGCCGCAGGATGGCTGGCGACGTCGGAGGAGGAGTGTGTGGAACTCGCTACAAAGACTGCCGTGCCAACGCATAACCATGAAGAGGGCATAAAGGGTGCAGTGGTAACGGCGTTGGCAATCTATCACCTCTATCATGGCAAGGATAAAGGCTTCGTGGAGAACGAGATACTTGGCAGATACTATCCCTATTGGTCAGGCAAGACCTATGACGACATACATGACGGTTTTACCTTCAACTCCACCTCTCCCGGAACGGTAGGCCCTGCCATCATTTGCTTCCTTGCCAGTCGTGACTATATAGATTGCGTCAAGCTGGCGGTATCGTTGGGCGGCGATGCCGACACCCTTGCAGCCATTGCGGGCCCGATGGCATACGCGTTTTACAGGGAGATGCCCGAACCGGTAGTCTATCAGGCATTGAAAAGACTGCCGGACTGGATGCACGATGTCAACAGAGACTTTGACAACGTGGTAAACAAAGCAAACTAACCAGACAACCTTATCAATATATGGGCAATCAAAAGAACGTTTCAGAAATTATTTGCATAGACACCCGCAACGGCATAGAACTGATTGATATGTCAAAGGTCGTTTATATGAAGGCCGACGGTAATTACACCGGGTTTGTCACAACAGACGGCAAGGCAAGGACCTACCTGTCTTCCCTTGCGCATTTTGAGGAGGAGATAACCTCCCTTTATGACCGGAACGATATGCCGTCCCCGTTTTTCAGAATAAGCAGAAGCTATCTTGTCAATACGGATTATGTGCAGTCTGTCAACCTCTGCGCTCAGATGTTGGGATTTTTCTCTGACGCCGTCAAGCCTCTTTTCCTGTCCAAGCGGCTGTTGAAAACGCTGCACTCCGTAGTATCTGACAAATACAGAAAATCTGCCAGAGATTGATGTTTGCGAGGTTTTTGCATGGAGAAATTTTCCTGTTATTTGTATATTGTGCAACTTTTTATTGCAGATTTTACTATTTGAGTATCAAAAACTTTTTATAAATCACCTGTAATACAGATTTTTTTCGTAACTTTGCACCCAACGGGAATTGCGATTATAGCTTGTAATACATTAGGTTTTAGTGCCTTAAAGTTATAATGATTGTCGCTAATCACCCAATTTACATGTAATTAACTTGGTGAAAAATCCCATAAACAACGAAAGGAGGTACGAAACAGACATAACAACAATAGGCGCAATGAGGAAACGTTACTTTGAAAGTAATGTTCCGCAGGTTTAATTTAATAATAACATTTTAATCCTAAATGCGTTTCCATTCAATTACTTGAAGATGTTATAATATAAAATATTGAGCTTTTAGCTCTTGTTCTCTTTCTATTGAATACCGCCAAACATTCGACGCACGAGAACAAGCGGACTGAAAGTTCACGCCGGTAAGGCGTGGACTATTCTGTGCTTGTCGTGCGTGAAGGTCACTTGGCGGTAACCTAATAGAAAGGCAGGTAACAGAATGGTTTACGCCTTTTTACATTTTATAAATATGAAGACAAAAACAAAGTTTAGGGCTGCCATAGTTATTGTAATGATGTTACAGTCATTGGCCTCTCTTGCCGTGGATAAATGGAGTGATGTAGGACGTTATGATCTTACATGGTACGATGCTTCTAAAAATATATATGAGATAACCAATGGGAACGAATTGGCAGGAGTTGCCTATCTCGTAAATAATGGCTATACAACGTTTGCCGGCAAAACAATAAGAATTACAGAGGATATTGTACTGTCAAATAGGTTATGGGTACCCATAGGCAGAAAGGGGCTTCCTTTTTGTGGAACATTTGACGGCGGTTATAAAGAGATAAAGAATATTCAAATTGAGCGGAACTCAGTAGGGTCTCCGTATGTTTATTACGGACTGTTCGGTTATATACAAAACGCAACAATAAAAGACTTGGTGCTTTCCGGTAATATAAATTTCCAGATAGAGAATTATTATCCGGAGCAATATATAGGAAGTATTGCCGCTTATGCTGAGGGCTCTACAATGAATAATTGTCTGTCAACAGTGAAAATCAACTATGACAGGACACATGCCTCTAATAATAAGTATTATGTATATATAGGAGGTGTTGTAGGAAAAGGCCGAGAGAACATATTTGAATCCTGTCATTATAAATCTGACATTGCAGCAAGTATCTACCGTGGATTGATTCTCGACAGCGAATATTATACAGGAGGTAGATTTTTTGTTGCAGGATTATGTGCTGATGATTATTATTCTGTATTTAAGTATTGTAGTTCCGTTATGTCAGAATTTGATGTACATGTACCTGGGACAGTGAATGAAACTATGAGTGTAACACTTGCGGGTCTTATTGGTATGGCCAGTTATTCCGATATAAATAGTTGTAATACAATTATTGACAATGTAAAATACACATATTACACAAGCGAAATTGTAACCTTGAGTTTTGCGGGTATAGCAAACTGGCATTCTTTTTCCGTGGCTCGTCGAAAGGGCATTCATAACTGTTATGCCATAGTGAATAAGATGAAGAATGGAACAGGAACAGTGCGTAGTAATGTTAGTTATGGTAGTATTGCTTGTGTCTATGAAGATTATTTCCCCCAATGTTATACGTCCAATTATGGTAACAGCGACATAGTTATAGACTGCGCTTCACTTCCTTGTTATAGAAAATATGATGGAATGACCACTTTTACTGGCAAACATATGAGGACGCAGGAATTTGTTGACGAGTTGAATCTGTACTTTACTCTTAATGGAAAACCTGCAATGTGGCATATGGGAGGTGATGGCTATCCAGTAATAGGTTGGTACGGACCTACTGGAATAAAAGAGAGAAGTGTTGCACATAAAGAGGTTGTGAAGAAGGAGTACATAACTTTGGATGGAAAAGTTGTGACAAGACCATCAAAGGGAGTGTATATCTTCAAAAAAACATATAATGACAGGACTACCTCGTTAGAGAAAATATTAAAACATTGAATTTACAAATACCGTAAGTTCTATGGATCTCTAAGTTTTGAGTTCTAAGTCCTTGATAATTATGTAATAAGAAATGTGATAGTAATCAGTACCTGATTACAATGTAATCTGCACCCTTTTGTTTTGACATCCGTCATTTGGGGTGGCGCAACACTATTTGAATGTTTGTTATATCATTCTGCGGGCTGAAAGCCCGGCAAGCGCACAGCCCGGGGCAACGTCCCGGGAATTATGTGCATAAAGGGCTTACCGCCATGTGTAAGGTGCATCCTTACGTATTATTTCCCGCGGTCGTAGAGACGATGTATTACATCGTCTCAAAAAATAAAGCGTTATGATGCGGTTATGGAGACGATGTGGTACATCGTCTCTACAATGCGGCCAGCAATCGTATTTGTAATCGAATTCTTTTGTATTTCGATGCAATCACGTTAATATACCGAAAGTCCGGTCGTACGGTTGCCTGCCGGATGGCGATTGCGTTCATTGTTTTGTCGCCGCGGTTCTTCTCCTTGTCCTCGGTTTTTCGTTGCCCTCGTCTGCGCTGAGGGTTAGTTTCGCTTTTTTCCTGAGATAGTCCTGTATGGCGAACCCGTTGGCGGCCACGTGGTGCAGCAGCTGGAATTTTACGCTGTGGGTCTGCTGCATGGTTTGCAGCAGTGTGGTGATGCGCTCCTGCGCCTGTTTGTTTTCCGTGGTCAGGCTGGTCTTGCTCAGCAGTGAGCCGATGTAGGAGGTCTCCTGCATGAAGTAGTCCGCTCCTTTCCGCAGCCGCTCTTGCAGCTGTGGGGCATCCTGATGGTCAGGCAGTGTGAGGATGAGGCTTTGGTATTGCCGGTGGAAGCGTTGCGCCACAGCTTCGATGGGTTTCAGCTGTTCGGCGGCCTCTGTCCATGCGGTGTATGTCTTTGGGTGTGACTTGTAGAAATATTCGCGCAGGCAGCGGATGGTGTCGGTGAGGCAGTAGCGTATGGGTGAAAAGTCAAACAGTTCCTCGACCATGCGCAGCGTGTAGTGTCTCTGCATTTGTTCCAGCCGGTTTTCATCGGGCTGTTGGTGCCGCGGGTCGCGGGTGAAGCGCGTAATCTGCGTGTCGCTGATAATTGCGCTTTGGGGGATTGGTGCGCTGAGTACCATGCCTTCCAGTGTCTTGCAGCGTGAGAGTGCTACGTATGTCTGTCCGTGGGCGAAACTTTGGTGTACGTCTATGATGGCTTTGGGGAATGTCAGTCCCTGTGACTTGTGTACGGTTATGGCCCATGCGGTCTTCAGAGGGTACTGTGTGAATGTGCCGACGGTTTCCTCTTCCAGTTCTTTTGTCTGTTCGTTTATGGTGTATCTGACGTTTTCCCATGTCTCGTGTCCCACGTCTATGGTGTCGTCTCCGCCGCTTGGGCGCACCCGGATGATGTCATCGTCGAAATCGACAACCTCGCCTATCATGCCGTTGTAGTATTCTTTGTTGCATGAGGAGTCGTTCTTTATGAACATTACCTGCGCTCCTGTTTTCAGCGTGAGTGTCTCTTCGGTGGGGTATGACGACTCGGGGAAGTCGCCCCTTACTTTGGCTCTGAACGTCTGTGCGGGTGTGTTGAGGGCTGCGAGTTCGCGTTTGTTTATCTCGTCCGCTTGGTTGTTGTGCGTGGTCAGGCGTATGTAGCCCTCTTCCTTGGCGGGTGTGAAGCCGGGAATGTAACGCCGGTTCAGTTGGGCGAGGGTGGTGGTGTCGGCCTCGTTGGTTCTCACCTTGTTCAGAATGTCGAGGAATACGGGGTCTGACTGGCGATAGACGTGGCTTAGCTCTACGGTTACAAATTCCGCCTGTTGCAGCACGCGGCTGGAGAAGAAATAAGGGGTGGGGTAGTAGGGGCTTAGCAGTCGCCACTCGTCGTCCTTGACAACGGGCGGCAGTTGTTGCATATCGCCGATCATGAGCATCTGCACTCCTCCGAATGGTTTGCTGCGGTCGCGGTACTGGCGGAGCACTTCGTCGATGGCGTCGAGTACGTCCGCGCGTACCATGCTTATCTCGTCTATGACTATAAGGTCAACGGAGCGCAGCAGGCGCAGCTTCTGTTTGCGGAACTGGTAGCGCTTGCTCTTGCCCGACTGTACGCCCGGTATGTAAGGTGCGAATGAGAGTTGGAAGAACGAGTGTATGGTTGTGCCGTGAGCGTTGATGGCCGCTATGCCGGTCGGGGCGACCACTATCATGCGCTTGGGCAGGCGGTCGCGCAGCTCATGCAGGAAGGTTGTCTTTCCAGTACCGGCCTTGCCGGTGAGGAACAGGTGTGTGTCGGTGTTGGCGATGATTTGCCATGCCAGATGCAGTTCCTTGTTTTCCATGGGTGGGAATGTGTGTGTAGGGTCACATTGAATAGCTGAAGCCGAAGCTCAGGTATTCCTTAAACTGCCAAAAGCTGCAATCTTCCACCCGCTTGGCACTGTCGTCGAAGCGCGGATAGAGGTAAAGGTTGGCGGAGATGAATCTGTTGAACAGGAAAGTGAGGGTGTTTTCCCATTCCATTTCGAACTTTTCGTATGTGGTATAGGCATACAGTCGTGTGTGCCACTTGAACATATCGGACGGCTTCCAGTCCAGTTCCACTGTGAGCTGCGAACCGTAGTCGTGCAGGGTATGCCGGTCTTTCTCCAGACCGAAGCTCTTTGACAAGTCCAGACGGTCAACGTATTTCAGGTTGTATGCTATCGGCGCAAGGTGTATTTTGCCTTTCAGCCTGTCCGCTTTGGTCTTTACGGTATAGTCCATACCGAGGGAAACGTTGAGGTTGAAGGGCGACATGAAGTCTGAAAAGACTTTGGTCTTGTTGTCTTTCCTGCCTTGCGCAAACTGAGTGCTGGCTACAACCTGCGCCGTGTAGTACCAGTTCTTGTGGGCTTGGAGGCCTATGCTTGAGGTGTAACGTATGAGGTCGTCCGTAACCTTGAACTTGTTTATGGTGTCAGACTCGGAGTTTTGTATTCCGAGTCTCATCTCCAGCTTGTTGTCCCACTTTACCTTCTGCTTGTTGTTGTAGTTGTATTGCAGCGTGACAGTGCCAAGCAAGGAGTAGTTGTCGGAACCGCCCTTGTACCAGTTTTGCGAGACATGATTCTGCATGAATTGCAGATAGTAGTCCCCGTAGAACTTCCAGAAGTTGGGCTTTGCCACATAGATCTCTATCGGTTCTTTCCTTAACTCGTCTATTTCGTTGTTGATTGTCTCATTCTTCTTCACCTGTTCCTTCATCTCCATGAACCTCGGCTTTACCTTAATGTCGTCCGTTTTCTGTTCTTTTGCCCTTTCTTGCAACTCGCTGTCGGTGTATCTTACGAGGTGTGGAACGGTGAGATAGACGTTCATCAGCGTGTTGTTGACAAGAGTGTCGTTGTTGTTCGCTCCCAATCCGAGGCGGCTTCTTGATACGCCGTGGTAGAAGTTCAGGGGTGCGAACAAACGGAAGTACCGGCCGTCAGGCGCAAAGGCGGATGTGGCGCGCAACGAATCGTTGGCCGCCATCAGCGAGTCTATCTTTTGCTTGAAGCCGGTTATCGAGTCTTTATAAGCGATGACGGTACGCTCCGAGTCTGTAATGTGCCGGGAACTCTGCCGCTTCGGCGCGGCATAGGTTGTTATCACTGATACCACTAATAAGACAGCCGGAAGCAAACAGCGTCGTATGTATTGAAAATGTATGTGCATAGAACTTCTCCGCTTGTGCTTTTGGCAAACGGGATTGCAAATATACATATTTTTTCTGTTATTTGATGTGAACCCGATATAAAAAAGCATTATGGACGGTTATTTTCTATAAAAAGCGCGCTTTTTTGCTTTTAATTGAAGAAAAAAGTGTAATTTTGCACATTAAACAGATAGAAAGACAGAACAACACAACACAATCATGGCACAAACAAAGTACATTTTCGTTACCGGTGGAGTAGTATCTTCATTGGGCAAGGGTATCATTTCCGCCTCAATAGGAAAACTTTTGCAGGCAAGAGGATATAACATTACAATCCAGAAGTTTGACCCTTACATCAACATTGACCCCGGAACGTTGAACCCGTATGAGCACGGAGAGTGTTACGTGACGGTTGACGGAATGGAGACAGACCTCGACCTCGGTCACTATGAACGCTTCACCGGCATACAGACAACGAAGGCCAACTCCATGACTACGGGCCGGATATACAAGAGTGTCATAGACAAGGAACGCCGGGGTGACTATCTTGGCAAGACGATACAGGTGGTTCCGCACATCACGGACGAGATAAAAAGGAGCATACAGTATCTCGGTCACAAGTTCCATTACGACTTCGTGATAACGGAAATAGGCGGAACGATAGGCGACATAGAGAGTGCTCCGTTCCTCGAAGCCATCCGGCAGCTGAGGTGGGAGATGGGAAAGAACGCCATAAACGTACATCTTACATACGTGCCTTACCTGAAAGCGGCGGGAGAGTTGAAGACGAAACCGACGCAACATTCCGTGAAGGAGTTGCAGTCTGTCGGCATACAGCCCGACATCCTTGTGCTGCGCACGGAGAAACATCTTACCGACAGTATGCGCATGAAGGTGGCATCGTTCTGCAATGTCGATTTGGAATGCGTGGTGCAGAGTGAGGATATGCCGTCAATATACGAGGTTCCGGTGAGTATGCAGCGGCAGGGGCTGGATGCGGCGATACTCCGCAAGCTGGACATACCGGTTGGCGAGACACCGGCTCTCGGCCCTTGGAAGAGTTATCTGGAGCGCCGCAAGAACGCAACGAAGGAGGTAAAGATCGGCCTGGTGGGCAAATATGACTTGCAGGACGCTTATAAGTCAATCCGCGAGTCATTGTTTCACGCCGGAGTGTATAACGACCATAAGACCGTAATCACCTACATCAACTCCGAGAACATAACCAAGGAGAATGTGGCGGAGATGCTCTCCGGGCAGGACGGAATACTGATTTGCCCGGGATTCGGGCACAGAGGTATCGAGGGAAAGGTAATAGCGGCGCAATATACGCGTGAGAATGACATACCGACGTTCGGCATTTGTCTCGGAATGCAGATGATGGTGATAGAGTTTGCGCGCAATGTATTGAAATACACCGATGCCAACTCACGTGAGATGGATGACAAAACCCCTCACAATGTGATTGACATCATGGAGGATCAGAAGAACATCTCCGACATGGGAGGCACCATGAGGCTCGGCGCATACGAGTGCAGCCTGCTTCAAGGGTCACGCACTGCCGCCATATACGGGCAGGAACTGATAAGGGAACGCCACCGCCACCGCTATGAGTTCAACAACATCTTCATAAAGGAATATGAGGATAACGGAATGAAGTGCGTTGGACGCAACCCTGACACCGACCTCGTGGAGATTGTGGAGATACCGGATTTGAAATGGTATATCGGCACACAGTTCCATCCGGAGTACCAAAGCACGGTACTGAAACCGCATCCCCTGTTCCTCGACTTCATAAAAACGTCAATAGAAAGTAAAAACAGTAAATAACAAATCATCAACAATCGTGGATAAAAACACCATCATCGGCTTTGCACTCATCGCGGCAGTGCTATTCGGATTTACTTGGTTCGGCCAACCTTCCGCAGAGGAAATGGAGGCTCAGCGTATTAAAGACTCAATCGAAACCGTTACAAGGCAGAAAGCGGAAGAACAGCGCAAGATTGCCGAAATACAGCGTCAGGCCAAGGCTGCGGAAGCAGCTCAGAGTGACACGACGGCTCTGTTGTATAAGGCGATGAGCGGCATCGCGCAGCAGGTGGTGTTGCAGAATGAGAAAGTAGCGTTGACATTCTCCACCAAGGGCGGCGTTGTCGAGAAGGCCGTGATAAAGAATTTCAAGGATAACAACGGCGGCAGCGACGTAACCCTGTTCGACAAGAACACGCAGAAGCTCAACTTTATCCTCTCGACAAAGGATGCAAACATCTCTACCGCCGACCTTTACTTCAATGACTACACGCTTGACGGTAACTCGTTGACACTCATCGCCGGAGACAAGGATGGCAAAAACATCACTATAACATACACGCTCGGTAAGGATTATCTTCTCGGCTGTGCCATAAGGGCTAACGGAATGGCGGGCAATTTTGCCCCCAACACTTCCACAATGGACATCAACTGGCAGGAGGACTGCCGTCAGCTGGAGAAAGGACACACGTTCGAGAACCGTTACGCCTCGCTTACTTACCACTTCAAGGACGGCGGAACGGATTACCTGACAGAGACAAGCGACAATGTGGACGAACCGGTAGAAGAGACGACAGACTGGGTTGCATTCAAAAACCAGTTCTTCTCCGCCGTGATGATAGCCAAGAATGATTATGCCGCCAACGCCCTCTTCACGAGCAAACAGATGGAGAAGGGCAGCGGATTCTTGAAGTTCTATGAGGCGAAGCTCAAGACATTCTTCGACCCCAAGGGCGTTACCCCCACCGAACTTGAATTCTATTACGGGCCTAATGACTTCCGTCTGTTGCAGGATGTGGAGGAAGAATCCACCTTCGGCAAGGACCTTGAACTGGAACGTCTCGTATATCTCGGTTGGCCGTTGTTCCGCTATATTAACCGTTGGTTTACGCTTTACATCTTCGATTTCCTCCGCAGTATGTCTATCCCGATGGGTGTAATCCTCATTATCATCACCTTGATATTGAAGGCCATTACGTATCCTATGGTAAAGAAGAGCTATATGTCGAGTGCGAAGATGCGTGTCCTGCGTCCGAAACTCGACGCCGCGACGAAGCAATACAACAAGCCTGAGGATGCGATGCAGAAGCAGCAGGCCATGATGCAGCTCTATTCCGAGTATGGAGTGTCGCCGCTTTCCGGCTGTCTGCCCATGCTTATACAGATGCCTATCTGGATAGCGATGTTCAACTTCGTGCCGAACGCCATACAGTTGCGCGGCCAGTCTTTCTTGTGGATGGACGATCTTTCAACGTACGACCCTATTATCGAGTGGGGAACGAACATCTGGCTTATCGGCGACCATATCTCCCTCACCTGCGTACTCTTCTGTGTTGCCAACCTGTTGTACTCATGGTTGTCCATGCGTCAGCAGCGGGACCAGATGGTAGGACAGCAGGCCGAGCAGATGAAGATGATGCAATGGATGATGATGCTCATGCCGCTGATGTTCTTCTTCATGTTCAATGACTACTCTTCCGGCTTGAATTTCTATTACTTCATATCCCTCTTCTTCTCCGCTGCCATCATGTGGATTCTCCGCAAGACGACGAACGACGAGAAACTCCTCGCCTATCTTGAGGCAAGGCGTGAGGAGAACAAGAAGAATCCGAAGAAACTCTCCGGACTTGCAGCACGCTTGCAGGCCATGCAGCAGCAACAGCAGGAACTCCAGAAACAGCGTGAGGAACTGCGCAACAGGCGTTAAATGATACAAGAAAGCCCTACTGCGACCTTTAATGTTAAAGGAAGCGGTAGGGCTTCTTTTGTATAACAGCGTGAGTTCGGCGGATTATTGGAAACCGGTTTGTAACCGCTTGGTAATCAAGGACGAAAAGATGTAACTGTAATCAACGCCTGATTACCGCGTAAACAGCACCTGATTACAGTGTGATTTGCACCTGATTACAATACAATCAGCACCCTTTTGCCTGAGATGTAATATCCTTAGACTATTTGCTTATGATAAAAGAACACCCCAAAGGACTATTCCTCCTGTTTCTCACGGAGATGGCGGAGCGCTTCTCTTACTATGGAATGCGCGCCCTTTTCGTGCTATACCTCGTCGCAGTCTTCTACACTCCTGATAATGCGAGCCGCATATACGGCTCATATACCGGGCTGGTCTATCTCACGCCACTTCTTGGCGGATATGTGGCCGACCGCTATTGGGGCAACCGCCGCAGCATCATCTTCGGCGGAATAGTAATGGCGATAGGCCAGTTCCTTATGTTCGCATCCGCCGCAACGGTGTCGCAAAGCATATTTTCTGCCGGCGGCACCATTGACAGCACAGTGGATAACACGCTCAGCCTGTGGCTTATGTTCATGGGACTGGCGGCTCTCATCTTTGGCAACGGTTTCTTCAAACCCAATATCTCCACCATGGTTGGAGACCTGTATGACACCAATGATACCCGTAAGGATGCCGCTTTCACCATCTTCTATATGGGAATAAACTCCGGCGCGCTGATAGCTCCTGTGGTTTGCGGCTATTTCGGAACAGGCAACTGGGCCAATCCCGGCTTGTTCAAATGGGGTTTTTTCTGCGCGGGATGCGGTATGTTGGTCTCCGTTGCCATCTTCACCCTGTTCAAAAACAAGTATCTTGTAACGCCGGACGGTATTGGAATAGGGCTGAAACCATCTGAAAGCAAGGTTGCAAAGCTCAAGATAATGCAGGAACAGGAAGCGGAAAAACAGACGGAGGACACCGGAGTTAAAGGGAAAGACGTCCGTCTGCCGGAAAAAGGGACTAAGAATTCCCCTTGGCGTCTTATCGGCTGCATAACGCTTTTGGTGGTGTTGTTCCTCGCTTTTGCCTGTTCTTCCGCCAATTTCAACGGCTTTATAACCGCCGCCATATACAGCTGTTCCATCGTGTTGCCGGTGTTTATCATCACCGACCGCAGCCTTACCAAGACAGACAAGTACCGTATTTGTGTGATATACATCATCGCCGCCTTTGTCATCTTCTTCTGGAGCGCCTTTGAACAGGCCGGCTCTTCGCTCACCCTTTTTGCCGAATACCAGTGCGACCGCACCATTGGCTCGTGGGAAATGCCCACCACTTGGTTGCAGAGTGTCAACCCCATCAGTGTGGTTCTCTTCGCTCCTGTCATGGCTGTGCTGTGGGAAACACTGGCAAAGTATAGGTTTGAGCCGTCTTCTCCGGTGAAACAGGCGATAGGATTGCTGTTGCTTACCATAGGGTATGCCGTCATCGCCTACGCCACATACGGTGTTGACTCTTCCACGAAAATATCCATGTGGTGGCTTGTTGTCCTGTATTGCATCCATACCCTTGGCGAACTGGCAATCTCACCGATAGGACTTTCCATGGTGACAAAACTCGCTCCGGCGCATCTCGCATCGCTTCTCATGGGCGTATGGTTCATGAGCAACGCAGCATCCAACGTCTTTGCCGGCCAGCTTGCCACCCTCTTGCCTGTCGAAGGGAAAGCACCGAGCAAACTGTTCGGCATGATAGAGATTGTGACACTGTCAGACTTCTTCACCGTCTTCGCCGTTATGGGAGGCATAGCCGCCATACTGCTGTTCCTTCTCTGCCCGGCAATAAGGAGAATGTCGAAGGGAGTGCTGTGAGGAATACATGACAGCCGACGCCTGATTTCAGATAACTGACCGACTAATCACTAACAAACTAAACAACCGACTATGAGATTTTTTCCAAAAACAATGCTGCTATGCCTTGCCATGCTGTTGGCACTTGCGGCGAAATCGCAATCTCCGATAGACCTGAAAGGCGATTGGCAGTTCCGTATCGACCGCAATGGAGTGGGGGAGAAGGAAGGCTGGTACAACGCCGACTGCAAGTTTGACGACACCATCCTGCTGCCGGGCTCAATGCCGCAGCGCATGAAAGGCGACGACATCAGCGTCAATACCAAATGGGTTGGCGCACTGTATGATTCCAGTTATTTCCATAATCCCTTCATGGAGAAATACCGCCGGCCGGGCAAGGACATGAAACTTCCTTTCTTCCTTACGCCCGACAAGCATTATACCGGCAAGGCATGGTACAGGAAAAACATAGTCATTCCGGCAGGAAACACTACGGATTATGTCCTTTTCCTTGAACGTCCGCACATTTCCACGACCGTGTGGGTCAACGGACACAAGGTCGTTAACGGCGACGGTTATGCCTCTTCCGGCAGCCATAGCCGCAATTCTCTCTCCGTTCCTCATGTCTTTGAGATAGGGAAGGAACTGAAAGAGGGTGAGAACACAATTGCCATCTGTGTTGACAATGACCCTATGGCAGCCAATGTAGGGCAGGATTCTCATTCCGTCACAGACCAGACGCAAGGCGACTGGAACGGAATTGTCGGACGGATGGAGCTGATGCCCGCCTCATATATATATAAGTTGAAAGTCTTTCCCGATATAGACAGCCGCAAGGCGACGGTGCGTATGACGCTGAAAGGACTGCCCGTTGCGGACAAGACGGCCACGGTCATTGTCAGCGCGGAGTCTTTCAACACCGCGAAACGCCACATTGTTGTCAGTGAGCCGGTGCGTGTCACGCTGCAAAAGGACGCTTCCGTACCGGTGGAGATAAGCCTCGACATGGGAGATGACATGCTGCTTTGGGACGAGTTCTGCCCGCAGATGTACCGCCTTAACGTGGAGGTGAAGACCAAAACGCGCACCGGCACGGCAGAAACTTACTTCGGTATGCGCAAGATAGAGATACGCGGAAAGAACTTCTACGTCAATAACCGCCGGATACAACTGCGCGGTACTGTGGAGAACTGCTGCTTTCCGCTCACCGGTTATCCGCCGACAGACCTCGATTCATGGCTCAAACTGTTTGAAACGTGCAAGAAATGGGGACTGAACCACGTGCGCTTCCATTCCTATTGTCCGCCTGAGGCCGCCTTCCTTGCTGCTGATCTCACCGGTATGTATATACAGCCCGAAGGACCGTCATGGCCAAATCACGGCGTGCGTCTCGGCAGAGGGGAGTACATAGACACCTATCTTTTTGACGAAAGTATGCGCATTGTTGACGAATACGGCAACCACCCGTCCTTCTGTTTCTTCGCTTTCGGCAACGAACCGGCCGGTAATTGGGTGAAATGGTGTAACGAAAAGGTGCCCCTCATGAAGCAATACGACCCGCGACACCTTTATTGCGGCTTCTCCGTCGGCGGCGGATGGGCATGGCAACCCATGTCGGAATTTGCCGTAAAGGCCGGTGCCAGAGGGCTGAACTCATGGAACAGCCGTCAGCCGGAGTCCATAGTTAACTTTGAGGACAACATAACCACATACCGGGGGAAGGACATGCCCGGCACTCCTATAACCATTCCGTTCGTCAGTCACGAGACAGGACAGTGGTGCGTGTTCCCCAATTTCGCCGAGATAGGGAAATATACGGGCGTTAACAAGGCGCGTAACTACGAGATATTCCGTGACCTTCTGAAAGCCAACGGCATGGAAAGCCGCGGCCATGACTTCATGATGGCATCGGGAAAGTTGCAGGCTCTGTGCTACAAATATGAGCTGGAGCGTCATCTGCGCACCCCTAACTACGCCGGTTTCCAACTTCTTTCCCTCAACGACTATACCGGACAAGGCTCCGCCATCGTTGGACTGACGGACGTATTCTTTGCCGACAAGGGCTATATCACCGCTCCGGAGTTCCACGAGTTCTGCTCTCCCGTGGTGCCGTTGGCAAAAATCAGCAAGTTCACATACACCAACAAGGAAACCTTTGAGGCTGACATAGAGCTGTCGCAGTTCTCTGACGATGAGATAACCAACGCCGTTCCTCACTGGGAAATACGCCGTGAGCCGACCAAACAGGGTGGTATCATGCTGCTCAACCTTGAAGCTCCGTATGCCGAAGGCGACCTCGCCGCCGGCTCTTTTCCTATCGGGCAGAACATCGCTCTCGGCAAGGTCAGCGTTCCTTTGGACGGCATCACGCAGGCAGGAAAATACACTCTCACCGTGACTATTCCCGGAACGGATGCCCGCAACCACTGGGACTTCTGGGTATATCCTGTCAATGACGAGCCGATGGCGAAGATAAAGAAAGGCAAGCGTGCCGCTTCCATGTTCGTAAACGATGTCTTTGTCACCGATTCCCTTGACGCTCAGGCGCAGAAAGTGCTGCGTAAAGGCGGCAAAGTGCTGCTTCTTGCCGGCAATAAGGTGACCTACGGCAGGGAGGTAAAGCAGTATTTCACGCCCGTATTCTGGAACACTTCATGGTTCAAGATGCGCCCTCCGCACACCACCGGACTGTATATCGAGAGCGCACACCCCGTCTTCTCCAACTTCCCTACGGACTATCACAGTGACCTGCAATGGTGGGAACTGGTCAACAAGGCACCGGTCATGCAGTTTACCGACTTCCCGTCAGACTTCCAGCCGCTTGTGCAGAGCATAGACACATGGTTCGTTTCAAGAAAAATCGGTATGCTTTTTGAGGCCAAAGTGGGCAAGGGCAGACTTATGATGACCACGATGAACCTTACCGACAACCTTGACAAACGTCATGCCGCACGTCAGATGCGCCGTTCCATCATGGCCTATATGGAGTCAGACGATTTCCGTCCGCAGTGGGACATACCGCAGGAACGCATCGCGGAGCTGTTCACCAAGGTGGCGGGTGAGGTCAATATGTTTACCAATGACTCGCCCGACGAACTGAAACCGAAACTGAAATAATCTGCAAGTTTCATGGAAACAAGAGACATTCCGCCATGGTTCGCAGTCCTGAAGCGAGCCATGGCGGAATCTTTATATAATATATATAAGGTGTAATATTTACATAAAAAGCCCTTTTGCGGGCTTTATCGCGCATGGATAAGCAACCTGCCTCACAATGTATGGCAGCGCATAAGAAACGTGACAGCGTGCTTTATTATTGCTTTAACCGTGTAAAAGTACCTTAATTTTACCCCCCCCCGATGTTAATTTGTGTTCTTTTTGTAGAAAATTATTTGCCTGTAATCATATATATTCCTAACTTTGTCAGGGGATATAAGTTAACATCAAGTCTTAAACAAATATAAAAAAGAGGTGCTATGTTTATCTTGTGAAGTAAAGCAAGGCATGGTTGGCTCCGCTTCTTAACATCTACTAATCAGCTTCAATAGGGCCAGTGAGGCTTATCTACATCCTAAATGAACAAATATTCAGTAAAGAAACGCCGTTGGCGTTCATCCTCAGCAATGATATTCTGGGGTGTACTTGCATTGACACTGTTTGGCTGGCTGTCTTCAATCCTTGAGTCAGTGTTTGAAGTATTCAGCATTTTCTTTAACTTTGTGGGACAGTATATGGATGCAATGTCTCAGTATGGCCAGGTTGATGAACGGCTTGTGAGGGTTCAGAACTATTATGACAACACGGCTATGTCCATGCGTCTCTGCGAGATATTCACAATAGTGGGCTGGGTACTCTATGTGGTAGGTCTGTCAAAGTTCAAAAAGTCACAGATTTCCGGCCGTGCCTATCGCCTTACAGGCAGTCTCAACACAGCCTGCTGGCTGGGCTTGTCTTCTATGGTCTGTTATTTTCTTGCCGGCTTCTTGGGAATGTTAGGCTTCCTGTTCCGCTTCATCGGCTGGGTGCTTATCCTTATATCGCTGTTCAAGTTCCGCAGTGCCTTTGACAGCCTGTCATGGGAAAAGACGTGGAACAAGCCGGCACGTGAAGGCGCAAAGAACCTGCGGCTGTCTTATACCCTTGCCCTTGTCCTTATGTTCTTCCCTCTGATATGCGGCTTGGTGATATTCTTTGTCGTTCTCGGAGGTGTGGGTAACATGGGGACATTCTTCAGAGAGTTTGCCGATTACGGCCCCGGTGTGGTGGCGCAATATGCTGCAGGCGTTGTCGGCATCATCGTATTACTTGCGCTTATTGGCCTTGTGATGTGGATTCTTAAATTTGTCTATCTGTTGCTTGGCTGGAACAGAATCTCTAACGGTAAACTCTCCGTGGCTTCCGTTCCCTCTGATGACGAGGAATTTCCCGATGAAGAGGAGGACGACGAGGACGAGATGGACGGTGAAGAAGAAGACACCGGGGACGACGACGACGATGATGACTCCAATTCCAAGTGGATTATCGTAGGTGCGACAGCGGGAGGTGTGCTTCTCATTGTCCTCATCTTCTGGCTGTGTTTTGGCGGAAACAGCACACCGCGTAATGACAATTCTGCCGCAACGGCGGATTCGACAGAGTTTGCCAAGGCCGATAGCGCCAATGAAACAGAGATAGAACAGGAGCCGGAATTCCCTGAGTTGGTGGATGAAGACGTTGAGTTCTCCGCCCCGGCAAGCGAAGAACCGGCAGGAGATGAATATACCCACACCTACGCCGGAACCATAGACAATAAGCACAGGATAGAGATGACGCTGACCACTGACGGCGGAGCGTATTACAGGGGTGAATATTTCTATACCAATAAGAACGTCCCAATCCAGCTTAGCGGGCGACTGACGGACGACAATGTGCACCTTGTGCTCGAGGAGTATGTGGGCATGGAAAAGACAGGAATGTTTGACGGCACACTGACAGACACCGGTTATTCCGGCGTATGGACAAGTGCCGACGGTGAAACCACACTTCCGTTTGTGGTGAGGATAAAACAGTGATATGACGAAATCTATCCGTCACTTTTGCAAACAGCACCAGATTACCGTGTGAACAGCACCAAATCGCAACGTAAACAGCACCTGATTACACTGTAATCAGGTGCTGTTTGTATGGCAAGTTGTTTCCGCCTCATTTTCAACGGTTTCACATCCGATTGGGAATGATAGTGCGTCGAACCCCGAAGGGGTTCGACTATAATAGTATTTGCATCCAGACACCTCCTCCGGCTTGTTTGCGGGCTATAATTTGCTGAGAAAAAACGGCGATTTATTTTCATAAACAAAAAAAATATATTACCTTTGTGGCGGATACAACACATAGAAACCGTTAAACCAAATATTATAAAAACATGAAAATTCTTTTGACGGGCGGTGCGGGTTATATTGGCTCCCATACCGCCATTGAACTGGACAAGGCCGGCCACGAAGTTGTTGTGGTTGACAATCTCGTTAATTCCAAGGAAGAGGCCATGCGCCGTGTGGAGAAAATCATAGGCAAGGCCATTCCTTTCTATAAGGAAGACGTGAGGGACCGCGAGGCTATGGACAGAATATTCAAGGAAAACAAGATAGACGCCGTCATCCATTTTGCCGGTCTGAAGGCCGTGGGTGAGTCTGTCGCAAAGCCGCTGGAGTATTATGAGAACAACATGAACGCCACGTTTGTGCTGCTTGACGTGATGAGAAACAACGGTTGCAAGAACATCATATTCTCTTCTTCCGCCACGGTATATGGTGACCCCGCCATCATTCCTATAACGGAGGAGTGCCCGAAGGGAAAGTGTACCAACCCTTACGGACAGACCAAGTCCATGCTGGAGGAGGTCATGATAGACTTGCAGAAGGCGGACAACGAATGGAATGTGGTGCTGCTGCGCTACTTTAACCCTATCGGAGCGCACAAGAGCGGACTGATAGGCGAAAATCCTAACGGCATACCTAACAACCTTATGCCTTACATCACGCAGACGGCGATAGGGCTGAGGAAAGAGCTTGGAGTGTTCGGCAACGACTATGACACGCCTGACGGAACGGGTGTGCGCGACTATATCCATGTGTGCGACCTTGCCGCAGGTCATGTGGCAGCCTTGAAGGCGATAGAGGGTAAGGCCGGGTTGGCTATATACAACCTTGGCACCGGCCACGGATATTCTGTGCTTGACGTGGTTAAGGCGTTTGAGACGGCCAATGGCTTGAAGGTTCCTTACTCCATCAAACCCCGTCGCCCGGGTGACATCGCCACCTGTTACTGCAACCCTGCAAAGGCGAAGGCGGAACTGGGATGGGAAGCTCAGTTTGGCATTGAAGATATGTGCCGCGACTCTTGGAACTTCCAGAAGAACAATCCTAACGGATACGAATAGCAGATGGAGGCGGGATTGAAACATACAAGCACCATTACGGTGGAGGAGAAGCACCTTGCCTGCAATGTAGGCAGCGGAGACCTGAGGGTTCTCGGTACGCCGATGATGACGGCCTTGATGGAGAATGCCGCAATGATGGCGGTGAAGGGAGAACTTGAAGACGGTCAGACTACCGTCGGCGGGTTTCTCTCTTCGTCGCATCTCAAGCCTACGGGCGTGGGGCATACCGTCACGGCAACGGCGGAACTGGTGGCCGTGGAGGGGCGGAAACTGAAATTCAAGGTGTCAGCGTCCGATGAGGACGGCCTGATAGGCGAGGGGGAACACCTGCGCTTCATCGTTGACAGGGAGAAGTTCATGGGAAAGGTGGAGGCTAAGACTGCCGCTCCCACCGACTCCTCCAAGGGTGGAGAACCGTTACCAACGGCAGAAGACACCGTTATCCCTCCCTCGGGAGGGACAGGAGAGGGGCTTAAATGGAAGACCCTTTCTTCTGAATACATCATAAAGCGGCCTTGGCTTACGGCTCGCAAGGATACTCTGGAGATGCCGAATGGCAGGATAGTGCCGGAGTTTTATGTGCTGGAATATCCCACATGGCTGAATGTTATCGCCATAACGGAAGACGGCCTGTTTGTGATGGTGGAGCAATATCGTCACGGGCTTGACATAGTGGAGTTTGAACTGTGCGCAGGAGTGATGGAAGACTCGGACGAGAGCGTTCTTGCGGCCGCACAGCGTGAACTCCTTGAAGAAACGGGCTTTGGCGGAGGTGAGTGGGAGGAGTTCATGGCCATATCGGCCAATCCTACATCCATGAACAATCTCAGCCACACTTTCATAGCGCGTAATGTGAAGCCTGTCACCACACAGCATCTTGATGATTTCGAGGACATCCGTGTCCGTCTCTTCACACGCGATGAACTCTTGGGGCTGTTGCAGCGTGGTGAGATTATGCAGTCTTTGATGGTTGCGCCCTTATGGCGCTTTTTTACGGAAGAAAGATAAATGGCAAGTACAGACGATTATATGGAATATGTGTGCCGGCAACTGTCCGGTGCCGGTGTTGTCCGGACAAGAAAGATGTTCGGTGACTATTGTGTGTATGTGGATGAGAAACCGGCGATGCTGGTGTGTGATAATGTCGCATACGTCAAGAAGCATCCTGTAATAGCTGACATGATGAAGGATGCGGAATGCGGTTGCCCGTATGCCGGAGCGAAGGAGCATTACATCCTTGACATAGAGCACAGGGAAAGGGCGGAAGAGGTGTTGAAAACTTTGCTGCCCGTGCTGGATTATCCAAAGAAACGTAAAATTAAGAGTTAATAATTAAGAATTAAAAGTTGTGATTACATTATACCGCAAATGTTTTTTATGGGCATTACGTAATTATAATTTTTAATTCTTAACTCTTAATTTTTAATTCTTAATAAAGGAGACTGTAATTATGAAACACAAAATCTGTCTGATAACGGTGTTTATGGCTGCAATGTTATCCGCCAATGCACAAAAGGCTCGTGTGGCAATCGTTGACCAAAAGGTAAAGGGTGAGTATTTTGATGTGGAACCGGGTGCTTATCCTATTAATCAATCGAAAGGCAAGTTCTATATTATAGGCGTTGGTCAGGATGAGGATAAGATATTGAAGTCCCAATGCCGTGTGGAGACATGGACGGCAGAGGATGGTCACGGTTTCCTGTGTGTGGCCGACGGAGTAAAGGATGATGTGTGCGTAAGGCTGTCTGCAACGGATGAAGCTGCTGTCATCTACAGACTGCCTGCCACAGAAGAGGGGGACATTCCTGAAAGCTATGAGTGCATGGGGAAAACAGGTGGCTGGTACAAGATAAGCGTAGGCGAGAAAACAGGCTATGTGAAAGCCGATGATGTTATATGGCTTATAAATTACCCGGATTGCGGAGGGTGTATTCGTTAAAAACCGGTATGAGAACGACGTAATCCGAAGTCAATGAATGATAGGATTTCATTCTTGGCAAAAAATATAGAAGAATGTTATTTTAGTCTTCAGAATATTCAAAAAGCAATGAATATTGCCTTTGTTCCATCTTTTCCTGTCAAGAAATTTGCATAATCCAATCTTTATCCGTACCTTTGCACTGTCAGTCCTCGCCAAGCCTCTTAACAATGCTCAAATCGTGCGAGGCGTTTTTTGTTTATAGATACTCATGGCTCGCCTTATACCATTTATAAAACCATTTGCGTCATCAGCAGACCTTGTAAAACTTCTCGTCTCACGCGGATTAAGCATTGATGACACACAAAAAGCGGAAATGTATCTTGTGACAATATCGGCTACTACCGTTTGTCTGCTTATATGCACCCTTTGCTCATTATTCCAAAGACAAATCATAGGTATAAGTCCGGAGCAACATTCCGGCAGGTAATGATGTTGTACCGCTTCGATAAGAAACTGCGTATGCTCATCTTTAATGAGATTGAGAAAATAGAGATTGCAATACGACGCGCCGTGATGCAGATAACTGCCGAAATGACCGGTGATGCATTCTGGTTAACCAACTCTTCCTATTTCCTTGATACGAACAAGTTTTACGACACTCTCAGAACCATCACTGGAGAATACAATAAGTCAAGGGAGGAGTTTATCCAACATTTCAAAGCCACATACTCAGAACCATATCCACCTACATGGATTCTTGGAGAACTCCTGACAATAGGAAATGTCAACACGATATATCGCAACATCAGACAAAACCGTATTCGCAAACGTATAGCAAAACGATTTGGATTGCCTATTGATGTTTTTGAATCATGGCTTACCATAATAGCTGTAATGCGCAATGCCTGTGGGCATCATGCGAGAGTATGGAACAAGCAGAATGCGATACCGCCGGCAGTCTTGAACAAACCTGTTGGAGCGTGGCTAACCTTGCCCGCTGACACAAAACGAGTTTATTTCGACCTTTGCATCATCAAATACTTTCTTGATAAAGTATCTCCTAACAACGATATGCTTGCCAAATTACGTTGGCTTTTCGTCAAGTTCCCCGAGATAGATATTGCGGCCATGGGCTTCCCGAAAGGCTGGGAGTTTGAACCCCTTTGGGAATAATCGTAACTCTTTATCTTTAACTTTTGGTTTTCAATTCTTCACTCTCTGTTCCTTGTAGAGATACGCTCCAAGCCCGATGAAAGCAAGGAGTATAGCTGTCATTTCAAGGACATGATTCATCGGATCTACCCATATCTCGGTGATATAGCTGTTGCGTGCCACCACTTCTACGGCAGTCCAGAATACTATTACCGTCGCTATCGCCATCCTTATGTTTGCGCCCCATGTGCTTAGTCGCAGCTCGCGCCGCAGCATGAACAGCGAGCCGACAGCGCAGACTATGGCTACCGCTAGCGTAACGGGGTGTGAGTCGCCGAGGAATACAGGGTCGTAGCAGAACATAAGCACAAGGTATGACATCCACATTATAGTGGTAAGCTCCATGAACGTCACGATACTTACATGGCGTGTCATCGGTTTTACCACCACAATGTCACGCTTGTCGCGGAACAGTTTTCTCTGACACCAGTTGATGGCAAGGCATCCTGTGCGGACGCTGAACAGGTATATCAGGGCGAACATCATGAAGAAACCGAAGGATGACGGCATTATGAGGTATTCGGCGCGGCTGCCGCGTATGGCTTTTAGGGCGGCAGTTGAATATTGCTCCATTGGTATTCCGTTTATAAGGCATTCGTGGTTTACGCCTATTCCGTTGACATACGTTGTTGTGGTTTGCACTATTCCGTTGCCTGCAAGGTCGCAGTGTGTGCCGTACCGTTGGGCGTAATAGGCGAGCAGGAACTCCACCCATCCGGTCCAAAAGAGCAGGGCGCCGAACAATCCGAACATGGTCTGCTTGGTGTCTCCTTTGACAAATACGCCGGCTATGGCCATGAGGAAGCCTACTGCGCCCATGGCGAAAGCGCAGTAATGCAGGGTTGTAGGCGGGAGCGTATGCTCCATAAGTATCATAAGGGCGTGTCCCAAAGGCATGGTAAACAGTACCAGCAGGAAAGATACCGTAGTTTTGAGTGGATAGATGTTTTGTTTCATGTTGATTATGTGATGTGATTTGATGAATGTTAAAGGTATTTGTGATGCAAAAGTAGTGCTTTTTCTGCAACTGTGCAATACCTATTTATGGTGAAAGTGCGGTATGTTATGCTTTCATTTAGTGAATATCACAGAGAAATGAGATAATATCGGTGTTGTGAAACAAAAACGGTGATTATTATTTGTGTATGTCAGATATTCTTAATACCTTTGCAACCGCAAAACCAAACAGGGAATGCAATCTGCATGACGGCAGGGAAATATCTGGAGAGGTGGCGGAATTGGTAGACGCGCTACTTTGAGGGGGTAGTATCAATTGCGATGTGGGAGTTCGAGTCTCCTCCTCTTCACTTGTTTCAAGAGTCATTATTACTGCGGAAATAGCTCAGTTGGTAGAGCACAACCTTGCCAAGGTTGGGGTCGCGGGTCCGAGTCCCGTTTTCCGCTCAAAGTGAGAAGAAGTCATAAAATGGCTTCTTCTTTTTTGTTGGTATTGGCTGAATAGCTTTCTTATGGATGCAGGGTGGCAGAAACGACGATGGCCTTCGGCAAAAGCCGAAGGCCATCGTATTGCGTGATGATGTGTCAGAACTCGCTGGTGAAGTGGAACTTTATATGCTCGAAGTCCTGCAGTGCCATGGAGAGTACATATCCGGAATCGGCGAGGAAGACATCGCGGCCGTCCTTGTCCTTTGCCATATACTGGTATTTTCTCTTCTTGAAGTTGTCCAGTTCGGCGGCGTCATCGCTTTCCACCCAGCACGCTTTGTGCAGGTGGACAGGCTCCCAACGGCATTTTGCGTTGTATTCGTTTTCCAGTCTGTATTGTATTACCTCAAATTGCAGCTGTCCTACCGTACCGACAATGCGGCGTCCGTTGAATTGGTTGACGAAAAGCTGCGCCACACCTTCATTCATCAGCTGCTCCAATCCTTTCTGGAATTGCTTGGCTTTCATGGGATCGTCATTCTCGATGTATTTGAACATCTCCGGCGAGAAGGACGGCAGGCCACGGAAATGCAGTTGCTCTCCTTCCGTGAGAGTGTCTCCTATCTTGAAGATTCCGTTGTCCGGCAGGCCTACAATGTCTCCCGCCCATGCTTCGTCGATGGTTGATTTCCTCTGTGCCATGAATTGTGTGGGTGAGGAAAAGCGGACGGTTTTGTTAAGGCCTACGTGCAAATATGGTTGGTTGCGTTGGAATTTACCGGAGCATACCTTGCAAAACGCTATGCAGGAGCGGTGGTTGGGGTCGATGTTGGCTGTAATCTTGAAGATGAAACCGGTGAATTTCGTTTCTTCCGGCGATACCATACGCTCCTCCGCTTTGGTGGGTTTGGGAGACGGAGCTATCTCTACAAAGCAGTCAAGAAGCTCTTGCACGCCGAAATTGTTGAGCGCACTGCCGAAGAATACCGGCGCAACCTCTGCGGAACGGTATGCCTCAACGTTGAAATCGGGATATACTCCTTCCACAAGCTCAAGGTCTTCGCGTAGTTTTGCCGCGTCGTCCTCGCCAACCTGTGCGTCAAGCTCGGCGGATGTAATATCTACTGTCACCTTTTCCGTTACGCGTTGTTTGTCAGGAGTGAACAGGTTTAGTTGCTGTTCGTATATGTTATACACCCCTTTGAACTTGACACCTTGGTTTATCGGCCATGACAATGGACGCACCTTAATCTGCAATTCCTCTTCAAGTTCATCGAGAAGATCGAATGGGTCGCGGCCTTCACGGTCCATTTTGTTTATGAAAATGATTACGGGGGTGTTGCGCATACGGCACACTTCCATCAGTTTGCGTGTCTGCGCTTCCACGCCTTTTGCGCCATCGACTACTATTATGGCCGAGTCAACGGCCGTAAGGGTGCGGTATGTGTCTTCGCAAAAGTCCTGGTGACCGGGTGTGTCGAGTATGTTTATTTTGTATGGTGCTGCCGTTTCGTCCATGGAGGAAGGCAGATAGTCAAACTCCATCACGGATGTAGAGACCGATATACCGCGTTGTTTCTCTATGTCCATCCAGTCGGAGGTCGCCGTCTTGCGTATCTTGTTGCTCTTTACGGCTCCTGCCACCTGTATCTGTCCGCCGAAAAGGAGGAACTTTTCTGTTAGTGTTGTCTTGCCGGCATCAGGGTGTGATATGATGGCAAAGGTGCGTCTGCGTTCTATTTCTTGGTTCATCTGGCTGTGTGTTATGGGTTATAACTCGTCATTCATTAGTTCTTTCAGTCCTTCTTCCTTGTCTTTCTTGTAATAGTCGGAGAGCATACCGAGGAAGGTTGTTATCTCTTTTACCGCATTTTCTGTGCTGGGGCTGACTTCCTTGTGTTGAAGACGCAGCATCATCACGCCATATAAGGCATTTAGGCAGGTTTCAATTTCGCCCATGTCTTTGTTGCCTTTATTCCTCAACTCAACGATGAAAGGCAGCACTTTGTAATATTCGGCGTTGTAAAAAGGAAATTTGGGCGACTGCATCAGCAGTTCATGAAGCTCTGACATCTGCTGTACTACGAGTTTGTTTATCTGTATGTGCCCGCCTTTTGTCAGCCCTTCTTCGCGTATCATACGTATGAGGTTGCCGTACCAGTCGGTCATTTCTTCGCATTGTTCCTCGCTTATGTCGAAGTGTGATATGTACTCTTTGCGTAAAAGGGTGAGGTTACAGTCGTAAGCGCGTATTATGTCCTCTACCTGCCACATGTATAGGACGTATTCGGCGATGTTGGTTTTGCGTAGTTGTTGTGATATGAACATTTATAATCAGTATATAGAATAGAGATTGAACGTTGTGCCTATGAATATCGCGAATGAGAACACCATTACTATTGTTCCTATTATCTTGTTGATAATGACTATGGCGTTCATGGTGAAATAAGCTCTTACCTTGTCTATCAGCCATGTCAGTCCGTACCACCACAGCAGTGCACCGGCGGCAATACTGAGATAGCCGAGTGACATTTCCACCGGATGGTCGGGGATGATGAATGCGAATTGCGCGAAAGTTGCAAGGAATAAGAATATGATAAGCGGATTGGAGAATGTTACAAGGAAAGCGGTTATGAAATTATGTGTCAGCGTTCCTTTATTGTTTTTTCTTCCTTGGTGTATTTTCTTGCGTGGGTCTGTGCGGTAACAATATATCCCGAAGATAAATAGAAGTATGCTGCCGAAGATTTGCAGGAAGAACTTGTTTTGCGGGTTTACAATAAGTTCCATGACGAAACTCATGCCGAAACCGGTTAACAGCGCGTAAATCAAATCGCTTACAGTTGCTCCGATACCGGTGACAAAGCCATACCAGCGTCCTTTGTTCAAAGTACGTTGTACGCATAGCACCCCCACCGGCCCCATCGGTGCCGAGCAGATGATGCCTACAATCATCCCTTTGACTATGATGTCAAGGAAATTGAAGGTCAGGTTAAAGGTCATGTGTGGCATATTTTATGCAAAATTACGGAAATAAATTGAATCCTCAAAACTTTTTGTTTGAAAAGTGAAGTTTCCCGTGTTATCCGTGTTTGTGCAGTCTTATAGATGGTCCGTCAATGGTAATCCGTTTTTCTTGTATCAGTGTTTCAAGCGCATCGTGCAATGCTCTTCTTGGGATTGGGAGTGCATGAATGTCCGATAGCAGGTGCGGTTCATTGTCAGACAGGAGACCGGTAATGGTTTGTAACGCGCCGGTATATTGTGGAGTGTGGGTGTTTTGCTTGTCTATACAAATGTCGCAATGGTGACATTCGTCCGCATCTGTTTCTCCGAAATAATCCAATAGTAACTGTTGGCGACACGTGTCTGTGGCTTCCGCATAGTCTAATACGGCATTGATACGTTCTGTCAGCCTGTCCCTTAAATCCTCATATACCTCTTTGCTGAAGCGTAACCGTTCTGAGGCTGTGCGCTGTCGGGTGAAGGTTAGCAACGGAACTTTACGCCGTGGCACATATCTTATAATGCCTTTTTGTGCAAGACCTTTCAGTATGACGTGTAACTGCTGTTCGGTTATGCAGTTTTTCCGGGCTATAAGACTTTCATTTATATATGTGAGGTCAACGAACAGCGAGCCGTAGTATCTGAGAAGCGATGTTATGATATTGTTCTCTTGTTCGGAAAGATGGGATATATGGTATAGTTCTTCTCTGGTGATGTTGATTTGCAAACGTGGATTACTGTCCGGGTCTTGCTCGTATAAGATGTACCCTGCGTTCTGCAATATGGAGAGAGCGTATTCCATTTGGGTAGGGTAGTGGTGGAATCGTGTGCAGAACAGATCCTCATTAAACTCATAATGTGCTCCTTCTCCTGTATCTATCGCCAGTTCAAAGAAGTAAGACAGGTGGTCATACACCTTTCTAATATAATCTTTTGGCGGAAAGGCTTGCCCGGAATGCTTCAATAGCTTGACCCTATCGTGTTTGTTGTAAAGCAAGACGGCATAGGAACGCAAACCATCTCGTCCTCCACGTCCGGCTTCTTGAAAGTATGCTTCCAATGAGTCGGGGCAGTCCAAATGTATCACTAACCTTACATCCGGTTTGTCTATGCCCATTCCGAAGGCGTTTGTGGCAACTATCACACGTGTTTGATTGGTCTGCCACAGATACTGTCTGCGGTCTTTGATGGCGAAATCCAATCCCGCATGATAGTATGTTGCGGAAATACCGGCATCGCATAGCAGTATTGCTGTCGTCTTGGTCTTTTCCCGATTGCGGGTATATACTATGGCGCTTCCCGGTACGGAATTTAGTATATGTATCATTTCCGCATCTTTGTCTTCTGCGGTTCTGACAACGTATGATATGTTGTCACGCCTGAAACTCATGCGGAATACGTTGGGACGCTTGTACGAATATTTGCCGAATGCCAGTTTATCCTGTATGTCTTCTGTTACGGCAGGGGTTGCTGTTGCCGTCAGTGCAAGTACAGGGGCATCGGGTAATGCTTCCCTTATGTTGCCGATGTTAAGGTAAGACGGTCGGAAATCATATCCCCATTGTGATATGCAGTGCGCTTCATCAACTGTGATGAAGCATATTTTCATATAGTACAGCTTGGCAAGAAACAGTTTCTGTGACAACCTTTCCGGTGATATATATAGGAATTTCACAGCACCATAGATGGCGTTGTCAAGAATTTTCTGTATCTCTTGATGGCTCTGGTTTGAATTAATGGCTTCCGCCTTTATTCCTTTTGCCTTCAAATGCTCCACCTGGTCCTTCATAAGGGATATTAGGGGAGTGATGACAAGGCACACACCTTCCATCGTTAGTGCCGGAACTTGGAATGTGACACTCTTTCCTCCGCCTGTCGGCATCAAGCCCAGCGTGTCATGTCCGGCTGCGATGCTCTTGACAATATCAAGTTGTATGCTTCGGAAAGAATCATATCCAAAGTGCCGTTTAAGCGTTTCGATGTATATCTTGTCAGACATTATGAAGCCTTATTTATAAAAGAACCGGCCGTGGTTAGTGGTTAGAAATGTATGTCTTCTATCTGTAATTGTATGTTGCCGCGCTTGTATATGTTTTCTTCTATGGTATATGCAATGTCAAAAGAACGGCGTGACTTGATGAAACGCGCGGCTGCCGACTGCCCGAATGCTATTCCGTTTATTACTGTCGGAGACAGAGAATCCACCAACTCCAGCTTGATATGCTCCTGTTCTCTGCCGACAACCTTTGAGGTGCCGAAGTCATAAACATTCTTTGTCGCGAATACAGGCTTCGGATTTCCCGGCCCAAAAGGCGCAAAGCGTTTTAGGTCATGGAACAGTCGTTTGCTTATATCGCTGAAATCAATCACTGCATCCACGTTAAGGACAGGCTCGGTTTGGAGAGTGTTTATATTACAATCCACGTATTCTTTGAACCTTTTGGTAAACTCTGCAACGTTTTCCCATTTTATTGTCATGCCGCAAGCGTAGGTGTGTCCACCGAAATTGATAAGTATATCACGGCAACTCTTTATCGCAGAATAGACATCGAATCCGGAGATGGAGCGTGCAGAGCCTGTTGCGAATTGTCCGTCTCTTGTCAGAACGACCGTAGGCTTGAAGTACATCTCTGTCAAGCGTGAAGCGACTATGCCTATAACACCTTTGTTCCAGTTCTCGTCGCATAGCACGATACAGTTCGGGTGCAACTGTTTTTCCAGCTTTGCGACAATGTTATTGGCCTCTTCCGTTGTCTGTTTGTCTATGTCTTTCCGTTGTTCGTTATATTCGTTGATGTGCTTTGCCAATGACTTTGCCATGGCGATGTCCTTCTGTACCAGCAGGTCAACGGACAACTTCCCCTTTTCCATCCTGCCCGAAGCGTTCAGGCGCGGCCCGATCTTGAAAATAATGTCGCCCATACTTATTTCCCTGTCGGTCAGTCCGCATATTTCCAATATAGCCTGTACGCCGGTCGATGGCTTCTGGTTTATTTGTTTCAGCCCGTGGTATGCAAGTATTCTGTTCTCGTCTGTCACCTGTACCAAGTCCGCGGCTATGCTTATGGCACATAGATCCAGTAGCGGGACAAGTTTGGAGAAGGGTATTCCGTTGTTCTTGGCGAAAGCCTGCATGAACTTAAAGCCTACCCCGCAACCACACAGATGTTTGAATGGATAGGTGTCATCCGCACGTTTGGGATTGAGTATGGCCACGGCAGGCGGCATAATCTCGTCAGGCATATGGTGGTCGCATATAATGAAATCAATGCCCAGTTCTTTGGCGTATGCTATTTCTTCGTGTGCCTTTATGCCGCAGTCAAGTATTATTATCAGCTTTACCCCTTGTGACTTGGCATAGTCTATGCCTTTCTTGCTCAGTCCGTAACCCTCTTCGTACCTGTCGGGAATATAGTAATCAATATTGCTGTAAAACTGCTGTATGAATTTATATGTCAGCGCAACGGCCGTACATCCGTCCACATCATAATCTCCATATACCATTATCCGCTCCTTATGGCCTATTGCGTCGTTGAGTCTGTCAACAGCGATGTCCATGTCTTTCAGGAGAAAAGGATTCAACAAGTCACTAAGTTGCGGACGGAAAAACCTCTTGGCGGCAGATTCTGTGGTTATGCCTCTCTTTATTAATTGCGCAGAGAGGACGGAGGATATATTCAGTTTATCCGCCAATCCCGCAGCCAATGCCTCTTGTTGTTCTGAGGGTTGTTCTATGTCCCACTTGAAGTGCATCTCTTGTCCGTGTAGTGTTTGGGTTATGTTCGGTTGAAAGTGTTGTTGGGTATGACTGTGTTTGTTGGTGTTATAGTTTCTTCATGCCCAGTTTTGTTATTTTCCCCTCAGGCGTAATCTCACCGGTTATGATGTATTTCCCGTACTTTTCCTTGGTAGGGTCGGTACGTTCCATCTTCAGTTCCGCGCTGAACTGCACCTTGGTGTTGTAGGTGTTGTCCTCTGTCTTTACCTTTTCCGCCTTGAAGTCGTCAAGAATGTGCCAGTTAAGGTTTGTCACATCTTCTTTGTATAGTTTGTTCATGAACGTCACAACATCACTGCTCGTCGCTCCCTTGCGGTTTAGAAAATTAGAAAGGACATCCGTTACCGTTTCCAACAGTTTACTGTCATTACGCGCGTTTATGGCTTGGAAGAAGTGCCTGCACACTGCTTTTGCCATGGCTTCCTCCTCCGGCAGCACCTCTGTCTGCTTCTTCTCGTCTATAAAGTCTTGCGCCTGGCTGGCATATCGTCCGTCTGGGTGCTGCTGTAAATACTTGCTGTATGCCGCAACGGTCTTTTCTCTGCTTGCTATGGCGTAGTCGATGGAATCTATCTTGTTCATCGCTTCGCCACGGTGCGGTGAGTCGGGGTGCTGCTTTATATAGTCCTCGAGAGCCTTTCGCGTCCCGCTTACAACGGCGTTGCCCCAGTCAGTGTCTTCCTGTGACAGTGCCTCCATCCTGCTGTTTACCGAGTCGCGGTGCTCTTGTGGAGCGTCAGCGTGCCGTGAGAGGTACATCTGCATTATCATCGGGTCGTTGCATTGCATGGCATAAGCGTAGTCCTCTTGTTCCTTTTCGGATTGCGCCTTGGTGTAGAAATAATATCCCGTGCCGCAGATTGCCAGCGCGATGACGAATGACACCGCAAGCAGTGCCGCCGATTTCCCCTGCTTCTGCGGATGTTGCGGGTGTATTGCGCCCGTGTCGTGTCCGGAAACGGTCTGGCTAACCTGTGCGGCCGTTTCGCTGTTGTGTTGTGCAGGGACAATGTTCCCGGCTATCTTTATTCCGCAATGTGGGCAAAATTCAGCTTTGTCGCTTACCTGTTGCCCGCATTCCGGACATATTATCAATGCCATAAGAGTTAAGAGTTTTTAGAGAATAACCAATGTATAACAGCGTGAGGGACCAAGAAAAACAATATGCTACATCTCGCCACGCCTGTGGCGGAATTTCAGTTCACGCAACTTGTGCGTGCCCATCAGGCGGCTTTTGTCCACGTATCCCCTGATACCGTTCAGATGCCCTTTGCCGGTGTATTGCCACAGGGTAATGTCCCTTTCATCCACCAGCACCGGCTCACGGCTTGAATACTGTGCTATCATTATGAGGTAGCGGTCCAGCTTCTCCGCAAGATACTTGTTGTAAAAGTTTGTTCCTGTATATATCAGCGGCCTTTGGCGGTAAGTCTGTTCCACCAGCTCAAGGAATTTGAACAGGGAGTCACAGAATTCTTCTTCCGGAAGTCCCGATGTTGTCTCCACGTCTATCATCGGAATCAGGTCCTGTTCACTTGGCCTGCATTGCAGAACAAAGTTTGCCAACTGCGTTTCCTGCGGTGTCTTGGCTCTGTAAAAATGGTAAGACCCTACTTTAAGGCCGTATTTGTGGGCTGTCAGCAGGTTCTGTTCGTATTTCGGGTCGATGCGGTCACCGCCTTCCGTAGCCTTGATGTACACGTAAGCCATCTTGGTGTTATTGCCGACAGTCTCCCAAAACACCTCGCCCTGATAGTGGGATATGTCGATGCCATGCACATGGTTGCACGTGTCTTCGCATTCATATTGCTGGGCGTTGGCGTTCTGCGGTAAAATGACTGACAGCAGGAAGATGGTGAGAAATATATTGAAAGGTCTTAGAATGTTTGTCTTCATAATGCAAAGGTAGCAAGAAAAAACGACATTACAAAGTGTTTTAAGATAAATTTATAAACAAAACAGGTTACACAATAGTCTTTGTTGTGTAACCTGTTTCTTTGCATGTGTATGTGCGGTGGCGTTTATTTGATTACCCCCTGTTCCTTGAATATTCCTTTGAGGATTTCCACCGATCTGTCCACCTGTTCCTTTGTGTGTGTGGCCATCAGTGCGTATCTTACCAATGTGTCCTGCGGTGCGCAGGCAGGTGGCACAACCGGATTGATGAACACTCCGCGTTCGAATGCCAATGAGGTGATGAGGAATGTCTTGTCCACGTCACGTATGTAAAGCGGTATGATGGGAGACTCTGTGTCGCCAATCTCGAATCCCTCTTCCTTGAAACGCTTGAGGGCGTAGTTTGTCACGTCCCACAGGTTCTCGATGATTTCCGGTTCCGCTTTAAGAATGTCCAGCGCCTTCTGTGCGGCGGCTGTTGCAGCCGGAGTGTTGGATGCTGAGAAAATATAGGTGCGTGCAGAGTGGCGCAGGTAGTTGATGGTGTCCCAGTCGCCGGCGATAAAACCACCGATGGAAGCGAGAGACTTGGAGAATGTGCCCATAATCAGATCCACCTCGTCTGTCAGGCCGAAATGGTCGCATACGCCTCGTCCGTGGTCTCCGAATACGCCGAGACCGTGAGCCTCGTCAACCATGATTGAACAGTTGTACTTATGCTTCAGCTCGACAATCTCCGGCAGTTTGCAGAGGTCTCCCTCCATAGAGAATACGCCGTCAACGACTATGAGCTTTATGGCGTCATACGGAAGCCTCTTGAGAATGTTCTCAAGATCCTCCATGTCGTTATGCTTGTATTTCAGTTGCTTGGCGAAACTCAGTCGGCGTCCGTCCACGATACTTGCGTGGTCGCGGTCATCGCAGATGATATAGTCCTCGCGTCCGCCGATTACGGCGATTACTCCTGAGTTGACTGAAAAACCAGTGGAGAAGCAGAGTGCTTCGTCCTTGTGTACGAACTCGGCGAGATCTTTTTCCAACTTCACGTGTATGTCCAGCGTTCCGTTGAGGAAACGGCTTCCTGCACATCCTGTGCCGTACTGGTCAAGGGCGGCCTTTGCCGCGTCAACGATGCGCTGGTCTCCCACCAGGCCTGTGTAAGCGTTTGAGCCGAACATCAAGACCTTGTGGCCTCCCATTTCTACTTCGGTGCCTTGCTTGCCGGTAATCTCACGGAAATAAGGATAGACTCCCGCCTCCATGAACCTCTGCGGCAGTCTGTACTCCTTGTACTTTTCTTGTAACTGTCCCATTATAAATAATGTGTGTTGTTTCTTTCTGTTAGGGAACGGAATTGTAAAACCGTTCGGGGCGCAAAGTTATACAAAAAAATTGACATAGAGTAATTTTTTTATGACAAAATGCCGTTTTCCTAAAAATATCACAACATAAATCAACTGGTAGGCTTTTTTTTTGTAATTTTGCAGAAACAAAAACAACCATCTGATGACAAGCAAGAAGAGAATAGCATTAATTGTTAATCCTGTGTCCGGCACATGCAACAAGGATGTCATTCCCGCCCTGATAGACAAACATATAGACGCTGCCGTCTATGATACGAACTTGATGTTTACCGAGTATGCAGGTCATGCGGTGGAGATTGCCGCGCGTTGTGCAGCGGATAATTATGACATAGTCGTAGCGGTAGGAGGCGACGGCACTGTCAATGAGGTTGCCCGCTCTCTGGCGGAGACTTCCACCGCGTTGGGCATCGTGCCATGCGGGTCAGGCAACGGGTTGGCACGCCATCTTATGCTGCCCATGAATATGGGCGGGGCATTGGATATAATCAATATGGGCCAGATACATGCGCTTGACTATGGCATCATCAACGGGCACCCGTTCTTCTGTACCTGCGGTGTGGGCTTCGACGCTTTCATAAGCAAGAAATTTGCGGAGGCGGGCAAGCGCGGGCCGCTGACATATATAGAGAACGTGTTGAAGGAAGGACTGGGGTATAAGCCGGAAACATACGAACTGACGCTTGACGGAAACGAGGCGGAGCCGCACAAGGCGTTCCTTATCTCCGTGGCCAATGCCTCACAGTATGGCAATGACGCCTACATTGCGCCTCAGGCATCCATGTCCGACGGGTTGCTTGACGTGGTCATCATACAGCCGTTTGACATTCTGGAAGCCCCTCAGGTGGGTATAGACCTGTTGAACAAGACACTCAACAAGTCTTCCAAGATAAAGTGCTACAAGGCGAAAGACATCATCATCCGCCGCAAGGACAAAGGTGTCATACATTATGACGGTGACCCGATTGAGGAGTCGGAAGAACTGCACATCTCTATGCGCGACAAGGGAATACGTATGGTGATAAACCCCATGGCGGACAAGAAGCACCGTAAGCCGAACATGGTGCAAAACGCTTTCAGCTACCTTTTTAATGAGATGAATGCCGTGCGCGAGGAAGTTTCCAATCCGGTAAAGCACGTGAAGACCATCAACAACTTCATACAGAGCAAACTTTCATGACCTGCAAGACCTCATGACGGACACTTATCAGACCATAGCAAACACGGCGGAAGGGTATTACACGGAGAAAAGGAGTAAGTTCTACGCCTTCGCCCATCATGTCATCTCAGCCGATGAGGTGAAGGATTTGCAGGCGTTTTACCGGAAAAAGTATTATGACGCGCGTCATGTATGCTATGCCTACCGTCTTGGGCCGGAGGGAGAGACGTTCCGTGCCAATGATGATGGCGAGCCGTCAAGCACGGCCGGAAAACCGATACTCGGCGCTTTGGTAAGCACGGGACTGACAGACGTGGTGATTTTCGTCATCAGGTATTATGGCGGAGTGAACCTTGGCACGGGAGGCCTTATAGTAGCATACCGTGAGGCCGCGCAGGATGCCCTCGCCAATGCGGCGATAGAGGAGCGGCAGGTGGAGGAACAATATACCTATACCTTTGCCTATCCGCAGATGAACGCCGTGATGAAGGTGGTCAAGGATATGCAGCCCCGCATAGTGGCGCAGGATTTTCAGACAACGTGCAGCATCACCTTGAGCATACGCAAGTCCCTTATGCCGCAGTTGAAGCAGCGGCTTGAATCGCTTGCTTTCGCATAAGTGTTGTCTTGTGCGCTTTCTGTTTTTTTGACATTTGTAACCTCAAACAGGAATGGCTGATAATAAAATTATTGCGAATAACGGTTCTTCAATCGTTCTCTATACAACCGATGACGGTAACACCCAATTTGAGGTGAAGCTGGAAAAGGACACTGTGTGGCTGACCCAAAGCCAAATGGCAGAGTTGTTTGGAAGGGATAGAACGGTTATAGCTCGCCATATTAGAAATATTTTTAGAGAAGGCGAGTTGGAAGAATCCTTGGTATGTGCAAAAAATGCACAAGCCAAGAAGTATGGCCGTAGAGAGAATTATGTCCAAATGACGGAAACAACATTCTACAACCTTGATGTTATCATTTCCGTAGGTTATAGGGTAAAGAGTGTTAATGGCACAAAATTCAGAATTTGGGCAACAGCACTGATTAAGCAATACCTCATCAAAGGTTATGCCATAGACAGCCGTCGTCTTGACCATTATGACGAGTTGAAGAATGTAGTGCGCTTGATGTCCCGTGCCCTTACGCTTCAAGACAAAGTCCCGGAAGAAGAATATTCTGGTTTGTTCAATGTCATCTCAGATTATGTATATGCCCTCGACACCCTTGACCGTTACGATTATCAGTCTTTAGAGATAAACAAAACAACCGTTGGGGGTACATTCCGCGCCACTTACGAGAACGCCATGGAGGCAATCAGCGCTTTGCGTGACAGGTTTGGTGCCAGTCAGTGGTTTGCCAATGAAAAAGATGATTCTTTCAAAAGCAGTGTTGGACAAATATATCAGACTTTCGGTGGTGAAGACCTCTATCCGTCAGTAGAAGAGAAAGCGGCCATGTTGCTTTATCTCGTAGTTAAGAATCATTCTTTCAGCGATGGCAACAAACGCATTGCTGCCATGCTTTTTCTATGGTTCTTAGACAAAAATGGCATACTTTATTCCGCCGATGGAAGTAAGCGCATTGCCGACAATACCCTTGTAGCACTGACTCTTATGATAGCAGAGAGTCGTACGGAGGAAAAAGACGTGATGGTAAAAGTAATCGTAAATCTGATAAACAGGGATAATCAATAATGATGTGCAATGGGGGTAGTGTAGCCATTATTTTCCAATTCCTTGTTCAATGGCGATAAAAACAAAACGGACTACGATAAATCCTTGTAATGCTCTGCTAATAAGAAAATTACGAATAGTACTATAATTAGCACCTTTTTACCTTGTAATTAGCACCAAATCACATTGTAATCAGCACCCTTTTACCATATAATTGGCACCCTTTTGTAATGGTTTTCGTAATGTATTGAATGTTAACGCATTGTAGGGACGCACCTCGGTGCGTCCGAATTGACGCATTTGTGGCTCGAGTCACTGTTCTCCACCCGCATCGGCGGACGCACCCGCTCGGCTTTGCCGCTTGCCATAGGCAAGAAGGTGCGTCCCTACAACACCGTTCATAACCACCGTATTGTTTATCTTACCATTATCTTCTTTCCGTTGATGATGTTCAGGCCGCGCTGCGGTGCTGCCATCTTCACTCCGCCGAGGTTATATATCCGCTGTTCCGCTGTGGATTTCCCATCTGCTGATACATCCTCAACGCCTGTCGGGGCGAACTCTACTATGTTGACAAACTCCTTCCATGTGTCAGCCGCTTTGTACGCTTCCTTTGTTCCGCAAGGCACATGGAGTGTGCATTCGCCGTATGTGTTTTCGGAGAAAGTGTAGTAGCCTGTCCCGGCGGGTGTGGAAGCATAGCAGTAAATGTCGGCAAGAGAGTCGCAACCTTCAAAGGCACGGTTTCCGATGCTTGTCACGCTTGCGGGAATGTTTAGCGACGTAAGGCCGCTGCAACCCTGAAAGACATAGTTTCCGATGCTTGTCACGCCTGCGGGGATGTCTATCGCAGTCAGGCCGCTGCAATTACGAAAGGCACTGCTTGCGATGCTTGTCACGCCTGCGGGGATGTCTATCGATGTCAAGCCGCTACAATGACGAAAGGCCCCCCCTCCGATGCTTGTTACGCCTTCGGGGATGTCTATCGCAGTCAGGCCGCTGCAATCGAAAAAGGCAGCATTTCCGATGCTTGTCAAGCTTTTGGGAAAGTTTATCGATGTAAGACTGCTGCAACCATAAAAGGCTGAGTTTCCGATGCTTGTCACGCCTTCGGGAATGTCTATCGATGTTAGGCTGCTGCAACCATCAAAGGCATATTCTCCGATGCTTGTCACGCTTGCGGGAATGACGGTATTCTTACATCCCAAGACCAAACGGTTGTCACTTGTATTTATTATGGCGTTGCAGTTATTGCGACTGTCATACACGCTGTTTCCGCTTGCTACTACTATCTCAGTCAGACTGCTGCAATTACGAAAGGTATAGTTTCCGATTCTTGTCACGCTTGCGGGAATGTTTAGCGACGTAAGGCTGCTGCAACTTTCAAAGGCAGCGATTCCGATGCTTGTCACGCTTGCGGGAATGTTTAGCGACGTAAGGCTGCTGCAACTTTCAAAGGCAGCGATTCCGATGCTTGTCACGCTGGCGGGGATGTCTATCGATGTAAGGTCACTGCATTTATAAAAGGCATATTCTCCGATGCTTGTCACGCCTTCGGGAATGTTTATCGACGTAAGGCTGCTGCAACCGTAAAAGGCTTGGTCTCCGATGCTTGTCACGCTTGCGGGAATGTCTATCAACGTAAGGCTGCTGCAATTTTGAAAGGAAGAGTTTCCAATGCTTGTCACGCATTCGGGGATATTTATCGATGTCAAGTCGCGGTAATTAGCAAAGGAAAAATATCCGATGCTTGTCAAGCTTTTGGGAAAGTTTATCGACGTAAGGCCGTTGCAACCGGAAAAGGTATTGTCTCCGATGCTTGTTACGCCTTCGGGAATGTTTATCGACGTAAGGCTGCTGCAACCGTAAAAGGCTTCATCTCCGATGCTTGTCACGCTTGCGGGAATGTTTAGCGATGTAAGGCTGCTGCAACCGTAAAAGGCTTTGTCTCCGATGCTTGTCACGCTTGCGGGAATGTCTATCGATGTCAGGCTGCTGCAATTATAAAAGGCCTTGTATCCGATGCTTGTCACGCATTCGGGGAGGTTTATCGATGTCAAGTCGCGGCAATTAGCAAAGGAAAAATATCCGATGCTTGTCAAGCTTTTGGGAAAGTTTATCGACGTAAGGCCGTTGCAACCGGAAAAGGTATTGTCTCCGATGCTTGTTACGCCTTCGGGAATGTTTATCGACGTAAGGCTGCTGCAATCTCGGTATTTACAAGTTGCTTTGTATCAGCATATTGCGTCTTAAAAGGTAGAAAAGTGGCGACGTGAATTCTGAAGATGGCGAAGAGGATGAAGATTTAACACTTTTAACCTTTATTAAGGTAAGCAGGATTCAAATTAATAACGC